>Ga0209013_10004383_pt1 | contig 12391 bp, 11 predicted proteins | sample Cruoilmetagenom2_FD_187291 | JGI IMG/M metagenome (GOLD analysis project Ga0209013, IMG submission 187291) | Oil polluted marine microbial communities from Coal Oil Point, Santa Barbara, California, USA - Sample 2 (SPAdes) (version 2) | ecosystem: Environmental > Aquatic > Marine > Oil seeps ...
TTGGGATATTATAAAATCCTTAGGTATAGAAGTATTACCCAATACAGCAGGTTCACACTCTGCCAAAGAGGCTATCACTACAGCCCAGATGGCTAGAGAAATTTTTGGTACAAACTGGATAAAACTTGAAGTCATAGGTGATCAGTACAATTTACAGCCAGACCCATTTGAAACAGTGAAAGCTGCTGAAGTCCTTATAAAAGAAGGGTTTGAAGTTTTCCCTTATACAACAGATGATTTGGTAGTAGCAAAGCGTTTGGCAGATGTGGGGTGTAAAATTATCATGCCATGGGGCTCCATGATAGGTTCGGGGAAAGGACTTATGAATCCAGATAACCTTATGGCCATTCGTAAGCAGTTCCCAGATCTTCAGTTGGTTGTTGATGCAGGTATAGGAAAACCATCTCATGCAGCACAAGCGATGGAGCTTGGTTATGATGCTGTACTACTTAACTCTGCTATAGCTTTAGCACAGGATCCTGTAAAAATGGCAGATGCCTTTAGAGTAGCGGTTGAAGCAGGACGATTGGGCTATGAAGCAGGCGTAATGAAAGAGCGTGAGTTTGCTTCACCTTCTACGCCTACAGTCGGAACACCTTTCTGGCACCAATTCTCTTAATTAAGGATAATCATAGATTATTTTTTGTATAACTCACTTATCAATCTCTCGGGGCGCTGAATTTAAAATTTAGCTGAGATAGCGTAAAAGCTTGACCCGTCGAACTTGAACTGGATAATACCAGCGTAGGGAAGAGAATCGTACATAATCTACTTTGATAAATAATTTATCATTTTTATCTACATCTCCTTCCCGCATTAACTATTAAGGGAAACAAAATGAAATTCAATACTTTTACAATGTCTATTGCTACTGCATGTGCAATAATGACCACTTCTTCATTTGCAGAAGAGACAACAACACTTGATCCTATTATTGTAGGGGCTGATTTTAGAGAACAAAACCTTTCAAAGGTAGCTGGTTCAGTAAGCTTTATTTCTGAAGCAGACATTTATGACAAATCAACACAAGCATTTGTTGAAGTTGTTGCTTCTGAACCAAACGTAAACTTTTCTGCAGGTGCATCAAAAGCAAAATACATTCAGATCCGTGGTATTGGGGAGAGAAGTCAATTTGTAACACCTATAAACCCTTCTGTAGGTATCATTGTAGATGGTATTGACTTTTCACAATCTGCTTTGGGTGTAACGATGTATGACTTAAAACAGATTGAAGTACTTAGGGGACCACAGGGAACCACTTTTGGTGCCAATGGTCTTGCTGGTGTGATTAACATTGAGGGTAATGATCCAATTAATGAAGCAGGTGCACACGTTGAAGCTACGGTAGGAAACTACAATACAAAAGCTTTTGGACTTACTCTTAATGCTCCAATCGTTGAAGATAAATTGCTTTCAAGATTTTCTTTGTATAAAAATACAAGTGATGGTTTTATGAAGAATAGTCATATTGACAGTGAAGGCAACCAAATAAATCGTGATGATACTAATAATATAGACGAACTGACTGCAAAGGCAAAGTTTCGCTGGTTCGCTTCAGACAACCATACATTAGATCTTACTCTTATGCATATAAATGTAAATAATGGATATGATGCCTGGACATTAGATAATACAAGAGATTCTCATTCAGATGAGCCAGGAAAAGATACACAAAAAACGAATGCTATTGCTTTAAAGTCAACATATCAAGTCAATCCAGAAATGCACTTAATTTCTCAGTTTAGTTACAGTGAATCTGACATGGAATACAGTTATGATGAGGATTGGTCTTATGTGGGTGAGTTTGATCCGGCATGGTCATACAGCTCTTTTGACCAATATTTAAGAGACAGAAAACAAGCAGATATAGATGTAAGAATGGTTTCTGATGAAGAGGGTCGTATCTTTGATGGAAGTACAGATTGGACAATGGGTGTCTATTATAAAGATTATTCTGAAGATATGACACGTAATTATACGTATCTTTCAGCACCGTTCAACAGTTTGTACGACACAAAAAGCACAGCTGTCTACGGTCAGTTAGATACACATTTTACAGATAAACTTACGATGATAGCCGGCTTGAGACTTGAACAATGGGATGCGAAATATAGTGATTCTGATAATGTAAATATCAATACAGATGAACTATTAAGCGGTGGTAAACTTGGATTGAATTATCAGGCTGAGACAGATCGTTTCTACTATGTGACACTATCAAAAGGCTATAAGCCTGGAGGTGTGAACTCTGACTATAGATTGACATCTGAGGCGAGAGAATATCAGACTGAAAATTTATGGAATATAGATGCAGGACTCAATTCCAGCCACTTCAATGATAAAGTGAAGAGTAGACTCAACCTCTTTTATGGAAAAAGAAAAGATCAGCAGGTAAAAAGTTCAGTGGTACAGACACGTACTGACGGAAGTACAGAATTTATTGATTATTTGGCAAATGCGGCTGAAGGAACGTATTACGGACTGGAGTCACAGATCGATTATTATCCTCAAGATGCTTTGCATCTCTATACAAGTATAGGATTACTTAAGGCTGAATTTGATGAATATGAAGATCCGAATCCATCAGCAATAGATATGACAGGCCGTGCACCAGCAAACTCTCCAGAGTATCAGTATAACGTAGGGTTTGATTATTTCTTTATGGAAGCATGGACATTTAAAGCCAATGTTGAAGGTAAAGGAAGTTACTATTTCTCTAACAGACACAATGAAGAATCAGATCCGTATGCACTTTTAAATTCTAGTCTAGAGTATACAGATGGTAGTTTTACTGCAAGTGTTTGGGTTAGAAATATTACAGATGAAGAGTACTATGTACGTGGGTTTGGAAGCTTTGGAAATAATCCATCCAAGTTTTATGAAACAGAACTCTATACGCAGCTTGGTGCACCAAGAACAGCAGGCTTGACACTCTCGTATGACTTTTAATCAGGAGTAAAAAATGGAAATTTCAGTAGATATAAGCCTTTACCCTTTGCAAGAAGGGTATGAAAAACCGATCTTAGCCTTTATAGCAGCTCTCGAAAAAGAGCAGAGTATAGATGTTGTACGCAACGAACTAAGTACACAGGTACATGGCGACTACCATACGATCATGCAACTCCTTGAAAAAGAGATACTCAGCGTTTTTGATGAGATACCTCACTCAATATTTGTCATGAAACTTGTAGGAAATAACCGCAAAGGTATCTATTAGGATGCAGTTTAACCTCGAAACCATACTTGATGCTTTTGCTGCGATGCCGGCATGGGAAGTTGTCGCAGTAGTATTTGGTATAGCCTATGTACTACTCGCAGCAAAAGAGTCACTATGGGCTTGGTTTTTTGCATTTTTTGGCACACTCATTTATACCATTCTCTTTTGGGATGGAGCATTACTCTCTTCAGCACTACTCAACTTTTATTATATGATCATGGCCGTGTATGGTTTTGTATTATGGCGAGGAGGAGGGGATAACAGTGAAGAACTAGCGATCACTTCTTGGTCATTTTCAAAAAATATCACTGTCATCATACTAGGTATTATAGTCAGTGTAGTTGTAGGATATTTATCAGCAACATATACACCGGCAAAGTTTGCATACTTAGATGCTTTTGTGATGATCTTCTCCGTCATAGCGACTTGGATGTTGGCAAACAAAGTACTTGAAAATTGGCTTTTTTGGATCGTTATAGATTCTGCAGCTGTAGTGTTGTATTGGAAGTCAGGATACCATGCTACGATTGTTCTGTTTACGCTCTATATTATTTTAGCCGTGTATGGTCACTTTTCTTGGCGTAAGGTTTTCAATGAAAATCGATCTTAGTAAGTATGCTTTATTTGCAGATGCAACTATCAAGGAGTTTACATTACTTGAAAACCAGGGCTATTGTAATGAAAACTATCTGCTGCATAGTGAGGGAAAGAAATATATTTTACGAAAGTTCATACGAACAGATATAGATAGAAAATTTGAATTTAAAGTACAAAGGTTGGCATTTGAAAAAGGTATAAGCGCAGAACCTGTGCTTCTGGATGAAGAGAATAATTTGGCTATTTCGGCATACTTAGAGGGAATGCATAAAGATACATTAGAAAAAAATGACTTACATCAATTTGCAGAAGTATTGAGAAAATTACATACTTCTCAGATAGGTAGTGAGCCCATACTCTTAGAGACACTTATTGAAACTAAATCAAAAGAAATTCAAGATGCATTTAAAATCATAGAGAGCTTTCCTTCAGAAAACGTATTGTGTCACAATGATCTGAACCCCCAAAATATTTTATTTTCAGAAACGATTCAATTAATTGACTGGGAATATGCAGGTGTGAATGACAGGTATTTTGATCTGGCTTCCGTATGTGTTGAATTTGATTTAAATATAGAAGATGAAGGGCATTTTCTAGGACGTTATTTTTCTATGGAATACGAAATAAACCATGAAAAACTGAAGGCTTATAAAGTGATTTATAAAGCTTTATGTACACAGTGGTTTGACAAGTTAGAGAGGGAAGACTAACGTTAACAGACGCCTCCGCCACATGGAGACTGACCTGTCGCAAAAAAACGGGCTGTAACAGTATCCATAAGTGCTACTTGTGGTATCTCATTGTGTTCAATAAGTATAGGTTCCCTTTGGTAGTCTTACTCTACAGTCACAGATTTAGCCAGGTTTCTCGGCATATCTACATCATTTCCAAGTCTTACAGAAATTTCAAGCGCAAGCAGTTGTGTTACTACCATCATTTCAAAAAACTCTAACATAGGGTGAGCATCATACTTCGTTTGTATGAAGTCATCAGCCAGGTCAAATGGTTCTGGAGAGATAGCACAGATAGTTGCATCTCTGGCACTTAGCTCTTCTACGTTTGATTTGATCTTATCATAGTGCATGGTTTTTGGCATAAGTGCGATGGTGAAGAGTTCACTGTCAGCCAGGGCGATAGGACCGTGTTTCATCTCACCTGCGGGATAACCTTCTGCGTGCATATAGCTTATCTCTTTGAGTTTCAGTGCCCCTTCAAGTGCAAGCGGGAAGAAAATATCTCTACCAATGAAGAAAAACCCATGTCCATGTAAATAACGTTTAGAGAGTCTATTAAGTTTCGCATGTAAGGTATCGGTAACTACCAATGCTTTTGGGGTATGCAGCATGGCATCGATCTCAGTCTTAAGTACCTCTTTTGAAACCGTGTCTTTTTCTTGACCCACATAAAGAGCCAGCATCCAAAGCACCATGGTTTGTGTTGCAAAAGCTTTGGTACTTGCAACCCCTTTTTCTATACCGGCTCTTGTAAGGATAGCCGCATCACTTTCACGAACGATGGAAGAGTTATCAACATTACAGATACTAAGACTTCTTAGTCCAGCTCTTTTTGCCATTTTTAGTGCCTCAAGTGTATCTGCAGTTTCACCACTTTGTGAAATGGTAATGAAGAGTGTATCTTCTGAGAGTAAAGGTTCTTTATATCTGAATTCAGAAGCGATCTCAACGTCACATCTTACTTTTGCTATACGTTCAAAAAGGTAAGCAGAGGTGAGGGCAGAGTGGTAACTGGTACCACAAGCACAGATCTTGATAGCAGAGATCCCTTCAAAGCAGTCTTCACCTAGTTCATCAAAAGCAATTGCATCATCAAGCACACGGCCCATCATCGTCTCACTCATCACACGACTTTGTTCATAGATCTCTTTTTCCATGAAGAAACGGTATCCATCTTTTTGAGCAAGTATTTTATCTGCAGAAAGTGTTTGTTTGGTGAAACTTGTACTTCCATTTTTGTCAAATAGATGTACCTTGCCTTCTTGGACATAACCATATTCGCCATCTTCAAGATAATACACCTCAGTTGCTTTACCTATCACAGGAGTATCTGAAGAAGCAAAATAAACTTCATCTTTGTCAAATCCTATAAGCATAGGAGAACCATTCTTTGCAAAGAAAATGATGTCTGGTGCTGCTTTAGTGATAAGCAGGGTTGCATAGGCACCATCTAGTCTTTTGATCGTTTTTTCAAAGGCAGAAAAAGCTTCATTTGATGCATTGTAATATTTTTCAAACAGATGCACGATCGTTTCAGTATCTGTCTGGCTAAGGAATTTTATACCTTCATTTTGCAGTTCAGTTTTAAGCTCTTGATAGTTTTCAATGATACCATTGTGTACGACATAAGAGTAAGCACCTAAGTGTGGATGTGCATTCAGTTCTGTTGGTTTACCATGTGTTGCCCATCTGGTATGGCCAATAGAGATACCAAATCCTTCACTCGCATACGCTTTGGTTTTTTCACGGAGGTTTTCCAATTTACCTATGGCTTTATAGTCATGAAGTTTATCACCTTCAATGACTGCGATACCTGCAGAATCGTATCCTCTGTATTCAAGCTCTTGTAAGCCTTCAAGTAATATCTCTTTTTTCTCTTTTGGTCCTATATATCCAACAATTCCACACATAATTATTTCTTCCCTGTAAGTTTATCTATTATAGTCTCAACATTATGACAAAACTTTCCATTCTTTTCGATGAGAAACATGTCTCTTACACGGCTTTTAAGCGTGTGTATTTTGGCAGTAGCGATGTCAATACCCATTTCATCAAAGATATTGATAATATAAGCAAGTAAACCTTTTTGATCTACACAATTGAGATACATAATGGCATATGTCTTTGAATGTTCACAGTCTATTTGAATTTCAGATGGATCTATATGAGGTATCTGTGGTGTACTGCTTTTCGCAGTTTTAAATGCATTATGGATCGTCTCTTCGATGAAACCTATCTCTTCTTCACTTACTGTCTGAGAAAAGTCTATTTTAAAATATTTAAGATCATCAAAAAGTTTACATATATCCATATTGACTACGTCTAAACTTGAAAGTTTTGAAAGTAGGTAACTTAAATTAAAATTTTCTCTTCTGATAATTTCAATCGTCAAATATTTTTCATTATTGATTGCAAATTGATACGTTTGTGTTTCAAATGCTTTTTTTGTGACAGCAAGTATACGTTTTGTGTCGTAACGTAAAAATAGAAGGTTTGAAGGAATCTGCAAAATCTTTTTTTGTTTGGCTTTACTCAGTGCCTTAAAATGTGAATTACGTTTAAGGGTCAACTCTTTTTTTAAACGTTTTTCCGCTTCATTTATCATGGAAGTCTGTCCCAAAACATCCAAGGAATGTTTGTAGAGTGTTTTGATGAGTTTTGCGTTAAATGAATTATAGGTACCTGGACCCACACCATTCATATCTGCATACGTTAAGATATAGATCATATCTAAGAGCTTTTGTGTTTTAAAATGTGAAGCAAAAGAGAGTATAACGGTTTCATTGTATATATCTTCTCTTTGCGCAACCTTGCTCATAAGGGTGTGGTACATGATGAGTGTTTCTCCCATTTTAATGAGTGAATCTTCTATCTGTATCTTGCCAGCAAAAATTTTAAAGAGAGATGCACCTACAAAATGATGATCCGCTTTGCGCCCTTTCCCTGCATCGTGTAAAAACACAACAAGTTTCAGCATGGCTTTTTCATCACTGTCAAGTGTCTCCCAGAGGTTTTGAATAAACTCATCTTCTATGTGTTCTAAATGGTAGAGACAGTTGAGTGAATGTATATCTACTGCATACTGATGATACCCATCAAATTGAGGTAGATCAACCACTTTTTTAATAGGAGGAATGGTATATCTCAAAAGTTTTGCATAAGAGAGTGTTCTGAAAATAGAATAACAGTTTTGTTGGTAGAGTAGGGTCCTGATAGTTTCGTACAGGGTCTCGTCAAGACGTTCAGGCTTATTGATGTTAGTGAGTTGTTGTAACAATGTCGGATGTGCATGAAAAGGTTTATCAGCATGTTCTCTAAATTGTATGAGTATATCATTGAAATCTTGCGTATCCTCACGCGGATAGATGTAGTTTTTATTTGCATCATCTACTTTGTATCCTTGGGTCAGTGCATCAATCCAGATGATACTGTAGAGTCTGATCGTTTTAAGACTTGCTGTTACTTTTTTGGCAAAACGCATATGTGCTTTTTTACCATTGTCATAGCCAAGGAGTGTAGCAATACCAGGTATAAGGTCAAGACGTAATTTGTCCTCTTTTTTCTTTGCGACGAGGTGAAGGGCAGATCGTACACGAAATAAAAATTCTAAAGCGATACGGAAGGTTCTGTACTCTTTTTCATCCACAATATCAGAGGGGAGATTTTTTATATTCCCCACATTATAATGTATTTTTCCTATCCAAAAAACAAGATTTGCATCACGAAAACCACCTACCCCTTCTTTAAGGTTTGGTTCCATAGTGAGAGGAAATTTATGGTGTTTTATCTCTTGTTCTTCCAGTTTAAGCCGTATGAACTCTTCTATATTGTCATGACGTATCTGTGTGATAGCATTTTGTGTTTCTGTCCAAATGAAGGAGGATCCTTCAATCATACGAGACTCAATCAGTGCCGTTTTGATCGTAATATCTGTTTGAGATACATGATAAAGATCATCAATGGTATGCACTCTATGACCCAGCTTTAGACCGGTATCCCAAAGTATATAGAGTATTTTTTCGATCATCTCTTTTACATTGTACCCGGGAATATCTTTATAGACCAGCATGAGGTCAATATCGGAATGTACACAAAGTTGTTCTCTCCCGTAAGACCCAAGTGCAACAAGTCCAAGTGGAATGGAGTTTTTCATAGGAAGATAATCCCCGAACATATCTCGGGCTGCAACTTTGTAGACCAGTTTTAAAATGCTGTCAATTTTTTTCGTATGCTTCACAAGAAAATCTTTTCCACCCGACGTGGCAAAAGTCTCCTCAAGGGTGTCAAAATAGAGCTTAATATCTTTTTTAAGTACTTTAGCGATCTCAAAATCGGCTGCATTGTTATAAAGTAATTCCTCTATCTGGGCTTTAACGGTATCCAATATTATTCTCCATAGGGTTCTTCAGAAGGTTCTTTGGTATAATACCCAAAAATAACTATGGATATACTCAGAATGGATTTGATACAAAAGGTACGTAACAAAGAGAGACTCACCCAGAAAGAGGGTGAAGCACTTTATGACTTAGACCTCTATACACTTGGTGAACTCGCTGATGAAATTCGTAGAGAGAAATATGGAAATAAAAGTTACTTTAATATAAACAGACATATAAACCCTACCAATGTATGTGCAGATATTTGTAAGTTTTGTGCCTATTCTGCAAGCAGAAAAAATCCAAACCAATACACCATGACGCATGGTCAGATATTGGATATCGTGAAAAACTCTGTCAAAAATGGTGCAAAAGAGATGCACCTTGTCTCAGCACATAATCCTAACGATGGTGTAGAGTGGTATATGGGTGCATTCAGAAAAATAAAAGAAGCGTTCCCTGACCTGCATGTCAAAGCCATGACCGCAGCAGAGATAGACTTTTTAACCAGAGAGTATGGACACAGTTACGATGAAGTCATTGATATGATGATAGAAAATGGTGTAGACTCTATGCCAGGCGGTGGTGCTGAGATCTTTGATGAAGGTGTACGTGAGTATCTCTGTAAAGGTAAAGTGACTTCAGACCAGTGGATAGAGATACACCAAAAATGGCATGAAAGAGGCAGGGAAAGTAATGCAACGATGCTTTTTGGGCATGTGGAGACACGTGCACACCGTATAGATCACATGATCAGACTGCGTGACTTGCAAGATAAAACAGGTGGATTTAATGCCTTCATCCCTTTAGTCTATCAAAGAGACAATAACTTCCTTAAAGTGAAAGATTTTCCCTCAGGACAAGAGATACTCAAGACCTATGCCATCAGTCGTATTATGTTAGATAACATTCCCCATATTAAAGCGTACTGGGTTACTGCATCGATTAATCTTGCACTAATTGCCCAGGAGTTTGGTTGTGATGATCTGGATGGTACGATAGAAAAAGAGTCTATTCAGTCTGCGGCGGGTGCAGCGAGCAGTCATGGTATGGATCTTGATGATTTTGTAGCACTGATTAAAAACTCTGGTTTTCAACCCATAGAACGTGACAGTCTTTATACTGAGTTAAAAGCCTACTAGTATGGAAAAACGCTATTATCCCTATGAAGATTTTTTAGCAGATACAAAAGATCTGACAGAAAAGATAGACTGGAAATTTGACAGTATTGTCGCTATTGCAAGAGGAGGAATCTCTTTAGCTCATCTGCTTGGCGAATATTACGATATCAGAGAAGTCTACAGTATCAACACTATTGGATATGAAGATACAACCAAATTAGAGAGTGTTAAAGTGTTTAATATCCCAGAGTTAGGAGAAGCTAAAAATGTACTCATTGTAGATGACATCGTAGACAGTGGTGATACGTTAGTAGAAGTTTTAAAAGTATTGGGTGAAGCATATCCTACCGTTACCTTTAAAGTAGCTTCACTTTTTTATAAGAAAAGTGCTAGAATAGCTCCAGATTGGTATGTACAGGAAGCAGACAAATGGATTGAGTTTTTTTGGTCTGAAGATTTAAATAGGAAGTAATAAAATGGTATTAATGATAGACAACTACGACAGCTTTACTTACAATGTAGTACAGTATTGTAGAGAACTTGGTGCAGACTTAAAGATCATACGTAATGATGAAATGACGATAGATGAGATCAAAGCATTGAACCCAGATAAAATCATCCTTTCTCCTGGGCCTGCTACTCCGGATGATGCAGGTGTTACACTTGATGTGATTAAAGAATTTGCAGATACTACACCTATTTTTGGTATTTGTTTAGGGCATCAGAGTATTGCACAGGCTTTTGGCGGAGATGTTATCAGAGCGAAAAATATGATGCATGGAAAAACGTCACAAATTGTTGTGGACGCAGAGACACCTATTTTTAAAGCATTACCAAATGAATTTAGAGCCACACGTTATCACTCTTTAACGGTCAAAAAAGAGACTTTACCTGATTGCATCATCGCAACATCACACAGTAAAGATGATGACGAGATCATGTCTCTACAGATCAAAGATAAACCTATTTATGGTGTACAGTTTCACCCTGAGTCCATTATGAGCGAACATGGACATGAAATGTTAGACAACTTTTTAAAACTTTAAGAACCTATTATGAAAAAGCAGCATTTCTTTTTAGCATTATTTTTTTATGCTATAGCTGTTTTTTACCTTGCGATAACAACTCCTATTACTGCTCATGAGGCAAAGATACTTTATACTTCAGATGACATTGTAGGCACATTGATGAGGTGGGGCGAAAGCCTCGGGGCCGGATTTATAGGATTAAGAGCATTTTTCCTCTTTTTCGGCTTTCTGGCTATTGGACTTTTTTATGAACTGAGCAGGCGTCATTTTCAAAAATCTAAAGATGTCTATCTTTCTACACTTATTTTTATGCTTTTACCTGGTATTATCACTGCAACAACCTTGGTGAATGTTGCTATTATCGTATTGCCACTTGTGTTACTTTTTGTATTACTTTATGAAAAAGGCCATTATCTTTTACTTCCGCCACTTATGCTGGCACTTTTTTTAGTTCATGAAGCTTCCATTATTTTCTTTGTTGCTGTTTTATTTTATGCAGTGATGCACAAAGAGAAACAATTGGCTATTTTTTCTCTTTCTTTTCTATTGGCTTTTGTTTATTTGGCTAAAGGCATAGAGATAGGGGGAAGCCCCTCAGGACACTTTGTGGAGATATTCGGATTGTATGCTACCGTGTTTTCACCTTTACTGTTTCTCTATTTTTTCTTCGCGATGTATAGGATTTTACTTAGAGGGAAAAAAACACTTATTTGGTATATCTCTTTTACCGCATTAGCTTTTTCTTTACTCCTCTCGATCAGACAACGTGTGCATATCACTGATTTTGCACCTTATGTCATGATTTCCATTGTACTTATGTTAGATGTATTTAATCATGCCATAGGTGTACGTTTACCACAGTTTCAGAAACGGTATAAACGCGGGTTTATCGTCGTGATGTCATTTCTGGCTTTAAGTGTTTTTCTCATAGTAGGACATAAAGTACTCTATTTGGTTCTGGAAGATCCTAAACGACATTTTGCACATCGTATATATAAACCGTATCTCTTGGCAAATGAGTTAAGATCTGAGGGTATCGAGTGTTACGATGGGGCACATGGAAGAGAACGTTATCAGTTAAGATATTATGATATTCTTCCTTGCTCGGAGTAAAAGCTAACTATCCTAAAAAACTGTTTCTAAAATACACAATATTTACTTTCTACTTATAGTTTATATTACTTATACTAAAGCTAAATCTATCTGATGCTAAACTATCAAGAACTAAACTAAAGGAGAACTCGATGGCTCAAAAGGCGATTAGAGAATATGACGCAAAGTCAATCTTGGCAAAGCACTGGGATAAGTATTTCCCAGA
>Ga0209013_10004384_pt1 | contig 12389 bp, 13 predicted proteins | sample Cruoilmetagenom2_FD_187291 | JGI IMG/M metagenome (GOLD analysis project Ga0209013, IMG submission 187291) | Oil polluted marine microbial communities from Coal Oil Point, Santa Barbara, California, USA - Sample 2 (SPAdes) (version 2) | ecosystem: Environmental > Aquatic > Marine > Oil seeps ...
TCGGCGGACTTGAGACCTGCCATGAACCTCGAATAGGTCGTCCCGTTTTGGCGGGCCGCAGCGTTGATTCTCTGGATCCAGAGACGACGGAACTGACCCTTGCGTGCCCGGCGATCCCGATGCGCATACTGCATCGAGTGCATCACCTGCTCGCGGGCGGTCCTGTACCGACGGCTCCTCGCACCTCCGTAGCCGGAGGCGCGGTCCATCAATTTGCGGCGCTTCTTCTTCGCGTTGACTGAACGCTTCACACGTGCCATTGCTTGACTCCTAGTTGCCCAGCAGGCGGTTCATGCGCTTTTCATTGCCACCGTCGAGGACTTTGTTGCCCTTGACTCGGCGCCAGCGCGAGGTTGATTTCTTATGGCGGTTGTGACCGCGCCACGCCTTCGTGCCGCGAACCTTCCCGCTTCCGGTGCGTTTGAAGCGTTTCGCAGCACCTTTGTGCGTCTTCATCTTCGGCACGATTTCACTCTCCTACTCGCCCGCTTCGTCGACGACGGTGTCGTCGGCGTCAGCGGTTTCGATTTCTTCATCGGGCCGATCGGATGAGCGCACCGGGGCGAGCACCATCGTCATCTGCCGTCCTTCAAGCCTTGCCGCGGTCTCGATCTCGCCGTAGTCGGCGACGCTGTCGCGCAACCGGTTGAGAATCTCATTGCCGATCTCGGGGTGAGTGACCTCACGCCCTCTGAACCGCATCGTGACCTTGACCTTGTCGTTGTCTTGCAGGAAACGCACGACCCTTTTCCGCTTCACCTCGAAGTCGCTTGCTCCGATCTTGGGCCGGAACTGCACTTCTTTGACCACGGTGCGGGTCTGCTTCTTGCGGGCTTCTCTCGCCTTCACGGACTGCTCGTACTTGAACTTGCCGTAATCCATGAGACGAACAACGGGTGGCCGGGCCTCTGGAGCAACCTCCACGAGATCGAGCTCCAACTGCGATGCAAGCCACCGCGCTTCCTCGATCGGCTTGATACCGATCTGTCCACCGTTCGGGTCGACGAGGCGTACCTCTTTGACGCGAATCTTTTCGTTGACCCTGGGCTCCTTGATCGGAGTACCTCCTGCTCGTATGTGTTGACGAAGCAGGCGCATGGTGCCATAACGAAGGCAGCACGACGCGAGTGCTGCCTGGTAGTGCGACCCGGTACACCTCAATCGGTGACAGGGTGGGAAACAGACGCCTCCGCTTTGTCAGTTGTGGGGCGAGGTTAGGCGGGTGGGAACACTATTTCAATCCCCCCCGTATCGAGTACTGGGTACTCAGTACTGAGTACCCGATAGTCCTTTCAACAGATTGGCTGTACGGACTGCCGCTTCTGCCGCTTCTCTCCCCTTGTTATGTTCGTCGGGGGCACTGCGTGCGAACGCGTGGGCCGGGTCGCGAACGGTCAGGATGCCGAAACTCACGGGAACGCCGGTTTCGAGCATGACCTTCATCAGGCCTTCCGAGGCCCGTCCGGCGATGTGCTCATAGTGGTCGGTCTCACCTTCGACGACCGCGCCGAGAACCACGACTGCGTCGTAGCCGGTCTGCGCCAAACTCTGGGCGACGAGCGGCGTCTCGAAGGCGCCTTCCACCTCGATCACGGTGACATCGTTCGCTTCCGCTTCGTCGAGAACAGCGAGAGCACCCTTCAGGAGGCCGTCGGTGACGGATCGGTTGAACAACGAGCGAACCACGCCGACCCGGAGATCGCTTGCATCAAGTCTTCCTCGAAGTGCGTCGGTCACGACGTCGATCCGAGGTGTCCGAGCTTCTCCGTCTTCGTGCGAAGGTAGAAGCTGTTGTGCGGATTCTCTCCGACCCACATGGGGATTCGCTCGCCAACCTCAACGCCGTACATGCGAAGCTGCTCGATCTTCTCCGGGTTGTTCGTGATAAGCCTGACACTGGACACCTTGAGATCGTGGAGAATCTGCGCATCGACGCCATAGTGACGGCTATCGACGGGATGACCGATCTGCGTATTTGCCTCGGCGGTGTCGTAACCCTGCTCCTGGAGGCGATAGGCGGCCAGTTTGTCGATCAGTCCGGTCCCCCTGCCTTCGTGGGTGGGGTTGTAGACGATGATTCCCTCACCCTCTTCGGCAATCATCCTCATCGACTCCTTCAGCTGCACGCCGCAGTCGCAGCGCAGACTCCCGAAGACGTCGCCGGTGAGGCAGACCGAGTGAAGCCGTGTCAGCACACCTTCGTGACCGGCCACGTCACCGAGCACGAGAGCGATGTGCTCGGAGCCGGTGTCCTTGGACCTGTATCCGACCGCTTGGAAGTCGGCTACTTCGGTGGGGATCGATGCTTCGGACTCTCGTGTCACGAGTGCCTCTTCACGCCATCGGTACGAGACCAGATCCTCGATCGTGATGATCGGAATTCCGTGGCCGTCGGCGAATCGCATCAACGACTCGCCTCTCGACATGGTTCCATCGTCGTTGACGACTTCGCAGAGGACGCCTGCCGGCGTAAGTCCGGCGAGACGGGCGAGGTCAATTGCCGCCTCGGTGTGGCCGGGTCGGACGAGGACGCCCCCAGGGTGGTATCGCAAGGGGAACACATGGCCTGGACGGTGGAAGTCCATAGCGGTTGTGACAGGGTCAGCTGCGGCGCGTATGGTCTTCGCCCGGTCGGCCGCCGAGATACCCGTGGTTGTGCCTTCGGCGAGGTCGATCGACACGGTGAATGCCGTCTTGTGCGAGTCGGTGTTGTCGAGAACCATGAGGGGCAGTTCAAGCTCGTCGAGCCTCTCCCCCGTCATCGGCAGACAGATCAGCCCGCTGGTGTATCGCACCATGAATGCGATGTGCTCGGGCGTCACCTTCTCCGCGGCAACAATCAGGTCACCCTCGTTCTCGCGCTTCTCGTCATCGACGACAAGGACCATTTCGCCCCTGGCGATCGCCGCGATCGCATCTTCGACCGGCGCGTAGTTCATCCCCGTGCCTCCATCAATCGTTCTACATACTTGGCAAGAATGTCTGCTTCGAGGTTCGCTCGATCCCCGACGCTCTTCTCTCCGAGCACCGTGACCGCCAGAGTGTGTGGGATCAACGCGAACTCGAACCACGGTTCACGGTCGGCGACAGCCGAGACCGCTGTGATCGTCAAGCTCACACCATCGACGGTGATCGAACCCTTCTCGACGAGGTAACGGGAGAGAGCAGGCGGCGACATGATACGGAATCGCTTCGACGATCCCTCATTCGTGATGTGCTGGATAGTACCTACGCCGTCGACGTGGCCTTGCACGACATGACCGTCAAACCGGCCCCCCGCCGCCTCAACCGGTCGTTCGAGATCCACCGAGGAACCAGACTCCAGATCACCCAAGTTGGTGCGCTGAAGCGTCTCAGAGATCGCCTCCACCGTGAAATGGGCTCCCTCCACGGCGGTCGCTGTGAGGCAGACCCCGTTAACCGCAACCGAGTCACCGATGGTGAGCCCGTCGCACGTGGCCGGTGCGGTCACACGGAACACGGCACCCCCGTCGGTATCTTCGACCGCGGCCAATGTGCCGAGTTCGCTGACGATTCCGGTGAACATCACGGCCCTCTTTCGATCATTGCTTCGACTCTGATATCGGATCCGATCATCGCGACGTCCTCGATCCTGACCGTTTGGGCATCCGTGATCGTCTGAAACACGCCGGAGACTGCAGGGAGGCCTGTGCCCATGCCGAGTTTCGATCCGTAGTGAAAGACGATGCGGTCGACCAGACCGGCTCTCAAAGCCGCACCGCCGATCGTGGGTCCGCCTTCGATGAGTACAGCAATGACACCGTTGTGTCCCAGGTACTCGATCGCTGCGGTGAGATCGACGCCATCGGGACCGGGCACGGCGACTTGCTCGACGTTGCCGAGCCCGGGTTGATCTGATCCGCTGGTGAAGACGAGCGGGTTGCGAGCAAGGAGGGCCGCCTCACGAGGAATGGGGCGCCTTCCCGCAAGGATGACGGGCCGAGGCTGAGGGCCGTCGTATCCGTCGATGCGTACATCGAGGCGCGGATTATCCGAGATCACCGTACCGGCGCCAACCAAGACCGCGCCGCTCTCCGCTCGCAGTCGATGACCGTCTTCCCTGGCTCCTGGACCGGTGACCCAGCGTGATGTGTGGTCAGCCGCCGCGGCCTGACCGTCGAGTGTCAAGGCGGTCTTCAACGTCACCAGCGGTTTCCCGGTTTTGCGATGGTGATAGTACGCGGGATCGTTGGCACGAACTGCGTCTCCTTCGATACCGGTGATGACCTCGATGCCGGCCTCTTCCAGCAGAGCGATCCCCTTGCCTGCCACGCGAGTATCGGGATCAAGCGTTCCCACCAATACGCGTGCGACGCCGGCGTCGATCAGGGCCGTGGTGCATGGAGGTGTCTTCCCATGGTGGGCGCACGGTTCGAGGGTCACAACGACGGTAGAACCCTTGGCTGCGGATCCCGCATCGGCAAGTGCTGCCGCCTCGGCGTGGGCGGAACCTGCACGGATGTGGGCGCGCTCGGCAACAACCTCCCCGTCCGGGGTCAGCACGATGGCACCGACTCGCGGATTCGGATGCGGCAGCGTTCCATCGGTCAGCCCGATTGCACGGCGCATCAACTCATCCGCGCGGTGCGCAGGGAACAGATTGTCCTCAACGCGGCGCGTCATACGCCCTCCTTCTCCCATCCGGACTCTTACCGTCGGTCTCGGAATTTCACCGAGTCAACCCTTGAACGGGTTCGCGGACTTTCACCACCGGTCGGGGATTTCACCCTGCCCTGAAGGGGGCTCCTTCTTCGAGGCAAGTGTACTCGTACGCGTTCGGTGTTGATCCAAGAGAGGAGTATTCGGTACTCGGTCGTCGGTAGTCGGTCGTCGGTACTCGGTACTCGGTACTCGGTACTCGGTAGAGAGTCTGCTGAACCCCCGGGGTCGGATACCAGAAATGCTGCCGCAGGCGGCTATTGGCGTCGGTCTACCGAGTATGTCGAGCCGGGCTGGCGTTTGGCGAACTCTTTCATCTCCGAAGCGATCGCAGAGGCTTCCCACTCCGAGGCGATGGCACGGTCCTGGTTCGTCACGACACCCATCGAGAACGAAACGACAGGGAAGGCGTGTCGTTCACCCCTGCGGTCGGTGACTTCGATGTAGCCCTGAACGGCGTCGACCGTGTCGTAGAAATCGAGGATGCCGTCGTCGAACTCCTGAATCACCATGCTGCAGTACTCATCGATTCGTGCCGGATCGACCAGGGCGATGTAGTCATCGCCGCCAACGTGGCCGACGAACGCATCGTCGCCGCCGCACGATGCAGCCGCTTCGACCATCACCTTCGCGGTGAACTTGATCACCGTGTCGCCCCGCATGAACCCATAGTGATCGTTGAATGCCTTGAAGTTGTCGAGATCGCCGTACACCACCGCGATCGGCGTCTGATCGCTGATCCGCCGTTCGAGCTCCGCGGTGATCCGGAAGTTTCCCGGCAGCCCGGTCAGCGGTGACACGTCACGCATCTGCTGGGCACGGCGGATCACAGTCCGCACACGGGCGACAAGTTCCTCAACCGCAAACGGCTTCGTGATGTAGTCGTCCGCTCCCAGGTCCAGGCCTTTCACACGATCCTGTGCGAGTGCTCGCGCCGTGAGCATGACGACGGGGACGCTGGCGGTGGGCGGATCGTTGCGGAGATGCCGCAACGTGGTCAGCCCATCCATCCCCGGCATCATCACGTCGAGGAGGACAAGAGACGGGGGGTGCTCGGAAGCGACCTTGAGCGCGTCTACGCCGTTGGATGCAGTCTCAGTCTCGAAGCCCTCGAGTTCGAGGTTCATCTTGACGTATTGGAGGATGTCCGGGTCGTCATCGACGACGAGGATCCGATCTCCCATATTCCCTCTACTCGCCGATCGCGTTTCTCAGTTCTCGGACGGCGAGCACCGGGTCGGGAGCCCGGAACACCGAGGTTCCGGCTACGAACACGTCGGCCCCCGCTTCACGCGCGGGTCGGATCGTGCCCGGGTCAATCCCACCGTCGATCTCTATATCGGTTGGCAAACCGGCGGAGTCAACGAAATTTCTGATTCTCTCCAATTTCGGGAGAACGGCCTCAATGAACGTCTGCCCTCCGAATCCGGGATGCACCGACATCACGACCACCATATCGGCCAGCTCGACGAACGGTTCGATCGCCTCGAACGGTGTTGGAGGATTGATGACGAGCCCGAATCCGAGGCCGACATCACGGGCGATCTCGGCGACTCCGCTCGGATCCGGGAACACTTCGATGTGCACGGTCACGAGATCTGCTCCCGCCGCCTTGAGCGGCTCGAGATAGTGATCGGGGTTCAGAGTCATCAGGTGGCAGTCGAGGGGAAGGTCCGTCACCTTTCGGAGCGATGAGATCACGGGCATTCCGAGTGTCAGATTGGGTACGAAGTGTCCATCCATGACGTCAACGTGCAGCAGATCTACGTGATCCTCGATCCGAGCGATCTCATCGGCGAGGTGAGCGAAATCCGCGGCCAGGATGGACGGAGCGATTCTTGGTGGCTTGATCACGAGAGTCGATTGTATCCGGTTCTCGGTTCCGCGAGGCGGAACCGTCGGTGAGCGATCATCGATCGATCACGGCGACGTACATTCCGTCCGAACCCGTCACGTGTGGGGCAAGCAACACACCACCGGCGATCGTTGATCCCGGCATGCCCTCCGGCGCACGGGAGTCGACGCCTGCCACCACGTCGACCGTCTCTTCCGGTGTGACGGTGCAGACGGAGTAGACCAGCCGACCACCCGGTCGGAGCAGCGCCACCGCTGCATCGAGCATTCGGCGCTGGGCCCTTCCCGATTCCGCGGCACTCTCGGGGCGGAGTCGGTGGCGAATCTCGGGGCGACGCCTCAGCGTCCCCAGACCGGTGCACGGAGCATCGAGGAGGATCCGGTCGAAACTGCCCGGCTCGAACGGCGGGCTGGTCGCATCGCCGATTACCCAGCGTACGTCGGCACCGAGTCGGAGGAGCCTTCTGCGCGCTGTCGCCACACGTTTGGCGTTTCGGTCCATGCCCACGACCAGGCCTTCTCCTGCGAGCAAGTCCCAGAGGTGCAGTGTCTTGCCTCCGGGTGCCGCTGCAAGATCGAGCACCCTGTCCCCCGGCCTGGGGTTGAGGGCGGCGGCGACTGCGGTCGACGAGGGATCCGCCACAACCAGGGCACCCGATGCGATGGACTCGAGGAAGGGAACGACGTCCTCGATGAGGTAGGCATCCTCGATTCCTGTGATCGTCTCGCCGGGCGCTTCACCACTCCGTCTGCGCACACCGACTCTCGTCGGCTGATTCGACGCTTCGAGAAATGAGGTGGCGGTGTCTGCTCCGTACGTCTGAACGAGATCTTCATAGAGCCAGAGCGGAACGCCCAGTCGAAGTGCGCCTCCTTCGTGTCCGCTTGGGAGTGGAGGTTCTCCGTCCCTTGCGATGTTTCGGAGCACGCCGTTCACAAAGCCCGAGGCGCGAGGGCTCCCTCCGATGCGGACTGCCTCGACGGCGCTGTCGACCGCAGCGTACGCGTCGCCGTCTGTGAAGAGGATTTCAGCGACACCGATCCGCAGAACGGCTCGCACGTCATCATCGACCGAACGCGACACCCTCGCATCGATCGCTCGATCGATGCGACTCAGGTACCGGATCGTCGTGAAGAGAAGGCGTTGAACGAACAGGACGTCTCTCCGCTCCAGGTCCTGTGTCGCCGTCCGAATGATGACGTTCGAGTAGGCGCCGTCCTCCAGAACCCGCCGAAGCAGTGTGACCGCGACAACCCGTGTTTCGACGCCCTGTTTCATTCTGAGGGCGGATCGATTTGCCCGCTGGCGCCGCGTCGACCGTTGAGCCAGGCGGTTCCGGTCATGGCGGCTTTGCCCGCCGGCTGGACCAGTTCAAGGGCGAGGCTGCCTCCATCGAGGCCGAGCACGGCGACTCCGTTGAACGGCGCGATGGTTCCCGGGGTGACGGCCTCATCCGAAAAGGACGCCCGATGAACGCGGCACCGTGTGCCCTCGATCGAGAACCACGCGCCGGGGCGGGGGCTGAATGCTCTGATTGCTCGCTCCGCATAGTCCACGGTCCAGGACGATTCGATCCTCCCTTCGGAACGATCGAGCCGATTGGCGATCGTGACTCCGGCTCTCAACTGTGGAGCGCTGTCGAGTCTGCCGGCCAGCAGTTCCGACATGGCATCGTCTATCAGCATTCCACCGAGGTAGGCGAGCCGGCCCGTCAACGACCCTCCGGTCTCGTCGGGAGCGATCGGCGTTTCGACTGCTGCGATCACCGGACCGGTATCGAGTCCTTCATCAACGTGCATCAGGGTTACCCCGGTCGAGGCATCACCTTCGAGTATCGCTCGCTCCACCGGCGCTGCCCCTCGCCATCGGGGAAGCAGCGAGAAGTGGACGTTCACGAAGCCCGCAGGCGCCGAGATCAATGCTGCGGGTGAGAGAATCCGCCCGTATGCGACGACGACCCCGACGTCGATCTTCGCTTCCTGCAAGAGGTTGTCCAGTTCTCCACGGCTCTCGGGTTGAACGACCGGCAGCCCCCACTCCGTCGCCGCGACCTTCACAGGAGTCGGCGTGGGCTTCCCCGACCGGCCTTTGGCGCTGTCCGAGCGCGTCACGACCATGACGACATCGGTTACGTCCATCAATGCCGCGAGGCTTGGAATGGCAGCGGATGGTGTCCCGAGGAACGCTGCTCGCATCAGAATCCTCCAGACGGCCCGGGTTCGCGCATCTCCTTGAGCGCTTCCTTGCGAAGGCGTTTCGGGATGCGATCGAGGATGATCGTGCCGTGCAAGTGATCGATCTCGTGTTGAAGGAGACGGCCCATGAGTTCGTCACCGGCGTACTCAACGGGCTTGCCATCGACATCGAATCCGCGGGCCCGTGCGAACGCCGGACGATTGAATTCCCACCATCGTCCGGGAACTGACAGACAGCCTTCCTCGAACTTCCACTTGCCGGATGTCTCGACGATCTCAGGATTCGCCATCATGAACGGCCCATCTCCGACGTCGGCAACGAACAGCTGTTTCGAGATACCGATCTGCGGCCCGGCGAGGCCAACCCCGGGTGCTTCGTACATCGTTTCCAGCATGTCGTCCACCAATCGAGCCAGCTTCGGCCCGAAATCCGTGATGGGCGTGGTCGCTGCGCGCAGGACAGGATCTGGGAAGACGCGAATGGGGTAGATCGGCATGAGTCCGCAGGCTACCGGTTCGGTCGCTCGGAGACCAGATGAATGCGCGTCACAGTTCGACGGGATCGGCATCGACCCGCACTCTGGCGCCGCCGTCACGCACCTGCTGCACGGCCGATCGGAGCCTGAGGCGTACCGCAGACAGGTCCCGTGCCTGGATGAGCCAGCGTTCCCGGTCTCCCTCTTTCGCCGGTCCGAGCATGCCCACCTCCCCGGCTGCTTCCATGAACGTGGGTCCTGCATCCGTTGCATCCGTTTCGAGGGCGATGAGATCACCAATGGGCGGAAACCCGCTCTCCTCGCGCCGCCGCAGTGTCTCGGTCATGAAGTCCATCGGGTTGCCGCTGCGGAGCGCGTCAAACACACGGTGATCTGCCAGAGACGTCTGCACCAGGGCGCGCCGCCCGCGACCCGGACGTGCGGTCAGCGTTGCACGTGCAAGGAGACGCAAGGCATCCTCATCGGCTCGATAGTTCGGTGCCAGAATTCCGGCATCCGGATCGATCATGACCACGAGGTCGACCTGCGGCAGTCCAACAAGGTCTCTCTCTGTTCCCACGGCGATTCGACGATCCGAACCCACGGGTCCCACGTGGCTACCGAACGTCCGTGCAAGGTCATCAACGATTCTTGACACTCCACCTCCGAGGGCCTCGAAACGCGCCCCTCCGCAGGCAAGGCACCGAGGGTAGGAACGGCCGCAACGGGCACAGTCCCCGGATCGTTCGAGCATCGCATCACATTGCGGGCACTTCCTCAGCTCGCGGCAGCGAGAGCAGCGGAAACTGCCACCCCTTCTGGGCACCAGAACGAATATGGTCGCCTCATCTCCGAGAGCGGCGATCGCTTGACGGACTCGATCTCCAATCGCCCCGGCTCCAGAGCCGTCGTGCGACCGGTCAACGACTTCAACGAGTGGCCACACACGCCCAGGTATCTCGATGATCTCTGGCCCGCCCGAGAGAGCCTCAGCCGTGGGCACTGGCCCGGTGAGGAGGAGGGAGAATCGTTCGATGGTCGATCGTTTGCTGAGCACGTCCCGGATGTGGAACGTCGGTGTCTGCGGGGACTTGTAACCCCTGCGCCCTTCCTCGATAACGACGGCCAATCCGAGGCCGTTGATCCCCCAGAACGCGACTTCCCGCGTGCCTACGACGATCGATCCCGTACCGGTTGCGATCTGGCTCCACGATGTCGTCCGTACCGCGGCGGACTCGTCGCTGGTGGCAAGGCGGACTCGCTCGCCGTGGACTCCACGCAGCGTGTCGGCAACGACATGTGCCTCAACGACCGTCGGCGCCGTCACGATCACGTTCTTCCCATTTCGGACGATCGGGGTGATTGCCGACACAATCGCGGGCATGGGATCACCCGTAAGCAGGTAGGCCGGGCGTGTGCGCCCCCCAGCTACCTGGCGCTCACCCCATGACTTGAGTATCCCGTCGACATCAGCGACGACACCATCATGGCTGCGAGGTTCCCGCCTGGGAAGATTGGGTGGTGCGCAGCGGGTGAGCACGGTCGAAAGCGGGGCCACGTAGTGCGTGGCGGCCCAACGGAGCGAACGAAGCATGGCAGCATCAAACACTCCCCTACTCCCCGATCGTGCGGCGATTGAACGGAGGGATCGCTCTGGTGTTCCATCCGAGACGGCTGTCACGTAGCCGCGCACCTTACGCCCACCGAGCGGAACCCGAACGATGTCTCCAATGCTGATTCCCGGCAACGTTTCGGGAATCTCGTAAGTGAATCCGTCGTCGACAGCGAACGATGGGACGTCCGGAACGACCTGTGCGATTCGCTTCAGGTGGATGATCCTTCGCGCTTGCGCAGTTCGGCGATCCGATCCCAGAGGCGCTCTGCGACTTCAGACTTTGGCATGAGGCTCCACGGTTCGGTCGACCCGTCGGGCAGCACGATTGTGACCTGATTGGTCTCCGTGCCGAAGCCGGAACCCGGGGCGGTGACATCGTTGGCGACCAGAAGGTCGACGCCCTTCCGGCGTGCCTTTGCTATGGCTTCGTCGAAAGCTCCGGTCTCTGCCGCAAACCCAACGAGGAACGGGCGAGGGCTCATCTCTGCGATGCCGCCGAGCACATCGGGTGTCGGCTCCAGATCGATGGTCGGGAGCCCGTCGGTACGCCGCAGCTTGCCGTCGAGCGCTTCGGTGGGTCGAAAGTCGGCGACTGCCGCAGCCATTACGGCGACCTCAGCCTTCTTCGCTGTCGCCCAGGCGGCATCTGCCATCTCGGCGGCGGTGTCGACGCGAATCACCGTTACGCGAGGATGCTCGATACCGGGACCAGCCGTCACGAGCGTAACTTCCGCTCCACGGCGTGCTGCTGCTGCAGCGATAGCGTTCCCCATCTTCCCCGATGAGTGATTCCCGAGATAGCGCACCCGATCGATCGGCTCCCGGGTACCTCCTGCGGTGATCAGCACTTCAACACCGGTCAGCGGTCCCCCTGGCAGAACACCGGCCACGGCATCGGCGATTCGGTCGGGATCCGCGAGCCGTCCCAGACCGGTATCTCCTCCTGCGAGGGCGCCAGCCTCGGGCGAGACGATGTGATATCCGAAAGATTCAAGTCGCTCGACATTGGTCACTGTTGCAGGGTGGAGCCACATCTCGGTGTGCATTGCGGGAGCCACCACCACGGGTGAGCGCGTGGCCAGAACCGTGGCAGATACCGAATCGTCGGTGAGCCCGTTCGCCAAACGGGCGATTGTGGCAGCGGTTGCAGGAGCAACGACGACCGCGTCGGCCCAGCGGCCGAAGGTCGTGTGCGGACTGACATCGTCCGCATCGAACAGATCGACAACCGGTTGGCTCCCGGTGATGGCGGCGAAGGTATGAGGACCGATGAACTTCGTAGCCGAATCCGTCATGACGACACGAACCACGGCACCGCGCTCTACGAGTCGACGCGCGAGATAGGCGGCCTTGTATGCAGCCACCCCACCGGTGACACCGAGAACGACGCGTCGCCCGGCGAGCATCGCCTACTCCTCGATTGGAGCGACGACGACCTTGTCATCGTAAATCTCTTCAAGCGCAATCGAGAGCGGCTTGCGAGAGAGGCTGTGGACCTGCGGCGGAATGTATCCACCGAGTCCTTCGCCAAGTTGATTGAAGTAGGCGTTGATCTGCCGTGCGCGGCG
>Ga0209013_10004386_pt1 | contig 12385 bp, 11 predicted proteins | sample Cruoilmetagenom2_FD_187291 | JGI IMG/M metagenome (GOLD analysis project Ga0209013, IMG submission 187291) | Oil polluted marine microbial communities from Coal Oil Point, Santa Barbara, California, USA - Sample 2 (SPAdes) (version 2) | ecosystem: Environmental > Aquatic > Marine > Oil seeps ...
AAGGTCACCATCACCATCAATATCACCAAGAGCAACTGAATATGGATCACTTCCCACACTGACATCATGAGTTCCGGAAAAAGTACCACTTCCATCGTTAGTTCTTATAGAAACATCATCATCACCCTTATTAGCAGCAGCAAGATCCAGATCACCATCACCATCAACATCACCAAAAGCGACTGAATATGGAAGAAATCCCACACTGACATCATGGCTTCCGGAAAAAGTACCACTTCCATCGTTAATCCTTATAGAAACATCACTGACACCATTATTAGCAGCAGCAAGATCCAGATCACCATCACCATCAACATCACCAAAAGCGACTGAAGCTGGACTACTTCCCACACTAACATCATGGCTTCCGGAAAAAGTACCACTTCCATCGTTAGTTCTTATAGAAACATCACCATCCCACCAATTACCAGCAGCAAGATCCAGATCACCATCACCATCAATATCACCAAAAGCGACTGAAATTGGATCACCTCCAACACCAACATCATGAGTTCCGGAAAAAGTACCATCATAACTGGTTAGACTCATGCCTTGGCCTTGAATATGGTTAATGTCAAGATTGGCATACCTATCGATAATGGGACCAGCATATTGAGATCGACCGCCATCATATGAATCAAGACCCAAGCCACCTCTTAATGTAAAGATGTTCTCATGACCGAGTTTTCCAATTACTTCAGTTAAACCGGGAAGAACAAGATAGTGTGACTTAACACCACCTTCAGCTTGAAGTGTAGCTACTGGTGCTGTCACTCCTATTCCAACCCTTCCCTGTACAGCCAAGTTATTATCAGCAATAGCTGCGTTGGCAAAAGAGTCTGTTGTTCCAATACCAACTCCTCCAACAATACCCAAGGCTGTTTGCGGGGAAGTTGTCCCGATTCCTACATCTCCTTCAACTATTAATCCATTGGTTGGGGCTTGTGCATCAGAGTAAGTTTGTGTTCCAATTGCAAGGTTTCCCAGTATTCCTAGTTTTGTACTTGCATGAGGAGAGGTTGTTCCAATTCCAACGCTTGTATCATTATCAAAGATTAGTGAATCACCTAGTACTGTGCCACCCGTTGTCCACTTGGTTACGTAATTGGTTGTTCCGGAACCACTAATAGTTCCTGATGCATCAACCCAATCAGTAGCTGTACCAGTACCAGTGGAAGAAAGTACTTGTCCGTCTGTTCCTGCTTCATTGTTTGAATCACGAAAAGCTGCAGTTAATCTCATATCTCCAACAACATGAAGGTTTTCTGTTGGGGAGGTTGTTCCTATCCCAATCGATCCTTGAATGGCTAAGTTATTATCTGCAATAGCCGCTCCTGCAAAATCATCAGTTGTTCCAATTCCGACACCTCCTGCAATACCTAATTGTGTTCCTGGAGAAGTTGTTCCAATCCCTACATTACCATTTGAATTTACAAATAATCCCTCAACTGCTCCTGCCCTTACTCTTAGTGGTTGAACTGTTGATGAAGCTCCTGTTTGAATGTTCACTAGTGAGCCTGTTCCATTTGCAGATGCATCAGTTGTATATGAAAAGAGGTTGTTTGTACTAGTACCTGTTGCCCAATTAAATATTGTTTTATTAGTTCCCATGGTGAGGGATAAATCTGCATCTGGGTTTGTAAGATCATCCCAAGCCACTTCACCAACAACAATTCCGTAAATGGTTCCATCAACTTCCAAATCTCCTCCGATGTATAAATCATCATCAGATGAAATAGATCCTTCGTCTGGTGCGTCATCAGAATCTGCAAAAGCGTTATATCCTATTCCAGTTAGTCCACCAACTTCCAAATTTGATGTATCTCCTAATCTTAAGTCTCCTGCAACATCAGTGTCTCCTGATTCATCAATTGCAAAGACTTCAGCTGGTGTTCCTGATCCTGATTTAAATTGAACAAAATCATAGCCTGTTGTTCCTGCTCCAACTTCGCCATAGAGGAGTGCTCCTGAGGTTATATTAGCATTGGTTATATTAATAAATCCTCCTCCTGTTCCGGGGGCTGCACCCTCAAAAGTAAGATCAAGTGTACCAGTACCGTCTGGATTGATAGTAATTGATCCATTTGAAGCATCAGGGGTTGAGAGTGTCATTGTTTGACCCTCAATTGCAAAGGTTCCTGATACTGATCTTATTTTGGGTCCTGCCTCAGCCAGTATTAACTCTCCTCCTTGGTTCATAGTTACAACCGATGAAGCCACAGCTGATCCTGTAGCTTCAATAGGGTATCCTTGCAATGTTTCAGAGTTTAGTGCATATGCAACAGTTGCTATTTGGATTCTGGGATCCATTGATTCACCATCTGTTGTTGCATGTAGCCATACCCCGGCATTTTCGCTGAAGACATCTGAGCCTATCTCGCTTCCACAGTCATCTCCTAAAAGGACTGAGAAGATTCCATCCTGATCAGGTGTTATCGAACAGTTACCTGAATCCCAAAGTTCACTGCCGCCGGTTGGGGGAGAACCGGACCCTGCTGCATCAAACAATTCAAATTTCATTGTAGTTGTGGTTGTGATAGGGGTATTAAATTGATTTGTTAACCTGCCTTGAAATGAGAGATATCTACTTGGTGCGGTGGGGGTAGCGGGATAGGCTTGCGCCAATTTGGGCTGGGTTTTAAAAAGTTGATCGTAAATACCATATCCGAGGGTGGCCGCAAAGATAACTAGGATTGCCAGATGGATATATCTGGTTACTGCTACGGAATGATATGTTTGGTACCATTTAGGTCGAGTAAAAAAGGCATAAGCTAGTAAACCTTGGAGCCTGGGAGCTCCTTCAAATCTTGCAATCAGTTTGTCTTGTGTGCTTTGGTATCCTCTTTTTCTTCCTATAGCTTGTGGTTCTTGTTCTGTTTTTCTCTTTTTTTCTTCAAATTTTGCGGGAGTTATGAACTGTTTTTGATATTCATCTACCGGATTGGATTTTGTTAAACCCAGAGCCGTAGTCCATACAAAAAGTTTCTTGATTGAAGAAGTCTTTCTATTGACTGTAGCTTGAGATGCACCAATTAGGTTCTCATTAAGATATGTATTGATGTCTTTTGATTGAGTACTTTTAATATCTTTTATGCCTTGACTGGAAAGCCAAGCAGAGAAGACATACAAATCAGATGCATAGTTTTTGATTGTATTTGGTGATACATTATCTTCCTTAAGCTGCTTTAAGAAATTACCTACGATAGGATCTTTTGTACTTATCTTGGGTTTTATATTTGAGACTGTTGAGGCAATATCATCATCCAGATAGTTATTTTCTTTTAAAAATCGTGAGAAGTTTCTTATCGTAGATAACCTTCTATTGACAGTTTTGTTGGAAATATCACTCTCAAGTAAATAATCTTTGTATTGGGAGATGATTGATTTGTTAAGTAGGGGTAAGGCTTCGGTTAAGTTGCTCGAAGTGATACCATCCTTTTTTAGCTTAACAATAATCCAGGCAGTAAAGTTTGTTAGATCAGATTTGTAGTGCTTAATAGAAGAGTCAGATACGTTATTACCTTTTAAATATTCAATAAATTTTACTGTTATTCTATCCATTTCTGTTTTATTACCGCGTTTATCGCCTTGTAGCTAAATTATACTAATTACATTAGTTATACTATTAATATAGAGATTATTGTGACTTGTCAATACCTATTTTGTACTTAAAAGGGCCTGTTTATAGGCATTATTTTCACAATAAGCAATAACACAATTAACGCAAGTAGTTTTATAGACTTATCTATAACAATATATACAATTATGAGGACTTATAGTAGTAATAATAGCAGAATATATTACAATAATAATATGCCTATTGCGGTAATACAAATATATGTGCGGTATAAGTGCGGTAATAGAATATAATTAAAAATATAATAAAAGTCGAGCATAAATGTAATATTAATAATGAAGACCTATAATGAAAGATATATATGACATCCATACCTAGAATAGCAAACAAGGTATTAGAATGCTAACGAGGAAATACAAATAAAAAAGACCTTATTATCGGGACATATCAGGAATATGTACGTATATTTGTAAAAACCATTTAAAAATCATTAAAAATAGGTTAATATCAATATAATGCAAGACGAAATTAATAATAACAATCTAGAAAACAAACTGCAAGAAGAAGACAAGCTTATTCAAAAGGAAACAGATAGAAATTACTTTCGAATAATAGCTGGAATAATAATTATTATCATTTTACTCCTGGGGATTGTAATTGCAGTATACCTGTCACGTTACCAGACGCAGTTTAGAAGCGGTGCATATGGTAGTAGCGCTACAGAGATCGAATTAGCTAATTCATATTTGTTTGCATCTCCTTTAAGGGCAGAGGCGGGGGGAATAGAGAGGATAAGGATAACAGTTTTTATTCTTGATTCACAAGGTAAGGGAGTCTCCGGTAAAGAAGTAATTCTTGGTAAAGCAGAGGGGATAAGTATGGGATCAATTCAACCCACAACCGATGATATTGGAAGAGCATTATTTGATATAACCTCGGTGAATACTGGTTTGTATATTATTGAAGCTTCGGTTGACAATTCGGTGTTGCCTCAGAAACTTAATATTACTTTTGAATAGTCTTCATAAAATCATTGGGTTGTGGTATAATTAGACAAATATTGGACTAATAATAGACGAATGTTTAGCCCCAAATACACAATTACTGACAAACTATTGGCTAACATTAAGCGTATTAATGTGCTGGTAATGGAGTTGAATAGCTGTAGTTTTCCTGAAATTGTCTTAATGGAGTTTGAAAAAGAGGCGAGAATGCTATCTACTTTTACTTCAACTAGTATTGAGGGAAATCCACTTCCGTTTACGGAGGTGAAAAAAGTTTTAAAGTCTCACCCTAAAAATATTCGAGACACTGAAAAAGAAATATTAAACTATAATCAAGTCTTAGGAAAATTAAATCGTCAATTGGTTCAAAAAGGAATTACGCTAAATACGCAGTTAATCCTGAGAATTCACAGCCAAGTTACAAAAGGTTTGTTGCCTGATTTTCAAACGGGGCAGTGGCGAAAAGAACCAGTACAATTACTTAATCCTAGAACCCAACAACCGATTTTTCTTCCTCCAAACTGGCAAGAAGTGCCTAAATTAATTGATAATTTAATTAGTTTTGTTGATTCTAAGTGCGGCGAAGTTGACCCGTTAATTTTGGCTGGAATATTCCACAAACAATTTGTAATTATCCATCCCTTTATGGATGGCAATGGAAGAACAACTCGATTACTAACAAAAGTACTTTTAGCCGATATGGGTTTAAATACTTTTAACCTATTTAGTTTTGAGAATTATTACAATCAAAATGTCTCTAAATATATTCAGAAAGTGGGGGAGGTTGGGGATTATGAGGAATTAATGAAGCAAAAGAAAATTGATTTTACTCAGTGGTTAGAGTATTTCACTGACGGTATTATTGATGAATTGTTAAGAGTGGAAAAGTTACTGCCTCAATCTGCTCCTACTCCAGCGAGTCAACTAAAACCACACCATGAAGTAATTCTTAACTATCTTGGGACTCATAAATTTATCACCGATAAGGATTACTCCAAATTAGTGAAACGAGCAAAAGCTACCCGTGCTCTGGATTTTAATTTTCTAATTGATTTGGAAACGATTGAACGAAAAGGAAAGGGTAAAAATACTTATTACACTTTCAAATCTCCTCCACATACGACTTAATGTAAGAACAGCACAACTCTCTACAGTGGTATATAGTTATATATAGATAGGTCTATATATGAGAGGGGTCAATAATGGGTTTATATACGTGTTTTCTCTTTCTATCTCGGTATTTGATGTAGTAATAAAGAAGCAGTATTACTACTATTTGAAGCAAAATAAGGATAAACAACAGGTAGGGCTTAATAAGTGCCAAAAGGTAAGAAAGAAAGGCAAAGAAAGAGAAATATTGTGGTAATACCTTAAAGCTTATGGTATTACTTTTGGGAGAATTGTTCTCAAGAATTGTTGAAGCCGTAAAAACTCTCCATCTATCTGATGAATCGGCCGGTAAGTTGAATTCATAGTATCCGTTCTCATCTGAGAGTATTTGATATGTTGGAATATAGTAAGCAAATGTTTCTTTTACAATCGTAAAAAAAGATGATCCGCTCTCTTCTCTTGCAAGATATACACTAACTTGGGTATTGGGTGTAGTTTTGCCTGAAGCTTTAACTTGTTCTTTTTGGTAGAGTGATCCTTTCTCAATTACAAAGGTTGGGGAAAGTACTACCGGGCCAATATCGTAGTTGTAGTCACCAAACGGAAGGGGAGGAATACAGGTGGGTTGTGTTGTTGCATTTGGTGCATCGGTTGCCTGAAGACATATCTCAGGGTATACAAAATCCCTTTCTTCTTCAGATAATGATGGGATTGGAAGAAAGACTTTATTGAATTCAAAATACCCATCTTTTCTTGATACTGTTGCATCAGAAACACCGATTCCTTCCAGTTTTACATTTGTTTCTGTCGGCGCATACCCCCAAAGCCTCAATCTGGGCTCACCAAGTGAAGCAGAAACGGTTACTTCGTATGAGATGGGTTTGGTGTCAGCATTTGTAACATCGGGCTTAAAATAAGCCAGGCAGCTTAAGAGAGTAATAACAAAGGCAGCATACTTATTCACACTTAACATTGTGGCAAGTAATTACTTTGAGGTCAATCCTTATATATTTTGACATCGTAATTTGCAAAAACAAAGTTAAACAATATTGTTGTTTAAGAAAAACTAACTATTACGAACCAAGCTTACCCTAGCAAGTAGTATCCAAGGTATACAAAAGTATTGACAATGTATTATATAAGTGATAATATCACTCCATGACTAAATTACAATTGACTCTAACTGATAATGAGGTTGCAATTCTAAAAAGCTATGGTTCTCAATTTGGATATAATCTATCTAAAACTGTTCGTTTTTTAATAAGTAAAGCTACAGAAAAAGCCATTATTGATGGAACTATCCTCGAGTTTCCAATGAGCGAAGAAACAGAAACAAAAGGCTTAGAAGCTTTAAAAGAACATAAAGCAGGAAAAACTACAAAAATTGACGACGCTTCTGCATTTATTGCGAAGTTATGAATATTTACTTCTCTTCAAGATTTATAAAAAAGTCCAAACAACTAATAAAGAAAGATAAAAGCCTTAAAGATTCACTAGATACGCAAATCTCTTTGTTTATAACAAATCCCAATCATCCTTCATTGAAGCTACATAAATTAAAAGGAAAAAGATCTAAACAGTTGGCTATTTGGATAAAAGGAGACTTAAGAACTCTTTGCATCAAAAATGTGAACGATCTTATTTTTATTGATTTAATTAAACACGACGAATATTGAAGAATTTCCCGATAGAGCTTAGAAGTATATTTGTTATGTGCTATTGACATAATGTACATAATTCTGTAATGTATTACATATGACAAATACATTACCAATTACAAAAGCAAGAAGCAAGTTAACGGATTTGGTGGATAAGGCAGACAAGCTTTTACAAGAATTTGTTATTACAGTAAATGGAAAACCCACTGCTGTTCTTTTATCTGTTGCTGAGTACGAATCTTTGAAAGAAACCGCGGATGTTTTATCTGATAAAGAGCTTGTTAAACAATTAATTATATCTGAGAAGGAGATTGCTGATGGAAATTATGTTACTTTTAACGAGCTAAAAAAAGAACTGAAGCTGTAATGTATAATGTAGTTCTCTCCAATACAGCTAGAGCTCAAATTAAAAAACTTCCCAGGCGTTACCAGAAGTCGGCAGTAGAAGTACTAGAAGATTTGGAGGAAGCTCCTTTAACTGGCAAAGCCCTAGCAAGAGAGCTTAAAGGCAGGTTTTCGTTTCAATTTGGCTCATATCGAATAATATACAAAATAAAAAAACAGGAAAGAAAAGTAGAAGTTTTAGCAATAAGGCACAGAAAACACGCATATAATTAACTCATTATTGTTTATGTTGGTAGAAGTTCTTGATAAAGTTCACTGGCGTTCACAAAAAGTGAGAGGCACTTATTTATTAATTGAAGTTAATTCCTCTCTTGTTTTCTCCGCCAAAAATATCTTCATCAATGATTGATAGGGAACATCTTTTGCGTTGGCGATTTGCTTTAATCTGTAAATTAAAGTTTCAGGCAATCTAATAGATATTCTCCTTGAGGACGGCTTTAAATTTGGAAAGATTGTCATCTCTGCCTTCCCCATATCAAAATAATCAGTTAGATCGCGGGTTGCCCAAAACTCCCTTTCCTCATCTTCATATTTGAAATCTGGAATTTGTTTTATCTTAGTTTTACTCATGTTTATCCACCTCCTTTAAGTAGTTTGTGAAAAATATTTTCTCTTTTCTGCGTATATTTCTAAAAGATTAAATTCTTAAGCTATATTTGACGTATTTTACTTAGCTTTGTGTGAAGGGTCTGAGTCTCGGTATTTATCCTTTAAGGATTCTAATTCACCAATCTCTTTTTCCAGTTTATCTTCAAGTTTGGTTTGTTTTCCTTTGAGTGATTTCCAAAGAACGATAGAGACAAGAATGATGATAATAATACCCAGAAGAATTACTAAAGCTAGCCTCCAGGGAAAAGCCCAGAAAGTGGTAGTGGAGGATAAAACCTGATTCCCTTCACCGTAAAGGGCAGTAAGCTTTAAAGTGTGCTTACCGATTAAGTATTTGCTTCCTATTTCGTTCTCGAATTGTCTTACCGCATCCGGGAAGATATTTTGTTCATCAAGTTCAACAGTTGCCAGCCTTCTTCCAAGCATGCCGTAAAGGCTAATTGTTCCCTTGGGCTTAATATGATAATTACCTCTGTTTACAATCTCTGTCATCACAGGAACCGGCCCGTATTCAGAAAAAGAAGGGGCAATAAAACTTTTAACTAGAGCATTTTCAGTTATTGGCCCTGCAACGCGAAGGTAAACCAAACCCGCAATTCTTGTTTCAACTCCGGTACCTGCTTCGTAGTATGCACCGACTTGAGTGGGGACTGCACTTGTGGGTTCAAAATAAACTCCAAAATATCTCCCTCCGGGCTTTGCATCAGGAGGAACAACAATTTTTATCTGAAGCGGCAATTTGTCGAATGCCACAATTGTTCCTTTAGTAAAAGGTAACTTAACCCACGAGGCCGCGGCGTATGAAGTTGAGTAGCCGGGGATAGTATCAATAAAAGTAGGCGTTCCACTTTCATCAGTAACAACAAAGTCAGAAGCCCCAAAATTCCCACTTATAGGAACATCAGCCTGGTTTATGAATTTTATGTTTATGGTTTTGGTTTCACCGGGGTTAGCTTGAATAGTCTGTCTGGCCGGAGCTACTGTAAGACTTCCCTGTTGGGCCCAAACGTTAGAGGGGAGGAGAAAGAGAGACACAATGAGCAAGAAAGAGGTTGTTATTGTGTATTTTAATGTGGACAGCTTATTCATCGATTTTAAAAGACTGGTGTTGCGATATATTTCACCTTGTTATAGTAATATCCGGCTGGTTGAGTTCCATCTATTGACAGTCTCCAACAAACAAAAGCATCATGGCTTGCAACAGGCGTGGTGGCGGAGATAATTGCTTCGGGTGTTTCGGGTGCTTCCAGGTCAGCCGCTGATCTAGCACAAAAAGTGGGGGATCCGTCGCATTCATTGGTTTGAACGTCGTATTTAACAGCAAAGGTGGGTGCGCCTGCTTCAGGACCGTTATCTTGTGAGAAGCAAAGACCATTAACAGATGCGGTATCACAATCGTCTGAAAAGTTATAGTCTAGATTTGCATCACCAGGATTATCAGGAATACAGTTTGTTGCAACCGGATCAGTTGGATTTCCAGTGCATGTGACGCCGTCTTTACCCATTTGGTCACTTTGCCCAATTGTTACAGCATAACCGCTATCAGCATTGGTTGATATTTCCATATATTGTGCTGCATCAAGGAAAGACTCAGCTGTTGAAATGGCACCAAAGGGTACCGCGAATGCATATGTCGCAACATCCAGTGCCGCGGCTTCACCACATATAGAAGCAGGGGTTGAAAAACACGCCGCTTCTTGTGTTGAAAGATCAGTCTTTACACCACATACCTGGAAAGTAAGAGTTTCTTCAACTGTTGCAGAAACCAAAACTGCCTCAACCGGTGCCACCATAACATCCGATTCATCAATTGTTGCGTCAGTATTATCTCTTGATTTTACGTTTATCGTATATTCATCCGCAGCCCCTTGGGTTCTTGCTGCATTAATTGGGGCTGGATTTATAATTCCTGGATCGGAATCAATCGTAATTGTAACAGTGGTTGCATCGGCTTCACAGCTTGATCCACTTCGATCAACTCTTATGGTGTGATCAGTTGAACCACTTCCTTCAGTTATGGTTTCTGTTGCAGTCCAGTCACCGTTAACACAAGTGCCGGAGGTAGCTGTAGCAACGGAAATGTCACCTACGGCAATGCTGTTTAAATCAAAACCACTTGTTGCACGAGTGGTATTGAAATCCGGAAAACTGTCATTTCCATCAACACTGTCTGCCATTGGAATCGTAATTAACATATCTCCACCATTTGGAACATCATTAACCAAAGTAACGGCGATTGCTAAACTGCCTGATGCAGTTGCAATAACTATATCATTAGAACCCAAGCTTGATGCCAGAGGAGAGCTGATTGTGAACTGGTCACCATCGACTCCTTCCGTATCTGCAACAGTGTAGGCAGTATCGTCAGAGCAACCCAGATACTCAGTATTAGTAAAGCAAACAGTATCGCCGGGGAATAAATGATCAACATCTTTATCCGGATTGCCGGATGTCTCAATTGTAATGTTTGATGATCCTGATGTCCCTGTATTAATTTGAGCAAGATATGAGAATCTTGAGGTTCCAAGAGTTGCTTTAGCTGATGTAAAATTGGCTGATTTAGTTTCTTTAGGTTTCAAGATGTATATGGTGGCCAAAAGTGAAACAAAAACCAAAGTTGCAATTATGATTGGAAGTTTTATATGACACCTTGCTCTATTTAACATAACCGTTTAGTGTGAAAAACACTTTCTATTACAATAGTCTTATATATATATGGTCTTGTCAATAGCTATCGATTATCCTTGCTAATTTTTTGTTTTCGACTTATCTTTTGTATGACTTTAAGTGCGGTGAAAAAGATAGCAATTGTCAGTATTAGAACAAAAGGAAAAGCAATTGTTTGAGTTTCGGTTTCATAATACCTTGGGATATCATCTATTTGAAATCTTAATTTTGCCTTATAAATACCAAAGAGAAACTGTTTTTGAAATCTACATTGGACTGGTGCTTCATCAGTAAAACAAGGAATAACTCTCTTGGTTGAGGCAAGTATGTTGTAAGGAGTAAGACGTAGGAGCTGTATTCCTCCGAAGGTTGGTGCAACTGTTATATCTCCCTGTGGCTTAAAAAAGGCGGTTCCGTCGTTTGTGATTTCAACGTCATAAACTAAGGATCCGAAGGAGTCTATTAATTTTGGGGCTTTAAACTTATGTATTTTTGCAATTTTTAAGGGATTTCCGTCTTCTGATACAGTGAGTAATATATTTGATCCAATTTTGGTTTCCACTGCACTTCCGCGGCCTGCTCCCAAACCACTGGAATCAGTTTCAAATAGCAAGGTAAAGTAGTAATCACCCTCGGGGGCACTTGCGTAGGGAGATATTCTTAAAAGATACTCTATTGATGACCCACCGGGAAGGGATAGCTGTTCGTTAAAATCAATCGATGGTTTTTCCAAAGAGAACCAATTTAAAGCAAGTTGCTGTTCTTGGTTTAAGCTATCATCCAGTTTTACATTTCCATAACTATCACTAGAAGAAAAAGGGACTAATCGGACTGAAATTAAAGTATCGTTACCGTTGTTTTCCAAAAGATAACTTTGTGTAGCTTCTTTTCCCGGCGCAATTAAAATCTCATATATGGGTGGGGTAATAGCTAGCGATACACTTTGAGCCTTTGTAATGCGGTTTATCAGTACATATCCCAAAGATATTACAGAAATTAAAGCTATCAATTTAATGTATTTATTTAGTTTCATTTAAAAGCTTGGTATGGCGACGTAGGTAATAATGTTTTGATATCTTCCGGCGGCTTGAACTGCACTAATATTCACTTTGTATTTAATTGTGGCTTCACTTTCCCAAGGCCAAGCATTACTGGGATAGTCCCAGGTAACTTCTGATTTCTCCATAATTGAAGCAGGGGTTTCAGCCAAAGAATCATCAGCAAATGGTCGGTAGTAGGTTGTATCAGTAAAATCACTTGGAACATCATCTCCGCTCATATTAAAACCGAATCCATAGGTTGTTCCGGAGGTCCATACTTCAGCAGAGGTGCGAGTGCAAGGGCCGCTATCGCAA
>Ga0209013_10004387_pt1 | contig 12384 bp, 6 predicted proteins | sample Cruoilmetagenom2_FD_187291 | JGI IMG/M metagenome (GOLD analysis project Ga0209013, IMG submission 187291) | Oil polluted marine microbial communities from Coal Oil Point, Santa Barbara, California, USA - Sample 2 (SPAdes) (version 2) | ecosystem: Environmental > Aquatic > Marine > Oil seeps ...
CAGATGCGTCCCGCCAGTCGGCTGAAGGGCAGGGACTGGAGCCATACCTTGCCGGGCCCGGTGAGCTTGGCAACAAAGAACCCCTCGCCGCGCTGCCAATCTTCTACAAGTTGCTCCAGGTCACGGGGGTACTGAAGCTGCATCCGGCGCGGAAGGCGTACAGTATCAAATGCCACTTTCACTCTATGCTTTGATCTGTGGTCCTGCATCTGCCATACGTGGTCAGTCTCACAATTGTGATCTAGCGAAAGGCAAGCGTTCAGATCAGCCAATGTAGCTGGGCGGATGTCCATCGATTCTCAGACTCCGTGCTTTATCAGAAACCAGTTCGCTTGTTGCCTACCCTGGTTGGACAAAGTCTTGGATTTGTCCTGATTGTACCATTTTCAGCCAGAAAAGGCAAGCGACTGGAAGCCGGAAGAGTAGGCAGCCCGTGGCTGGTATCTCGCTCCAAAACAAAGGCTACCTTTTTCGCCGGAGCGTCGATTTTCTTTCGTGACAGCTTGGGCCTTTACGCTAGCACCTCAAGCTGATGCCCGGAAACCCAGATTTGGCAAAACCCACTCCCTTTGGTATAATCACCTTGGCTATCAGGGAAAGGGGGAACAGGGAGCGGAATGGCAGTCAAAGTTACGGCCCGTACGCGAACCAGACCCGGGTTGAACGGATTCCCGTGCCGTACGCATCACTATCACCCCCGCGGGGCGCTCTGATGGGGTGGAGCCGTGCGCTCTGCCTTGGGTGGCCCCAAGCGTGGTGAAAGCTCAGCCACGCTTTTCTCTTTGGTCTCTGAGCACAGTAGCCAATCCCTGGATCAGGATCTGCTTTTGAAAGGTCACGAGGTCTTTGCCCAGTGTACCTGGCTCTGCGACACCTACGCACTGGCCCGATAGAGGAGATGACAAATGGCGACCAAGACAACCGTACAGGCGGTAAAGGGAACCCGGGATTTCTATCCGGAGGCGATGGCCTTCCGCAACTGGCTCCATGCCAAAGTGCGGGCTGTCTCCAAGCGGTTCGGCTACCAGGAATGGGAGGCGCCCATTCTGGAACGGCTGGAGCTGTATGCGGCCAAGAGTGGCGAAGAGCTGGTCAAGGAGCAGTCCTTCGTTCTCACTGACCGGGGCGGCGACGAGCTGGCCCTGCGCCCTGAACTGACGCCTTCCCTGGCGCGCTTGATCGCCCAGCGCCAGGCGAGCCTCATCCTGCCTGCGCGCTGGTTCTCCTTCGGCCCCTTCTGGCGTTACGAGCGGCCCCAGCGGGGACGGACCCGCGAGTTCTTCCAATGGAATATCGACCTGTTGGGCGCCGAAACCCCTGCCGCCGATGGCGAAATCGTGGCCATCGGCGCCGAGTTCCTGCGCAGCCTGGGTCTGAGCGCCAGCGAAGTGGGCATCCATGTCAACAGCCGGCGGTTGATGGAGCGCAAGCTGGCCGAAATCGGCGTGGCGGACGAGCAGCGCATGGACGTCTTTCGCCTCATCGATCGCCGCGACCGCCTTTCGCCTGAAAAGTGGACAGCCTGGGCGTTGGATGCCGGCCTGTCAGAGCGCCAGCTGGCGGACCTCCGCGATCTACTGTCCAATGCCGACCTATGGCAGGAATCGGAGGAGCTGCGCCAGGTGTTTGCCACTGCCCAAACCTTCGGCTTGGATGACTATCTGACTTACGATGCCAGCATCGTGCGCGGCCTGGACTATTACACCGGCCCGGTGTTCGAGGCCTACGACCGCGAGCGCAAGTTCCGCGCCATCTTTGGCGGCGGCCGTTACGATAACTTGGTGGCCGACGTTGGCGGCAACCGCATCACGGGCGTGGGCTTTGCCATGGGCGACGTCATCATCGAACTGCTACTGGATCACGCCGGCAAGCGCCCAGACCTCCCCGCTACGCCCAGCCAGGTGCTGGTCACCCTTTTTGACGCCGATCTCTACCCCCAGACGCTGGCCTTTGCCAGCCGCCTGCGCCGGGCGGGCATTAACTCCGAGCAGATCCTGGAGCCGGCTCGTTTGGGCAAGCAGATCCGGTTTGCCGACCGCAAGGGCATTCCATACGTGGCCATCCTGGGACCCGACGAGCTGGAAGCCGGCCAGGTTGTGCTCAAAAACCTGGCCACCGGCGAGCAACAGGCATACTCGGAAGAGGGGGCCATCGACCTGTTTCGATCTGGCCGGTAGGTTCGCTAGCGTCAAGCCTCGGTTTCATTGGCACGAATGCCGAGTGGGATCAGCCCGAGTCCTGTTCAGCATCAGATCCGGGCTTGACAAACAACCGGAAATGGGGTATGATAGGACTACCTGATGTACCCCTACGATTCTCAGGAGTCATCACTATGGTGCAGTGTTTCGTTCATAGGGTGTGTCTCCGTCATCTTGGTGGGCCATCTGGTACGCAGTGAATCGCGCCGAGTCTAGGCCGGTCACGAACGGTTGTACCCGCGGGGCAGAGATGCTCCGCCCAACGTAGGTCTGTTCGGACAGGAGGGCGTGGTCGAAAGGGTTGGGGGGGCCCTTCGGCTAGCAGTAGTGTCAACCTGAACCGACAGATAGGGGTGACGCCGCCCGGTGTCACCCCTTTTACGTTGCCTTTTGCCCGCATCTCTGGTATAATGGGCAGGCTGCAGGCCACCATCGTGTGCTAAAGACCAATACCCGAGTATGATCTCGGCCTGGAAACGGACAATCCATGACTCATATCGAGCACGGATTGTGCTCTACTGGAAGTCCACCCCACTCGTGAACCCGCGTGCTGGGGCGGACCATCCCGGACTGGCAAAAAGGGGGAGGAGAGGGATTCGAACATGGACCCAGTGGCAGAGCGACTTGCTAGCTTCTATTTGGGCCAGGAGCACGACCTGGTGGAGGATGAGACCCTCGACGAGACTGTGCACTATGATGCCCGCGACCTGACAACCCACGCCGTCTGCCTGGGCATGACCGGCAGCGGAAAAACCGGCCTGGGCGTGATCCTGCTGGAGGAGGCCGCCCTCGACGGCGTCCCGTCACTGGTCATCGATCCCAAGGGCGACATGACCAACCTTCTCCTGACCTTTCCCGACCTATTGACCGAGGACTTTGCACCCTGGATCAACCCCGACGACGCCCGGCGCAAGGACATGGACCAGGAGAGCTATGCGGCCAGCATGGCCAATCTATGGCGCAAGGGGCTGGCTGGCACGGGGCAGGGCCCCGACCGCATCCGCCGTCTCAAAGAGTCTGCGGATTTTGCCATCTATACGCCTGGCAGCAGCGCCGGCCAGCAGGTGAGCATTCTTCACACGCTCAAGGCACCGAACCTTTCCTGGGACACCGACTCGGAAACGCTGCGGGACAAGATCGAGAGCGTCGTCTCGGCCCTGCTGGGCCTGATCGGCGTCGAGGCCGACCCGGTGCGCAGCCGGGAGCATATCCTGCTGTCCAACATCTTTGAGAACGCCTGGCGCGCTGGCGAGGATCTCGACCTGGCCCAACTGATCGTGCGCATCCAGAAACCACCCTTTTCCCAGCTCGGCGTCTTTCCTGTGGACACTTTTTTCCCCGAGAAGGACCGCATGGAGCTGGCCATGCTGCTCAATGGTTTGATGGCCTCCCCGGCTTTTGCGGATTGGATCCAGGGCGAGCCCCTGGACATCGATGGCCTGTTGCACAGCTCTTCCGGCAAGCCACAGGTCAGCATCCTCTATATCGCCCATCTCTCGGAGCCGGAGAAGCAGTTTTTTGTCACCCTCCTCCTGGAGCAGGTGGTGAGCTGGATGCGCGCCCAGAGCGGGACCACCAGCCTGCGGGCCCTCGTCTACATGGACGAGATGTTTGGCTATCTACCACCCCATCCGGAGAACCCGCCCACCAAGAAACCGCTGCTCATTCTGCTCAAGCAGGCGCGCGCTTTCGGCCTGGGCCTGGTGCTGGCCACCCAGAACCCGGTGGACCTGGACTACAAGGCCCTGTCCAACGCGGGGACCTGGTTCATTGGCCGCATGCAGGCCGACCGCGACAAGCAGCGCCTCCTGGACGGGCTGGAGGGCGTCCAGGTGGGCAAGGGGGGCACCAGCCGCGCCGACTTTGACCGTATGATCTCCGCCGTTCCGTCGCGGGTGTTCCTGCTGCACAACGTCCACGAAGACGAACCGGTTGTATTCCATACCCGCTGGGCCATGAGCTACCTGCGCGGCCCGCTGACGCGAACCCAAATCCAGCAGCTCGTCGCCCAACAGGCTGTGGCCCCGGCTGTGGCTGCTGGGACTTGGCCTGCCGCGCCCCGAACTGAGGCTCCGTCCACCCATGTGCCGCCGCCCGCGGAACCGCAGCCAGCCGCACCTGAGATACCCTACGGTCAGATCCCGCCCCAATTGCCCTCAGCCGTGAAACAAGTGTATCTGCCGGCGCGGGCCTCCTTCGAGGATGCCCTGGAAGACCTGGCGCGCGAACAACGCTGGACGGCGCGGTCAACGAAGGATGTGGAGGGCTACCTGGTCTACGAACCCAACCTGGTGGGACTGGCCAGGCTGCGCTTCCCGCACACCAAGAGCCGCCAAACCGCCACCGAGGAGGTGGCCTACCTTCTGTCCGCGGAAGCCGATCTCGGCGGACTGGATTGGTCAAGGGGCCAGGTGGAACTGGATACCAGTGACCTGGACCGGCGTGCAGAACCTGACGCCTACTATGCCGAGCTGCCCAGTGATCTGGGCGGCGTCCGCAGCCTCAGCTCGTTCAAGAAAGAGTTTGCCGACTATTTGTACTACAATTCGTCGATAGCGCTTCTGTACAACCCCAAGCTCAAGCTTTACTCAAAGCTCGATGAGTCCGACCAAGAGTTCCAGCGGAGGTGCCGAAAGGCCGCCGAGAAGGCGCGCGACGCGGAGGTCAAAAAGCTGCAGGCCAAATACGAGAGCAAGCTGGATACCCTCGAAAACCGGCTGGAGCGCGAGGAACGGGAGATGGAGGAGGACAAGGTCGAACACAGTGCCCGCAAGCAGGAGGAGCTGCTCTCGGGAGCCGAATCGCTCTTTGGCATGTTCTCAGGCCGCAAGTCGTCTCGGCGCCTCTCCTCGGCCAGCCGCCGGCGGCGCATGACCCGGCAGGCCAGGGCTGAGATAAAAGAGTCAGAAGAGGCCATTGAGGAGATGGAGGAGGAGATCGAGGAGCTGGAGGAAGAGGCCAGGCGTGAGGTGGAAGAGATCACCGAGCGATGGCAGACCTATCTCGAGGAAGTGGAAGAAGAGGAGGTCCGGCCTCGCCGCACTGACGTGCAGGTCAACGTCTTTGCCCTGGCCTGGCTCCCCCTCTGGGAGGTGGAGGTCGCGGGCCAGACCCTGACCGTTCCGTCCTTTGAACCGGACCCAGTGTAGCTGCCCGCTCGGTAGTGCCTTGTGATGGAGGCTGGAACAATATCATTACTAGCCAGAGTTGGTCACGTCATTGCGAGTTAATCCATGGTGCAGGACACCACTCCATGTGGAAGAAACTGGCGCTCGCTCAGTCGTCATTCTGAGCGCCAGCGAAGGATCTCTTCTATGCCAACCGAGAGTCTTCACTTCGTTCAGAATGACAGGATTCTAGTTTCTTAGTAGCGGAGGCGCCTTGTGCCGGGGCGTGGCAATCCTCACATGGCCATAGAAGAACGTCGAACAAGGAGAACAGACCAAACAATGAAATATCGTGAGCTAGGACGCACCGGCTGGCAGGTTTCCGAAGTCAGCTTCGGCGCCTGGGCGATCGGCGGTGGCTGGGGCGCAACCGACGACGCCGAATCGCTGGCGGCCCTGCGCCAGGCGCTGGATCTGGGTGTCAACTTGATCGATACGGCTGATGTCTATGGTGATGGCCGCAGCGAAAAGCTGATCGGCCAGGTATTGCGCGAGCGAAAGGCCGACCGCAGTAGCGGCCGCATTTACGTGGCCACCAAGGCCGGACGGCGTCTGTCGCCCCACGTGACCGAGGGCTACAACCGTGAGAACCTGACCGCCTTTGTCGAGCGCAGCCTGAGCAACCTGGGCGTGGAGGCCCTTGACCTGGTCCAGCTTCACTGCCCGCCCACGCAGGTCTTGTACGAGCCGGAGGTTTTTGGCGCGCTCGACGACCTGGCGGCCGCCGGCAAGATCCTCCACTATGGCGTCAGCGTCGAAAAGGTGGAGGAAGCGCTCAAGGCTATCGAGTATCCCAACGTCCAGACGGTGCAGATCATCTTTAACATGTTCCGCCAGCGGCCGGCCGATCTCTTTTTCTCGCGGGCCAAGGAACGGGGCATTGGCATCCTGGCCCGGGTGCCGCTGGCCAGCGGCCTGCTGACCGGCAAGTTGCGGGCCGACACGGCCTTCGAACAGGGCGACCACCGGAGCTTTAACCGCTACGGCCAATCCTTCGACGTCGGCGAGACCTTCTCAGGGGTGCCCTACGAGGTGGGCCTGGAGGCGGTGGAGGCGCTGCGCCCCCTGGTTCCGGGGGATGCCACCATGGCCCAGATGGCCCTGCGCTGGATCCTGATGTTCGATGCCGTAAGCTGCACCATCCCCGGCGCCAAGCGCCCAGAACAGGCCGCCGACAACGTCGCTGCCAGCGAACTGGCGCCTCTGAGCAGTGAGATTATGGCTGCCGTGGACGACATCTATGAGCGGCTGATCCGCCCCCACGTCCACCAGCGCTGGTAGACCGACGCCCGTCCTGAGCCCCGTTGACGGGCCTATGAGCTGTTCCTGCTGCTTGTCCTGAGCACTCCCTGAGCAGGGGCGAAGGAGTGAGCCGAAGGGCTGAACCTAAGTGAGGGGCCGTAAGCTCGAGGAGGCACCGGCCTGAAGCGCCGGTGCTGGATAGAGCAGAGGGCTGGCAGTTCTTCATGGAACTGCCAGTCCTTTTCATTCGATCCAACAGCCTCCGGCCGCACCCACTTTACCCTCTACCCGCACGCGGCCGGGCAGAAACCGGTTCACCAGCCAGGCGCTGGTCTGCAGGTGCTGAGTGACCACCTCGGTCGTAAAGTGCGACGGGCCGTCCGCCAGCGCCAGGGGCAGTACCAGTTGGTCCGCCAGGTAGCGGTCCACGGCGGCATCGCCCTGCAGGTAGGCCAGCAGGTCCTGCGTCGCCTCTTCGGCCACCTGTTCCGCCGGCTTGCCCATCTCGCCCAGGGACGTGAACCCGGCTACGGCGTTCTCCGACTCGGCCCACAGGAATACCACCGTGCCCTGCCCCTTGGAGGGCGCGTCCACGACTTGGATGCGGGCGTTCACGCCCCTGGCGCGCAGCACCTGCAGCGCCGCCCGCTCCTGCCGCACCCGGATATGCTTGGGCAGATTGCTGCTGGCCGAAACACCCCGCACGCGCAACAGCTCCCCCCGATGGTGCAGGTCCAGGCCGGTCAGGGTATCGGCCGCCAAGGCACTTGCCTCTTCTGTTGCGTGCTGCGCGCTGCCTCCGACCTGTGAGTTGGAACCTTCAACCGTCAACCAGCAACCTGCACCCCCGTTAACGGTCGCCTCGACCACCCCGCCGCCCTTCGGGTACCAGCCCCACTTCTGGACGTTGACCTTGGCCCGGATTCCCACGCGCTCCAGTACTGGCAGGTACACGCGCTTCAGATAATCGTAGGGCGGGCTCCAGGCCACGTGCGTGCCGCCCCGGAGCGTCAGATGTGAGGTACCCTGGGCCATGGCCAGGGGCAGCAAAACTGTCTGCAGGATGAGGCTCACCGACCCGGCGCTGCCCCCTTTGGCCGCCTGGGCCACGTCAAAGGTATAGGTCCCCGCCCGCGGCGCTGACCCTGGCACAAAGGTCACCGCCCGCGAGTTCAGCTTGGCCCCCTCCAGGCGGGCACCGCATACCCTGGCCACGGCCCGTACGCCGGTCAGATGTTGGGGCCGCAGCCCCGGTTTGCGCCGCCCGGCGCGGATCTTTTCGATGCGTACCGGGCAGCCGGCGATGGCCGCCAAGGCCAGGCTGGTACGCAATACCTGTCCCCCGCCCTCGCCGTATGAGCCGTCAATGGTGAGCATCGGGTTTCCCCTCCTACTGGTCCTGAGCTGGCTCAGGACTCCCAGGTCATCCGCCTCAGCAGGGGGCCTCCAGCTCGCTGGAGGTCCTTGGCTGCCCCGCCGCCCCTGGCCCTGAACAAGCGCAGGACTCCCAAGTCAGCGTACTCCTTCGGGGAGCTACAAGCTTGCGGGGTGTGGATGCTAGCGCGGCATGACCCCCAGACCAGGCCCGTCGGGCAGGACCAAGCGCCCGTCCTCGACCGCTACCCCGACAAAGGGATCATCGCTGATCAGCAGCGTGCCGTCCAGGTCGGCCCAATCGACCAGCGGCGCCAGGTGGGCCGCGGCCGTGATGCCCACCGACGTCTCTACCATGCAGCCCAGCATCACCTGCAGGTCGTGGGCCCGGGCCACGGCGATCATGCGCTGCACCTCGCGCAGCCCTCCGGCCTTTTGCACCTTGATGTTCACCCCATCGACGCATCCCGCCAGCCGGGGGATGTCGCGAGCCGTGCGCACCGGCTCGTCGGCAAAAACCGGCAGTGGCGAGGCTTCGCGCACACGGCGCATACCCTCCAGGTCTTCCTCGGGCAATGGCTGTTCGATCCATTCCAGGCCCAGATCGGCCAGGGCCGGAATGAGCTGCAGGGCCTGTTCCACGCTCCAGGCGCAGTTGGCGTCGGCCACCAGGCGGGCGTCGCTCACGGCGCGTACGGCCCGCACCAGGGCAAGGCTGTGGTCGCCGTCGGTATCCAGTTTGAGCTTGAGGATGGGGAAGCCGGCAGCCTCGCGGGCCTTGGCCTGCACCTCCTCCACCGTGCCCAGCCCGATGGTCAGCGATGTCACGGGCGCAAGCTCTGGGTTCAGGCCCAGAAGCCGGTATAGGGGCGTGCCCAGCTTTTTGCCAACCAGGTCGTGCAGGGCCATGTCCACCGCTGCCCGGGCTGCCTGCGAGCCGGCTGGCAGAGCAGCCAGCAGATCCTCCAGCAGAAAGGAGTCGTCGCTTGGAGGCCAGCACCGGGCGAGCGCTCCCAAGTACTCCAGAACGCTGGCCTGGGTCTCGTGGTGCTGGGTCACCGGGGCCGCTTCCCCCAGGCCCTCGCGCTCGCCGTCGCCGATGCGCACAAGCACGTTGTGTCGCACGTCGCTGCTGCCGTGCGCGATGCGGAACGGGGTCCTCAAGCTCAGCGTGATCGGTTCGAATTCCAGGTACATGCGCCACATCCTTTGGTGTTGTGTCCTACCAGCCTCTCTGTCCGAGTTGGGCCGAACAGGTTTGCCCGCCATCGTCGCGTGATGATTATACTATGGCTGGGCTCAGACGGCAACGCGCATGAACCGGGAAAAGTGGGATGTGCACAAGGCGAGGACTGGTGATATGCTACTTCCCGCTGAGAATAGAAAGGGTGCCCTTCATTTGGGCCGAGCCCAAGGCAATGGTTGGGGGGAACCGGCCGATAGCGCGGTTGGCCAGCCTGCTCGGACCAGGCATGGTTCGCGGTCCATCTGCCGGTCCTGGTGTGGGGTTCCGCGCGGATGGATGCCTGCCCATCTCAGCTGGAAGTCTATTCTCTACGCCAAAACTGCCACCAAGCCTGCTTGGATGGCCCGGCCTGTGCCTCGGGACGGGCATCTGGGCTCAGCTCCTCCTCGGGCGCAAGAGCGTCCAGCCACCGCCAGTCAAGCTCTTCCTGCGTGGGCGTGTCCACCCGGGGCACCGCGGCAACGTTGGCCAGGCTCGACCCGCAGGCTGGGCAATGCGACCGGCTGGCTGGCCAGCTTCCCCCGCAGGCTGTGCAGGTCTTGACCGCTTCTGATTCCGCTGCGGCTGAGCTCTCACCGATCATCGGCCCATTCTCCCCCCAGCAGTGCACCAGTCAGGGGCCCGCATCCAGCACTGCCTGCAGTTGTGGCCCTTGAATCATGAGCCGAGTGGACTGGCAGGTCAGCCTTTCCAAAGTTCACCAAAAGAGTCCTGCTAGGGCTCCACCACAAGATCATCCCAGTACTTGCTTCCCGTGGAGTGGCTCCACACCCCAATGCGGCCATGCAGCAGCCGGCCACTGCCCTTGTGCCAGGCCTTCACCTGCCAGTCAGCGGGCTCTGCCGAACCATCTGGCCATACCTTGGCCCGGACCTCCGTCCGTGTTCCCGCATCCCCCACCTCCAGCACGAACCAGTACCATACGTTCGGTTCCGGCTTGACACCCGTATCTGTATCTCCTTCCAGCGTCAATGTGCTATGCGGGTGCGGCGCCAGGTGGAAAGTTGTGTCGCCATACCGCCGCAGCCGGTAGTAGATGTCCTTGTTGGCATATTTGCTGTAGGACGTTACCCCCAGGCCGCTCTCCGGCGACGTCATCATCATCCGGCCCCGGTAGCGGAAATCGGACCAATCCTTGCTGCCGGTCCCCATATAGTGCGAGTGGATGTTCTTTTGCGTCGATTGGGTACCAAAAGCCCTGTTTCCTGCAAGGTCGTATACCTTGAACAGGCGACTATCCTGCCGCATGCTATTCCCGGCCTTCGTGTCGTACCAGCCGGCCGGATCGGCGCCTGCAGTATAGGCCTGAAAGTCTTCCGCGTAGAGCCAGGGCATCTCTTCAAAGGTCGCTGTCACGGCAGTAACGCCGGAGATCTCCACGGTTGCTGGGTTCGACAGGCCAGACAGGGCTCCGCTCCAGCCGGTGAAGGCCCATCCTGCATCGGGTATCGCCTGGACCTGTACCACGTCTCCGAGGTGATAGGTTGCCTTCTGGGGCGTCACCGTCACCTCACCGCTACCAATCGCGCTGGACGTCAGCGCGTACTCTTTCATTATAAAGACCGCCAACACCGCCCTGTCACCATCCAAGGTAATACCATCCGGGTTGTCGCTCCCCGCCAGATCGCCCTCCCAGTGGTCAAAACTCCAGCCCTCGGCCCCTTCTGCCGCTAGCGTGACTTCCTCGCCCACCGAGTATACGGCCTTGTCGGGCTCCCTGGACACCGATCCCTCGCCCTCTGTGACTATCGACAGGGAATACTGGCCCTCGCTGAATGCTGCTGTCACCTTCTTATCCCTATCCATGGTGATACTGATGGTGCTCTCGACGCCCGCTGCATCGCCGCTCCAGCCAGCAAAGCGCCAGCCAGGATCCCCGGTCGCTGTCAGGGTCACTTTCTGGCCATCCGCGTACTGCGTCTTCCCCGGCTCTACGCTCACGGTGCCCTGGCCCAACTCTGTGACTTCAAGGTCCCAGTACTGCATTGGCGCCACCGGGTATGCCAGCAGATCATCCCAGTACTTGCTGCCCGAGAAGTAGCTCCAGACCCCAATCCGGCCATTCGTCAGCCGGCCGCCGCCAGTGTGCCAGGCGTTCACCTGCCAGTCCTCAGGCTCCGCTGTCCCCTCGGCCCAAACCTTGGCCTGGATCTCCGTCTTTGTTCCTGTGCCCCCTATATCCACCAGGAACCAGTACCATGTGTCCGGCCGTGGCTTGACCCCCGTATCTTTGTCCCCACCCAGAACCACCGAGCTGTGGGGGTGCGAGGCCAGATGGAACGTCGTGCCGTCGTGCCGTCGCAGCCGGTAGTAGACGTCCTCGTCCGCATACTTGCTGTAGAAGGTCACTCCCAATCCGCCATCTGGCGACGTCATCATCATCCTGCCCATGTAGCGAAAGCCCGACCATCCTTCGCTGCCCGCCCCCACATAGTGAGAGTGGATGTTGCTTTGCGTCGATTCGGTGCCAAAGGCCCTGTTCTCTCCCAGGTCGAAAACTTTGAACAGGCGATTGTCCTGGACCATGCTGTTATCGGCCTTGGAGTCGTACCAGCCATCGGGATCTGTCCCGGTTGCGTATCCTTCAAAGCCCTCCTCGTACGCAACCGCACTCTGGACAAAGGTGGCCGTCACGCTCGTGTCGCCAGTGATCACCAGGGCTGCCGGGCTTGCGCGCCCGGAGAGATCTCCACTCCAATAACCCAGGGCCCAGCCAGGTTCCGGCCGAGCTGTGAGCTGGAGCTGAGTCCCCCCGGTGTATCCGCCACCGCGGCAATTGGGCGCCGGCCTGGTTTCCACCGAACCCGCGCTGGCGGGTTCGGCGGTTACAGACAGCGTGTAGCATCCTTGGCCAAAGTTGGCCGTGACGGACCGGTTCCTGATCATCTCCAGCGACCAGGTTCCGTCGCCATTGTTCACCAAATCCTCAGCGTCGGCACCGCTCCAGTCCTCAAAAACCCAGCCTGCTGTCGGCAGGGGGCTGAGTCGCACTACTTCTCCTTCGGCATGGGCCGCAGAGTTGGCCTCTCTGCTCACCGTTCCCTGGCCCGCAGTCTCGGTTGTCAATATGTACACATCGCCCACGGGGCGGACCTGCACATCGCCAAAGGTTACGTCCGTCTGGTGCGCAAGCAACAGAAAGCTGCCTGTCTGCGGG
>Ga0209013_10004388_pt1 | contig 12384 bp, 11 predicted proteins | sample Cruoilmetagenom2_FD_187291 | JGI IMG/M metagenome (GOLD analysis project Ga0209013, IMG submission 187291) | Oil polluted marine microbial communities from Coal Oil Point, Santa Barbara, California, USA - Sample 2 (SPAdes) (version 2) | ecosystem: Environmental > Aquatic > Marine > Oil seeps ...
AGGAGGTGTACACTTTGTTCTCCCCCTCATTCGGGTTTGGAACAAAGGAATTCTTTGGACATAGCCATACGATTGACAGCATTTGCTGTCTTAATCGCTTTTACAGCATTCTTCGTAGCAAGTGAGTTTGCCATTGTAAAAGTGAGAACAACCCGCATTGATCAATTAATAGCGGAAGGAAATAAACGTGCGATACCAGCAAAAAAAGTCTTATCAAACTTGGATGAATTTTTGTCTGCGTGTCAGCTGGGTATTACTATTACTGCATTAGGATTAGGGTGGCTAGGTGAACCAACGATTGAACGTATTTTACACCCAGCATTTGAGTATTATGTTCTTCCGGAGAACGTTTCATCAATCCTCTCATTTATCATTGCATTTGCACTCGTAACATATGTGCATGTAGTGGTGGGAGAATTAACTCCGAAGACATTTGCTATACAAAGAGCTGAAGAAATTACATTAGCTGTTGCTAAACCACTGATTATTTTTTATCGAATTATGTATCCAATCATTAGAGGGATGAATGGTTCTGCTCGTTTCTTAGCTGTTCGCGTTTTTGGCTTAAAAGCTTTATCTGAATCAGAAGTTGCCCATTCGGAAGAAGAACTTCGAATGATCCTATCTGATAGTTTAAAAAGCGGTGAAATCAATCAGTCAGAGTATAAATACGTAAACAGCATTTTTGAGTTCGATGATCGGATTGCCAAAGAAATAATGGCACCACGAACTGAGATGAGTGCGATTGATAAGGATACAACTCTCCGTGAAGTATTCGATCAAGTAAATGTGGAGCAATATACACGCTATCCCATAACTGATGGTGATAAAGACCATGTTATCGGACTAGTGAATATGAAAAACTTATTAACTGCATATATTAAAGATGCATCAAATATAGATCGACCTGTAATAGACTATATGCAACCTATTATTCGAGTCATTGAAACGATTCCTATTGGTGAATTGTTACTAAAAATCCAACGTGAACGTATTCATATGGCCGTCTTAATGGATGAATATGGTGGAACTTCTGGACTCGTGACTATTGAAGATATTCTTGAAGAAATTGTTGGGGATATACGAGACGAGTTTGATAATGATGAAATACCGGATGTTCAAAAATTAGCCGATGACCATTATATCCTCGATGCCAAAATATTACTTGAGAATGTTAATGATATTCTTGGCATCAATATTGACGAAGAGGATATCGATACCATTGGTGGTTGGTTTATGACCAAACATTTTGAAATCATCAAAGGTGAAAAAATTATTGAACAAGGTTACGAATTTACGATTAAAGATATGGAAGGTCATCACATACTGTATCTAGAAGTCATTAAATTAAATGAAGATGAAATTGCTGAGTTAGAAAATCAACTAGCGGAATCATAAGAAGAAACGACTCTCCCTATGAGAGTCGTTTTCTAATGGACGAAAGTTTTGCAGGAGGGAAAAAAAGTGGAACTGTACACACAATTACGTGAGGGGGAAAAAGGTGCATGGATTAGTATCGGCACATATTTAGTTTTAAGTGCAGTAAAATTAACGGTTGGGTATTTAGGTACATCGGAGGCTCTAAAAGCAGATGGACTTAATAATACAACTGATATTGCAGCTTCAATTGCCGTTCTAATTGGTTTGCGAATTTCCCAAAAACCGCCGGATGAAAACCATCATTATGGTCATCTGCGTGCGGAAACAGTTGCATCCCTTGTCGCATCCTTTATTATGGCGGCCGTAGGTTTGCAAGTATTAATGAACGCCGGGCGTAATTTGGTCCATCCGATTCATGAAACTCCATCGATATTGACTGCTGTAGTTGCAGGAGGAAGTGCCATTGTGATGTACGCGGTGTATCATTACAATTTAAGATTAGCGAATCGTATCAACAGTTCTGCCGTGCGTGCTGCTGCATATGACAATAGATCCGATGCTTTGGTCAGTATTGGGACAACCATTGGGATACTGGCTGCCATTTTTGGCGTTCCTATACTTGATACTATTACTGCTATACTGGTTGGTCTTCTGATCATGAAGACTGCCTTAGATATTTTTAAAGAAGCTGTGCTAACATTAACTGATGGTTTTAATGAAGATGAAATGGAAACTTTATCAGTACTGGTCCGAAAAGTACAGGGTGTCATTCACTTGGAGGATTTTAAAGGTCGCATGCACGGAAATTTAATGTTTGTAGACTTAACCGTAACTGTAAACCCTGTTTTAAATGTTGTAGAAAGCCACCGCATAACCGAAGAAATCGAAAGAAAAATCCACATAGTTAAACCATTTTGTATGGTACATGTTCACATCGAACCCCACCTTCCTGGGTCTCCACCTATATTTGAAACATAAAAAACCGCCACATTGGCGGTTTTTTATATTCTTGGTTATTATTTACTCTTCTCCATCTTCTTCTTCAACTTCTTGCTCCACATCTTCTACATCGTTTTCTACATCATCTTCGCCATCATCACCACATGCAGCCAACAAACCTACGGATAGGAATGCAGCAGCGCCAATTTTCCACCATTTTTGTCCAGCAATTGATTTCGTTGTCATTGTAATTCCTCCGTCTTTTCTAGTTTTTTGTTAACCGTTCTTATGTAGTATTACCCCTTGAATATTCTATAGTAAACATTCAGCTAAATTAAATATTAGAATAGGGACAATTTTCTCATATTAGGGGTTGACTAACTGAATATGCTTTTGGTAAGGTTAATCTAATAAATAGAAAGCAGGTGAGGTATTATGGCAACTTTATATGCGAGTGTAAAAATGCGAATTGGCATGATCCAGGTATCTCATCACACGTGTGCTTTCTAAAAAAGTGACCGTTTCTTTTGATGTGTATTTAACCGTGGCTGCCTATTCGCAGACACGGTTTTTTATTGTCTTGCTACAAGCGCTAGCTCGAGATAAATTTGCGCTTTACGCTTTACTTATACACACAAATCAGGAGGAATACACATTGAAAAAAATTGAAAATTACGGTTGGAATGAATCTTGGGAATCAAAATGGAAAGATCAATCCACAAATGAAAAATTACAAGCAAGCGTCGTTGGACGTGTTTTGCTTGAGCATAAACATATGTACCGCGTGGTAACGAATGATGGAGAGTGGCTAGCTTCTCTTTCAGGAAGTTTTAAACATCAAGCTCACGAACGCCGTGACTACCCTGCAGTTGGTGATTGGGTTGCAATTGAAAAAATGCCTGGCGAAGAAAAAGGAATTATTCATGGCATCTTGCCAAGAACTTCTGTCTTTTCTCGAAAAGCAGCTGGTTTGACTACAGCTGAACAAATTGTCGCAGTTAACGTAGATATCGTCTTTCTAGTCATGTCTCTAAACCAAGACTTTAACGTTCGTCGACTCGAACGCTATATGGTGGCAGCATGGGATTCAGGTGCGAATCCAGTAATTGTATTAACAAAAAAAGATATATGTGATGACCCACAAACCTATATTGAACAAGCAGAAGCTGTTGCATTCGGTGTCCCAATTCATATGGTGAGTAGTGTGACTGGAGAAGGCATTGATGCACTTCAGGAAATGTTGAGCGAAGGCAAGACTGCCGCTTTACTTGGATCTTCTGGAGTCGGTAAATCCTCATTAACGAATGCATTGTGCGGAGAAGAAGTAATGGCCGTTAAAGAAATTAGAGAAGATGATGACAAAGGTCGCCATACAACAACCCATCGTGAGCTTTTCCGAATGCCTGGTGGCGGATTATTAATTGACACACCAGGTATGCGTGAATTTCAGATGTGGGATAATAGCGAAAGTCTTGACACCGGATTTAAAGACGTTGAAGAATTAGCTAATTCCTGTCGATTCAATGATTGTCAACATACCGGTCAACCAGGTTGTGCTGTTCAAGAAGCTCTAGATAATGGTTCATTAACACGTGAGCGTTATGCAAGTTATGAAAAGTTGAAACGTGAGCTCGCTTATATTGAACGTAAAGCCGACGCTGTGGCTCGAAAAGCAGAGCTTGGAAAGTGGAAACAAATTACGAAAGATGCACGCAAACGTCCCGCGAAAAAGAAATAAAGAATAGAATTGTGCCAGTCCACGTTTCGTGGGCTGGTTTTTTATAGAGGTCATATTTGAGAAATAATCGGCATAAATCGAGATTCATTCGGTTTCACCCAATAATCTCCACTAATCCTCCTATTACTATGAAAAGTATATAATACAGCAAAAAAGCCGCACATCCTCTGTGTTTGTGAGGGTGTGCAGCTTCTTTTATCTTAAGCTTTGGGTTTTAATTTCATTCCCAATGTGTGCATACATTTTTAACTCTTGTATTAATCCATCCACTTGCTCGGCTGCATCTTTTTCCAAACCATCTCGATCATAGTCGAAACGATTCGGATCTAGCACTAATTGACGAGGAATCGCATTTGCGTATACTCCACGCATGACTGTCCGCATATTGTTAAGACAGTTTATCCCACCTTTACCACCACCAGCAATTGCAATTAATCCAACCGGTTTGTGTAAAAATTGTGTGCTGCCTAAGAAATCCAAGCTATTTTTTAGAGCTCCACTCATGGCACTGTGATATTCAGGGGATAATAATAGCACGGCATCCGCTTCAAGGACAGATTGACGCAGTGATTTCACCACTGGATTAGTTGCTTGTTCCTCCTCGCCATTGTACATTGGAACTTCCATCACACTTAAATCCAGTATATGGAATCCATATGTCCGTTCAATAAATCTAGCTGCAATTGCAGTACGGCCTTGTTTACGTGGCCCTCCACTAATGACTACTACTTTCAATTCCATTCTCTCCTTTAACAAACACTATTATGATAGTCAGCTTGGTTCAGTTAACCCGTGTTTTACAGCATAAAGTGCGGCTTGTGTACGGTCTTGTACGTGCAATTTCGAAAATATATTGGATATATGTGTTTTAACCGTTTTCTCTGTGACAAACAAAGATGAAGCAATTTCTCTATTACTTTTCCCTTTTGTAAGCTCAAATAATACATCTTGCTCTCTTGGCGTTAATGGATATAACTTATGTGGTGGATCTACTTTTGGCTCGCGATCCTTCATCAGTTGAGATGTTGCTGAAGGATGTATGGTATTTTCACCGCGCATAAGTTTACGAATGGACTCGACCAAATCATCTGGTTCAATATCTTTTAATTGGTAACCTGCCGCTCCTGCTTCAATCGCAGGGATGACATGATCTCGATCCGAAAAACTTGTCAGCATCAACACCTGTGTTTCTGGGAATTTTTCTTTAATACGTTTAGTCGCTTGAATACCGTCCATTTCCGGCATGACTAAATCCATCAATACAATATCGGGTCTTAAAGTTGCTGTCAATTCAACAGCCTCTCTCCCATTCGTTGCTTCTCCAACCACATTTATATCTTTTTGCGTTTTCAAGAAAAATAGTAAGCCGCGTCGGACGACATGATGATCATCCGCAATGAGCACTTTAATCATGCAAATTCCTCCCTAGTATGGCAAACGGATTAATATTTCTGTACCTTTTCCAATTTCACTCGACCAATCTACAGATCCTCCAGCAGCGCGTGCCCGATCCCGCATGCTTTGTAAGCCAATTGAGGGTAAACTCACATGTGAATCAATTTGGAATCCGCATCCTTCATCTTTTAAGACAAGCAACACATCACTCGAAGTCACCGTAATAAATAATTCTCCAGATTGCACGCCTGCATGTTTACGAATATTATTTAACCCTTCTTGTGCGATACGAAAAAGTGTTTCCTCTGTACGTGATGGCAAGTTGATAACACCAGAAACATTCACTTTCAACGTTAATCCAAGCATTTCGGAATAGCCTTTAATGCCCTCGATTAATCCACTTTCCAATCCTTTTGGACGAAGCTGCCAAATAAGTGCACGCATTTCAGTTAAAGCTTCCTGTGTTAAATGTTGTATCTCTTGAAAAGTTTCCTTCACTTCTGCTTGTTCGGCCATTTCACTGCCGCCTCTTGCGGTTAGTGTCACTGAGAATAATAACTGGTTCACAGAGTCATGGAGATCCCGTGCTAACCGATTACGCTCTTGGACAAGTGCCATTTCCTGTTCTTGTTTCGTTAACAAAATTCGTTTGATAGCGGAACCCATTTGGAAAGCCACGGATTCGAGCAATGCCAATTCGTCTTTTGTAAAAGCGACCGTATCGGGAGATGCTACATTCAGTAATCCGAATTTTTCTTTCCCCGATTGAAGCGGGACTGTGGCATGATGTGTAATGCCTCCGTGGTCCCCATCTTGTGCATTGATGGCGCTTTCAATTCTTTGACATTCAATCATATTCGTCGCTTTTTTCAGTTCTCCATTACGATATTTGGAAACACACCAGCAACCACCTTTTTGAAGATGCCGACAGCTGTCGTGTTCTAAAGCTTGTGGGAGATTCTCATGTGCAATTAATTGATGTTTCCCTTTAGAACTAATAAAGAAAATCCATCCTGTTTCAAATTGTGTGCCTGCTAAAAACTTTCGTAAAGCTCCCTGCAGCATTGTGGTCATTTCAGTTTCTTCATTCAATAATTCTGCTATTTCTTTTAATAAGCCGATGTTTGAATGTTCATTTGGTTGCATGCAGTCGCCTCCGTCACATACTTATACTACCTTTTATCATACCATTCGCTTTCATGCATTCGCATGAAGATACGTTCATACTTTTGACTGAAACCTATTTTAACTATTAGAAAAACCGGGCAAAGTGCGCCCGGTCCTTAAGTAATTTATAATGGAGTTAATCAATGAATCATTAAGGATTGTAGGTCGCTCTGGACGCCAAAGTACTGGCAGACTTAATTTTAAAATATCTTATTTTTGAACAAGACCCTATTAGTAAATTTCACTAATAAGGTCTTGTATTACGCTTCGAAACGCATATCCATTGCGGCTGTGAATTGTGTTTTAATGTCTTCCAGTTTACTCATACTTTCTTCTTGAGTCAGACCCATAACAGCAATATAGTATTTAATTTTCGGTTCTGTTCCGCTTGGACGTACACATACCCATGAACCATCTGCTAATAAGTATTTCAACACGTCGGCTTGAGGCAAGATCAGCTTCTCATCTTTGCGACCATCAATAAATGTACGTGATTGTGCCAAGTAGTCTTCTTGTGACGAAACGGCGATTCCAGCGATTTCTTTCAACGGTTGTTGTCTTAAATTATTCATTAATGCTTTAATTGAACGAGCTCCATCAGCCCCTTTTTTCGTAACAGAAACTAACCCTTCGAAATAATATCCGTGGCGTTCAAATAAATCATGTAATACATCTAATAACGATTTGCCTTGCGTTTTATAATAAGCAGCAGCTTCTGTTACTGCTAAAACTGATTGGATTGCATCTTTGTCACGTGCAAATGACTTAATTAAATACCCGTAGCTTTCCTCATATCCAAACAAGAATTGATATTCTCTTGTTTCATTGTATTGTTTGATTTTTTCACCGATAAATTTAAACCCTGTTAACACATCTTCCGTAGAAGCTCCGTGGTACTCGGCAATCACTCGACCTAAATCAGATGTTACAATGGTTTTAAAGACACGACCGTTTGCAGGCATCGTCCCTTTTTCTTTTAGTTGTGTTAATAAATATTCAATTAAGATCGCACCTGTTTGGTTCCCAGTTAACAACACATATTCATCCTGTTGTTTAACAGCAACTCCGACTCGGTCGCCATCTGGATCGGCCGTAATTAAAATATCCGCAGATGTTTCTTTTCCTTGCTTCATCGCAAGTTCAAATGCACCTTTTTCTTCTGGATTTGGTGACTTCAATGTAGGAAATTCACCGTTCGGTTCCATTTGCTCTTCCACGTATGAAAAGTTGGTATATCCTGTTCTCGTCATTAATTCACGAACGGTAGAACCCGACGCTCCATGAAGTGGGGAAAAGACCACGTGTAAGTTTTCTTTTCCAGCAAGTTCTGGATGATGCTGAACAGATTTAACGAGTTCTAAGTATGCGTCATCTAATTCACGTCCCACGACTTGAATCATGCCTGATTGCACAAGTTCATTAAAATTACCCGCTTCAACAGCTAGTTCATCGCCCACTTGTTGTACATAAGAAATAACTGACTCTGCATCTTTTAAATTCAGCTGTGCACCATCTTCACCGTATACTTTATAGCCATTGTATTCTGGAGGATTGTGACTTGCGGTAACGACAATTCCCATGAATGCATCTAGCTCTCTTACGCTAAACGATAATTGAGGAGTTGTACGCGGTGCTTCATACACATACGCTTGAATCCCATTTCTAGCAAAAGTACTTGCAGCTTCTTGTGTAAATTCCGGTGATTTTCTGCGACTGTCATACGCAATGACAACTCCTCTATTCATGGCTTCAGGACCAGCCGCTTTTATGTACTCTGAAACTCCTTGAGAAGCTTTTCGAACGGTATATGTATTCATTCGGTTCGTGCCTGCACCAATTTCACCACGCATGCCACCCGTTCCAAATTCCAAGTCTTTATAAAAAGCATCTTCTACACGCTTTTCATCTTGTGCTATTTCAGACAGCTGATCTTTCAATTCGGTTTCAAGTGCTCCAAAAGCCAACCATTTGTTTACAGTTTGTTGATAATCCATGTCGGTTCCTCCATTTGAAACGGCAATGCCGCCCCTACAATGAAGAGTGTAAAGAGCAACTCTAATTCTTCATTATAGATGCGGCATATGTTTCATCCTTTTTTATAATCTATTTGATACACATCGTGACGACGGTCTTTTAAGTGTTTCACCGTTCCATCTTGTCGTTGACGACGTAAAATTTCCAAATCTACATCACTAATTAGAACCATTTCTAAGTTTGGACTCGTCTCTCCAACAATTCCATCACGCGCAAACTCAAAATCAGACGGTGCAAAAATACCCGATTGTGCATATTGTATATCCATATTTTCAGTTTGTGGTAAGTTCCCCACGGTTCCTGAAATAACTGTATAGATTTGATTTTCAATTGCACGTGCCTGCGCACAATATTTCACTCGAAGATACCCTTGACGATCTTCCGTACAGAATGGAGTGAAAATAATATTCGCTCCCATATCAGTAGCAATACGTCCAAGCTCTGGGAACTCAATGTCATAACAAATTTGAATGGCGATTTTACCACAGTCAGTATCAAATACGCGGACAGAATCTCCTGCACTAATCCCCCACCATTTACGTTCATTTGGAGTAATATGAATCTTATATTGTTTCTCGATTGAACCATCGCGGCGGAATAAATAGGCGATGTTATAAATTTCATCATTATCTTCTTTTACGAAATGGGAACCTCCAATAATATTAACGTTATATCGAACCGCTAAATCAGTGAAAAGTTCGATGTACTGAGGTGTAAATTCAGTTAACCGACGAATCGCACGACTTGGAGATGGCTCATTAAGGAATGACATAAGTTGTGTGGTGAAAATCTCCGGGAATACAACAAAATCCGAGTGCGCATCTGAAGCTACATCAACAAAATATTCACATTGGTTAGCTAAATCATCAAATGATTCAATTGCACGCATCATGTATTGAACGACGCAAATACGAACTGGATAACTCGTCTTGAAATGACGCTTGGACATAGGTTTGTAATCTACGTTGTTCCATTCCATCAAAGTCGCATATTTAACAGATGCTTCATCATCCGGTAAGTAGTTTGGGTTAATACGCATTAATGTAAAGCCATTCATGATTTGGAATGTCAAAACTGGATCATAAATTTTATGTCTTGAAACAGCGTCAACATACTCTCGTGGTAACATTTCTTCTGCATGTTTATGGTAATTTGGAATACGACCACCGATAATGATGGATTTTAAATTTAACTGACGTGCAATTTCTTTTCTTGCTTCGTATAAACGTTGACCTACTTTCATGCGTCGGTATTCTGGATGCACCATTACCTCGATGCCATACAAATTATATCCATCTGGATTATGGTTGGTAATATAACCGGCATCCGTGACATCTGACCATGAATGGCGGTCGTCATATTCATCAAAATTTATAATTAAACTTGAACAGGATCCTATAATATTGCCATCGAGTTCTGCTACCATTTGCCCCTCAGGGAAAATACTTAAATGACTGCGTAATTGATCCACTTTCCATGGATCCATTCCGGGAAAACAAAGTCTTTGCATCGCCAAAATTGGCTCTATATCATCTATGGTTGTCTGTCTAATAACCATACTTACTTCAAATTGGGATAAATCGAATTGTTCAGACATACTCTATTCATCTACTCCTTCACAAAAGCTTCATATTTCATTATATAAGAGTTCCGAGTTCGTTGATAATATTTTACATGTAATCAACTAAGAATTATAATTTGATTTGAGATAATTTTCAAAGAGGAGATTATATATGTCAAAAAAAATCGAGAATCTACTATTGTCTATGTGGATAGTAGCTTTATCAGCCACGATGGGTTCCCTTTATTTCTCAGAAATTCGCGGGTATGAACCATGTGTACTATGTTGGATTCAAAGAATCTTCATGTATCCCCTCGTCATTATTTTAGGTGTTGCATACATCCAAAAAAATACACGAATTGCCGTAACGACAGCCACTTTTGCAATTATTGGTGGAATGATCTCCCTATACCATTATGGCATTCAAAAGCTTGATTTCTTATCTGAAAGTGCACCATCATGTGGACGCGTTGCATGTACAGGTGAGTACATAAATCTACTAGGATTTATCACGATTCCTTTTCTAGCACTTACCGCCTTTATACTGATTACCTTTATAAGTTTCTTAATTATACGTGCATTGAAGGAGGAAAAATAGGATGAAAAAATTATTAATTATTGGTGGAGCGATTGCAGCTGTATTTATTTTGCTCATAGTTCTAACAAATATGTCTAATGATAAAAAATTAGCGGACAACCCTTATGGAACAGAAGATTTGGAACAAGAAACGATTGATCAACTCGATGATGAAAACTACCAGAACATCATTTTACCCGATGATTTGAAAGAAGAAATCGAGAGTGGCGAACCAGTTACAGCTTACTTTTTCAGTCCAATATGTGTACACTGTAAAGCAATGACACCTGTTTTAATGCCCGTCGTGGAAGATATGGGTGTAGATTTGGTACAATACAATATATACGAATTTGAGCAAGGCTGGGAAGACTACATGATCGAAGGAACTCCAACTATCATTCATTTTGAAGATGGGAAAGAAGTTTCACGATTGTATGGTGCTCATCCAAAAGAAAATATTGAAGCATTTTTCAATGAAGTAGTATTAAAATAAATGATATCGCAGACCATGTCCTGAACATGGTCTCTTTTTTGGAGGAACCCATATATGATAAAAACATTTCAATATGAATTAAAACAAGACAACATTACCATTGAAGAACTACTACGGGACGATTTTCAGATTGGCAAGAAAATCATGCATGAAATGCGCATGGCTAAAAGCATTGTGAATGAACAAGGTGAACCAATGGTTTGGCAACACCATTATCCAATTGGAACAAAACTTACATTTCATGTAAATGTCGAACCTTCTTCATATGAAGCGACCGACACTTGTGAAGTTCCGATTCTGTTTGAAGATGCTCATGTACTAGTAGTATCTAAACCGGCAGATATGGCAACCCATCCTAATGATCCAGGGCAAACCGGGACATGCATGAACCACGTCATGGCGTATGTGAAGAAACAAGGCGGTGTCTATGCTGAGCATGTACATCGACTAGACCAAGGCACAAAAGGATTAGTCTTAATTGCTAAACATCCATTAATTAAATCGATGTTAGACCGTATGTTAGAAGACAAACAAATCATTCGCGTATACGAAGCAATTGTAGATGGTCAAATGACGCAAAAGAACGGTTCTATTCGAACATCTATTGGAAAAGATCGTCATGATTCTGCACGAAGAGCTGTTTCTCCTACAGGTCAAACAGCTATCACACATTTTGAAGTGGTGGGCCAAGATGCCAACTTCACCAAAGTCCATGTTATTTTAGAAACGGGTCGTACACATCAAATCCGAGTTCATTTCAGCTCAATCGGTCATCCAGTTACTGGTGACAGAATGTATGGTTCAAGAACAAGAGCTGACAACTATTCGCTACAAGCAAAAAAATTGCAATTTATCCATCCAATAACAAAAGAGATGGTTGTAGTAGAAGATTACAAATGATAATAAAAAAAGAGATTCCTCAGTCATGAACTGCACCCCAATTGTTAGACACATCTAACAATTGGAGGTGCTTTTTTTCATGACCAAATATTCTATTGAGTCCCAATTAAGGGCGGTCCATTCCTATCTTGAGGGTAAAGATTCTTTTGTTATCACTGCCCAAAAACACAATGTGAATAAATCAATGCTAAAAAGATGGG
>Ga0209013_10004390_pt1 | contig 12380 bp, 13 predicted proteins | sample Cruoilmetagenom2_FD_187291 | JGI IMG/M metagenome (GOLD analysis project Ga0209013, IMG submission 187291) | Oil polluted marine microbial communities from Coal Oil Point, Santa Barbara, California, USA - Sample 2 (SPAdes) (version 2) | ecosystem: Environmental > Aquatic > Marine > Oil seeps ...
CTATGGCTTTGGTTCTACCAAATACGAAGAATATTATACCGATTAGGAGAGATGATATATGCAAAAGCAATTAGCAGATTATCCAAGCGTCTTAGACGTTTCAGACATTCAAGAAATCTTATCAATTGGTCGCTTGCAAGCGTATCAATTAGTCCACTCAGGGGCATTTCGCATCATCAAGGTTGGAAAGCGCATTAAGATTCCCAGAAGAACTTTTACCCAATGGCTGGAAGGAGACAACGTCAATGTATTACAGTAAAGCAATTGATTATGGTAACACTGTTTATGTCATTGATTATGAATCCCTTAACGAAATATCAAAATTTGAATATGAAAAAAATCAAATTCAATCAGTACTAACTGAATTTCATCGTTTGTTTATAACGAATTTCTCTAATATAAATAATAATGCTTTATATTTTTACAAAATTGCACTGAACCACAATACAGTAGAAGCAAATACTGTTGTTAAACAATTTATAAAAGAAATCTCGAACAATCATAGCAAAAAAGTCCTGATTATTTTAGAGCCTTTGATAAATCAAAACACAGTTATAGCCTACATAGTTACAGACAAGGACATGAATTCACATTGGCAGGGAATAACGAGCCAGACAGAAATATTCTTCAAACAAAAGGTAGTTATATCAAGAGATCTGGAACAGGAAGAACATTTTTTTAATGATCCCTGTTGCATTCTTGAAAAATGTTTAAATATTATTCTGAATATTAAAAAGCAACATCCATCTTTAAGTTTCCCTAAAATTGTTAAGTACTTTGGCTTACTAAAAGCAATAATATATTCTTCTGACCAAGTAAACGATTTTATGAAAAAAAGAAATCTTCTAAACTCTAATTATCACAGAGTCTATTATCAATCTGATAAAAAAGTGCCATCTGGCATTACAATTAATGTTTATTCTGATAGTCCAATAACCCATCGTTTGTATTTTGAAAATGATAGAATCAATGTTGAAGATAATAGTAATATGACTTTATTACAACAATATACAGAAGAAATAGACTACTATTAATTAACAGCTTCAATCCAATCGGCAAGATTCATGGAGAGATATACCCTATTCAAAATTGATAAGTTATAGTCCAGTACCGAATTTCAACTTTGTATTTTAATTTGTTGTAATTTATATTTGTATATTTTACAATTATATAGGAAGATGCTGGAACATCTTCAATCACCATTGTAGGTCACCTACATGGGTGTCAGCAGGTTTTAAGGTAGAATAACCCATTTCTCGTCTTCTGACTCAAGGATGGGTTATTTTTTAACTAAAAGAACACTCCGAAAAAATTGAATTGTTCGTCTCCAGTGCTTCCCGAAAGAGTTCCCATCTTATCAGTAGTTTTAATAAGATTAATTTTAGAGTGGTGGGAATATTATGTCGGGAAAAGCTCTCTTCTATATAAAAAAAAGCTACCTAGAGCGTTGAAATCACAACGATTTAGGTAGCTTTTTATACTGCACTTACTTATGAAATGGTTCACCATAACATATCTAAATAGGTTCGGTACTCTTTTTCTTTTGAAACCGATTCTCTCATTACTTGCTAAGTTGTAAAAAATATAAAAAGAGAAAGTGCAATTTTTCAGACTTTCTCCATATTTATTTTATTTTGCCATGATAATTTTTTTATATGTTTGCATTTAATTAGTATAATTCAATACAAACTCTTAAATTAAACCTTTTCTTTTTAACTCTTCAATTATCTTTGATTCTTCAGGGGTTGGTGCTGGAGATTGTTCTTCTTGAACTGGAAGTTCAGATTGATTTAATCCCCAATCATTTAGTATGATTAACACCTCATCAGAAATCCGAATGTCTCTTTCTCGAATTTCATTTAGCCCCCAGTCATTATTCTGGTTAGAAAGATCAAGTAATAACTGTACTGTTGATTTCTTGTAACTTTCTTGTTTCTTTTTAAAGTATCCATTACTTGCAATTATGTTTAGCTTTTTCTCAAAAGGAATCTTATTACCAATATGTTCCACTAACTCTTTTACTTCTCCATCAGAATTGCTTGAAAAATAACTTGATTGCCATTTCTGAGGAAGAATATGCTCTATTTCCCATTTTTCAGGAAGTAGTTCCTCCTGGCTTCGATAAGCAAGAATCTTCAATATCATACGAACAGTATTACGGTGAGCCATTTTAATCTTCCCTTTTAATTCCTGTTCATCTACTGTAGCAAAATCAAATATTGGCATAGAGGATCTAATAATTTCAGAGTTTAAATTCAAGATCCCTCGCTTTACAGCATTAATAGTTGGCGTAACTATATACCTTGCCGCCAAAACTGCAAGTAGTTTCTTGAGAAATTTTAAGAATAGTTCTTCAAAATCTTGCGAACCATGATATTTAAGATAATAAATAACCACTGGGTACTTCCAAAACTCATTTGGATACGAAGTTAACCCATCAAGTACTTGTTTAATTTCAATATTCTTCGTCCAGTCTTCATCTTCGATTTCTACACGATTATTAACTACAAGCCATAAGTTAAGCACCGTATTCAGGTTTTTCATCACGTCGCTCTTATATAACTGCTCAAAATTATTCCTTGAATAGTATTTCCTTATTCCTGGTGTTGTTGTATTTCTATCGTTTTCTAATGCTCTCAAATAGAACATATAATAATAAAACAGTTTTTGAATACTTTCATTCGAATTTGTAGCTTCATCATCAAGTTGTTGCCACTGTTCAATAAAAACTGCTTTCCCTTCAGCATCCAAGTGATTATAGATCTTTGCTTTAAAAATATCTGCATCGGATAAAGCTAATCCTCTGTCGTTCAGAGTTGAGAAGATAGTTAAAGCCGTATCTTGTGAATCTGCCGTAATTGGTAATAAAATCGCTTTGTTCAAAATATTTCGGATGAACCAGAAAAACAACTCTGGCTCATTAGTAGCATATTTCTCAATTAGCCCAGTAAATAATTTATAGTTTAACGAATAGTTATCTTTCGCACCTTCTTCAATAGTGCCACTGATAAGAATTTTGGCGAAAATTTCGTTTCCTTCATCTCTCATCACCCTGGATTCAATAAGCGTTTTTTCGAAATCAACATCAGCAGTTAATTCATCCTGTTCCCACAATGCCGATTCAATTTGTCCCTTAAAATTTTTTACTTCTTTTGTTTCTGTCATTGAATTCAGTTTTGAGTAAAGTGCACGAAGCAATAAAAACAAAGATGTGATTCGTTGTTGACCATCTATAATTTCCTGTTCATCATTCTCATTCTCGTAAGAAACAATCGTTCCCAGAAAATAAGTGCTTTCATTATCATTTTCTGTGTACTCTTCTAAATCCTCAAAGAGCGTTTGAATTTGTTCGTCAGTCCACGCATATGGACGTTGATACTCAGGGATAATGAATTTATTAACTTTGCCTGTTTCTAATAATTGTTTGACACTCTGTTTGTTCACTTCTATAGTTGTAGCCATTGTCTATTCTCCGTTCTGTACCTTGTCATTACGCATCATCATTTGACGACAATAGAAGAAGGAGATCCCTCCGGAGACAAGTCTCCTACACCATTATCTTTTTCAGCCATTGTTAACTTCTTCTTAAAAAAATTTCTACTATGCTATTTATTTACTATTTCCCACTAAATCCTTTTCATTTTCATCTGCTATTTCAAAGAATTCGGCATCAATTATATCTCCCATTTCTTTTCTAACTGTTTTAATGTCAGCTTGTAACTCTTCTTCTCCAGAAGAATTAACCGACTCAAAAAATGCATTATTCAAACGGGAGCCCATTTTCTTCATTGATACATAAGTCAAACCACCCGATACAATTCCTCCAAAAATAGGAACAGCTTTAGAGACTGCTTTTGCAAATGTTTGTTTTGTAATTTTTTCACCTATTAACTTGCCTAATTGCTTAATAATTCGATAATACAATTTTTTTGTAAGTGCTTTTTTAGGAAGATCTTTTAAAACTTTTTGAGATATCTTGGAAGAAAGAACTTTTAATAATGATGCAGATCCCCCAACACCAAACATAATTCCAAGAAATAACATTAGTTCCACCCTTACTCGATCTAAATCCAATTCATCTTCATCCCAAAAATCTTTATTACCATAAAGATATGCAACTTCTTGGGCAAGACGTAATGAAAAGCCGAAGAATTGAAGTGTATCGGCTGGAATTGTAGCAGCCATGGCAACTCCACCCGGGATTCCACTTACAAAAGATGCACCTGAACTTTTTAATGTACGGTTTTCAATTAAGGATGCTGCCATTTTATTAATTTTAATTGGACTTATCCCTGCTTTGATTGATCCATCTTCTAAAATTATAGTTAGCTCTTCTGTGCTTACCTTTTCTCCGAAGATTTTTGCCAAAAATTCCTTGCGGTTAACTCTCACACCTGGTAATTTCATAGCATTTGTTACAATGGCCTCCACTGAAATTACTGATTCTTTACTCATCTTTTCCCCACCATATATCTATTATTTTTATAACTTGTATTTAAGCTTTCATATTTTATTTGACCCACAAATATCTCACTTTCCAATTTCCATCACTTTATAAAACACAGGCATAGGTGGGTAAAAGCTTAAACCTTTTTACACCTACTTTTAAAATTATTGATTAATAATAGCCCTTATTTCGTCTACCTTCTGTTGACTATCTTTTATATCTACTATATAAATGCCAAATGAGTCAGTTTATCTTTTCAAATAACTCTTCTCGGTTCTCTTTTTATTCAAGCCCGCAAAATGTTTTTCAAGTACACAGATTAGTGATTCCGGTAGAAATAATAAGATTTATTATGTCCTGTTCTTAAAAAATAATTAATATTTTGCATTCGGATATCGTTCTTTTAAATTATTCATAATTTCAGTTCCTATTTGATTCACCGTAGTTCTACGTACATACTCTGAACTCTTATTTCCGTTTGAATCTATCTTATTTCCTAATCCTAACATCTGTTCAGATGGTTTAAAATGAACTCCTACAATTGGGATATTACGAGTTGAAGAGAATCCAATTTGATATTGAGCTAAGGGATATTCTTTTATAGACTTAATCTCCCCAAATCTGATTGAATCATCTACATTTTGAATTCTTATACAATGATCCCTTCCTAACACAATTAATAGAGATGGATCAAGTAAATTTAAAGTTTCATTCAAAAAATCCATAGCAAATTTAGAATCTAGCAGAAAATGATTAGATTTAATTTTACTCATTTGATTTTTAGTTGCTATTGGAAAAAAGTCGGTATGAATAACCCCTTTCTTACCATTTGAAGAGTACAAAGATCTTCCCATTCCATTTAATAAACCTTCTAAATTTGCCCCATGTTCTTTTCCAAACCACTTACGGTATACAGTTTCTCTATGAAAATACGTGTTATACATCTCTACAGTCTTTTCTAAAGCTGACTCATTATTTCTATATTCTTGCAAAGATACCCCTTTATCTCTTACATAAAAACGTGCTTTATTACTCAACAAAAGATTATTATCATTATCAAGAAATTCTCTCGTTGAAGGGTTAGTAGCAATAGTTACCCAATTCTTAGTAACTGATTCTCCAAACCATAATACTGGTGTTGACCTTTCGATCACCTCTTCTGAATATGAAGATTGAGATAAATATTCTTGATGAGTAACAGCCCTTTTTAAAAGTTGTTTTGCTTCATTGATTTTTATAGTCAAAACGTCGTCTTTACTTAAGTACATTATATTTCCCCCATTTGTTCAGTTGAATAAGAATACCAACATAAAAGACCAGTGGTTACATCAAGGCATTTATAACTACTGGCAAGAAAAATATTAATTAATTAATTATTAATTACTGCCCTTATTTCATCCAACTTTTGCTGGCTATCTTTATATCTACTATATAAGTGCCAAATGAGGCCATTTATTTCTTCAATTAACTCTTCTCGATCTGCTTGTTTGTTTAGGCCAGCAAGTTTATTTAATCGAGAAGTAATCATGCGTTTTACTCCTACTGAACTTCTTTCACCAGCTAAGTAGACTTCTGTGTAGACTTCCCAATAATCATATTCACTGAAGTCTTCAGCCCATATTTTAGATATTTCTTTCCCTTCTTTTGCAAGACGAATCATTTCTTCTGAATCTTTCTTGTTCACAACACACTCTCCTATTTTCAAATTCTCATTTCACCAATTATTATTAATATCTTTTTCCTAAATCAAGCCCTTGCTTGTATGAACTTGTATGAACCTGTTTGCGTTAAGGAATTCTTCATCTAAACTATTCTTTTTCAATATTCCTTTTTTATATTCTTTAATATCAAAGTGATGCAGTATCTCCATTGCCTTCTATTAAATATGCTCTAACTACCTGTACATAATCTTCTTCATTAAAGCTTTTAATATTATTGCCCATGTTAAGCTACACCCCTTAATATTTCTTACCAATCACTCTTTCTAACTCTTTTATCCATTAGTATAGCGAATAGATAGGATGGAGCCTGAAGATGTTGTAAAGGAACAGTATTTTCTATAGGCACATATTTTAAAGCCTCATTAAAAGTAGTTTTAGAAATGGAACGATTCGTTCTGCTTAACTCTATACCATTACCTTTAACGATATATGTAAAATCGCCGCCTCTAATTTGGTAGAATTTTTCACCCTCTAATCCAATAATTCTTTCCCACAATTCATCAATCAATTAATATCCCTTCTTTCCGGTAAGAATTCACATTTTAAATGGATCTCGCTTGTCTCCGATATCATTAAAATAATTAAAACATTAAAAATATTTTATTTAATTTAATCTTACTACTTATTACCAAAAAATTCCTCATTTCTTAGACGAAATTACTTTAAAATATAAATTGTTGCTCAAACAAGTTGCAGAAGAGATTTTTGCGAACAGGGACTATGTTAATAATTTAAAGAATTATAAATGAATGTCTACACCCCTTCTACAATTATTAATGGTATTAAAAACTGTTATGGAAGGGGTATGTTATTCCCCTTATGAACTTTACTTGTCATTCCGACTAATTAGCTTAGTTTAGCAAGGTTTATAGATCAATTTAAATAGAATAAGGAGAGGACTCATCAATGGTGATGAGTCCTCTCCTTCGTTTTCTTCGGAGTGTCGGAGTGATTCCATCCTAGTAAAGACCAAGTATCAACTGTTTAGAAAAAACTTTGTTTGGATTTGCTTCATTATTTTAAAGAAGCCCTGATATCAACCACTTTTGCTATATTCATAATCACCGAATTCATCTAACCATTCATTGAATTCTAGAACTCTAATACCGTTTGACTGAACGAATTTATCAAATAAATTTATTTCGGGTTTTAAAAATACCCTTCCCTTATCATCTGATACAATATTTATATTATCTGGATCTAACATTGCAACAGCGATGCACGAACACTCTCCAACGTCTTTTCTCCTATACGTTTTATTCTTAAAAGATTCTTGGGATATTTCACCTTTTTTTACAGCTTTTTTAACTGCTTGTACGTCATCCAAATGTCCATAGAATCGTCTACGAATATTATTAAAATTAATTTTATATTTTTCCTCTTGCTCAACGTTATATTTTAATACATCTTTGGATTTACCAAGCAAATCAATTAAACCCAACATACTTTTCGACTTTTCTGCATCCTCTGCAACTACAGATTTTCCTGGATTTAACTCACCTATAACAACATCTGTTATACCAAAAGTATCGCTGCTATTTTTATAGGATTGTAATAATTGTAAAAGTTTAAATGCATCAAAATAATTAATAAATACACAAGTGTCTTTTAAATAAATCATAATTTCCCCCCTAAGTAACCATACCTTTCTATGATTGCTTCACCTGTTTCCAATCCTAATTCTTGTTTATCAATCAGTTCATTTATTATTTCTTTCATATAATTGTAAGGCTCAAATGATGGTTGGTAAAACTCATGATGTGGTTCAGGAACATAGAAATAACTAGGATATCTATCACTTAATCTACCTATATACTTAATTAACTCATTATAGAATCTTTCTCTTTCTTGATACCTATCCAAGCGTTCTTTAAATAGTTGATGATAGGTAAACTTAAAGCTAGTAAAATACTTTTGACATAGGGAATGAATATAATCTGCTAGTTCTCCCCATAAGTTAGGATTGATTAAATCATTCTCAATAATAAATTCGAAATCCTCTTCTACAAATCTACGGGGATATATTAATTCACTTGCGAATAAATTTGCTTCTAATTCTTCCTGATCAGAACCTGATTTCTCTGGATCTACATCCGATTTACTAACTCCATTATGTAAAAACATGTGTCCTAACTCATGAGCTAAGGTAAAATTTTGATGACCGATGCTTCTGTTAAAATTTATACAAATAATTGTATAGTCACTGCTATATCCTATAAAACCAGACAAATTATCTAAATCCTGTTTGAATAGAAAAAGATTGTGCTCTTCAATAAGTTCTTTACTATTTCCTAATAACTGAAAAAGGTTTCCTGGATATTGCCTAATCCCAAAAAACCTTCTTGCATCTTCTATTTTTTTTTCCAAATCCAAATTAAACTTCTCCCTCTAATTCCTTTTTTAATTGTCTCAGAAATGAAAAGTCATCACTAAATCTTTGTAACATGCCTTTAATCTCATTAGACTTTGATGTAGAGGCGCCTCTGTTCAAAGAAGAATTGACTATATCATTATTTCTAATTTGCTGATCAATAAAATATTCTGGATTGCAATAAAGTACCTGTGAAATGAAGCTTATAGTTACTTCATCAATAGCATCAAATGACAATTTATCGTTTAAAATTGCCTGCAGTTCATCAGCTTCTATAAGGGCTTCTTCACATAATTGGTGCTCTGCCATATCAAAGCAAGACATTCTTTCCTTTAATACGCCTCCAATATACATACCTTTCCCCCCAAGTTTAACTCTTTTTTCATTCATATTTACTATCTTCTTGTCCATTATAACACCTCTTATTAGTAGTTGGAAATATTTACTTTATTTTATGAGTATATTTTTTATATTTTACTGACTACTCTAAACTTTTAGAACGATTGTTGTTTTATATTTACCTATCAAATTAATATTTATTCACATTAAACAATATTAAGCGCAGTTTCCATTTATAGGTTGACTTTACAGCTGACCAAATACAGCTCTATAAAAATAGACAAAGGAGAGGACTCTTCACTTAGTGATGAGTCCTCTCCTTCTAGTTGTTCCAGTCTCTGTTTCTCATCATTGATTGTTGCTAATCTCTCCAAAAGTTCTAACTTTTGAATGATTCCATCCCCGTAAAGAAAGCATCTTTACTTTTGGGATTAGATGTTATTCAACTGCTTCTTTAACCTTTCGTGTTCTTTTAATAATGGTGCATGTCCTGTTTTGTTTTTCATATTGATATTGTCAACTTTACTCTTTACTGATCTATCATTGTCAGCTAATGCTGAAAGTCTATTCAAAACATACTCATTGGCATAATCTACTCAGACTCCATTTGAACGACAAACAGTTGAACCTTTATTTTTCCAGGATCCACAAGTATATTATTCTATTACACATTTAGTGCCATCTTTTCTTTTGCTTGTCGCTACTGAGTACCATGCCTGCTCCACATACTGGACATTTCATAATACCGGTCAATGTATAATTACCAATGTGTACACGGTTTGGTTTACCACTTCTATTCCTCATTATGGCTTGAGCCTTATCCCACGTTTACTTTGTGATAATGGGTTCATGTTTACCCTTTTCAATGATTGGATTTGGATTAACATTGTTCCTTCTTTTCTCGCTCCAATTCCTTCTGACATTATATCGATTCATTCCAACGCTAGTAAAAAGGCATCAAAATAAAATAAGCTTAGACAACATTTCCCAGCTCATTTTTATATGCATTTTAAATCAACAATTATCTTTAACATAACCAAGAAAAATTAAGTTTTTAACATTTGTCACTTGAAAACAATCAATTTAATCAAAATGAAGAGAATATTGGAGAAATTTTATGAAAATGAAAGATTGATATTTTCTATTTCCTTAATCTAGCGCCTTTTAACAAAGGTTCGTTGTTAAATTGTCTTCTCTACCGCTTCCTATCTCCTTCTACCGACTTTTACATTCTAGTACTAATTATTCTAAAATAAACATATCAACGTTGATAATAAAATTTTTTAAGGAGTATCAAAAATGAACAAACTAAATGTAAATTTAACTATTCCAATTCCAACAGACTTGGTGATTATTAATAAGATTGATTATGAGGAGTTATTCAACTCGAGTTTGTCAGGAAGATTTTGGAGTATGAAAGATCTTGAAGTTAGATTAAATAAAAAACATGAATGGATAAAGGAACATATTCTTTATCCTGAAAAATGTAGAAACGTATTAGATGTTGAATGTGGCGGCTTTGTTTATTATCCGAAAACAAAAGGACAAAATTGGTCTTTTCATGCGGCAAGAATGGCGGAGTTTCTGGATCAAAATTTTCAAACATTTTTCCATAAATATATTTAGAAAATGAGCGGTAGAATGGTCTTAATCTGAATTTTAATATTGATTTACACTAAGAGGAGGAATAAAATGCAAAACGAACTCAATCCAAATTTATTTCTGGATAAAAATTTATATGATGTCATTTCTAAAACAATTGAACAAGTCCTTAGTGATTATCAAACTCATCCACCAAAGGAGTGGATGAGTCTTAAGGAAGCAGCAGAATATACTCATGTTTCAATAAATACTTTTAATAAGTTCCGATTACAAGGATTAAAAGTCTGTGAAATAGATGGCATAAAAAGAGTTTCCAAAACAGAAATTAATAATTTCTTAGAAGCACGCAGTTTTTAATAAAAATTGAAAAGGTATACAGATTAAAAGGTTAAACTAAAGATCGATAGCATTTATTAGTAGCATGTAATCATCTTTATTTGTAATATAGACTTAATGCTATTTTCGTTAAACATAATAGCATTTTTCATTCCTCTTAATCTTGTCTCCGTAAGATGATAGGAGGAAAATATGGGTAAAATTACAACGACTTCAATTAAAGATTATTACAAAAAAAATGGCGATAAATGTTTTATGTTCAAGGTATATACTGGTGTGGATCCCCTTACAGGTAAAGAACAATATACAACTCGACGTGGATTTAAAACGAAAAAAGAAGCTGAACTTGCATTAGCTAGGCTTAAACTTGAAATTAGTAAAGGTACATTTCGAAAACAACAAGCTGAAACCTATCAAGATATTTATGACTTATGGATTGCACAATATGAGAAGACCGTTGAAGAAAGTACCTTCATTAAAACAATAGGAATTTTTCGCAACCATATCCTACCTGCATTTGAATCTTATAAAATCGATAAGATTAATGTGGATGTATGTCAACACCATATTGATGAGTGGGCCAAAAAATTGAAAAAATTCCGTATCGTTAAGTCTTATGCTTCGAAAGTGCTTGATTTCGCCATAAAACGTGGGTATATACAATCAAATCCTTTTTCCTTAGTTGATATGCCAAATAAATTAAAAAAGGCTAGTATTGATTATGAAGAGGAACCAGAAAATTTTTACACTAAGGAACAACTCATTAAGTTTCTAAACTGTATGAAGCAAGAAACAAATTACAAAGCATATGTATTATTTCATCTACTTTCCTATAGTGGAATGCGTAAAGGTGAAGCTCTTGCCTTAACTTGGAACGATATTGATTTCAAAAACAATGAGATTCGCATTAATAAGGCAATCTCTCGAGGTAAAGAAAATAAACTTTATGTGAAAACCACTAAGACAGGTATTGCTCGTACAATAAAAATGGACCTTAATACAATGGGGAATTTAAAAGAATGGAAAAAACAACAACGGCAAATCTACCTCATTTTAGGGTTTAACACTTTGCAACCAAAGCAACTGGTGTTTAGTAATGAAAGAAACGAATTTTTACAGCCCACTAAAACACGTAAATGGCTTGAGCATGTTCTAACACAATATCAACTGCCTAAAATAACAACCCATGGATTTCGTCATACACATTGCTCCCTATTATTAGAAGCAGGTGTGGGTCTAAAAGAAGTTCAAGACCGCTTGGGACATTCAGACATTAAAACAACTATGAATATATACGCTCACTTATCTAAACAAGCAAAAAGTGGTGCTGTAAATAAACTAGAATCTTATATGACCATGTAAAAGAATTATTGACTATGGTTTTGACCATGGACGTTTGATATTCAATGAAATCCATTGAAACTGTTCAAAAGAAAAAACCCTTGAATATCAAGGGTTTTGACACTGTTTGATTTCCAATGAAATCATAGTATGGAGACGGCGGGATTTGAACCCGCGTCCAGAAACTCTAACACTTAAGCTTCTACGCGTGTATCTTGCCTAT
>Ga0209013_10004391_pt1 | contig 12380 bp, 9 predicted proteins | sample Cruoilmetagenom2_FD_187291 | JGI IMG/M metagenome (GOLD analysis project Ga0209013, IMG submission 187291) | Oil polluted marine microbial communities from Coal Oil Point, Santa Barbara, California, USA - Sample 2 (SPAdes) (version 2) | ecosystem: Environmental > Aquatic > Marine > Oil seeps ...
TTTGCGATACATTTATTAATCATTACTCTATCTGGATTAAATCCAATAACTTATGTTAAAAAAGCAGCAGAACCATTAATCTTTGCGTTCACTTCACGCTCAAGTGCAGGAACTCTACCTATTAACATTCATGTACAAACAACTAAAATGGGTGTATCAGAAGGAGTTGCTAACTTCTCTGGATCGTTCGGGTTATCTATTGGTCAAAACGGTTGTGCGGGAATTTATCCAGCGATGCTGGCGTTTATGATTGCACCATCAGTGGGCATAAATCCATTAGACCCTATGTTCATCTTAACTGTAGTGGCAGTAGTGGCTATCAGTTCATTTGGTGTAGCAGGCGTTGGGGGCGGTGCAACATTTGCTGCAATTCTAGTTCTATCTGCATTAAATTTACCAGTTGCATTAGCTGGGCTTCTAGTATCGGTGGAACCGTTAATCGATATGGGACGTACAGCAGTAAATGTAAGTGGTTCAATGACAGCCGGTGTTGCAACTGCGAAAATCACTGGTGAATTAGATAAAGAGTTATACAATACACCTTTAAGCAAAATCGCAACAGACGAAATATAAAAATTACTTAGAAAAGCTGTCCTTTCAAAAAAGGGCAGCTTTTTTTGTATAACTAGAAGTATATAAAATACAGGCCTGAACACTGGTTTTACAGAACTAAGACTATGAACTGTTGAAGACGTGCCCTCGGAAAGCGTCCGCTCTTCGCTCCAATCAACGGCATATCTACATTATATTTTAAAGGACCGGGCGTTTTTTGCCCGGTTTTTCTCATGTTTAGAAATATAATTTCAGATTATTAATAGGAATACAAAATATTAAAAAAATTCACACATAAACTAATCTAGTAGTTTGCTATAATCGATTTAACTAAGTGTTAGGAGATGGGAGAATGCTTCAAGCTATAAATCTTTCCAAAAAGTTTAAAACGAAGGAAGTTGTAAGAGAAATCAGTATGGAATTGTCTGCGGGGGAGTCTGTTGGATTATTAGGTCCTAATGGTGCAGGAAAATCTACAACTATATCAATGTTGTCTTCGTTAGTCCAACCGACAAGTGGAGACGTTTTATGGAATGAAAAATCCATTGCAAAAAATCCTGAGTCATTGCGTAAAACATTGGGAGTAGTTCCGCAAGAAATTGCTTTATATCCAGAGCTTTCTGCCAGAGAAAACCTTGCATTTTTCGGTAGAGTTTATGGATTAAAGGGGGAGCTGTTGGAAACAAGTATCACGGATGTATTAAAGAAAATTGGCCTGTTAGATAGACAAAAAGATATAGTGAAAACCTTTTCTGGCGGGATGAAACGACGTCTAAATATTGGTGCTGCGCTTTTACACAGACCTTCCATCCTAATAATGGATGAACCGACTGTTGGAATCGACCCTCAATCGAGAGCGTATATTCTAGAAACCGTTAAACAGTTGGTAGAAGAGGGAATGACCCTTCTATATACCAGTCACTACATGGAAGAAGTAGAAATGCTATGTGACAAAATATACATTATGGATCAAGGAAAAATCATAGCGTACGGTACAAAAGAGGAACTTAAAGGACTCGTGTCTGAGAACCAAACAATTGAATTGAAAGCGAATATACTTAAGGCGAATTTTGAAAAGTCCTTGAGTGAACAGTTCCCAAAAGCAACTATTCATATAGAAGAAGAGATACTGACTATTTCAATGTCTAAGAATGAAGAGCCACTAGCTACTATTTTTGCGCTTGCTGCGGCAAATAACGTAGTGATTACCTCTGCGATTGTCAAAGTGCCATCTTTGGAAGATGTGTTCTTGCATTTAACTGGAAAAGCACTGAGAGATTAAAGAGAGGAGATTAAGTGATGCTGTTTAGTTTAATATCAAAGCAAATGAAAATGCTTGTCCGAAATAAACAACCGTTAATAATTTTGTTAGTCATGCCTCTCGTTTTAATAACCATTCTTTCAAGTGCATTAGGAAGTATTATGGACGGTGGAAATGAAGCGGCGATTCAAGCAAATTTACTCATAGTAGATAATTCATCATGGGCTCAAGAGGAGTCCGCAATTAAGCAATTCCTTGAGCAAGAGGGAATAAAGGGCCCTCCCTTGGATGCTATGCTCACTCAGTTTAAAAGTAGTGAACCATTAGAATTATTAAACAGCACTATTTTAGCTTCCGATGAAATGAAAAAGTATATCGCAGTGGACTATAAGAAGACAGTCGATCTAAAGACTGCTCGACAAGATGAAAAAATAGATGGCATACTAAATATTCCAGTGGATTTTCGATTGAACTATATAAAAACGGCATATTTTAAGAGTACTAACTTTCCAGACCTATCCTTATACTTAAACCAGGATAATGAAATTCGTGCATCCATAATTGAATCTGTCCTAACAGATTGGCAGAGGGGATATACACAATCAGCGATACTTTCAAAAGCAGGTTTATCACCACAGGAAATAATGAGTAACGTCCGTACTGTAGAAAAGATAGAGCAGGTATTAGAAGTAAATGAGCGCATGATTCCTGCATCTATTTATTACACAGTTGGTATGTTAGTAATGTTTGCACTATATATCCCTGCTTTTTTAGCAGGTTTTGCACTGCAGGAAGTACAGTGGAAAGTTTATGACCGTATCTTACTTGCTGGAGTCTCACCTGTTTTATATTCACTGTCTATTTTCTTTACAGGAACGTTTGTAGCTTTTATCCAGCAAACGGTTATGCTCTTATTTGGTATGTTTGTTTTAGGGATAGAATGGATTAGCTTAGAAGGAATGGTCATAATAATTGTTAGCTATAGTGTATTTGTGGGTGCATTATCGGCTTTAATGACAACTCTCCAGTTTCGAACAAAGGCAGAAGGTATTGCGAATTTATTCAATGGATTATTTATAACCGTGTTTTCTTTCCTAGGAGGTTCTTTCTTTAACATTCGCGATATTTCTGAAACGCTTGGAAAAATTGGTGATTTTACTCCTAATGGTGCAACGATGTCTGCCATACTTTCTATACAAAAAGGGCAGGATTTATCAGTTATTTGGCCTTTTATGTTGGCTATCTATGTACTTGTCATTGTTTGTGTATTATTATCCATTGTTTTCTTTCCGAGAAGAGGTGTAGCAGAATGAAGGGAATATGGATTGCTAGATTTCTAAATTTAAAGAGAAAGCCTATCGTTTTAATCATGATGACTATAATGACCTTAGTGATGGCATATGTAGTAGGTGACTCTAGTAATGGGGAAATGAGTGTGTCAGTGGCTGTGGATGGCTCTGAAATGACTCAGGCAGTACTGGATAGATTAAAGAAAGAGGACGGGTTTTCCCTGAAAGAAGTTAGCGAAGAAGAGCTACAACAAAAGGCAAAAGAAGATATTCGAATGGTCGGTGTGGGGCTAAAAGAAACTTCCTATACCATTTATTCTGCCTCAGATTCTGATGGGGTGAGAAATCTATCTTTAATAGTTGAATCAGCTTATAGGGATATTAGTTTTAAACAGCAAGTTATACAGGCAGGAGGAGAGGATGCCTGGGTAGATATAGAAGTAAGTTTGCAAAAAGATCAAGCATTCCTCTTACAAACAGCGGCAATGGATGAATCAGAAGTCTTTCGTTATGACAATGCATTGCAAAGCCTATTTGGATTTATGTTGTTCTTTGTTTTTTACACGGTATCCATTAATGTTCAGTTTATATTAGACGATAAGCGCTCGGGTGTCTGGAATCGTTTAAAACTAGCATCAGTTAGTAGATTACAATTATACTTTGGGCATCTGTCTTTCAGTTATATTATTGGGCTTGTTCAAGTACTGCTTGTGCTTTTCGTTTTCCGATATGTGTTAGGGACTAATATGTATGAAGGGTTTTGGAAAGTTGTAATTATAGCTTCTATCTACGTATTGCTTGTAATGGCGTTCTCTGTTTTTGTTATTTCATTAGTGAAAACAGTAAGCCAGAGCAGTATCATCATTTCACTGGTAGCAGTGTCATTTGCGATGATTGGAGGAGCATACTGGCCACTAGAAATAGTGCAGTCGGAAGGATTACTTGCGTTGAAATGGATTTCTCCAATCTATTATGCAATGGAATCTATGAAACGAGTGACTGTTTACGAGGGAACTTTGAGTAGTGTTTGGACGTATGTAAGTATGATGATAGGAATTGCAATAATACTGTTGCTGGTAGGTATTAGTTTGTTAGAAAAAAGAACGGAACGCTATCATTCCAGTGAATAGATGGGGGAGATAGGGATGTATTGGTGTAAAATTGCACGCACCGAAAAAGAGTTTGAGGCGATTGCACGATTAAATTATGAAACGTTTGTAGAGGAGATTCCACAGCATGAGCCGGATCCTAGTGGGATGCGGGTCGATGCGTTTCATCATGAAAATGTATATGTAATTGTCTTGAAGGATCAGGAGCTAGCGGGAATGGTTGCGTTTCGAGCTACGCGTCCTTTTTCTCTCGATTTAAAACTTGGTCCAGTAGAAGATTTTCTGCCTAAGGATGCATTAGGCGGACTGCTATGTGAAGTTCGATTACTGGCTGTAGATAAGGCACACCGAAATGGACGAGTGTTTTATTACTTAGCGCGTGCTCTTTCTAACTATGCTTATGAAAACGGGTATGGAGCAGCAGTAATATCGGGAACGGTACGGGAACAGAAATTATACAATCAGCTTGGCTTTGAACCGTTCGCTGACCCAGTAGGTACAGAGGAAGCGCAATTTATTCCGATGGTACTAACTAGAGATCGTTTCGATCAGTCGGTGGCATCTCGATTTAAACAAAAGAGGTATTCTTTTTATCCTGGACCTGTACAACAATCGGAAGCAATTCAGCAAGCGTTTTCTGTTAGGCCGTTGTCTCATCGAACGCATGAGTTTGAGGTCATGTTAGAGCGAGTAAAGAAGAATTTATTATCGATGAGTGGGGCAGGTTATGCCCACTTGCTTTTAGGGAGCGGTACACTTGCAAACGAAGCGATGATTGCTCAAATACATGTATTGGGAGAGAAGGGCTTAATCGTTAAAAACGGAGCCTTTGGAGAACGTTTGGATAAACAAGCGGAACGTTGGCAGTTATCTTATGATGTTGCTTCTTTTGAATGGGGAAGTCCTTATAATCTATCGCTAATCGAAGAAAAGCTCTCTACCGGTTCTTATAGTTGGCTGCTCATGGTACACGGTGAAACTTCTACTGGTATGTTAAATAGCTTGGAAGAAATAAAGTTATTATGCAATCGTTATAATGTGTTGTTATGTATGGATTGTATAAGTTCATTTGGGGCACTCCCATTTAGCTTGGAGGGAGTATATCTTGCAACTGGTGTAAGTGGAAAAGCTATTGGGACTATGAGTGGGTTAGCGTTTGTATTTGCTAACTCAGAAATAACGTCTAGTAATAACATTCCTTCCTATTTAGATCTGGGATTGAGCGTGAATAATGCAATACCTTTTACAATGCCTTCTCAGTTCGTACATAGTTTAGAAGTTGCTTTAAAGGCATATGAGAATAGAGAAAGGTATGATTTGTTACATAGTCGTATGCGGTATATCGAAGAGGAAGTGTCCAAGCATGGGATTGAATTGCTTTCAGAAAATCATTATCCAATGATTTTTACGTGGAAAGAGGAAAAATATCCTTACTTAGCAGAAGATGCAAGAATGTCTGGGTTCGATCTTCACTATAAAAGCGATTATTTAATCGTAAAGGGTTTGCTACAAGTATCTTGTATCCAACCTGATTTTGAAGATGCTTGGATGAAGTTTATGAATTGGCTAGGAAACTATCGTTTATATCAGGGCTAATTAGAAAAAGGACTGATTGGATAGATATCAGCCCTTTTTTCTATATAAGTTTTTCAATCACACTATCTGCAGGGAATTGTTTTAGTTTAAAACGTAAGTAAAGAAGGAATAAAATTTCGATAACGAAATTACGAGAATCATTAAGGTTAACGAATTATCCTTCAATAATTCGATCCTCCTATGAAAGTTCCCTCACTTTTTCATCTACATTTTGGATAAATATTTTATAAGGAGTGTCAGGCATTTTTGCAACATTAGTCATTGCAACTTTTACAGCATCCACTGCCTTTTCTATTTGGTTTAGTTCGAGGTAACATAATGCAATGTATGCATCCTTTTCATAGAAAATAGATAAATCAATTGGATGATGGACGACATCTGGAATTTTAACCTCGTCGAATTTTTCCATTGCTTCTTCTAATCTTCCTAAACCAAATAGTGTTTTGCCTCTTTCAAGTAGGAAGTAGTAATTAAATAACCCTAGATTGATTTGGTCAAGAGAGAATTTAGTGTATAAAGCATCTGCTTCGGTATACATTTTTTTGAATGTATTTAAGTAATGTAGATTAGCATAATGGATAAAAGCTTTAGCATCCTCATCATCCGCAAACTCACTATAGGCTTCCAGCTTTTTCAAGTAATAATCTTTTCTCTCTATATTTCCTTCCATCATTGCATGAGTTGCTGCGAGTCTAAATAGATTATCTATTTGTTTAAATATTTTATGTTCGTTGGAATAGAGAATAGCATCATGCATCACTTGAATAGCTTCCTCATTTTTGCCAACTGCAAAGTACAGTACTGCTTCTAAATAGTCATAATCCATACGAGATAATGGATCAATCCATTGAGGATTTGCTTCCAATTTTTTTCGTTCTTCTAACAAAATATCTAATGCATTTTGATACTGGTGGTTCATAAATGGTATTATTGCAAGATTTCTCCCTATGTCAGCGCTTTTAGTTATCAAGTGCAAGTCTTCATACATTTTTGCGACCTTCTTCAGTAACGCAACAGAGTCATCTGGAGAAGAATAAGCTAAGCATCTTCCATATATATCGAGTAATCGTGTAGCCTCATATCCATGAGTTAGTTTGGGTATATATGGTTCTATTAGACTTTTCACCTGTTCTATCTCATTAACAAAATCATAATTCTTTGTGTTTAATAATAATTCTGCTTGATCTATTACTTGTCGCAACTCTTGTCCGCTTATTTCTTCCAGTAATTCAGATACTTCTACGCCTAGTTGTGATGCGATATAACTCAAACTTTCCATGGAAGGATTCGCTTTGTTATTTTCTATTAGGCTGAGCATGCCCTTTGTTAGCTCTGCACCAGCCAAGGTTTCAAGTGTCATTTTTTGTTGTTTACGTAATGAACGAATGCGTTCGCCTAATGTGGACAATTTTTTCACCTCTTTATTATAGTTTAATTATATTAAACTTTCTGTTGAATTGAAAGGATGAATATGATATCATTTGTTTAATGAAATTAAACTTATTGATAATTCACAAAACAAAGGGGTCGGGAAGATGGAGGAAGTATTGAAGTTAAAAAAAGCAACATATCACTTGTGGACGTTCACAATAAGCAAGTTAGTTTCCACATTTGGGGCACAGGTGTATGCATTTGCAATTAGCTTTTACATTTTGCAATTAACAGGATCAGCATCCAGTTTTGCTCTAAATTTGATTTGTAGTATTTTACCGAGGACGTTAGTTGCACCTTTTGCAGGGTACGCTGCCGATAAATATTCTCGTAAAATGATTGTTATCATAGCACAGATCGCTAGTACTATTGCAATTAGTGGTCTGCTTATTGTGAGTTTGACCATGGGATTATCTTTATTTGCAATTTATAGTACGACCGTGATCTTATCGTTAACGTCATTATTTTCGGGAGTGACTTTTAGTTCGTCTATTACAGGATTAGTCGATGAGGGAAGAATTCAGAAGGCGATGGCGCTAAACCAAATGTCCATTTCTTTTGCAGCTATTGGAAGCCCGGCAGTAGGAGGACTTCTATACGGAGCAGTGTCTATGCCTGTGTTTCTAATTATGTATATGGTGGCTTCCGTTATAGCAGTCATTTTGGAATCTACGATGGACTTTAAATTATTTGCTAAACGAAAAGAAGTGGTCGAAGGGGAACCGAAGGAACCGATGCTCGAGAGTATGAAAGCGGGCTTCCGTTATTTGATGAAGCAACCTATTTTAAAAACAATGGTTGTCATCTCTTTATTTATCAACTTTTTGTTTGGAGCCTATCAGGTAGGGTACTCATTTATCCTCATTGAGAAATTAAAGATTAATGCCCAACATTTTGGATTTACAGAGGGGGCATTTGCGATTGGGATGCTTCTATTGTCTATATATTTCTCTACACGCAAGGAATTGAAATTTCCATTCCTAGTATCTAAATGGGGAATAATTATATTAGGAATTCTTATGGGAGCAATTGCTTTACCGTTAGTAATAAATATGTCCTACACAATGTTAGTAGTATTTTATCTTGTACTTATGTTCTTCTTTGGAGCAACCATGATGGTAACGAACACTCCGATACAAGTAATGATGCAGAAAATGATAGAGGACGATTACAAAGGACGTGTATTTTCTATAATTGAAACTTGCGCATTAGCACTAATGCCACTTGGAATGGTACTATTTGGGTTTCTATATGATGTCTTTCCGGCAGAGGGTATTTTAATTGTCTCTAGTATCTTGTTGATATTAGTAACTCTTATCTTGGCAAGACCTTCTGTAGTTAGATCTGCGCATCCGGAGCTAGGTCGAAAAAAAGTAGGGTATTTAAAGACAGAAAGCTAGTCTGGCTGAGTTATACGAGAGAGAAACTATACTATACGAGAGTAATGAAACCCATATGAGAGAGCTCGATTTTAACGAGAGTAATCTGGCTCTATACGAGAGAGGTTAACTGCTATATGAGAGGTATTAACTCGTTTATGAGAGACCACTTATTTTAATTGATACAGATAAGCTCAACCACGATAAAAAAAACAGGTGAAGGAATTGTTTTCCTTCACCTGTTTGTATTAATTATTAAATCCTATGCAACTTCCTTCAATGACTTTGTTGATTTGCGATATGCAAAAATTAATACTATAGACAGAACTGCAAGCACCCCGGATAACATATAAATATTATCGGGTTGTTTTGTAAACAGCCAAGCAAATAATAATGGCCCGATAATCCGACCTAAGTTATCCATCGAGTATGACATTCCCGCAGCTGTACCATAGCGTCCGCCTGATTCTTTCGTAGTGAGAGAGACAATAGTAGTTCGTGCTAAGGCATTTCCTGCAGTGAACACGCATAGAGAAAGTCCTGCCCAGAAAATACTTTGAGTAAAGACAGTCATAAATAATCCTAACGCTGTAACAATTTGTGCGTATAATAGCCACTTTGTTTCCGTACCATTTTTTATACGCCGCACGACCCCACCTTGAATTGCTGCATCGACAAATCCACTGAACATAAATAGATAGCCTATTTGTAGTGGCGTGATTTCGATTCTTTCAATTTGGAATAACTGGAACGTAGCCTCAAGACCGGCTAGTAAGAAAGTTACCATGAACGAAAATAAGAATAGGTATTTAATGCGGTAGCTCCATAAACTAGCTGCTCCTTTGGGAAGGAGCGCTCGCTTATTCGCTTCACCCGTCCGTTCAGGTTCTTTTAATATGATTAAGGCGTAAACAAAAATCACGAGTAATAGTATCGCAGAGGCGGTAAATGGAAGAGCCAAATCTATGTGTCCTAATACTCCACCGATTGCGGGCCCAAAAATGAAGCCTAAACCAATCGACATCCCGAGGAATCCCATATACTTATTACGATTCTCTTCAGTAGATAGGTCTGCTGCAAAACCTGTAACTGCCGCGTATAAAGCACCTGAAAATAATCCACCAACTACACGAGACAAGTAGAGCATAAAAAGCGAATCAAAAAATAAAGAAAACAACCAAAAGCTTAAACTGAATCCTACTAACCCAACTAATATAAGTGTTTTTCGACCAATACGATCGGATAGCATTCCCCATAGTGGAGCAGTGAAGAAGGAAGCTAAAGAGTAAATTGTCAATAGGCCACCAACGTGAATTTCATTATAATTTTGCTCCAAAATAACCTCTGGTAGAACGGGAATAATAATTCCAAAGCCGAGATAAACTAAAAATTGGATAGACATCAATATGAGTAGAATCTTTTTCATGCATCAAACCCGCTTTCTGCAAATCATCTACCCTCTATATTACACGTTTTTATTTAGTTTGACACGTTGTTATTGATAACCTTTTAGACATTACTAATTGAGTTAAATGGCACTACATCAACCGCATACAGTGTAAAAAAGAAAAAAGCTGTCCCATTTTAGGACAGCTGGCATGTTTAGAAATGTCGGGGTTCGGATATACTTTCCATAGCATTAGAAACTTCTTGAACATGTGGAAAAGGAAAGGCTAAATCGGCTAAAGAGACAAAGCCTACAAGTTTACCATCTTCTACTACGGGGAGTCGACGAACTTGGTGGCGCGACATGACCATGGCCGCGTCGGTTGTAGTTTCTTCCGGGGAGACGGAGATAACAGACTTTGTCATGACATCCTCCACTTTGCTTTTAATATCCTTGGCAACCGAACGTGTTACAATATCTCGATCCGTAATCATTCCAACTAATTTTTTGTTGCTGACTACGGGTAAGCAACCAATATCTAACGTTCGCATCTGATCTGCCACTTCGCTCACATAGTCTTGTGGGTTACAAGTTACTACTTCTTTGCTCATTACATCTTTTATATTCAATCCATTCACTCCTTTAGGGAATAGCATGGTTTACAAGTCCATAATATATGTAACAAAAATGAAAGATTCAACTTAGGTAAAAAGTGGTATAATAAAATATAGAAATTAGTATAAACAAGAAACTTTTTTAAAAGAAAATCGTAATTAATGTATAGAAGGACGAGGTGGATTCAATGGCGAAGGAAGTTGATTTGAAAAAAATTGTAAGTAATCTTTCGAAGCTTGGTGTTACTGTTACAATGACAAAATCTAGACTTGACCTACTTAAAGCTTTAGCACCACCAGCACGAAGTCCTCACGCACAAAACTAAAAAAGCAGGTGACTCTAAAAATTTCGTTTACAAACGAATAGAGTCACCTGCTTTTTTTAGGGATTAGCGTGAACACCGGGTTCATGGTAGTTAAAAGGATGAATAAATAAAACTACTTATAAATCTGTCCAAATCCCTTCGAAAACAATAGAAACAGGTTTAGGCCTTAAAGGTTCGGGAGTTTCTTGCCTGGTTTTTTTAAACTTGCCCAACTAAAAAACGTGCAGTGGCCGGGCATAAAAGCCCGTACACTACACGTTTTAAATAATCAATCGTCTTCATTTTTTGCAAACATATAAGTTCGATGATGGAACTTCATACTGAACACTAAACCAATGGCTAACATATTCCCCATGAGCGAACTACCACCATAACTTATAAACGGAAGAGGTATACCAGTAATGGGTAATAACTGAATCGTCATGCCGATATTTTCAAATACATGGAATGTAATCATGGCGATAATACCTGCGCATACGTACGTGCTATACGCATCCTTTAACTGAAGCGTAATTTTCGTCAAATGAAAAATAAGCAAGAAATAAAGGCTGACCACAATACTTGCTCCGACAAAACCATACTCTTCACCAATTACAGCGAATATAAAATCGGTGTGATTTTCCGGAACATATACTACACGTTCCCCGTAACCTTTACCGAAAATTTCCCCAGAACCAATGGCATTCAATGAAGTGATTAAATGCATTCCTTCATCCGATGCATAAGAGTATGGGTCCAACCAAGAGTATATACGCGCAAATTGATACCCTTTAAAGCCAAATGTATTGCTCAAAAAATCCTGTTGATAAAGAGCAAAATAAAGAAGTGTTCCACCGGTTACAATTGCACCCACAAATAAAGGTAAAATAATTTTCCATGTAATTCCTGCTACGATTATTAAAGCTACCGAAATTGCCAAGAAAACTAGGGCGGTACCTAAATCTGGTTGTTTTAAAATGAATGCGAGAGGAACGATTAATACTAAAGCTATTTTTCCTAAAAGTATAAAATCTGTCTTAACTGTTTTTATAAGATAGCTTTCATTATGTTTAGTTATCAATCGAGCAAGACCGAGAATGAAAAAGGTCTTCATAAATTCAGCAGGCTGGATACTTCCTATACCAAAAGGTAAATGAAACCAACTCTTTGCATTGTTACGTTCTGCTACTATTTCTAAACTGCCAGGTAGGATAAATAACAAGAATAGTAGAAAGATGCCTATCCCGTAGATGACCCATGATAATTTTTTATATTGCTCTGGTTCAAAAAACATGGTCATCGATATGATCACAACTCCGACCCCATACCAAAACAACTGTTTAAAAACAAAGTTAGTAGCATATTGTCCAGTCGTTTGTGCTGATGAAATAGCAAACAAACTAATGATTAGAAATAGTAATATAATAAAAGCAAGTGTCCAATCGAAACGATCAGCA
>Ga0209013_10004392_pt1 | contig 12379 bp, 9 predicted proteins | sample Cruoilmetagenom2_FD_187291 | JGI IMG/M metagenome (GOLD analysis project Ga0209013, IMG submission 187291) | Oil polluted marine microbial communities from Coal Oil Point, Santa Barbara, California, USA - Sample 2 (SPAdes) (version 2) | ecosystem: Environmental > Aquatic > Marine > Oil seeps ...
TATGTAGTGACCGAGAACTGCATCCGCTGCAAATACACAGACTGCGTGGATGTTTGCCCGGTTGATGCCTTTTGCGAAGGACCCAATTTCCTGGTGATCGATCCGGAGCTATGTATTGACTGCGACGTGTGTGTGCCGGAATGTAAGGCCGATGCAATTTTTCCGGATGGGGAGCTGCCACCAGGACAGGAGAAGTTTCTTGAAATTAATGCCGAACTGGCAAAAATATGGCCTGTCATCGATGCGAAGAAGGAAGCTCCTGCCGATGCCGATAAATGGAATGGTGTTGAGGGAAAATTGCAATACCTGGAGAAATAAAATGTGTAAGTGTGTGAAAACTATTGGTACCTCTATTAATTCTATAATAATCATCCAATGACCATTCCACACTGGGAGCATTTCGAACATAAGGCAGATATCGGTGTTCGCGGTATTGGCAATACACAGGCAGAAGCCTTCGAACAGGCCGCGCTTGCCATGAGCGCTATTGTTACCGATCTGTCGCATATTGAGCCCAAACAGGCCATTGATGTGGCCTGTGAGGATCCGGATCAGGAATTGCTGCTGGTCGACTGGTTGAATGCATTGATCTTTGAAACGGCCACGCGCAAGATATTGTTCAGCCGTTTTGAGGTGAATATCGAGGATGGGCAGCTCACCGCCCGGGCCTGGGGTGAACTGATCGATATAGCACGGCACCAGCCTGCAGTAGAGATCAAGGGAGCGACCTACACTGAGCTGAAGGTGTATCAGGAGCAGGACAAGTGGGTCGCGCAGTGCGTTGTTGACGTATAGATAAAGAACTGAGATCAAATCCATGGATATCAACCGGCTACAACGAGTCTCCGATTACCAGTGGCGCATTGAGCCCACGGGTAAAATGCGCGTACCGGCGATCATCTTCGCCAGTGAAGACCTGATCCGTGACATGGATGAAAAAGTCTATGAACAGGTGACCAATGTGGCCATGTTGCCCGGTATCGTGGAAGCATCTTACGCCATGCCTGATGCCCACTGGGGTTATGGTTTTCCGATTGGTGGTGTGGCGGCTTTCGATCCGGAACAGGGCGGTATCATCTCGGCAGGTGGCGTCGGGTTTGATATCTCCTGCGGCGTGCGCACCCTGCACACCGGATTGACACCCGAGCAAGTCATGTCAGCACAGGAGAGACTGGCAGACATTCTGTACCACCGGATCCCGGCGGGCCTCGGCAGTACCGGAAGCATCCACCTCAGCCCTGGTGAAATGGATGCAATGCTGATGGGTGGCGCACGCTGGGCAATAGAGCGGGGCTATGGCGACACCGAAGATCTCGAGCGCATAGAAGAGCACGGCTGTATGCAGGGTGCCGACACAGCCCAGGTATCCGCACAGGCAAAGAAGCGCCAGAAAGACGAGATGGGCACATTGGGCTCGGGCAACCACTACCTCGAGGTGCAGAAGGTCGTCGAAATCTATGACAATGAAGTAGCCAGCGCCTTCGGCATTCAGCTGAACGATGTAAAGATCAGCATCCACTGCGGTTCTCGTGGCCTTGGTCACCAGATCGGTACCGAATTTCTTAAGAAAATGGTGCTCAGTGCCAAAAGCTATGGCATCACACTGCCGGATCGTGAGCTCGCCTGCGCGCCAATCAACTCCAGCCTGGGAAAGAACTATCTGGGTGCCATGCGCGCCGCGATCAATTGTGCACTGGCTAACCGCGAGATCATTACCCATCTAACGCGAAAAGCCTTTGAACAAATCTTCCCGGGTATCCGTCTTGATCTGCTTTATGACGTCTCACATAACACCTGCAAGCTGGAGGAGCACAGTGTCGGTGGTGTGACCAGGCAGCTTTATGTCCATCGCAAGGGTGCAACACGTGCCTTCGGGCCAGATCACCCGACTCTGCCAGCAGATCTTCGCGATGCCGGCCAGCCCGTATTGATCGGTGGTACGATGGGAACAGCTTCCTATATCCTGGCTGGCACCAGGCAGGGAATGGGGCGGGCTTATGGTTCAGCCTGCCATGGGGCAGGCCGTAGTATGAGCCGCCGCCAGGCCACCCGGCAGTGGAGAGGCACCCAGGTCAAACAGGCGCTTGCCAGTCAGGGCATCCTGATCCGCAGCCCTTCGATGCGCGGGCTGGCCGAAGAGGCCCCGGGCGCCTACAAGGATGTCAGTGCTGTCGTCGAGGCGGCTGATCGTGCCGGCCTTGCTCGTCCGGTAGCAAAACTCGAGCCCCTCATTTGTGTGAAGGGTTGAAGCGCGGTTACGCGGGTATTGATGGCGTGCCAGGAGACTCCCTGTCTGCCGCCTGTTCGCGGACGATCAGAACCGGGCAGGACACCTGTTCAAGGTAGTGCCAAAGTTGCCCGCCTGCTACTAATGAGTTGTTGCTGTTAACCAGCAAAACCTGGCTGTTCGATGATGCAGTGGCCATTACGAGGTCAGATACCTGATTCCCGGACAAACGTATGAAATTAACCCGTTGTGTCTGTGATCCAAGTATCGTATCTGCCTCACGTTGCAGATTGTCCGTCTCGGCATCAGAGTCTCCTGTTACCAGGATGCTAAGACCCAGGTCCAGACGGTCAGCAAGACGAGCAGCCGCCATCAGTGCCCTTTTTTCATTCTGTGCTCTGCCGAAAATCACCGATACAGAAGACCTTGCCTGTTGCCCGGGAAAAGCAGCAGCACGCAAGCTGTAGCCGATAGTTTGTCGCCTGAACTTTTCCGACACGTAGCCCGGCCTGCAGAGCGTCATCACATCGACCTCGGCAACAGCTTCCATTAGCTCCGCCTTGATCTGTCCACGTCGAATTCTGAATGAACAGCTGATGCCTTTCTCGCGCGCAATCAGCTCCAGCTTCTGCTGTTCCTGCCGTGCCAGGGACCTGAGTTCCTGTTCCATTCGCTGCACATTGACTGTTTCCTCGGTCATAGAAGCGGGCCGGATTTCACGCGTGAACGGTAGTTCGGCAAGACGGATCAGATTAATGTCTTCAATAAATATACCTTCCAGCTCGGCCTGCAGGCTGGCAGCCAGTTCGGCGGCTGCTTGCAGGGCCTGACTGCTTGCCAGGGAAGCGTCTAATGCAACGGCGACCCGCCGGATAATGGTTTCAGTATTTAGCGCATTCATTCCTTCGCTCCGGACGACTCGGAACGGGTGACGTAGGCATGCATCCTGGTCGAGAACTCGGTGAGTTTTGCTTCCACACCAGAGTTGATGGAGTCTTCAGGAAACTTTCCGCTCTCATCTCTTTGACCAGCAGTCATGCCGGTGAGAAGTTCGATTCCATCGTCTATTGTTTCGACGGAATACACAGCGAATTTGCCTTTCTCGACCGCCTTGCAGACATCATCACGAAGCATCAGGTGTTTCCTGTTCGATGCCGGGATTATGACCCCCTGTGTGCCGTCAAGTCCCCGCTTGCTGCAAACATCGAAGAAACCCTCGATCTTTTCGTTGACACCACCAATAGGCTGTATTTCTCCATGTTGATTGACGGATCCGGTGACGGCCAGCGACTGCTTGACGGGTATATCAGATAGCGCCGAGATTAATGCATAGAGTTCAGCCGATGATGCACTGTCACCTTCCACTTCGCTATAGGATTGTTCGAACACCAGGCTGGCAGTCAGTGACAGAGGATGATCCAGCATATAGTGTGAGCCGAGGTATCCTGAAAGAATCATCACACCCTTGGAATGTATGGCGCCGCCGAGTTTGACTTCGCGTTCGATATCGATAACCTTACTGCCGCCAATTCGGACACGGGCCGTGATGCGTGAAGGCAGACCGAACGAGAAATTTCCAAGTTTGATGACGGACAATCCGTTTACCTGACCCACTTTATTTCCTGTGGTATCGATGAACAGGGTGCCGCGCTCGATTTCCTCCTGCACCCGGTCACGTATCCGGTCAGCCCGGTGCTCTGCCGCGTTGATAGCCTGCTGCACATCCTCCCTGCCTACTATTTTGTGCTCATCTTCTCTCGCCCAGTGGTCAGACTCCCGCAGCAGGTCCATCAGGCTCCGCATGTGCGTGGATAATTTATCGGCATCACTGACCATTCTGGCACTGTGCTCAATGACACGCGCTACCGCCGCACTGTCAAACTCCAGCAGTTTTTCATTGTGCACCATGGTTGCAATCAGACGGGCATAAAGTTTCTGGCTGGCAGGATTCCTGTCCATGCGGTCATCAAAATCTACCGCGACCTTGAACAGCTCACTGAACTCCGGATCGAGATAGGAGAGCAGATAATAGATTCTACGATCTCCGAGTAAGACAAGTTTGACCTGCAGCGGAATTGGCTCTGGCTCGAGTGATACAGTACTCACCAGGCTGGTCATCTGCCCCAGTGATTCCATGCGGATCTCGTTTGACTGCAATGCCCGTTTCAGTCCTTCCCAGGCGAACGGCTGCATCAGCACTTTCAGCGCATCAAGAATAAGATAACCGCCATTTGCCTGATGCAAGGCACCGGCACGGATCATTGTGAAGTCTGTTTCCAGCGTGCCCATGTATGCACTATGCTCAACGCGCCCGATTAGATTGAGATAGGAGGGATTGTCCTCGTAGACAACCGGAGCACCGCCATTTGTATCACGAATGACCATGGCGTTGACCCGATAGCGTGTGTCTGATGTCTGCTCGGCGCCGGTGAGCTGGGCTTCGATGAATGAGGGTTTTTCCCCCTCCGGCCTCAGAAAGATACGGAAGTGTTCGACCACATCCGCTTCAACATCATTGAGATAGTCAATCACCGCTGTCAGATCGTGATACTTTTTTCTCAATGTATCAATGAGATTGCCCGCGGCATATGCGGCCATTTCATGATTGAGTATAGTGATTTTATCGCGAGCTTCCTTCTCCCTCTGTGGTTCTTCGTGGAATGCCTTGTGCAGACGTTCCTGCAGAATCTCTGTATCTTCCTTTATCCTCTTGCGTTCCTTCTTCGGAAGGCGTTTGAATTCTTCAATGCTGATCACCTCGTCACCACGTATCGGTGCCAGGGTAATACCGGTCGGGGTACGGATCAGACTGATGCCTTTTGCCCTGGCTGCCTTCTGGATTTTAGCAATGGTTCGTTCCTTCCGTTCAGTCAGTTCCTCTTCTACAACCTGCGAACGGGTACGATATTCCTCACTTTCGAATACGGCCGGAATGGCAGCGCGGAGATCGTCAATCAGCTGTTCCATCTCGATGCTCAGCTCCTGACCCATGCCTGGCGGCAGTTCAAGTGCGTTAGGCTTGTACGGTTGCTGGAAATTGTTGACATAACACCAGTCGGATGGAATGTCTTTAGACTTGGCCTTCTCCTCGACATAACGACGAACGAGGGAATACTTGCCGATTCCATTGGGGCCAAGTGCATACAGATTGTAACCGTCACGTTGTATGCCGACACCAAAACGCACTGCTTCAACCGCCCTTTCCTGGCCAATTACTTCAGACAGCGCTTTAAGCCTTGCTGTGGTCTTGAAGCGAAGCTGCTTTGTGTCGCAGCTGTGATATAGATCGGATGCTTTCAGGTTATTGATCGCCATGGTTTGTCCTTTTCGGTGCGGGCGTTGTTGTGGTCAGTTATTTCTATCTGTGTCTAAAACTGTGTTGATGTCACTGAATTATTAATACCGATATAACACCATTAAACTCTAACACAGCAGAACGTTCCAGTGGCTATGTTCCCGTTGCCTGCGCCTCACTACCGTTTGTCCTGTCTCCATGATAGATTAAAATAAAGGATAGTAATTGTGATATGCAGTGAAATAATTATCAATAACACATAGCATAGGTATTCAGACTCAGTAAGACAGGGATATATGATGGAAGACGTCTTTATGTTTGCCGATAAGCTCGGACCGCTTAAGGTAATTCATGTTCATGAACCATCTATTGGACTGAAAGCTGTGCTGGTAGTGGATAATGTAGCCAAGGGTCCGTCAATCGGTGGCATGCGCATGGCAACGGATGTGTCAACAGAGGAATGCCTGCGCCTGGCACGTGCGATGACTTTCAAGAATGCAGCCGCAGGATTGCCGCATGGCGGGGGTAAAATCGTTATATACGGTGACCCAAAGATGCCCGGGGCAGAGAAGGAAAAATTGCTTAGAGGCCTGGCCCAGGCATTGCGTAACGAAGACAGCTACATTTTCGCACCGGACATGGGTACCGATGAGGAGTGTATGGCCTGGATACGGGATGAGGTCGCCCGTGTTGTGGGGCTGCCTCGGGAAATTGGCGGGATCCCACTGGATGAGATCGGTGCTACCGGCTGGGGTTTGAGTAATGTGGTTGATGTGGCCCTTGAGCACTGCGACTTTGAACTGGAAGGAGCGCGTCTGGTGGTCCAGGGCTTCGGCGCTGTAGGCAAGAACGCAAGCCGGTTTCTGACCGAAAAAGGAGCAGTGCTGGTCGCTGTGGCCGACTCTGCCGGTGCCATTCACAATCCTGCGGGGCTGGACGTCGACAGGCTGCTGGAGTTGAAGAATGCAGGCAGCAGCGTGATCGATTACGAGGATGCAGAGAAACTGGATCGCGAGGCGGTCATTGATATCGAATGTGATATCTGGATTCCGGCAGCTCGTCCTGATGTCGTCAACGAGGAAAATGTCCATCGCCTCAATACCAGGCTGGTAGTAGAAGGGGCCAATATCCCGTTCACGCACGGCGCTGAAAAATATCTGCATGAAAAAGGCGTATTATGCATACCCGATTTTATCGCCAATGCCGGTGGTGTGATCTGTGCGGCGATGGAGTACCAGGGTGCGAGTCAGGCTGCAGCGCTACAGACCATCGAGGAGAAGCTGCGGCGTAATACTGAACAGGTGCTGGAAGCAGCAAGGCGTGAACAGATTCTGCCACGAGAGGCCTCAATGGCGCTGGCCATGCAACGGATAAGCCGGGCCATGAGTTTCAGGCGTTACTCGTTATTCTCTACAGCAGAAGGCTGGATATAGGGAGGCAACAGGAAAGCTGAAATGTATCGCATTCGATTTCATGGCCGCGGCGGCCAGGGCATGAAGACCGCCAGTCGTATTCTGGGCACTGCCTTCTTTCTCGAGGGCTACGAAGTGCAGGATGCACCGCGCTACGGTGCTGAACGGCGCGGTGCACCCATTTTTGCCTATGTACGTGCCGACAGGGCCCCTATCAATGAACGTGGCATCATCCGGCATCCTGACCTGGTCATCGTGGCCGATGATAGCCTCGTACCGGTACCCGCTGCCGGAGTACTGGCCGGGATTACCGAACACACCCTGATGCTGATCAACAGTGCCGAAAAAGAAGAAGTTTGGAAGGAACGACTCAATCATAGCGGTACCATACTGACGTTGCCGGTAGCAGCAGAGATGATCAAGAAGGCCGAGCTGCCTTATGTGGGTGCGGCATGCGCCGGTGCCGCAGCCTGTCTGACGGGTGTTATTACGGAGGCCAGTCTGGAACAGGCAATCAGGGAGGAACTGGCCGAGCTGGGAGCGGCCGTTGTTGAGAAAAACCTGCACAATGCACTGACTGCCTACCAGTCCATGGCACCTCATGCAGGGCAGGTAGAGGAGGGTAGCCTGGTATCGGCTGATGGTTATCAGGTTCCTGACTGGATCGACCTTCCCTTTGACGACGCACGAATTTCAGCCCCAACCATTCATGCCGCAGCCACCAGTGTCATGGTAAAGACGGGGTTGTGGCGCACCCAGCGGCCGGTCATCGATTATGATCGCTGCAAGGGCTGCTGGTGGGTCTGCAGCAGCTATTGTCCGGACGGCGCCATCAATGTCGTCGATGCTATGCCGGTGATCGACTACGACCATTGCAAGGGTTGCATGGTATGCGTCGCCCAGTGCCCCTCTCATGCCATTGAGGCGATCCCGGAAAAACAGGCACAGGCAATGGAAGAAGAAGCCAGTCTGGCCACAGGAGAAGCAACGTGAAGCGTACTCTGCTTACCGGTAACGGCGCGGCTGCCTGGGGAGCGAGACTGGCTGCCGTTGACTATGTCCCTGCCTTTCCGATCACGCCCCAGACCGAGATCATTGAAACCCTTGCCGACTGGATCGATGCCGGAGAAATGGCCGGGCGCCTGGTGACGATGGAATCGGAGCATTCTATGATCACGGCAGCGGGCGGTGCAGCAGCCACCGGAGTCCGGGTATTCAGTGCCACGTCCAGCCAGGGGCTGCTGTACGCCATGGAAATGCTCTATACGGTGTCCGGATGGCGAGCACCTTTCGTGCTGGTCAATGTGTCACGCGGTTTGTCATCGCCTATCACACTGGAGCCGGACCACAACGATATCCTGGCCGCCCGCGACAGCGGTTTTCTACAGATTCACTGTGCCAGCTGCCAGGAAGTACTGGACAGCACGCTGATGGCCTATCGCCTGGCCGAGGACGAACGGGTCCGCCTGCCGGTGATAGTCAATCTGGATGGTTTCTATCTCTCGTTTACCCGTGAACCGGTGGAGATACCGGATGCCGATGCTGCCCGGCAGTTCGTTGGCTCGTTCGATGCCGAAAACATACGTTTCCGTGCCAGTGCACCGGAAAGCCAGGCGGTGGCCGTGCTCGGTGGGGGACCCTATTCCTATTTCCGTTACGAGACCCATCTTGCAGCGATGAACGGTCTGGCCGTTTACGATGAGATCGCTGATGAATTCAATGAGTGCTTTGGCCGTAAACATGAAGCGGTGGAAGCCTATAAGGCTGACGATGCTGACTACCTGTTCGTCATGATGGGGTCCTTTGCCACAAAGGCCAGGGAGGCTGTGGACCGCTTGCGTGAAGAAGGCTGGGTGATTGGCCTGGTCAGGCCACGTCTGCTACGGCCGTTGCCGGCAGCACGACTGCAACAACTGCTGGCCGGCAGGAAAGGGGTGGCTGTCATCGATCAGAATATATCCATGGGTATGGGTGGTGTACTGCACAGTGAGCTGGCGTCGGTGCTGTATGGCAGGAATGATGCCCCACCGATACTGGCGAGTTTCATCGGTGGACTGGGCGGACGGGATATCAGTACCGAGGAATTCTTCGAGATGGCACAGGCAATTCGTCAGGCTGTCGAGTCGGGACAGACACCACCGCCCAGGTTGCTATATACACAGACCGAGCTGCGAGAAGTACGCAAATTGCAGGCCATTGCCCAGGTCGAACGTAGTACTCTATCAACATGAAAATGACGGATGACTGACAAAAACCACACCATACACAGCATCAAGGACCTGCCATCCACCCATCTGCTGGGCACCGGTACACCTATGTGTGCGGGTTGTGGTGCCCTCGATGCGGTGCATCAGATTTACGACATCCTTGGCAAGAAGACCGTTTTCGTCAACGCGGCGGGATGCATGACCTTGCTGTCAGTCTACCCGTTTACGCCGTTTCGCGGCTCGTGGCTCTACACTGCAATGGCTTCGGCGCCGGCCGGTGCGCAGGGCGTCCGTGACGCCCTGGATATCCTGCTGCAACAAAAGCGCATCGATCAGGATGAGGATCTCGAGGTGATTGTACTGACGGGTGACGGAGCGGCCTATGGCATGGGGCTGTCTGCTACTTCCGGTACCATGGAACGTAAGCTTGACTACATCTATATCTGCTATGACAACGAAGGTTACGGCAATACCGGTCAGCAGTACTCCGGTGCGACACCGCACGCAGCGCGTACATCGACCAGCCAGGGGGTGAGCGGGTTTGCGGGATATAAAAAGAATCTTTTCGATATCTGGGCGGCGCACAAACCCGCCTATGTAGCCACGGTGATCGGCGCGGATCCGCTGGACCTGGCAAAAAAGATCGAGAAGGCCCGCAGCATCGAGGGGCCACGCATGATACTCGTACTCTCCCCCTGTCCGACCGGCTGGGACTATGATCCCAGGGAAACGGTGAATATCGGCCAACTGGCCGTAAAGACAGGGGTCTGGCCGCTGAAGGAGTATGTGGATGGCGAGGTTGTCCACACCAGGATTCCGCGGCAAAGGGCGCCAGTGGAAGAGTACCTCAAACTGCAGGGGCGCTTTGCCCACCTTTTCAAACCGCAGCGCAACGAAGCCTTGCTGGCCGAGATCCAGGCAAAGGTGGATGCCTACTGGGAGAAGGTGCCGATTCAGGGAAAGTAGACATAAGCATTCCTGCTGCCCATGAACTGACACATTACCCGATTCCAATGAGCCATACTCAAATACGCAATAGTTACTTCCACCGCGGTGGAGAGATACCTCTTCTGGGACAGACTATCCCCGAGTTCTTTGGCGCTATCGCTGAACAATATCCCTATCATGAAGCCATCGTTTCGATTCACCAGGACCGTCGCCTGAATTATCGCGAACTGGCCGCGGGTGTTGACGAGCTTGCACGTGGTCTACTGGGCACAGGTTTTGGTAAGGGTGATCGTATCGGGGTCTGGTCAACCAACAACATTGAGTGGCTGCTGCTGCAGATGGCAACGGCCCGTATCGGTGCGCTACTCGTCAATATCAATCCAGCCTACCGGTCACGGGAGTTGGCCTATGCCCTGCAACGTTCCGAAGTGCAGGGCATCTTTACCATTCCATCATTTCGTTCCAGCGACTATGTGGCCATGCTGGTGGAGTTGCTGCCCGAACTAAAGACGAACGAGCCCAGCCAGATCAGTAGTGGTGAGCTTCCTTTCCTGCGCCGGGTCGTGATCTATGACCCGACACAGCCCGCTGACACAGAACGACCCTGTCCCGGTTTCACGACCTGGCAGGAGGTCTTACATGCAGCAAAGGCCATTGATCCACAGGCAATTGAAGAACTGACCATGTCCCTGGATCGAGATGAGCCGATTAATATTCAATATACATCCGGTACCACCGGCTTTCCCAAGGCGGTGTTACTGACGCATCACAATATCCTTAACAACGCCTGGTTCTCGGCCCGTGCCATGCACTTCACAGATCAGGATCGGCTTTGTGTGCCAGTGCCGTTCTATCACTGTTTTGGCATGGTGCTGGCGAACCTGCTGTCTTTTTCTGTCGGCGCCTGCCTGGTGCTGCCCAGCGAACACTTTGATCCACTATCGGTATTGCAGGCGATAGAGCGAGAGCGATGTACGGCGATCCACGGTGTGCCCACCATGTTCATATCCGAGCTGGAGCATCCTCGATTTAACGAGTTTGACCTTTCCACCCTGCGCACCGGGATTATGGCCGGTGCAAGCTGTCCACCATCACTGATGAAACGGGTAATGGAAGACATGCACTGCAGGGAGATACTTATCGGCTATGGCGAAACAGAGGCATCACCACTGACCCACCTGACCGATCGTGACGACAGCCTGGAGCGGCGTACCGAGACAGTCGGAAGAAACCTGCCACATCAGGAGGTCAAGGTGATAGATGTCGAGAGCGGGGCGACAGTCCCGCTCGGTGAAGTTGGGGAGATCTGTTTTCGCGGTTACCACATCATGCCGGGCTATTATGGCGACCCCGAAGCCACACATAAGGCCATCGATGACCACGGATGGCTGTTATCGGGGGATCTTGGCAGTATGGATGCGGAGGGCTATGTAAAGATAACAGGTCGACTAAAGGAAATGATCATCAGGGGTGGTGAGAATATCTATCCGCGGGAGATCGAAGATCTAATCTTTACACATCCGAAAGTAGCCGAAGTGGCGGTGTTTGGTATTCCGGATGAGCATTTCGGCGAAGAGGTGATGGCCTGGATACAACTGCATGCCGGAGAAGAGACGAACGAGGAGGGGATCCGTGATTTCTGCAAGGACAAGCTGGCCCACTACAAGATTCCGAAATACATCTGGTTCGTCGAAGAATTCCCCATGACGGTGACTGGCAAGCTGCAGAAATTCCGTATGCGGGAAATAGCTGAGGAAAGACAGAAGAAGCAAAGCCTGTAGCCGGCATTCAGTAGAAACCCACAATACCTGGACGATAAGGCCAGCTTATCATATTGATATCTGCAAGAAATTTTAATCATTGTCATCCCGGAAAAATATTATAATAATAGACATACTTACGGTGTTGAAATGCAAAGGAGACTGTCATGAGTAAGAAAGTGGTAAAACAGAAAAAGGGTGTACCTGCCAAAATGGAATCATCCGGACCGTTTCAGGAGCTTGAAAAAAGGATGCATGATATGGAAAGCCGCTTTGAAGATTTCTTTTCAGCAGACTGGATGCGTCCATCAAAGTGGGAACTTCCTGACTGGGCACACATGAAACAACTAGAACTGAAAGTGCCGAAGATGGATATCGTCGATCGTGATAATGATGTCCTCGTACGTGTGGACCTTCCAGGTGTCAAAAAAGAAGATGTCGATGTCTCACTGACGGATAATACTGTTACTGTCAAGGGTAGTACGAGCGAAGAAAAGAAAGAGGAAAAGGGCGACTACTATCGCTGTGAG
>Ga0209013_10004393_pt1 | contig 12379 bp, 7 predicted proteins | sample Cruoilmetagenom2_FD_187291 | JGI IMG/M metagenome (GOLD analysis project Ga0209013, IMG submission 187291) | Oil polluted marine microbial communities from Coal Oil Point, Santa Barbara, California, USA - Sample 2 (SPAdes) (version 2) | ecosystem: Environmental > Aquatic > Marine > Oil seeps ...
CATATTAAAACCAGCACTCGCTAGAGGCGAAATCCAAGTTATAGGTGCAACCACACTAGATGAATATAGAAAACATATAGAAAAAGATGCTGCTCTAGAGAGAAGATTCCAACCAGTATTAGTCGAAGAACCTTCTGTAGAAGATTCAATCGAAATTATCAAAGGTATCAAAGACTACTATCAAGACTATCACAAAGTTATTATACCTGATGAAATAATAGAAAAAGCAGTATTCCTATCTGAAAGATATATATCTGATAGATTTTTGCCAGATAAAGCTATTGACGTTATTGACGAAGCTGGAAGTAGAGCTAATCTTAAAAATCAAGGACTTGTTGAACTTGAAGCTCTTAAATCAGAACTTCATAAAGTACAACAAGCCCAAGATGATTGTGCATCAAGCAATGCTTTTGAACAAGCAGCAGAATACAAGATACAAGAGTGTAAGCTTATAAAAGATATTGAAGAATTAGAAAAACAATTTACACAAGTTGAAATCACACTTGATGATATAGCCTATGTAATCGAAGCTTGGACTAAAATACCAGTTCAAAAAATCACTAAATTAGAATCTGAAAAATTACTAAACCTAGAATCATATTTACACAAGCGAGTTATCGGTCAAGATAAAGCAGTCCAGAGTTTATCTAGAGCAATAAGACGTAATCGCTCAGGTTTTAGAAAAAAACGCAAACCCGCTTCATTTATTTTCGTTGGCCCTACTGGAGTTGGTAAGACAGAACTTGCTAAGACTTTAACTCATGAGCTTTTTGACAATGAAGAAGCAATAATCAGATTTGATATGTCTGAATACATGGAAAAACACACTGTGTCCAAACTAATAGGAGCTCCTCCAGGATATGTAGGATTTGAAAACGCAGGTCAACTTACGGAAAAAGTAAGAAGAAAACCTTACTGCGTCATCCTACTTGATGAAATAGAAAAAGCTCACACAGATGTATATAACATACTTCTTCAAATATTAGAAGATGGTAGACTATCAGATAGTAAAGGTCGCGTTGTTAACTTCGAAAATACTATAATAATTATGACATCAAATGCTGGAACCGACCTTAAATCAAGCGGTATGGGCTTCAACAATAATAACCAAACAGCATTAGAATCTAAAGTAAAAGGTATTCTAAAGAGAATCTTCAAACCAGAATTCTTAAATAGAATAGACGAAACAATCGTATTTACTGAACTTAGCAAGGAAGAATTAAAACAAATAATAGACTTAATGCTAAACGAAATTATAACAGATGCTAAATCAAAAAATATAACTATCTCCGTAACAGATAGCGTAAAACAGTTCATACTAGACAAGGGCTACGATCCCAAATATGGAGCTAGACCTCTTAGACGTTGCATCCAGCGCCATATAGAAGACGAACTAGCTGAACTTTATCTTAAAGGTGAAATTACAGATGATAGCAAAGTTGTTATAGATTTAGAAGATGATAAAGTCGTCGTTAAGGCATTGTAAAAATAGTAACCAAAAAGGGATTGATTTTAAAATCAATCCCTTTTTATGTACGCCCTATGAAAACCAAATTGCAATTTCTCTTTTTGCATGTTCTACACTATCTGAGGCATGAACCAAGGTTCTTGTTTTTTCATATCCATATTTCCCTCTTATACTTCCAATTTCTGCTTTCAGAATATCTTTATTACCATTAAGCTTCCTAATAAGTTCTACTGCATTCTCTCCTTCAACTACTAATACGCATAACCTTTCTTCTGTTATATACGAAATAACTTCTTCAAAAAAAGGTTTTTCTTTAAGCTCTTCATAATGTTTTTCAGCTAATTCTCTAGAAGCTTTCATCATTTTCATTTTAATAATATTCAAATTTTTGTTTTCATAAATCGAAATTATTTGCCCCATAAGCTTTCTCTCAACGCCATCCGGTTTAATAAGCACTAATGTTTTTTCCATACTATACCTCCTTTTTTTTAATTAACTGTCAAAATATATTAAATCAAACAAAATTTGCTTGTTAATTTATAATACCATTAATATTCCCCTTATTGCAATTATTAATACTATTTTGTTTAATGCATCTTCCTCAATTTTCTTATTCCATATTTTATATTATTATTGCTTTATCTAAAGCAATATGATATTATAATAGGGAACGTTCCCTATAGAAAGGATGTTAAATATTTGAAAAAAAGTGTTAGCATATTGGATGTCGCTCAATTAGCAGGGGTAAGTAAGTCCACTGTCTCAAGAGTCCTTAATAATAGCTATGGAATCAGTGAAAATGCTAAGGAAAAGGTTTTAAAAGCTGTTGAAGAACTCAAATACAGACCAAATATGTCTGCTAGACATTTGAGAAATAATACAAATAAACAGCTAGGTGTTCTTGTACCACTTAATTTATCAGGAGATTTTATGTACCAGATGAATTCTGAAAAAATTCAGAGCATTGTTAAAAGTGCAAAGGATATAGGATATGATATTCTTTTATTTGTAGAGGATACCTCCAATTCTGAAGTTTTATGTAATATTATCATGGAAAAAGGTATCGCTGGAATACTATTGCTTGATACTGTTCCACCAGAGGTTTTGCAACATTTATATAACTATAAAATACCTTATGTTCAGATAAACTGGTATATATCGGATTATAAAAATCAATTATATGTAAAAACAGATCTTGCAAAAGCTACAATTATGGCTCTTGATGTCCTTATATCAAAAGGATGCACAGACATTGGTCTTATTCAATATGAAGATCGCTCTATGAAAGACAGTGTTATTGTTAAAGCTTTTACTGAGTATGTTAACCGTTGTGGATTGAAATCCAGTTGCAGTATATGGAATATGGATAGTGAATACGAAAATGTAGAAGATTTTTTGACTAAAACTAAAAAACATGCCTATATAAGTTATTCTTATCCTGATAGCGTTAGAATAATAGAATACTGTAGAAAAAATAATATAAGAATTCCACAAGATTTAAAACTTATTTCCTATGAATTTTTTGAGTTTTTTGACTATCTTCATCCTAAGCTTACTGGAATAAAACAAAATGGTGAAGAGATGGGAAAAAAAGCTGTAGAAAAGCTTGTTAGCCTTATAGAAGGTAATAAAAATGTGGAAAGTGAATTAATCTCTCCTAAGATAGTTTTTAGAGAAACCTGTTAATTTTTTTTGCTATAGTTGGGAACGTTACCTAACAAAAATTGTAATTATAAGCCGTTATAACTTTGTTGATTTATGCTCAAATAATTTTACATGTTTTTTGAGTATATCAAAATATAATTTTTTTAGAAAGGATTTTGTGATGATTATGGATAATTTTAAAAAACAAGTAAATGTTGCTTTTATTGGTGTTAGTGGACGTGGAATGGGACTTATCCCCTGTCTACTAGATATGGATGATGTCAAGATAACAGTAGTGTGTGATCTTTATGAAGACCGAATGAACCATGCAGCTAAATATATATTTGAAACTTCTGGTTATCAACCAGATTGTTGTGCTGATTACAAAGAAGTAGTAAAACGCAGTGATGTTGATTGTGTTGTTATCGCAACCTCATGGTCTTCTCATACTGAAATTGCTTTAGCTTCAATGAAGGCGGGAAAACCTGTAGGAATGGAAGTTGGAGGTGCTTATGCCCTTGAAGAATGTTGGGATTTAGTTAGAACAAGTGAAGAAACAGGCGTTAACTGTATGATGCTTGAAAACTGCTGTTATGGTAGAGAAGAAATGGCAATTTTGAATATGATTAAGCAAGGAATTTTTGGAGAGATGATTCACTGTCAAGGTGGTTATGAACATGATTTACGTGATGAAATTTCACTTGGTAACGAAAACCGCCATTATCGTTTTAGGAACTACCAAAATCGAAATGGCGAAATTTACCCTACTCATGAAATAGGTCCTATTGCTAAATATCTTAACATTAACAGAGGAAATAGATTTTTGACTTTAACTTCTATGGCATCAAAAGCAAGAGGATTACATAACTGGATTGTAGAAAATAAAGGTGCTGACCATGAACATGCAAATATAAACTTTGAACAAGGAGATATCGTAACAACTATGATCAAATGCGCTCATGGAGAAACTGTATTGATTATTCATGATACCTCTTTACCACGTCCTTATTCGAGAGGCGGAAGGGTACAAGGAACAAAAGCTATTTGGATGGAAGATAACAAATCTATACATATTGATGGCGTTTCAAAACCTCACACCTGGGAATCCTTTGATAATTATCTAGAAAAATATGAACACCCTTTGTGGAAAGAATATAAAATTTCAGGCATTAAGGGCGGGCATGATGGTATGGATTATCTTGTTTTAAAATCATTCATAAAAAGTGTTAAAAACAACATGCCTATGCCTATTGATATATATGATACAGCAACCTGGATGGCTATTACATGCCTTTCCGAACAATCTGTTGCTATGGGAAGTATGCCCGTTGCATTTCCTGATTTCACTTGTGGTAAATGGATTAGACGAGAAAATGAACAGCCATCAAAATACGGTTTAAGTAACGTATTTAATCACTGTTTCAATTAAAATATTAATGCAGACAAAGTAAATACTACTTTTTACTTTGTCTGCATTAATTAAATCACCTTGAATCACATTCACTACATCATTGTATCTTTAGCTTTTTCTTACAGATTTCTATAATCTCTTTTTGAGAGAAATCCACATCACTATCTAATATATATATTTTATTTTCATCTAGTATAATAATTTCTGATTTATTTGATGTTAAATAGTAACCTTTATCTATATTCCATAATTCATTTGAAATAATGCTGATATCTTTATTTAACTGTTCCTCTTTTTCTTTTGCTAATTTTTCGTCTCCATATGATCTATATTCTTCTATTCTCCTTGTTTGTCTATCTTTTTGTTCCTTCATATATTGATCAAATATATAAGCTGCAACTTTTTTATTTCTACACGCCATATATTCTGTATCGACAGAATATATTTCATTTTCTTCTGCTTTTCTACCTAGAGTTTCATAATACTTAAAACTAATTGGCACAAAAATACTTGATTGCTTATGAACTCTTGATCTTTCTGGTTGCTCCATTACTCCAAAGTCTGAAAGTTGTAAGGCCTGTTTTTCAAGGAACTCTTCGTTGGTCTTATACTCTGTAATTGATATCATCCCCCAACAAGGCATTTATTTTCACATGCCTAAATTCTCACCATCCATCACTAGTGTTTTTAATCTATTATGTTCCTGCTTCAAAATATCAATTCCCTTATCTGTAATAATATAAATTTTCTTGCCGTCTTTTATCTTTACTTGTTCTACTATTTTCTCTTTTTCAAATCTAGATAAAAGTGCATACATGGTTCCTGCTCCAACTTGAACTCTTCCATTTGTTATTTGATCAATGTTTTTCATAATCCCGTATCCATGAATAGGTTTAAAAATAAAAGCCCTTATCACTTCTTAATATAAATTTTTTTATAAACTGTGTCAAATATTATCGCTAATGAATATAATATTAGTGGGCCCAGTAGACAAGCATTTTAATAAGGAGGAATATATAATGAATTATTTAGAAGGAAGTTATGAAATTCCTATGGAATTTCAAGAAGGGATATTAGAGGCAGAATTCAAATTATCATCTATGAATTATAAAGTAATAATTGGAACAGCTGTTGATGAATTTAATAATCCAATTGATTCTGCAGTAGTGGAAATTTTTCAAAAGATAGAAGATAAAGATAATATTAATTTAAAATTTATAGGAAGTGTATTATCTGATGTAACTGGAAAGTTTATTTTTGGACCAGTGCAAAGTAATATAACTGTGATAATCAAAATTTTTAAATCAAATACAAAAACCATCAAAGAAATTTTCATTTCAGATAATCAATCAGGTGATGACGATGATAAAGATTATGTTGGACCTGGTAGATACGAAACAAATCTTTGTATTTTAGATAACTCTAAAGTACCAAACAATGCAATGTTAATCAACGCAGGTACCGTAGCTATATGGAATACAAAAACACAATTTTTTATTAGCATTGACACAATAGATGACTGGAATTTAAGTGATGTTAGAATTTATGTAGGCTCTGAACCTGTTCCTGTATCTAAAGACGGTAATTTCAGTCTAGGTCATTTTCCATACAAAAAGCGATTTAGTGAACCTGCAAGTTCCCTTAACTTTATTTTAGACATTAAAACCGATTTAGGTATAATTTGGAATCAAAAAAATCAAGAATCAACCTTTGAAAACATAGTTATTTATACAACATTGATAAAATACAGTGCTGATGGTTATAAAACTATAAAAGAGAAAGCTTTTGCATACGGTAACAATCAGCCCATAACAAAACGAGGATGGTGGACACGTTATTTATTAAGTAGGCCCTTAACAGGGCATTTTATAGATTCTGCTGTTAGTGGAATAAAATATAATACCTCTTCCTATGAAGGTATTACTGATGATAAAGGTGCTTTTAATTATTTGCCTGAAGAAACTGTAACCTTTAGTATTGACTCATTAGAACTGGGAAGTAGTGTAGGTAAAAAAAAAGTTACTCCTCTAGATTTAATAAATACCAATGAAACAGAAGACAAAAGGGTTATTAATATGGCTAAATTAATACAAAGCCTGGATGCTAAAGGTGATCCTACCGATAATATTTCTATTACAGAACCTGTTATTAATTGTTTCCATCAGGCTATAAATACTTTAAATATTGATTCATTAGATTTTAATAATTCACAACTTATTGATAATATTATTGATGAAACAATTGATTATAGTACTGAAATACAAGAACTTAACTTAAAAAAAGTTTTGGACAAGGAGGCACATGATAACCTTGAGAAAGGATTAAAAGGTTCCATATTTCGAAAAAACATCTCTAAAACACCAGAAATGAAAACCGCTAAAGCCAAAATTGAAATTATGCCTGTTTATGTACCCGCGTTTAAAGCTAATGGTGACTCTGTAACACTTGACTATAAAGATGAAGAAGAAAAAATTATTAACACTCGTGAAGAAGTAAAACCTCTTGTTGTTGTGTATGCAGATGAGATTCCTGATACAGGAGGTGCAATGGATGTTTTTGCTGCTGTTTCGCGAGATGAAGGTAATAGTTGGAAGAAAAAAAATCTTTCGAGATCTGCAGACCAATCATCTTTTAAGCTAGCGAATGGGACAGAATATCCTGGCGATGTAAAAAAACCTCAGTGTAAGATTAAAGGTAATAAAATATTGGTTACTTGGACTAGCAAATACGCAAAAAAAGGTAAACCTAGATATTCTATCAAACCTGATGATCCCGAGTATATTGATATTTATGAAGATGATATATGGGGCGTTAGTGGCTCACAGAAATCTTTTGATTACACCGAACTTAATTTCCCAGAAGTTGGTGAAATACCTTTTAGTTGTGTTTGGACTTGTCGTGGAATTATTGATAAAGATACTGGAGATATAACTTGGTTTAATGCTGAAAGATTAACATCAGGCAGAAGAGACGCTTGTCAACTAATGGCTAATGGTTCTAATAATGTAGGATTTGCTGTTACTTGGCAAGAAGATCCTGAAGGTTTAAGACCTGGTGAGCAAGCAGGACCAGGAGAAGGATGGAGTGGTGCAACAACAAATCATAAAACAGATATTTGGTATTCTTATATTAAGTGGGATGACTTTGATATAATTAAAGAAGAGGTTATATCAGACGAAGATATTGAAGAGGATGAAGAGGATAAGGAAGGAAGACCGAAAGTAAAAATACCATTTTCTTTACCCGTACGAATTTCTGACAATGATGTAGTAAATACAGACAATATGAAAGTAATCAAAGATGAACAAGGTAATTGGGTTCCTGAAACAAATGAAGACGGTAAGCCTATAGGTAGTCATCGTTATGGTTATGAATTAGAAGGACTTTGGGATGGTAATAGTTTATATGAAAAAACTAATCCACAAGGTGAAACAAAACAAATTTGTATTACAACAGATGATCGTTTACTTGATGGAGACACTGGTGCTTCAAGGCCAAATGTTATGCTTCAACCTTATACAAATAAAGATGGCGAAAAAAGCGCTTGGGCAATATTATGTTACGAAGAAACAAAGGGTGTTGGATCAGGTCCTCCAGAAGAAACTGGTAGTGATAGTGATGATGATACAAATAAAGATAAACCAGAAGATGGCGACTCTGGTAGCGGACAAGATAGGTATTATCCTGATAGAGGTAAAAATGTCATCTATCACAGTTTTGATTTTAGCAACCCTGATTTAGTCAGTGCTGGCACCATACTAAATCCCCAGTGTAAGGACGAAAAAGGAGAACTTCTTTTCCTTGTTGATAAAGACGGAAAAACCCTTCTTGACTTTAATGGTGATCCAATTCCTGCCTATGAGAATGCTAGACGTCCAAGATTTATCATTCAATCTAAAAAAAATGCATTAATAGATAGAGACGGAAAGGATTTATCAGAAGGTACAGTTTTAGTATGTGTCTTTAAAATGGGCGAAGAAGGCAAAGGACGTCCTTCAGATATTTTCATGCGTCGTTGGACAGTGAAAACAGACAGTAAAGGAAATCCTTATGCATTCGAAAACTTAGAAGATGAGATTCAAAATATTAGTAGTGTGACCCCAACTGAAACTTTTGAAAAAGAACATGATAAAGATAAAGAAAAAGAAAGTGATAATGAAGATAAAAGAGATGCCGTTAAGGTATTACGTTGGGAGCAAGCAGAAGAAAATCTAAATGATTCTTCATCGACAAATATTTATGATGATGCCAGAGCTCATAGGGGATTTATCAGAGGAGATTTTTTAGCAATCGCTTATGATTGGACACCTAACTGGGCAGCAGCTAGAAATGGTAATGATATTTATAATTTATACATTCGCCGTTCATTTGATGGTGGAGCAACTTGGACTACAGACCCAAATGGTGAAGGTGTAGAGCATCTTGATATTTTTAGTACTAAAGACTCTAATGAAACTCACGAAAAAGTAGAAGTAACAACAAAATATGGTCCTGGAGAATTTGAGCCCTCACGTAATGTTTCACAACTTAGAAATTCAAAACAAAGCGTTATTGAACCTAGACTTGTTGGTACCCCAGGTACTATTAAAGTAGATGATAAAATACTTTTTGATGATGATAAACAAGATATTCAATGTTTTTGGGTAACTTATGGAACTGAATCTAATCCCGGTCGTAATTCTGAAGAAGAAAAATGTCCTTTAGATATTTACTACAGTTATAGTACCGATTATGGTGAAACATACAAATTGATTAAAAAAACTATTAAGCCAGATGGAGATAGTAGCCATGCTGGTGAAGAAATAGAAACTTGGGATTGGCTTGCAAAGGATACTGGAAAAAAAACAGCTGAACAGGCAGAGTGCCAAATAAGAATGACCCCTGATGGTTCTATATTTTACGCTGTTTGGAATGAAACAAGTTCAGAAGATAGTGATGTAATGTTTCGCCGTATCATGAGAGATGATGGTGACATTGAGATTAAAGCTATAAGTTCCTAAAAATGTGAGATGGCTAAGCACACCTGTACTTAGCCATCTTAATTTTTTTTATATCGATCTTCTTTTTTATTATTTAAACATCAACCTGAATATTTGTCCATTTTTTACGATGAAATCGCAAAAATATGACTATACTAAATATAATAAAAGAAATAATTTCTCCATACCATATACCAATGACGCCTTGGTTAAGTAAGATAACAAATACATATGAAACGGGTACAAAGATTAACCATACACGTAACAATGTAATAATCATAACATTACGTGTATCTCCAGCTCCTCTTAATGATCCTGACATAACAATCATAAAGTTAAGCATCGGTTGGTTAATTGCCAGTGCAAACATTACGCCTACAGATACAAGGATTAACTCAACATCATTTGTAAAAACTTTTAATAACGCTCCTGGGCATGCCATAAAAATAGCCCCCATAATAATTCCCCATAAAACACTTATAGCTGCTGAAGTATATCCAATATCTAATGCTTTATTTATATCTTTTTCTCCAAGCGCTTTACCAACCAATGTTGCTGCAGCAATTGATAACCCTACCGCTGGCATAAAAGAAAGGGATTCTATATTGACTAATATACGAAAAGAAGCTTCGCTTACTGTGTCTAATTGAGAAATAAATACCCCCGTTACAATAAATGAAATCTGCATAAGAGCTTGTTCTACTGCACCTGGATAGCTGATTTTCCATAAAGGTTTAATAATATTTTTAGATAGTCTTAAATATTTTAATTTTAAATGAACTTCATTTTTCTTTATAAATAAAACATATGTATATATAACTGTCGCTAGCATCCGCGAAAAAGTCGTTGACCATGCAGCCCCCGCTATTCCGAGTTTTGGAAAAGGACCAAATCCTGTTATAAGTACATAATTCCCAATTATATTAAGTATATTAGCAATCGTTGTTATAATAAGTGGTGTTAGTGTATCTCCCGCTCCCCTTAATATTGATGCATACGAAAAAGATATAAACATAAAAATCATTCCAACAATAATAATATAATAGTATTCTAATGTCAAACTTCTTACACTTTCCGTCATATCATATATACTAAATATACTTTTAGCTCCTACTATTGCTAAAACAGTAATAACTGCACCTATAATTAGATTAATAGAAACTGCTTGACCGCCTATTTTATTAAGCTTCTTGAAATCTTTTTCTCCAAACGCTCTGGCAATCATAGATACAGCCCCTACGTTAAAAGATGAAAATACAAAAATAAGTGTAAACACGATTTGATTAGCAAACCCAACTGCAGATAAAGCATCTTTCCCTATTAAACGACTAATCATAATTGTATCCGAAACACCAAGTAGTGTGTTAAGCGTCATTTCCCCTATTGCAGGTAATGCCAAAATAATAATTGCGATTAATAATTTCTTTTTTTCTTTTATAGCTAACATTAATTTACTCATTTATTCCCCCCTATAGCTCTTAGGTACGTGAAAATAAATAACAAGTCCATTTAGCGAAGAAATTTTGTTCATTTTCAAGTCGACAACACTTGCAAGTAGCGGGTTACAGCTAGTTTTGTCAACGCAGTAAATGGACAAAATTCGAGTTAAATTGACTTATTTATTTTTTTCACGTGCCTAATTTTGTTGCTTCACAAAATGACTCTGCTAAAGTAGGGTGAACATGTATTATATTAGCTATAGTATCAGTTGTTAAATTCTGTTCTACTGCTACCACACCTTCATGTATTATATCTGATGCATGTGGTCCAATAACGTGTACACCCATTATTGTATTATCTTCTTTAGCAATTACTTTAACAAATCCATCTGTTTCTCCTATTGCATTAGCTTTACCATTTGCACTAAATAAATTTTTGCTTACTTTATATTTTATACCACATGCTTTTGCTTGTTGTTCAGTAATACCTACTGTCGAAATCTCTGGAAAAGTGAAAATACTTGAAGGAATAACTTTTTCTTCTATTTCAATTCCTTTTAAAATGTAACGTATTACTTGAATACCTTGGTTAGATGCACTATGGGCAAGCATACTTTTACCATTTACATCTCCAATAGCATAAATATTTCTTTGACTTGTTTCATACTTTTTATCCACTTCAATAAATTTTTCATTATGGTTAATATCAGTATTTTCAAGACCTAATTTCTCTATACACCCTTTTCTTCCTACTGAAAAAATCACCTTGTCGCATTTTATTTCATACTCGCCTTTAGTATCACTGTATTTTAGTGATACACCATGATCTACTTCATTGATTTCATTAACTTTTGATGAAGTAATAATCTTAATACCTTGATTTTTACAAAAACTCTTAAAGCGTTTTGATATACTATCATCTATAGAGATTAATATACTTTTCATAAATTCTATTACTGTTACCTTACTTCCAAATTGATTAAAAATACAGGCTAGTTCCATACCTACAACCCCACCGCCAACTATTATTAATTCCTTTGGTATTTTTTCTAGTTCTAATAGTTCCTTTGATGTTAGTACAGATTTAGATGTAGCACCTATTAAATCAGGAATTACTGGCCTGGATCCTGATGCAATAATAATATAATCTGCACTTAATTTTTCCTTTTGTCCACTTTCTCGTTGTACCTCTATTACTTTATTATCAATAAAGGTAGCTATACCATAAATAATCTTAACTTTCTTTTTTTTCATATTTTGTAACATTGCTTTATGAAGTTTTTCTATAACTTCTTTTTTTCTCTCTAACACTTTTGAATAATCCATGATATAATCACTTATTTTTATTCCATATTTATCGATATTCTTAAGCAACTTTAGAACTTCAGCTTCTTTTTGAAGTGTTTTTGTTGGGATACTTCCTGAGTGCAAACATGTA
>Ga0209013_10004394_pt1 | contig 12377 bp, 8 predicted proteins | sample Cruoilmetagenom2_FD_187291 | JGI IMG/M metagenome (GOLD analysis project Ga0209013, IMG submission 187291) | Oil polluted marine microbial communities from Coal Oil Point, Santa Barbara, California, USA - Sample 2 (SPAdes) (version 2) | ecosystem: Environmental > Aquatic > Marine > Oil seeps ...
AAAGAAAGACACTATGGCGAAGAAGAAAGTACTAACGGTCGTCAAGATCCAGATCGAAGCAGGAAAGGCGAGCCCGGCACCACCGGTTGGTACCGCGCTCGGCCCGCACGGCATCGCGATCATGGACTTTGTCAAGGCCTATAACGCCCAGACCGAAGCCCAGGCGGGCACGGTCATCCCAACCGAGATCACGATCTATGAAGATCGCACGTTTGACTTCATCCTCAAGACACCGCCGACGGCTGTGCTCATCCGGGAGAAGGCCGGCCTCGCGAAGGCTGCTGATAATCCCGGGGCCGAAGTTGCCGGTTCGATCAACGAGGCCGATCTCGAAGAGATCGCCAAGATCAAGATGCCCGACCTGAATGCCTACGACCTCGAAGCGGCCAAGTTGCAGGTTCGCGGTACCGCTCGATCCATGGGGATCACCGTCGGCTGAAGCCGACGGGGCGCCGCTTGCGGCGCCAGGTGCGGCGGCACAATTTGAGCCGTATCATTTTCTGAACAACACCACGCCTCGACCGGGAGCACCTCGACCGGCGGGCTTACTACTGAGGGAGACAGACAATGTCAGGTAAGAAGTACAGCGATGCGCTGAAGAAGTTCGACCGGGATCAGTTCTATGATCCGGCAGAAGCAGTGACACTCGTGAAGTCGATGGCCTCGGCCAAGTTCGATGAGAGTGTTGACGTTTCGATTCGTCTCGGAGTCGACCCGCGTAAGGCTGACGAGATGGTCCGCGGCACAGTCGCCCTTCCCGCCGGTACCGGTAAAGATATTCGCGTTGCAGTGTTCGCCACCGGCGAGGCTGCAGACGAGGCCCGCGCCGCCGGAGCCGACACTGTCGGAGCCGACGACCTGGCTACTGAGGTCGAGGGCGGCAAGATGGACTTCGATTTGGTGATCGCGGCGCCCGACATGATGCCCGTCGTCGGTCGTCTGGGGCGAGTGCTCGGTCCACGTGGGCTGATGCCGAACCCCAAGACGGGAACCGTTACTCCTGATGTCGGTAAGGCCGTCACTGAATTCAAGGGTGGCAAGGTGGAGTACCGCACCGATCGATACGGCAACGTGCACGTTCAGGTCGGCCGAGCCAGCTTCGAGCCGGCAGCTCTCGAAGAGAACTTCCGCGCTGTGATCGACGAGATCCAGCGTGCGAAGCCGGCCTCGGCGAAGGGCCGCTACATCAAGAAGATCACGGTGTCGTCAACAATGGGCCCAGGGGTCCACGTGGACACGAACCGCCTCAAGGCGGAGTAGAGTAAACGATCCCATAACCGGTCGCTCGCCGAAGACCGTTGGTCCGTGTCGCCTGACACGGGTAATGAAATCCGTAGGGTTTCGCCAGCCGAGGTGCATATCGCCGAAGAACCACGACAGCCGATTCAAGCGGTCGTGCGCTCCTCGTCGGTGTTCGCATCACATGCGAGCACCACGAGTAGATCGAGAGGAGGTATGCACACATGACAACTGACTCCACACCGCGACCCGACAAGGTTGCGATCGTCGAGGAGATCACGGGCAAGCTCAACGAGAGCGTGGCCGTGTTTGTTTCCGAGTACCGGGGGATGTCGGTCGGCGAACTTGCCGACCTACGTACTCCGCTTCGCGAAGCCGGGGCAGAGCACAGGGTGTACAAGAACACATTGGCGCGCCTGGCCGCCGCGAAGGCAGGCTACGACGGCTTGGATGAGCATCTGCTCGGACCAACGGCGCTCACGTTCGTCACCGGTGATTCGGTGGCGGCCGCGAAAGCGCTGGCCGATACGGCCAAGACGAACCCGAACCTTGTCATCAAGGGCGGAATGCTGGGCGACAGCCTGCTGACCGTTGCTGATATCAAGGCACTCGCAAGCCTGCCGTCGCGCGAGGAACTGCTGGCCAAGCTGGCCGGAGCATTTCAGGCGCCCCTGGTCAAGACCGCCGGTCTGCTCCAGGCGCTCCCGCGCAACTTTGCTTACGGGCTGTCATCGCTCATCGAGAGCAAAGAGGCCGCCTAACCCCGAAAAATGCCTCGATTGTTGCGCTGAGCGGAACGATCCCGGCACATTTCGGAATTTTTGTACTGAAGTGAAACCACAGAATTGAAAGAGGAACCAACAATGGCTACACAGGACGAGATTCTCGACGCCATCAGCAACATGACGGTCATCGAGCTGAAGGAATTGCTCGATGCCTTCGAAGAGAAGTTTGAAGTTACTGCTGCCGCCCCGGCCGCAGTTGCAGTTGCGGCACCCGCAGCAGGCGGCGGCGACGCCGGAGGCGGCGACGAGCAGACGGAGTTCGACGTCATTCTCAGCAGCGCCGGCCCCCAGAAGATCCAGGTTGTGAAGGCGGTCAAGGACCTTCTCGGCGTGGGCCTCAAGGACGCCAAGGACCTGGTCGATGCCGCTCCGAAGCCCATCCTCGAGAAGGCCAGCAAGGGTGATGCCGACGCCGCCAAGGAAAAGCTTGAAGGAGTCGGAGCCGAAGTAGAGGTGAAGTGATCCCTGCGCCATAGGCGCTGGAACAACTACCTCTGAGCACAAACGGACCCACCGGCTATGCCGGTGGGTCCGTTTAGTTTTCGTACCAACATGCCCGCAATGCTTGACATCGGGGAGCGAGTTCTTTACCTTGACCCGCAATATCAGTCGCTTCACTAGCCGCTTGCAGCGGGTGGACCGGGCTTTCCCGTTCGACGAATCACCGTCGATGGCGGTTGATTTTGCATGCGCGGCAGGGATAGGCTTGCACGTTGCTGTGCGTGTACTGTCCCCTTACCGTTTTCTCGGGCTGGATCAGCGCGCTCCGCACCAAATCGTAGCATTCTGCGATTTCCGACTTCGACTTTCTGGAGAGTGATCCGTGGCGACTCGTCCCGTATCTCGTGAACGCTATTCGTTCGGCAACCTCAGGGAGCCACTCGAACTCCCCGACTTGATCGCGATCCAGCGAGAGAGCTTCCAATGGTTCCTCGACGAGGGTCTCGCGAACACGTTCCGCGACATCAGCCCGATCAAGGACTTCTCCGAGTCGTTGCAGCTCGAGCTCGAGTTCGATCCCTTCGACGAGGACCTGCGCCCTCCACCGAAGTTCACGGTGGAGGAGTGCAAGGAAAAGGACATGACCTACAGCGCGCCGGTGTTCGTGCGCGCCCGGTTCATGAATCGCAACACCGGTGAGATCAAAGAGCAAACGGTGTTCATGGGGGACTTCCCTATCATGACCGACAAGGGCACTTTCATCGTTAACGGCACTGAGCGAGTTGTCGTGAGCCAGTTGGTGCGTAGCCCCGGCGTGATCTTCGAGCCGGGTGAGCGATTCCGTCTCCGTAACCTCACCAAGCATCAGCTGGTCAAGGGCACCATCCACCCCTACCGCGGTGAGTGGATGGAATTCGATGTCGAGCACAAGCCCGGCAAAGATGTCACAGCCGGTACCCGCGTCGCCCGCAAGCGTCGACTGGGCATCTTCACGATGCTGCGCGCTCTCGGCTACGACGAGGAGAATGCCCCAGGCTTCCTCGATCGCTTCGTAGCGCACTTCGACTTCCTCGAAGGCCAGTGGGAAAAAGAGCGCGTAATCGCGCCGACTCAAGACGAGGCCCTCGTCGAGATCTACAAGCGCGCACGCCCCGGCGAGCCGCCGACCGTTGAGTCGGCCAAGGCCTACTTCCGCAATGCGTTCTTCGAGAGTCGTCGCTACGACCTCAGTCGCGTCGGTCGGTACAAGCTCAATCGTAAGCTCGGAGAAGAGGTCGCCGGTCTCGGCGAATTGTTCGGTCTCGAGGGTGCATTCAACTCTGAGGGCGAGCCGCTGCTCGACTACCCCGATGAAAACCAGAATGTCCTCAGCCGTTGTGAGGTGCTCGCGTCGATCACCTACATGCTGCACCTCGTGAAGCAGGAGCCGGGTTACCGGCTCGACGACCAGGACCACTTTGCCAATCGTCGCATCCGCTCGGTCGGCGAGCTGATCCAGAACCAGGTGCGCATCGGCCTCAGCCGGATGGAGCGCGTAGTCCGTGAGCGCATGACGACTCAGGACGTCGAGGCGATCACGCCGCAGACGCTGATCAACATTCGCCCGGTTGTCGCTGCCATCAAGGAGTTCTTCGGAACCTCGCAGCTGTCGCAGTTCATGGATCAGGTGAACCCGTTGTCGGGCCTGACCCACCGTCGCCGACTCTCGGCGCTCGGCCCGGGTGGTCTGTCACGCGAGCGCGCCGGGTTCGAAGTGCGCGACGTTCACTTCAGTCACTACGGCCGGATGTGCCCGATCGAAACACCCGAAGGGCCGAACATCGGCCTGATCGGTGGGCTCTCGACCTATGCCCGGGTCAATGAGTTCGGGTTCATCGAGAGTCCGTACCGGGAGGTCAAGGACGGCAAGGTCACCGGCAAGATCGTCTACATGGCTGCCGACGAGGAAGAGAATTACGTCGTCGCGCAGGCCAACACCCCGCTCGATACCGATGGACGAATTCAAGAAGAGCGCGTACTCGTGCGCCGGTCACCACAGGCCGCCAGCCTCGAAGACCTACGCAAGATGCTCGAGGCCGAGAGTTTCTTCGGTGCCACAACGGATATCGGCTACGTGCCGCCCACCGAGGTCGACTTCATCGACGTGTCGCCGAAGCAGATTGTCTCGGTTGCAACTGCGCTGATCCCGTTCCTCGAGCACGATGACGCCAACCGCGCCTTGATGGGCGCCAACATGCAGCGTCAGGCTGTTCCGTTGGTCCGCGCCGAAGCGCCATACATCGGTACGGGTATCGAGAACCGCGCGGCGCGTGACGCATCCGATCTCCTGCAGGCCATCGGCGACGGCGAGGTCCTCGAGGTCTCCGGCGAGTCCATCACCGTGCAGTACAAGACCGAAGGCAAGAAGGTCTACCGCCTGGCCAAGTTCCGTCGCTCCAATCAGGACACCTGCATCAACCAGCGGCCCCGTGTGGTCGAGGGCGAGAAGGTTTCCCTCGGGACGATCCTCGCCGATGGTCCGTCAACTGACCACGGCGAACTCGCCCTGGGCAAGAACCTGCTCGTGGCATTCCTGCCGTGGGAGGGTTACAACTTCGAAGACGCGATCATCCTCTCCGAACGTCTGGTGAAAGACGACGTACTCACGTCGATCCACATCAAGGAGCACGAGGTTGATGCTCGCGACACGAAGCTGGGTCCTGAAGAGATCTCGCGAGACATCCCAAATCTGTCCGACGAAATCCTCGCCGACCTCGACGACCGCGGCATCATTCGCGTCGGCGCCGAGGTTGGTCCTGGTGACGTGCTCGTCGGCAAGGTCACACCAAAGGGCGAAACTGAGCTGACTCCCGAAGAACGTCTGCTCCGTGCAATCTTTGGTGAGAAGGCCCGCGAGGTTCGCGATACGTCCCTCAAGGTTCCGCACGGTGAAGTCGGCAAGGTCATCGACCTCAAGGTGTTCAATCGCGACGACGGCGACGAACTACCGCCGGGCGTCAATCAGCTTGTGCGGGTGTACGTCGCACAGAAGCGCAAGATCAGCGTTGGCGACAAGTTGGCCGGCCGCCACGGCAACAAGGGTGTCATCTCCAAGATCCTTCCGATAGAGGACATGCCCTATACCGCCGACGGCCAGCCGGTCGACATCATCCTCAATCCGCTCGGGGTGCCGAGTCGAATGAACGTCGGCCAGGTGCTTGAAGCCCACCTCGGCTACTGTGCTCGCTGGGGTTGGACCAACCCCGACGGGAGCAAGGTCGGCGACGACCCGGTGAGCGGTACCGAGTTCAAGACCCGGCCCAACACCAAGCCGTCCACCTTCGTGGCAACTCCGGTGTTCGACGGTGCGAACTGGGACGAGAAGGAGAAGTCGCTCGATCATCCGACGATCCAGGAGATTCTCACGGATCTCAATCCTGAGGCCGCGAACGGCGATCGTCTGATCGGTGTCGACGGGAAGCTCGAACTCTACAACGGCCGCACCGGCGAGAAGTACGACAACCCGGTCATGTGCGGTTACATGTACATCCTGAAGTTGGCACACTTGGTCGACGACAAGATCCACGCTCGTTCCACCGGCCCGTACTCCATGATCACCCAGCAGCCGCTCGGTGGTAAGGCTCAGTTCGGAGGCCAGCGATTCGGCGAGATGGAAGTGTGGGCACTCGAGGCGTATGGCGCCGCGTACTGCCTCCAGGAACTTCTGACCATCAAGTCTGACGACGTTCTCGGCCGAGTCCGCGTCTACGAAGCCATCGTCAAGGGCGACAACATCCCTGAACCGGGTGTGCCCGAGAGCTTCAAGGTGCTGATGAAGGAGATGCAGGCACTCTGCATCAACGTCGAAGTACTCACCGAGGACGGGCAGGAGATCGAGATGCGCGACCTCGACGATGAGGTGTTCCGCGCCGCCGAAGAGCTCGGCATCGACATCTCACGTCCCGAGCGCGGTACTGACGAAGACGATGCCCGACGCGAGCGCGAAAAGCGCGAGCGCGCCAGCTACTGAACCAACCAGATCGAATCGAAAGAGAACCAACATGCTCGACGTCAACATGTTCGACCAGCTGAAGATCCGGTTGGCCACAGCGGATCAGATCCGCAACTGGTCACACGGCGAAGTCAAGAAGCCCGAAACGATCAACTACCGCACACTGCGTCCCGAGAAGGACGGCCTTTTCTGCGAAAAGATCTTCGGTCCGACGCGTGACTGGGAGTGCTACTGCGGCAAGTACAAGCGTGTTCGCTTCAAGGGAATCATCTGCGAGCGCTGTGGTGTCGAAGTTACTCGTTCGAAGGTGCGCCGTGATCGTATGGGTCACATCGAACTCGCGGCCCCAGCCGTTCACATCTGGTATCTGCGCGGCACACGTTCGTGGTTGGCGTATCTCCTCGCCGGTATCGAGCCCAAAGAAGAGCTCAAGGCGAAAATGCTGGAGAAGGTCATTTACTTCGCCGCTCATCTCGTCAGCTGGGTCGATGAAGACGCGCGTCACGAGGCTCTTCCGAACCTCGAAGCCGAGTATCTCGAAGAGCGCGATGCCATTCAGAAGGAGATGGAACTCGCGATCGATCACCGATTCAAAGAACTCGAAGAGGCTGCGGCCGAAGCCGAGAAGGAAAAGGCCAAGCCGGCTGACCTGAAGAAGCTTCAGAAGGAAGCTGACAAGGAAGTCGAAGGTATCCGAGAGCGATACGAGATCGAACTCGACCTCATCGCCCGTACCTGGGACGAATTCAAGGTGCTGCACTCGCGCAAGATCATCGAAGACGAGATGCTCTGGCGCGAGATGCGTGACAAATACGGTGAGTACTTCGAAGGTGGAACGGGCGCCGAGGCGATCAAGTCGCTCATCGACCGCATCGACTTCGACGAAGAAGAGGTCAAGCTGCGCGAGGCCATCGACCCAGGCGACTCGGGTCGCAAGCCACTCAGCGCCCAGCGCAAGCAGAAGGCCATCAAGCGCCTCAAGATCGTTGCTTCGTTCAACAACCGTGACGAGCACGGTCGGCGTACCAACGACCCGAAGGCCATGATCCTCGACGTCGTCCCGGTGATTCCGCCCGAGCTTCGTCCGATGGTGCAGCTCGACGGTGGTCGTTTCGCGACCTCTGACCTCAACGACCTCTACCGTCGTGTGATCAACCGCAACAACAGGCTCGAGCGGCTGCTCAACCTGGGTGCGCCAGAAATCATCATCAACAACGAAAAGCGCATGCTTCAGGAGGCCGTCGACGCTCTGTTCGACAACGGGCGTCGTGGCCGCCCGGTCACCGGACCCGGAAACCGTCCGTTGAAGTCGCTGTCCGACATGCTCAAGGGCAAGCAGGGCCGCTTCCGTCAGAACCTTCTCGGCAAGCGCGTCGACTACTCGGGTCGCTCGGTCATTGTTGCCGGCCCGACTTTGCGTTTGCACCAGTGCGGTCTTCCGAAGCTGATGGCACTCGAGCTGTTCAAGCCGTTTGTCATGAAGCGTCTGGTCGACCTCGAGTTGGCGCAGAACATCAAGACCGCCAAGCGCATGGTTGAGCGCCGCCGCCCGCAGGTGTGGGACGTCCTGGAAGACGTCATCAAGGAGCATCCGGTGCTCCTCAACCGTGCACCCACACTGCACCGTCTCGGCATCCAGGCCTTCGAGCCGGTGTTGGTCGAGGGCAAGGCACTCCAGATCCATCCGCTCGTCTGCACGGCGTTCAACGCCGACTTCGACGGTGACCAGATGGCTATCCACGTGCCACTGTCAGCTGAGGCGCAGGCCGAGGCCCGAGTACTCATGCTCAGCGCCAACAACATCCTTTCTCCGGCATCGGGTCGTCCGATCGTGACCCCGACCCAAGACATGGTGATCGGTGGCTACTACCTCACCGAACTCATCGAGGGCGCCGAGGGCGAAGGCCGTGTGTTCCGCCACCTGTGGGAGGGGCTGCGCGCCTACGAGGAAGGCACACTCGACATCCACGCCAAGATCACGATGCGTCCTCCGGGCGGTGAACCGTTCGAGACAACTCTCGGGCGGGGGATCTTCGAGGAGGCCTTGCCCGAGGACTACACCGAGCAGTTCGGCCACTTCAACGACACTGTCAAGAAGAAGGAGATGGGCGTCATGGTCGAGCGCCTATCCGACAACTACGACAAGTCGGCGATCGCCGAGGCGCTCGACAACATCAAGAACGTCTGCTACCGCTTCGCGTCACAGTCGGGTCTGACCGTGTCGATCGACGACGTGCGGACGCCCAAGGCAAAGCGAGCACTGCTCGACGAATACGAGAGCCAGGCCGACAAGGTCGAAAATCAGTTCCGCAGAGGCATCATCACCGATGGTGAGCGTCGTCAGCAAGAAGTCCGAATCTGGACCGATGCGACTGCCGAGGTGCAGGCGGCTATGGAGACCGAGTTCGAAGAGCAGCAATTCAACCCGATCCAGATGATGGTTGACTCGGGTGCTCGCGGAAACATGACCCAGATGCGCCAGATTGCTGCGATGCGCGGCTTGGTCGCGAACCCGCGCGGCGACATGATCCCCCGCCCGATCAAGTCGAACTTCCGTGAGGGACTCGAAACGCTCGAATACTTCATCGCCACGCCGGGCGCCCGCAAGGGCCTCGTCGATACGGCACTGCGTACCGCCGACTCGGGCTACCTGACGCGTCGACTCGTCGATGTTGCACAGGAACTCATCGTTCGCGAGGAAGATTGTGGATCAACGCTTGGTGTGTGGATTGAAAACGTCTCGCCCGACACGGCGAACCGTCGTTCGTATCTCGAAACCAAGCTGTACGGTCGGGCCCTACTTCAGGACACGGAGCTCTCCACGCCAATGGAGAAGGATGGTATGGAGACCACACTCCTCAAGCGCAATACCATCGTCGGTGACGAAGAGATGGAGGCTCTGCGCACAGACCCCAACATCGACCGCCTGCGCGTGCGCTCGGTGCTCACCTGTGATGCTGAACTCGGAGTCTGCGCAATGTGCTACGGCCGTTCGCTGGCGACGGGCAAGATGATCGAACTCGGTGAGGCCGTTGGCGTCATTGCCGCGCAGTCCATTGGCGAGCCCGGCACCCAGTTGACGATGCGTACGTTCCACACCGGTGGTGTGGCGGGCAAAGACATCGCTGGCGGATTGCCACGCGTCGTCGAACTCTTCGAGGCGCGTACTCCAAAGGGCTCGGCCCGGCTGGCCAAGGCAACGGGGGTCCTGCACCTTCGCGAGGACGAAGGCAAGGGGATCCCGGTTGTAGTCATCGATGATCAGGGGGACGAGCACGAAGTTCTGCTTCCACTCGGAGCGCGTCCGATCGTCGAAGACGGTCAGAACGTCAAGGCCGGCGATCCACTCGTCGATGGTCCCTTCGATCCGAAGGAGATCATGGAGATCAAGGGCATCCGCGAGACCCAGCTGTATCTGGTCGAAGAGGTGCAGCGTGTCTATCGCGACCAGGGTGTCTCGATTCACGACAAGCACATCGAGCTGATCGTTCGCCAGATGACGCGTCGTATTGGTGTGCAAGAGCCTGGCGGAACGGAGTTCCTCCCAGGAGAGCGCGTTGACTCCAAGCGTTTCCGCGACACGAACCGTCGCATGGTGGAGGAGAAGTCGCGTCCGGCCGAGGGCCGACCAGAGTTAATGGGTATCACCAAGGCTTCACTGGCAACCGAGTCGTGGTTGTCTGCTGCATCGTTCCAGGAGACAACACGGGTTCTCACCGAGGCCGCCATTGACGGTCGCGGCGACAGCCTGATCGGTCTGAAGGAGAACATCATCATCGGCAAGCTCATCCCAGCTGGCACGGGCATGATGAAGTACCGCGAGTTCGGCATCGAAGCGCCCGAATACGAGCCGATGACCTTCTATTCGAGTGATGCGGAGGAAGAGGATCCAGCGGCGTTCCTGGCGAACCTCCACGGCTCATACGACGCTGAGACTCCGGCTCCGGAACCAATCGGCTGAGTAACACAACCTGAATACCGAAGCAGCCCGGGCTTTGCGCTCGGGCTGCTTCGCGTCTCGGATCAGTTCGGGGGGAGCGCGGGCAATGGCTCGGTGTCTCGGAGATCTCTTCGATGGCAGTTGCGCGATCGGACTGTCGGCCATAACCTTGCAAGGTCCTCTCACTGGGTTACCCGGTGTATGGCGGGTGAGCATCGGTTCACCCAACCCACCACATTCTGATGGCTGTTTTGGCCTCCAGATCGACCAACGAACGAGGTTTCATTCGTGCCAACTATTCAACAGCTCGTCCGTCAGGGTCGTAGCTCCAAGGTCACCAAGAGCAAGACGCCTGCGCTGATGGGTTCGCCCCAGCGCCGTGGGGTCTGCACCCGTGTGTACACAACGACTCCGAAGAAGCCGAACTCCGCGCTGCGTAAGGTCGCACGTGTTCGTCTCAACTCCGGAATTGAAGTCACCGCTTACATCCCCGGCGAGGGCCACAACTTGCAAGAGCACTCGATCGTGCTCGTGCGCGGCGGTCGTGTGCGCGACCTTCCCGGTGTTCGCTACAAGGTCATCCGCGGAGCACTTGACGCTGTCGGTGTGAAGAACCGCAAGCAATCCCGGAGCCTCTATGGCACCAAGAAGGAAAAGTGAGCTGAGCCATGCCACGTAAAGGTCCTGCTCCCCGACGCGAACTCGTCGCTGATCCGATTTACAAGTCTGTTCTGGTCACCCAGATCACCAACAAGGTGATGCTGCACGGCAAGCGTACGGTCGCCGAAAAGATCGTCTACGACGCGATGGACATAATCCAGGGTCGTCTCGAAGGCGACGAACTCGCGATCGATAGTGTCAAGCGCGCGATCGACAACGTCAAACCACCACTCGAAGTGCGTAGCCGCCGTGTTGGTGGTGCCACATATCAGGTGCCGGTCGAGGTGCGTCCTCGCCGCGCGACAACGCTCGCCATCCGGTGGGTCGTTGACTATGCCCGTGCTCGCCGTGAGAAGACCATGGCCGAGTGCCTCGCCAACGAGATCATGGATGCGTCCACCGGTCTCGGCGCGGCAATGAAGAAGCGCGACGACATCCAGAAGATGGCTGACTCGAACAAGGCGTTCGCCCACTATCGCTGGTGACTGTCGGCCGGTTTGCGCTGGCCACTGAAAAATCTCACGATGCCCGGGGCCTGCGCTCCGGGCATCGTTCGTTTTCGGGAAGACAGGGCACCTGTTTCTTCGCGTTCACAAGTGCACTATGGTCTTGAGGACCGTGGGGTACGTCAGTGAGAGGAGCATCCCGTGAATGTCCAGGAGATCTTGTCCGCAAAGGGCAACGCTGTCGCAACGATCGATCCGGGAGCATCGCTGGCCGATGCCACCGCTTCGCTTCGCGACCACGGCATCGGAGCCTTGGTCGTCAGTGCGGACGGCCGCACGATCCGCGGCATCCTGTCCGAACGCGACGTAGTTCGCGCACTTGCTGCACATGGCGGCTCGACTCTCGGACGCGTCGTTTCGACCGCGATGTCCGACGACGTGGTCACTTGCGCCCCGGGCGACACTGTTGATCAGTTGATGGCGATGATGACCGCCCGGAGAATCCGCCACGTACCGGTAACTGACGAAATCGGATCACTCGCAGGGATCATCTCGATTGGCGACGTGGTCAAGGCCCGCCTCGGCCAACTCGAACACGAAAACGATCAGCTCTACGAGTACATCCAAGGCCACTAAGCACCTGCGATGAGCTTCGCCGCGGACAGGTCGCGCCGAAGCTCATCGCAGCTCCGGATGGATCCGAGATTCGAAACACCAGGCACGTCAGACGCGGGTTGCGATTCCACCGATACACTCGATGGCCGTGCCTGCGCCCGCGAGCGCTGCACGCGAACCCAATTCTGTCGCCCTTTGATATGGAAGTGAAGTAAGAGATGGCCAAGCGAGAGTTCCCCCTTGAGCGCACCCGCAACATC
>Ga0209013_10004395_pt1 | contig 12376 bp, 12 predicted proteins | sample Cruoilmetagenom2_FD_187291 | JGI IMG/M metagenome (GOLD analysis project Ga0209013, IMG submission 187291) | Oil polluted marine microbial communities from Coal Oil Point, Santa Barbara, California, USA - Sample 2 (SPAdes) (version 2) | ecosystem: Environmental > Aquatic > Marine > Oil seeps ...
TGGCTGCAGGTAGAGGGGTTCGATAAGGTATACCCGATCGCCAATGAAGACCTTGATCGTGAAACGGATGAAAAAACATCATCTGTGCATTTCACACGTTTCGAGTTCTCTCCTGAAATGATTACTGCGCTGAAGGAGGGCGCAGCGCTGCGGGCGGGTGTCGAGCATTCTGAATACCAGTATGAGCTGGACGTAGACAACGCGATTCGCGACAGTCTGGTAAGAGATTTCGATTGATCAGTCACCCGCGCTGTTGCTGATCCCCGCGGGCTCCCAGCCGCGGCCAAACTCTGTTGCCATCTGGTTGGCGCTACCTTTATCTCTGATCATGCTTCGTTGTCATTGAATGAAGACCGGCACACGAATATACTTTTTCAATACTCCACCCCGCAGCAGACTCGCTGATGAAGCCTGACCTTAACGTCCATTCCTACGAAAGCAGTTCGTCTGCTGGTGAGCCATCTTTCCAGTCGCTGAAAACCTGGCTTATCTCTGCTGCCAACCCTTCCCTGAAATCCTTGAATCACCACATACGGCAGTTGCACTATCTGCCCTGCACCGATGCCGAACGCCTCGAGCTGCTTGACTGGTTCCGGCCCATGATCACCAAAGCAGGAGTGCGATTACGCGAGCAATTACAGGACAGTCAGCTGCCGCTGCCTGAAGGCCTGGTCAATGGACTCGATGAGCTGGCGGTGGTGCACAGTATCGTCGCTGACGTGTATAAAATGGTATTGATGAAACAGTCAGCCGATATGATGCATGCGAATGACTCGTCAGACGAAGAACGTATTGAACAGTTGCGCAGCCTTGTACTTGCCTGCTACGGAGCTACCAGCCATCTGGCCGAACAGCTGCGTGCTGTTTATGAAGCCTACAAGCCATCTCCTGAAGGTGTGTGGCGGGAAGTGCATCACATCTACCAGTTTGCCCATTCTATTATCAATTCGAGCAACACCATTAGCGTTGATGGCCGTACCGGAATGGATGAATTTTTCATGATTGAGCACGTCTATAAACGCTCGCTCTTATTGGGGCTGTGCAACCCGTTTCATTTTTCGTTTCGTCAGTTCAGAGATTTGAATCGTACCCTCAACAGCAGAGCCTCCCTTTGCACGATACATTTTGAATCCATGTCAGCTGAAAAACTTAATCTCTTCAGTATTGATTTTGACAGTGATTATCCGGCAGCCCCGGTGCTTACCCACAATGGCAATCTGTTGCAGGGAGAACACTATGCCGTACTGGATACACGTGAGCTGGTAGATTCACTGAACAGGGAAATTGACATGATCGCCGCAGAGGCATTCGTTGAAACCAACGAGCACAGGCGGGCAGAAGACCTTGCAAAAATTGAAATGCTGCGTCGCCTGGTAATGAACTGGGGTCAGCATCCGGTGCGCCGTGATAAACGTACAGACGAGGATGTTGCTCAATGTCATATTGCTGCAGGATTCGACAGGATTGTTTCACATGTGTCTCGCAATGGATTGCTATTGGGTAAAATGGCATCGACCAGTGATGCTGCAACTGATTTAAGCTGTGAAATCATCGACTCCAGCCCTACGGGTTATCAGCTTGCATTCAAGGCAGACAGCGAGGTGCAATTTCGCATCGGAGAAATGCTTGCTTTGCGCAGCAAGGAAGACCCGGACAGCTGGTCGCTATGCATCGTACGCTGGGCACGCTATCTGAGCAGTGATCTTGTTGGTGTCGGGGTGTTTATTTTGGGCACAGCCTGTCAGCGTATTCGTGTTCGCATCGAAAGCAGGGGATTGGGACAAAGTGCTGATTGCCTGAAACTGACAAAGTCCGGCAGTTTGCCGAGAAACAGGAAGCTGATGATCGCGCCGTCATCCTACTATCAGCCTGATGCGCGGCTTGAGATGACGGACGGACATCGCCTGATGATCAGGGCAGGTAATATGCTGATATCAGGTATCGATTTCGTTGTCTTCGATTACGAGATTACCGACTAGTCGATATCACTGAGCGCGCAGTGCAACTCCTGCAACTTGCTCCAACAGCAGATAGAGATAGGCCGGTACGACACTCTCTGCCGAAGGCTGATCTTTGGCCAGTTCCCCGGGGTAGAGCTGGGTACGAAAGCCCGAACGTACGGGGCCGGGATCAATCGTGTTGAATCGTACCGCAGTATTTGTCTCTAGCTCATCCGCCCAGATTTCCACCATGCCCTCAATGGCATGACCGGTAATGCCATAGGCACCCCAGTACGCACGCCCCTGCCGGGCGACATCCGCTGTTGTGAAGATGACGGGTGCATCGTCGGCTTGCTTTAGTAGCTCAATACATGCGCGAGTCAGCATGTAGGGTGCGTTCAGGTTGACCAGCATCACTTTGCTCCATGTCTCGAGCGGGTATTGCGAAAGTGGCGTCAGGGTGCCAGCCTCAGTTGCGCAATGCACCATGCCGTCCAGACGTCCGAACTCCGAGGTGATAATGCCGGCAATTTCCTCATACTGCTCCGGGCCGGCTGCAGCCATGTCCAGCACCAGGTTGGCAGGTGTCGGGTATGCCGTTTCAACCATTTGATCGTAAATATAATCCAGACCTTTCTTGCTGACATCTACGAGTATCACCGTAGCGCCAAGCTTGCCCAGTGCCATGGCAACAGCGCCGCCAATTGCACCTGCAGCACCGGTGATGAGATAGACCTTGTCCGTCAGCTGAATGCTGTCCTGACTGAACGCAGATGCGTCGAATTGAGTGATATTCATGCGCGTATTCTAACACTGCCTGACGGGTGTATGAGAGCAGTTATGTTATATTCAGCTGCCATTTAACGACTAGTATAAAAAGGTGCAGTAATGAAATTTATCCTTGGTCTTATCTTCGGCGCGCTTATTGCTTTTCCATTGGCCCATAATCTTGGCGCCGGCAAACCGTTGCTCAGCAATCCTCTTGAAAGCAAGAACCTGATGGATCGTACACGCGATCTGGCATCGGATATTGCATCCGAGACAGGTAAGTCATTTGATGAATCGATGGATGAAATCAAGAAAGCGATACGCGAAGCGACGAAGTAAATAAAGAAAGAAGTTTGGTGACAAATGTGAATTATAATCCATTATGCTGTGCCTGAATAAACTCGGATTCTCTACAAAAGTTAGATCAATGAAAATAGCAGCAGAACAAATCGATATTAACTGTCCTGAACCCGAAATATTCAATCGCCTGCTATCGCTGGATGGTAAACACATTTTGGAGTTAGGTTGTGGCTCCGCAGAAATCACCCGTAACATTGCGACATCTGGAGCAGATCGTAAAATTACTGCATTAGAAGTTGATGAAATAGCCCATGAAAATAACTTGCAGATAACAGATTTACCCAATGTGTCATTTGCTCTATCCGGGGCGCAGGACATTCCGCTCGACGATGAATCGGTCGATGTGGTGTTTATGTTCAAGTCCCTGCACCACGTACCAATTGAACTGATGGATCAATCACTACGTGAGATCAGACGAGTGTTGAAGCCGGGTGGTCTGACTTATATATCCGAGCCAGTCTTTGCCGGTGATTTTAATGAGATTTTGTGTTTATTTCACGATGAACAGGAAGTTCGCGAAGCCGCATTTCAAGCGGTAAAAAATGTAGTGGATGATGGCCTGTTTAGCCTGGTCGAAGAAACATTTTTTAATTCGCCGATGAAATTTGATAGTTTTTCTGAGTTTGATAATCACACGATAAAAGCCACCCATAGCAATCACATGCTGGATGAGGAATTATATAATTTGGTCAAACAACGTTTTGAACAACATATCGGTGATGAGGGCGCACATTTTCTAATGCCAATCCGTGTCGATCTATTACAGAAGTAATATCTGATATTCTAAATCCGATTAGATCTATTTGCACTGTTAACGATTACCATCAGCCAACCGATATTTAGGTCGGCTGAATGGTTTTTAGCGCAATTAAAAAGACAGGGTTTTAACCGCAGGGTCAAAAAGCAGGCCCAACACGATATCGGGGTTTCCCATTTTGATCCCGTCGATGAAATCAGCGCCTGTAAGCCCGGCAGCCTTCGAACAAGCCCCGCACGCTATAACTATGCCACCATCTTTAATGAATGCCTGAAGCTTATCTTGAATGGATGCGTGTTGCTGGAGCTTTTTATCGGCAAGATGAATTCCACGTACATTGAGCCAAATAGCTACAGGCTTGTAGCCATTCTTAAGTACTCTTTTATGTGCGAACATAATTGCCTTATTTGCTGCCCGAGTTTCATCGGTTGTCAAGTTTACAAATAAGCCACCTTTCTGATCCTCGGCATAGACAGATGAGAAAACGCTCGTAAGGAGCAGGAGGAATGTAGCTAGGAAAATTGAATTTATACTTTTCATGGGTTTTTCCTCTAATTAGTGTCGATGTAAAAAAAAGTGTGAACCGAGTAACAATTGATGCTACGACTCTGCCAAACTCCTGTCTGTGACAATAATCAATCTGCCAGTAAAATCCTCGTAATCTTCTGAATCCACCTTTCTCGCATAGCTCTACTGTTTGCTGCTTGTTACAGTTTCATAAACAGCTGCACTGATAACAATCAAACCGCCTGCGATTGTTGTCCAGTCAGGTATTTCTGCCAGAAATATCGCAGCGAACAAGGTTCCATAAACCACATGCATGCAACCCACCAGGCTGACGGTTTTTGCTCTCAGATGTAATAAGCTGTTCGCAAATAAGGTGTGCGGCAAAGCGGTGAAGAAAATGCCCAGAATGGCAAGTTGCAGCCATTGAGTCTGAGTAACCTCGGGGGTTACCTGCGCTGAAAACGGCGTTAGCAAAACAATGACAGCAAATGTCTGGTAGAACAGCGCGTGCCTGGCAGGATATGTTTTGAAATAACGCCCATGTATGATGTTTCTCACCGCGAACAAAAAGGCTGATAAGACTCCCCAGAAGACGCCTGTTGTTGTCTGATTGTTGATTGAGAATTCAGGTACCAGCAGATATACGCCGAACAATACTACGATAGCGCTGAGGATATCTTTTACATGCGGCCGTTCTCCATGGAAAAATGGCTCAAGAAAAACAGTAATGACCGGGTAGGTGTAGAGCGAAATAATGCCTATGGCAACGGATGAAACCTGCATCGAATGAAAATAAGTCACCCAGTGCGTGGCCAGAAAGAATCCCAATAGCATCGCTATCAGGTAGTCGCGTTTTTTGTTGAGCTTTAATGATTCATTTAGGTATTTGATATAGATACCGATCGCAGCAATGGCAAATACACTGCGCAACAGCGTGATTTCTATCGCGGTGAGAGCGATGAGTTTTGCGAACAGAGCGGTCAGGCCAAATATGAGTACAGCAGTATGTACTGACAACAGACCTTCGCGATGACTATTCATGTGTGTTCGGAAGACTGCCGATTAGAAACGAGAAATACTGAATGCCCCTACAGGCAGCGTGCTCTTCCCATCCAGTATCAACTGCGACATGATTTTTCCCACCACTGGCGACAGCTGAAAACCATGCGCGGAAAAACCGAAGGCATGATAGGCATTGGGTGACGTGCTGCTCCTGCTTATAACGGGCAGGTTGTCCGGCATGAAGGCTTCGATGCCCGCCCATGTGCGTACGATGCGCACGTTTTCCAGCTGCGGAAACAGGGCCATGACACTGCGAGCGCTGACGGCAAGCTTGGCCCAGTTCATGTCAGATGTCTGATGCTCAAAATTCAGTTCGGCCATGTGGGCGCCGCCGATCATAAGTGTACCGTTTTGCATCTGCTTAAAAGAAAGTTTGCGGCCTGCGGCCCCGATCACCGGTTCGATGAATCTGGGCAGGCGTTCGGTGATCATAAGCATGGGTGCACCGGGTTTCACAGGCACGGGTTCATCCAGTGCGGCAGCAACGCGGCCGGCCCAGGCGCCCGCACAGTTAACCAGCACCGGTGCGCGGAACTCACCCTTTGGTGTACTGACACGCCATTCATCGTTCTTGTGTTCTATCGCGTCCACCCGTGCAGAGGCGTGGTAATCCACACCGATCGAGTATGCTTTGCGGCGGAAGGCATCCAGTGCATGGAATGGACGCCCATAGCCGTCACTGCGGCAGATCAGGCCACCTTCACAGTGCGGGGCAAGGGCAGGTACAAGTTTGTACAATTCGTCCCGGTCGATGATCTCTTCGTGATCAAAGCCCAGAGCGTGGATCATTGCAGCGCGTTCTTCAAGCACCTGCATGTCTTCAGCATTTTCTGCTACACGGATCTGTCCGGGGAAGAGGGTGTCGCAGTCGGAGTCGACCAGCGACTCGATGTCCTGCCACATCCTTGCAGCGTTTACGGCTAACGGAATTTCAGCCGGATGTCTGTTGAGCGTGCGCAGGCCGCCGGCATTGACACCGGAGGCATGGCGACCCGGACTGTCCTTGTCCAGAACGACGCAGCGCCTGCCGCGCATCGCCAGCTGCAGGGCGGTTGAGAATCCCATCAGCCCACCACCGATGATCAGGACATCGGTCGTCATTCCACTTCCTCGGGAGACAGGCTGGCGAGCTGGCCCAGCGTCAATGGCGTCACCGGTGGACGACCCCGATAATGGCCACCCAGCGCCACGTCGTCTCCGCCTGCAGCCGCGACGATATGTGCTACCGACTCGGCACACTGTCTACCCTGGCAGGGGCCCATGCCGCAACGGGTCAGGAATTTGATCTGATTGCTGTCGTGATGACCATCGGCAACGGCCTCACGAATATCCCCGGCTGTGACTTCCTCGCAGCGGCACACGATGGTGTCATCGTCCGGTACGCTGAGCAGTTTGCCGGGTATATGAAAAAAGGCATCCAGGAACGGCCGGATATGCAGTTCTTCACGCATCCACTTTCTGTCCTTTTTGGCCAGACGGTTGCGATCGCGCTGGTGTATCAGTCCGAGGGCGTGCAGTGATTGTATAGCTGCCAGCCGACCTGCGTGTTCTGCCGTGCGGGCACCGCCGATGCGGGCGCTGTCACCGGCAATCAGAATGCCGTCGATGCTGCTGTTGCCCCAGTTATCCAGCTGCGGACGCCAGCACTGCTGGCTCCTGTCCCAGTCATGCCTGCATCCGGCTGCGCGCGCCAGATGAGTGTGGGGGATGACCCCGAAATGAACCAGCAGCAGGTCTGTCTCTATACTGTGCTGCTGCCCCTTGTGGCGGTAGCTGATGGACGCAATGCCTTCGTTGCCTTCAGCACGCAGATCGCTGACGTTATGCAGCGTGCTGCTGCCGGCCTGCTTGAGATCTTTTTTGTATACCAGTCCCTTGGCCAGGTAATGATGCACCAGCAGGGCACGCGGCAGATGCGGCAGCGCACGCAGGTGGTTGTGCATAGGAGTGAGATCAAGAACTGCCTTCATCTTCACACCGGCGTGCAGGTACTGCCAGGCCAGCAACAGCAGCAGCGGGCCGGAGCCCGCCAGCACGACACCGTCAGAAGGAACGATGCCATGCGCCTTGAACAGGATTTGTCCGGCTCCGGCATTCATGACACCTGGCAGTGTCCAGCCGGGGAAGGGCACCGGGCGCTCCATGGCACCACCTGCCAGCAGCACCTGGTCGGCCGTGATCATGCGTGGCGTCTTATCATGCAGCAGGCCGATTTCACGTTTGTGGTTCAATGACCAGACCTGTGTGTCAGGAAAGTAATCCACGCTGGAATCCCGCAAGGCGGAAACCAGTTTTCTACCGCGTTGATACTCTGTCCCGAGCAGTTCAGCCCGCTCAGCTGGAATGGATTCCATGGCCCGATAGATCTGGCCACCCGGTGCGGGCTGCTCATCGAGCAGGGCAACATCGAGGCCGTGTTCAGCCGCAATGACCGCAGCAGCCAGCCCGGCAGGGCCGGCTCCGATAATCACCAGTGGGTAGTGGTCTTTCACGTTGGCAGTACACCCGCACCATGCTGGCGTTCGATGATCATGCCTTCTCGAACACGCTCCCTGCAGGCGCGCCGGTTGGGCTGACCATCTATCACCATAAGGCATTCATAGCACACACCCATCAGGCAGAAGGGTGCGCGTGGGGCATCAGAAACCGGTGTCGTGCGGGTGTAGTTTATGCCGGCTGCAAGTACTGCGGCGGCAACCGTCTCGCCGACAGGTACCTCTACAGATTGCCCATCGATCGTGATAGTGACAAGTTTCTCAGGGTTATCGTCTAGTCGTTTGAACATGTCATCATAATCTTACCTGCTGCATGATATCCCCATGTTCAAAGATCATGCATTGCTGCAGGTCAAGCTTCTGCCCACTGCCGGCTGATACAGCGCGTTGATACATGGCCAGGCTGATGGCGACATCGATATAGGCCAGCCCGACCGCGTTGAAGTAGATGCGTTCATCGTCGGATTCGCGGCCGGGTTTATGTCCGGAGACAAGCTCATGCAGATCGGCATGGATGTCGGCGCCGGAGATCAGACCCTCGGCATACATGCGGCTCAAGGTCTGCGTGCGATGAGTGACGGTGTCCCAGTCGTCGCATACGATCTTGTCGCACTGTTGGGCTACTTCGTATTCGTCTTCCCAACCGCCAATATGGCTGTAGAAAGCGCCTGGCTTCATCCATGCCGCCTTCAGCAATGGTGCCTGCACACTGGTGGCAGTCACCAGGATATCGGCTTCATCCATGGCTGCGCGGCCGTGTGTGTTGGCACGGACAAAGTCCATGTCCGGGAACAGGGGTGATAGTTCGTCGATAAACTTCTGTTCCTCTTCGACCGTCTTGGCCGCAACTCTACATTCTTTCAGGCTGGGCCTTACTATCTTCATGGACAGCAAATGCATCTTGGCCTGTTCGCCAGCACCGATGAAACCGATGACCTCACTGTTCTCGCGCGACAGGTGTTTGGCCGCGACGCCGCCCATGGCTGCGACGCGCATGTTAGAAGCAAGCGTGCCTTCCATGACAGCAATGGGGAAGCCCTTCTCAATCTCGGACAGCACGAAGATGGCAGACAGATTTTGTGCATCATGCAGTCGTGGATTTCTCGGGAACACCGATACCCATTTCACCCCGCATATCTCTTCATCCAACAGCGTAGCGGGCAGGCAGTTGATGCGGTCCTGCGAGGCCTGGTCGAAGATCTGCACGATCTTCTCCGGGAACAAAACACGATGCTCTTCGAAGTCCTGCAGGGTCTTTTCCGCCACGTCCATCGCCATACGTATGTCGAAGCAGCTTGCAGCTAACAGGTCTTCCTGTGATAGATAGGTAAAGGTGATTTTATGATCGGGCATGATAGGGCTCACTTCGTGTTGTCAATTTTGCATTATCCAATACTCATATCGTGCAAGGCATCAAGTAGCATGCTGAATTATTTTATATCTTTTGACTCCGCTCCTTGATGTCCCGATTGAGTATCCGGTCGTTGTCAGAGTAATCGACAGGTACCTCAATAAGATGCACGCCCGGTGTGTTGAAGCATGACTCAAGCAAAGGAACGAGCGAGTCCGTGGATTTCAGGCAGTGACCGGTTGCTCCATAACTGTTGGCATACCGGACAAAATTCGGGTTGCCGTAATCCAGACCAAAGTCATCAAAACCCATGTTGGCCTGTTTCCACTTGATCATGCCGTAGGCGTCGTCCCTGAGTATCAGCACAACCAGGTCAAGCTTCAAGCGAACTGCAGTCTCCATTTCCTGTGAGTTCATCATGAAGCCCCCATCGCCGCAGATAGCCATCACCTTGCGATCTGGATGAACGATCTTGGCAGCCATGGCAGAAGGCAGACCTGCGCCCATGGTTGCGAGGGCATTATCAAGTAGGACAGTATTCGGCATATGGGCTTTATAGTTGCGCGCGAACCAGATCTTGTAGACACCATTATCGAGCGCGATGATTCCATCATCAGGCATCGCTTTGCGAATATCGGCTACCAGGCGCTGCGGATATATGGGAAAGCGATCATCTTCGCTGCCTTCAAGCAATTGTTTGTCCAGGTGTGCTTTTACTTCCATGAATCTGGAGAAGTCCCAGCTCTTTTGTGGAGTAATACGATCAGTTAGACGCTGCATGCTATTGGCAATATCGCCAATCACTCCCTGCTGGGGATAATAGACCGGGTCGATAACTGCGGTAATGTAGTTGACGTGAATAACCTTAAAGCCCCCCTGTTCCATAAAGAAGGGGGGCTTCTCAACAACGTCGTGACCTATGTTTATGATCAGGTCGGCGGCTTCAATGGCGCGATGTAAATAATCATTGGCGGAGAGTGCCGCATTACCCAGGAAAAGCGGATTGCGTTCATCGACGACGCCTTTGCCCATCTGGGTACTGAAGAAGGGAATGCCCGTTTTCCTGATGAATTTCCCGCGGGTAGCGCTGATCTGCTTTCTGTTGGCGCCTGCACCTATGAGAAGCAAGGGATGCTTTGCTGATTCAATCATCTCGACAGCGGCGGCAATGGAGTGATCCGTTGCATGAGGAATATCAAATCGGCTCCTGGCGATGACTTTAGAATCTGTATTCTCGCAGGCTATGTCTTCAGGCAACTCCAGATGGGCCGCGCCAGGTCGTTCGCCCTCAGCATTGCGTATGGCCTCGCGTACCCGTGCAGGAATATTGTGGGCGCTGCTGATTTGGTGGGTGTACTTGGTTAGCGGTCGCATCATGTCGACTACATCGACAATCTGGAATTGCCCCTGCTTGCTAGCCTTGATTGGCTTCTGCCCTGTAATCATCAGCATTGGCATACCGCCAAGCTGTGCGTAGGCCGCTGCCGTTACCAGGTTGGTTGCGCCCGGACCCAGAGTAGACAGGCAAACACCTGCTTTGCCGGTGAGGCGCCCATACGTGGCGGCCATGAATCCTGCAGCCTGCTCATGGCGTGTAAGGATCAGTTTTATCGTTGAGTCTTTCAGCGAGTCCAGGAAGTCCAGATTTTCTTCGCCCGGAATGCCAAAAATATATTCAACACCTTCAGATTCCAGCGCTTTCACGAAAATGTCAGATGCTTTCATTGTCTGGTTTTCCTGGTGCGATCATTATTGTCTTGATGGTATCAATATCTGAGTGCCACTATAAGGGGCTGTGTATTGCCGTTTGATTCCCTGCTGAAAGGAAGATGTTAAAGTTACATCTTCTAATTACGAATGAGAAAAGGGTGAAGCATGCTTGAAGAAAGCCATTATTACTTTCAGAAAGCCGCAGATGTACTGGGTCTGGAAGATCGGTTAAGAGAAATCCTCTGGAGTCCTATCCGTACCGTCAAGGTAGACCTGGTTATCGATGATGATAATGGCCGCTTGCAGCATTACCAGGGATTCCGGGTTCAGCACAACAGGTCACGTGGTCCGATGAAAGGCGGCCTGCGCTATCATCCCAGCATGGATGAAGACCATGCTGCAGCGCTGGCCAACCTGATGACCTGGAAGACAGCGATAGTCGATGTTCCTTTTGGCGGAGCAAAAGGCGGCATCAACTGCGATCCCTCGAAGATGAGCGAGCGTGAACTGAATATCGTCACACGACGTTTTGTTGAACAGACCAAAGAGGTCATCGGCCCTACAATTGATATCCCTGCACCGGACGTAAACACTAATGCGAAGGTTATGGGCTGGATCATGGACGAATATTCGAAGTATGCCGGTTTCTCGCCTGGTGTTGTAATCGGCAAGCCGCTGGAGTTGTTCGGCTCGGTAGGTCGCGATGAAGCGACAGGCCGTGGTGTTATGATTGTGCTGGAAGAAGCACTTAAAGACCGTGGCAAAGCCTGGTCCGATATCAGTGTGGCCATACAGGGCTTCGGTAACGTGGGCTCAAATTCAGCGCGACTGATCGCAGAGCAGGGTGCACGGATCGTTGCCGTTGCCGATCATCTCGGTGGTATCAGCAATGAAGATGGACTGGATATCGATGCTCTAGTTGCATGGGCAGAAGAATATCGAACCGTTAAAGGATTCCCCGGCGGCAAGGCTTTCAATGGCCCCGACATCATAAACTGGGATGCGGATGTGCTAATCCCTGCGGCACTGGAAGATGCCATCACCGAAGAGAATGTGGAAGGTGTCAAAGCAGACATCATCGTAGAAGGTGCCAACGGACCGACTTCACCCGCTGCACATGAAGCGCTTGTTAAACGCGGTGTACTGATCGTACCTGATATCCTGGCCAATGCTGGAGGTGTTACCGTGAGCTACTTCGAATGGGCGCAGAACATTCAGCATCCCTGGCAGCGTGGATCCAATGAGAATACCAATGGCTTGCTGAGGCAGTACTTCCCGAAGGGAATGGATCTGTCGGAGGTATCACAAGCCAAACTGAATGCCATCGCACGACGACTCAACGAAAGACCAAGAAAGACGTTAAACTTTGAAACACCAGCTGAACGATTTAACCAATGTGTTGCGTCGACCGGTTGAAACGGCAACC
>Ga0209013_10004396_pt1 | contig 12372 bp, 12 predicted proteins | sample Cruoilmetagenom2_FD_187291 | JGI IMG/M metagenome (GOLD analysis project Ga0209013, IMG submission 187291) | Oil polluted marine microbial communities from Coal Oil Point, Santa Barbara, California, USA - Sample 2 (SPAdes) (version 2) | ecosystem: Environmental > Aquatic > Marine > Oil seeps ...
CTCGTTCATTCACGAAATATACATCGTTGAATTGACGGGCTTTTGGTGAGTATACTGTTTATAGTCACTGAATAAATATTCACCAAAGCATCTCTCATGAAGGGCACGTTATACCAGCACCTCCTTGAGAGGTTACAGGATAGGTTGACATGCGAACTTTCATGAAGGGCAGGTTACACCAACACCTACATGAGAGGTTCCAGTAGAGGTCGATATGCGAACTCTTATGAAGAGCACGTTATAGCAAGACGTGTACTATCCAACCAGGTTGGAGCATGATGGACATGATGATGACATGGTCGCCCCTTGGGACGACGCCAATAGAAGGTAGACTTGCTCGTATTCGCTAAAAAAAGCAGAAGGGAGTCCATCATGAAGTTTCAACGAAATAGAAAAATCACGAATCCGAATCGCAGAAAGATGACCGTGAACGTGTTTGAATCAGAAGCTTTTCAAGATGCACGGAAGATGCTGGATAAGGCGTTAAAAATTATAGCAAAAAGAATGTAGCCTTCGGCTAGAAAAAAGACACTTAGAAGTTTACCTGTCGGCTCTGCCAACAGTTTCCTTCTAAGTGTCTTTTTTCTTTAAGTGCAAGGTTTGCCTGTCTGCTTCGCAAACAGTTTGCCCCTTCGAAGTGCAAAACCCCTTTCGTCGGTCTTTAGGGTGTTCCAGTATACCCCCTTGCTTCCCTGATGAGTCTAATTGATTGTAGCTCCACCCAATCTGTCGTTCCGAGTTATGACGTGATAGGCTTTTGCCTATCATATTGGGTGGTCTAATATCTATAGCTATTGGTCGTGGGTCTCCACTCCATTTCGGTTGTTTCCTACGGACACATCCAAAATTCGCATCGACACTTATCGTTTCCCCCTGTACTTCGTACACGCCAGCAAGCCTGGCTAGGGGTTACGGTGTCTCGCTTGTCCTTCCGACCCTTTGGGCGTTGCTCATTCCATTCACGAACGGGGCAATTGCACCTATTCGGTACAATCGGCCCCTAGAGAACAATCCGCCCTATTCGGTTGGATAGTTCTCTTCGTTCCTTGCATTGAGCAAATGAGCCGTTCCGTTGGAACAACTCATACAGTTCAAAAGACAAGTGCTTGCTGTGTCGGTGGAGGGTGGAAAGCCAGTGGTATCTATAAATAAACCCCCCAAAAAAGAGGAGGAGGTGATTCGTATGGCAAAACCAAGTATTCGTGCATTCAAAGCAAGAGACAAAGATTTCACCCGTTGTCTGTCCCATGCAGGTCATTTATCGAGGGAACAGGCGTTGGAAATGGGCATGAATCCTAGCCGAATTCATACGTATCAAGCTGAAAATTACATCGAACGGACGTATGTCTACAACAAGTCACTAAAAATGCAGGAAGAATGTTACTTTTTAACCGAGAAGGGGCGTAGACTCGCCTCCGATATGATGGGGATTGATTCCTTTTATCGTTCAAACGGAGCAACCCATGATGTTCAGCTTGCCCGGATTTACGGCGAGTTGAGCTTGGAGCAACAAAGAAGCTGGATAACAGAAAAAGAACTTCGAGGAGTATTTCAAGAAAAGATGGACGACCTTCGTGTGCAAGGACAAGATAAGTTGGCAATGACGTTAGAAAAACAACTGAAAGAAGGCAGAATGAGTCCCGGTGATGGTGCATATCTAGCAGAGGATGGGACAATTGTGGTCATCGAAATCATTACGGACAATTATGGCAAAGCAGAAATCCAGGCGAAAGAAGAATTTGTCAAAGCGATTGGTGGGCAAATCGAAATTTCACGAGCGTAACCAGACGAAATTGATTGAAAGTCAGTAACAATAAAAATCAACTGATAAAAAAAGAAGGAGTGATAATATGATAGACAGTAGACGAAAAGCACTTTTGGCAACATCAAATATTCAAATCCTTGAGCTGATAAATTACTACGGTGAAGGTGTTATGGCTCACCAACAAATCCTTGAATATATGAAGCGTTTCATGGGTTGGAGTTCAGCCCGAACCCGAACAGAGCTGGGGTTGCTCGAAGAATACAACATTATTGAAAGAGACCGTCTTCATCGGCTGAACTTTTTCCGATTGAAGCGATATGCGAAAACCTTGTTGTATGGCGAAGATATTACGAGAGTTACAAAGGTTTCGACAAAGCAATCGACAATGGTTCGCTCGCTTATTTTCAATGAATATGTGTTAACGAAAACCGACATTGAAGAGTTCAAAACGCAAACCATCATGGAATTTCTTGTTGGTTTGCAGTCGCAGACTAGCATGTTCTATCGCCAAAAAGAAGGTTTCAATGTCATAAAGTCTTACGTGAAACAAAAACTAATCCAAGTGACTCCGACTCTTAACAACGAAATGTTTTACTTGCAGAATAAAATGGACACCAGCTTCGGCAAGTCAGTCGAAAAGGTGTACGAGCGTCACCCGATATTTGATAAACAAATCAATTATCATGGGCTTCAGCAGATGAATATTCACTTTGCCGGAGGACTTTTTGAGGAGAAGAGAGTAATTGCCAATGACCCGAACTCATCGGTTGAAATCGGGAAGCAAATCGGCTTCGAGCTTTTGTTTTTCCAGGCTGACGTGAGTCTATCAGGTTCTGATTTTTTAGATAGAATCAAAAGAGCATCTATGTACTTGAAATTTTTGTTGAAGGTGCCGGACGAGAATGAATTAAAATTACACTTTACGTTTTTTGGGAACAACGAGGACAAGATAGATACGTATCGAAAATTCTACAATGCGAGTAAAGAGAAGCCTCAAGATGTTACTGTTGATTTTAAGTTTGTGGATATTGATACCAAATATTTTAAAGGTCGTCACGTTCTCCTTGCGGTGAAGTAGAAAGGAGAAATCCAGAACCTTGTTTGAAGAAGTTAAACATTTAAAGCTTAACCAGGGAGAGTTAGAGATGCTGTTCACGCATTGTGGCTTTCCTGTATCGCAGAAGAAGAACAGTCATATCCAAACCGGTCATGCACAGTTCGAAACCCCTTAGAATCGCTTCAGAGCATATTCAGGAGGCATTAACGCACATTCGGGAATTGAATGGCTATAGTAGTATCAGAAAAGAAAACAGGAAGTAGTGATGGCTACTGTTTTCTTTGGTAACAATAAGATAGAACCACAACGAATTATTAAAAATCACAACAAAGACTACTATAAATATAAAAGAATATAAACACAAAAAAACCACACTTGCTATCTGTTTCTTTGTGTTTCGTAGAGGATGCCCAATAACTCTACGTATCAAAAACTGGATAGGTGGTCACAGCCAATGCGCTAAATAGAGACGATTACAGCCGATGCAAATCTTACGGAGACGCACATTGGATAAAGGGTTTTGCTTATTACCCATCTGTAATTTGTAGGGTGAGGACTACCCATCAAAAAGAAGTGTCGTTGAAGGATACCAATGATTTTTTTAAATCGTGGGTTACTTTATTTCAACTTTGTGAAAGTCTGTTTTAAAAAACAGAGTCACTTAATTACAATAACAACAAATTGTTATTGTAAAGTTGAATCGCCCATGGGATTGGAGAGGGTTAAAACAAAGTAATGGTCTAAAAAACCGTGATAATAAGCTTGCATACAATACCGTCACTGTGACCGAAGAACAAAGCAATCACCTGCCCCCTACAATTTCGATTTTTTTTGCTTCGAAATTGTAGGGGGGGGTTTTGTGCGCCAGCCCAACAGTTCCCTTCAGTCCAAAGTGTGAGATGCGTAAGTACAAGTGATAAGCGCACAACCCTTAAGGAAGAAAAAAACAAGAGAAAAAAGAATTCCTAGTACATAGATAAACCCCAGAGATGTTGAATGTTGATGCTCAAAAACAACGTTTCGGTACGGAGATTTTCAGCGTGAACAGAAATAAACCCGTATTTCAACATGGCGATGTTGGCTGTTAATTCTCCAAAAAACAACGCTTCAGTCCGTAGTTTGGGAGCACAAATACTCCCCGTTTTTCTACTCCTGTGCTGTTTTTAAGCACCACAAAGAACCACCACAATGAGGTTAATCTCTAATCTCTAACCAATTGTAAAACGGAATTTTCTTTTTATCGGTATTATTCTCAGGTGCATTGCTAACAATAGGTTTTTTATATGTCTTTAATTCGCTTTCAAACACTGCTGGGAGGGATTTAATGTCCATACCATCCTTTATGTAGTTTGCCATCTTAGTAACGACTTGATAAGCCTTTAAAAAGCCTTTTTTATCTATATTTCCGGCACGTAATACGAAAATCCCCGCATTATCCATTATCACTTTAGGAAACGGTGACGATAGGATTAAGTGGTATAGCTGATTTTGCATATCTGACGTGAAATATTGCTGATAGTCCTTAGAAACCTTGACCTCAGTTTCTATCGAATCTCTTATAATATCTTTTTCTTGTTTAGAGATAAATAAGTTATTATGGTTAGAACTTAATTTTTCAGTGACGACGCTAACAGTACCAACGCTTTCACGATTTCGCTGTTCGGAAATTTGTTCTGTCATTTGTTCTGCATTATCAAGGAAAAAAACCTCTTTTAATATGCATTTAAAGTTGGGATGCGACTTCAATACGAATACATATTTATTTTTTCCATCTGCAAGACCACATACTAGAACTTCCTTTGTTTCTTTGATGTTTTTAACTGTGTTGGAAACCGTGCGTACCGTACACCCAACCTTTTCAGCAATCGTTTTAGATTCAACTTTACATATCCCTGAACCGGATAATAGAAAAATAATGTAATCTAATACTTGTTGGCGCTTTGTTTTAGCTGGAAATAATTGTTCAAAGCTGATTCCTGCATTTATAACGGATTCCTCAATGGCTTCTAATATAGTTCTTTTTTTAACTGTACTACAGCTACCACCGTGCATTACAAAACGCTGAACGTCTTTATTGTACGCGGTTAAGCGTAGGGTTTTTTCTGCTGTTATAGTCATTGTCTGAGTTCCCTTCTTGGGAACAAACAAAAAAAGTGCACTTTACCCTTCAACCATTCAAAGCGAATAGTAAAACGGTAAAATACACTTTTTAGCCTAAAAAGTTTAAAACTAGTAACTTTACGGTTTATTTATATTTGAAACCATTTGAAAACCGTGTATAATAGGCTTATGAATTAAGTAATTTTACCCTTTTCGCTGTCGAAGGTTTGAAGAAGGGTCAAAGTCATTCCAGTATCGTGTCGCCAAACACTTTACATTATGGAATGGCTTTTTTTGTTTGTCCGAACATATATAATTTACTAAATTATGACTTACCAAACTATTAAACGCAACTATAAAATAATAGATTCTCCCAGTATTACATAGGGTTTGTGTTATGCCATGTTATATCATGTTATGTCATAACATGGCATGAGAAGAGTATACAGAGAGTCAACGAAGTTTTATAGCGTTTATAAACGATGAACCTACTTTTGTGTTCTCAATGAACGGTATGAACACCTTTATATCAAGCTTTAAAAAAGCTTATTCTGTTTATAAACACTAACCGTTTACATAAATTAGTCCACAATTTAACCGTTTACAAAATGAGGATAATAAAACTGCAAATGTGTGTTTTACTTTCGGAAATACTTTTCTGATAAAAAAATACTAATCTTTGACAACCGTTTATAAACGTTGAAAAAATATTTATTAACTGTGAACGATATAAACACCTTTACATCAGTGTTTAATAAGGTTTAATCTATTAATAAACACTAACCGTTTACGTTTATTTGTCCGTTCACAAAATGAGGGGGAATGAAAATGACAAACCAAAATTCATCAGAAATAAAAGAATCTCCATCAGGGCAAATTCTCAGTACAGAAAATGCCTACGGAGCTGGAAAGTTTTCAGATGTTGTCGACGTGCATGTGAGTAAACTACGCAGATGGTCAATAGAATTAGAAAAGATGGGTTACGAACTCATGCGGGATGAATTAAACAAACGAATATATCTTGATACCGACATTGAACCATTCCTAAAATTAAAAGAATTCATTGAAGAGAAAAACCTTAAAGCCGAGGATGCTTACAAATCAGTTGCAGGAATGTTTGGAGACTATAAACACCGATTACAAACACCGATTACAAAACCTTCAGACACACAAAATATAATAAAATTAACCACGGAAGAGCTACAAGAAATGCTTAATAAAGCCTCCAAACAAGCTGTTGAAGAAACGACAGAAAAGCTCTTAGATGATATCGAACAGCGTTTAAATAAACGAGAGACTCTTTTAGTAAACTCTTTAAAAGAATCTATGAAAACTCAGCAACAAACTCAATTATTATTAGAACAATCCGTTGTAAAAGACGATAAAAAAAAGAAAAATTGGTTTCAGCAGATAGTTGTAAAAATGAAAAGGTAGTTGAAATAATAGTTACTCTTATTTATATAAGCCAGCATCAGCAACTAAGTTTGACGTCAATACGAAGACTGCGTCGGATATGTTACCGGCTTGTCTCTCATCGACGTTCTCTTTCAATAGTAATTCGTACGTCAGTTCTTGTATGAAATTTGGTGCTACATTCTGCATGGGGTCATTATCCAACGTACAGTCAGCAATCAACAATAATAACTTAGCAGTCGTGCTCGTCTTTAATGCATCGCGCATTTTTTTTAATTTTTGTATCTGTTCATCTAAGCTCACCGAGTCTTCTGCTAAATGTTCTTCCTCAGAAAAATCCATAATAGAAATATCGCTCAATTCTGCTTGTTCAATTGCATAGTTCAATGATGCTACTAATAAATCTGTATTCATGTTTGACAACTCGCTCTCTGTTTCATATTTATCATTATTTTATCAGGTTTACAGTATGAAGTCGGCTCGAATATACGATATTTACCTGCAAAAAAACAGAAGCATGATTGCTCCTGTTTTTTTATTTTTCTCTTATAATATGACAATCATATTTTTTCTTGAAGAGAGTCTTCTTTTTTATAAATGCTATTTATTTTGCTTCCCATTTGTTGTATTAATCCCACAACTAGAGCATTTCCCATACAGAAATAACGGGCTCTTTCAGGCATAGTATTCGTCCAATTATCTGGGAATCCATTTAAACGTTCACACTCTATTGGTGTCAAAATTCTTAAACGTCCATTTTGAGGGTCTCGTACAACGTGCGTACTTCGATTTCCAGTACCTTCGCTAGTTAGCATCGTCCGAGCAGGACCATCCAAATTATCAGGGAAGGCTATGCCACCTTCAGTGAACTTATATTTATGTCCATCTTTTGTTTCTCTTTCAATACTCTTCGGACCTTTCAAGTATGTGAAGTTTTCCAAAACTGTCTTCCCGTTCTTTAGTAATTCGTCATTTTTTAAAAAGTATCTTTCATCGACATCTTTTTCCAACTTCATTCCTAGTGTAATGGGTGCGAATTTTTGCGGCACTAGTTCCTCGGTATAAAAAATGCCGTTTTTCATAACACCAGAATTACGGAATCGAGCTGAAAATGTGTCTGATATTTCCACAACATCTTCTGGAAGCACTTCACTGAATGGCAAATGAACAGTAGAAGAGTTTTCTTCTACCGGAAATTCAGAACAGAAAAACCCTTCATGGTGAAGTAGTTCTGAATCATTCATGACTTGTTGAGTGGTTGCAAACTGAGAGTCGTTACGATAAGCAAAGATAAATACTCTTCTTCTTCTTTGTGCAAATCCATAATCTGCGGCATTAATAACTCTCCATTCCACTGAATATCCAGCATCCCGAAAGCTACCCAACATCACTGCAAAATCACGACCTCTTTGACTAGAAGGAGATTTTAATAACCTATCTACGTTCTCCAACAAAACAAATAGAGGTTGCTTATCCTTTACTATTCGCATGATTTCCCAGAATAGAACACCCTTTTTCCCTTCCAAACCTTGTTCGCCACTTAAAGTTCGAGCAACCGAATAATCCTGACATGGGAAACCTCCAACCAATAATTCGTGTTCAGGAATGTCTTCGGTATCTACCGTCGCAATATCTTTATTTGAATGGGATTCTTTATTTTCAAATCGTTCAGCGTAGCAATCGTAAGCGTGCTGTACTTTTTTCCCTGGTTCCCACTGATTTCCCCAAACTACTTGGAAATTCTTATCCTTTTCTAATCCTTCAAGGCCGAGTCGAAAGCCCCCAACACCCGCAAACAGCTCAACAACTTTTATCATATATATTGACATCCTTTCGATGTTCACTTAAAAAAACCATTATAATAGATTCGGACTAGGAAATTCACTAGTATACATTATATTTTAGGAGGAAAAAAGTGGAATACATTGTACATTCGCATCGTTATGCATCATCTATTTTAGCAAATGAACCGGAGTTTTACGAAACTTGGCAGAATATCATTGAAGCTATAGAAAATATTACAGAAGACATGCTGATAGAGACATATGAAAACAGGTTCAGTTCCAACAAAAGTCTATCCACAACGATTAATTATTTGTTGAAACAAGAATTTATAAGATTAGGATGGCGGCAGGAAAGCCCAATATTCCAAGACGCTAGATATAACGATAAGGCTTGGAGACTAGATTTCGCTAAAGACAACGTTTCAATCGAAGTTGCTTTCAATCACGGGGGCGTAATTGCATGGAACTTGCTGAAACCAGTATTAGCTAGCGAACTAAATCACGTTACAAAAGCAATTCAAACAAGAGTCGGTGTAGTTATTTCTGCTACCGACGCATTAAGAGTAAATGGAGGCTTTGATAATGCCGTTGGAACGTTCGAAAAGTACGTTGGTCATTTAGCTCCTCTGCAAAACCAGTTAAGCGTCCCAATCGCCATAATAGGCTTACAAAGCCCACGGTTGTTTCACATTGAACACTTCACTACTCCTGAAAATCCAAATAAACAAATTGGCAGAGTAGTAATTAATCGAGAGATTTAGTAACGACGAATAAATGAAAGAATCCAAACCTCCTGCATAAACAGGGGGGTTTTTTGATTGATTTTTAAGGCGGCAAAAAATATTTAAATTCCTTGAAAATAAGCGAAAATTTTCGTCCCTACTATTCGTTTATATCGTCTATGTTAAACGTATATGTTCAGCGTATAGTATTCGTATAGTTTACACGAAACAAAACGCAAAGTATTAACGATACTAATTGTATGATATATCAGTAATTAACGCAAGCTAGCGCATTTGATTAAACAATCAGTTGCGTGTTAGATTGATTACAGAAATAAAAAGGAGATGTTTCCCATATGGCTTCAAGATTCAGATTAACTTCACCACTATCCCCCTCTGATAAAGCCGACAAAGCTCTGAAGGATTATTACAACAGTTGGAGGGACCAAAATCAAAAATCAAAATCAGGATTTATGGCTTTAGATAACTCATTTAGAGATACACATTTAAGTACACTGGAACCAGGTCCCTTAAGGTTATATCTTTATTTTTCCTTCGCGGCTAGCAATGATTATGGGTTTAGTTGGCATGGTATTACGAAGATAGCTGAGTTCTTTGAAACTCAAACAAGGACTATTGATAATTGGATAAAAGTATTAGTGGATAAGGACTTGATATATAGAGCGCAGAAAGGGAACAAATCACATACAACTTACTTGATACCCTTCAGTGACACTATTATTACACACCCAGCACCAAAGAAACGTGACGATGATAACCAAGAATTGCTCGATGATTTAATAAAAACAATAGAAGAAATGGAATTCCTTTATGGTGATATTATTAAAGTTTTTCATTTATTTCAATGGACAAGCAGAAAAGGAAAACCGGTTACTAGAGATAACAGTACACAGTTATTGCTCATTATTTCAAAACGGACAAATGGTGTATTGATTGGTCATGTTCATGTTTTAAGAAAATCTAACCAACTGAGTGTTAATCAGTTATCTATCGAAGAACCTTCTATTTTTGAAAGCCCATTTCACTTTGATGGGTCTAATATAATTGGATTGGTTTTGCCACCGACTCCTCCTTTGCAAACTAGAGCGTCAATAAAAGACACTTTAGATTTAGTAAAGGAATTAGCAGAAATTGAGGAATGGAAAATAAAGGACCGCCCAGAAATAGAATATGGAAACAAGGATGAGCTACTTCCTATAGTAGACGAGGAGACCACCGAAATAGAACATGCCGAAGATATTGAAGAAACCAATGAGGATGCGGTTACTGAAGATTAATAAGTTGTAGCTACAGGGGGGATTTAAGGTGAAATCGACTCGAAAAAAGGTTGGTGTTATTAATGATATCGTAATACATACATTGAATTTATCATTAGAACCAGGTACACCGATTTTCATATCGGAAACTAACATTGAACATATGAAAGGCGAGCATCCAGAAGACTATGAAAAGTACGGTCACAAATTAGCTGACATACTTTCTTCCCCAGATTACATTGCTGAACATCCAAGAAACGGTTCAATTCAGTATATTAAAGTTTTTTTCGATGAAGTTGAAGAAAAGAGAGTTTTAGTTGCGGTTCGTACCAGCAAAAACGGCATTTTCTATGCTCGCTCTTTATTCGTCATGTCTGATGAAAAGGTTGAAAGCTATGGAAAAAGAGATGCATTTAAGGCATATAAAGAAAAAGAATAAAAAAGACCATAGCACGAGTGCTATGGTCTCCAACAAGAATTTTGGCGGGGTGGCACTCCCGCATCTCCATCAAGGGCGATGGCTGCCTGTTCCATCCTCAGAAATCCTTGCGTATTAGCTTATTCCATTAGTAACCCTTATTATACTACAGAACAGCCTTAATTCAAGAATACATATTATCGCTACCGGCAGTTAAGTGTCGATACTTGTCGAAAAAACGTTTCACACCAATGCTTATTTTTATATTTCAGTACGGGCTTTTTGAACGTATACTCAAAAAAAAGAGTATAGACATCCGGTTTTTCGTGAAAAACAATCCAAGGAACTTCTCGCGCTTTTTATAAAGGTTGTGTAGGTTTAATCTCATTTAAATATTTTCCGTCATCATAAGGCTGAGAGTAATATATTTCTCCACATTTTTGACATTGGACATCACAAACTCGATTGTAAATTAATTTTTCCTGCTTGGATAAATGTACTGGTGGTTCTTCAACAGCTACAACTAATAGAATACCTCCACATTTACAAAACAAATCCATTCCCCCTCAAAATATATATATAACATTATCTCATTTTGTTAAATTAGCTCAAGAAATCAGCAGTGTAAATAACTCTGAAAACTTTCCAATCTTCTAAAAGACTCTCGTTTGAGGGTTTTTTTATGTGGATTATGATATACCCATTCACCCAACAACAAACCAGCCACTATTAATGAAATATAGATGGCTGGATTGTTGGTTTGTTGGGTCATAAATATACTCAACCTCTCATCAAAAGAACAACTGCATTTTCACTTTGGGGGATGTTGTTGGTTCCGCAACAATTGTTGCATCTATAATGAGGTATTGTTTTTGGTGAAGGTGGGGGGTTGCCAGAGGTATCCTTTTCACCTCTGGAGCAACTTCATTTGTGGGAAATTATCAAAGGAGGCGTTCGTAATGAGCGAAGCTAGGGAAAGCGTCAGCAAAGAAGAACTCATAATGGAGTTGCGTGGCGAACTGCATTATCATTCCAATGGCGGCACCAGTTATCGCCGTGAAACGGCTGATTTTGCACTTCAAATTGCCGAACAGGTAAGCGATATCACTGTGTTTTTTGACAGGGAGAAAACTTACACGCTTGTCGTTGAATATTTAAAGAATAGTGACGACTATCGATTACGGGATGTAAGTAAGATGTTGTCGGTCATCATTCGTGACCTTGAAAGACAAAAAAGACTTTCGAAAGACGTGAAAGCTTACGCAGAAACAAAGATGAAAGACTGGAAGTCATTAAAATTCAAATGAAGAACAGAGTCTGTGAATGGGCTCTTTTCTTATTGCGAAAACGTTATGCATAAAGGTGGTGTTGCTAGATGTATCCATTTCACCTTTATATGGACTTACATTTATGGATATTACTGGAACATAGCAAAAAGTGTTATTCTTTACATATTTCGATTCTTTTTATCCGGGGTTTTCCATACTAGACTTAGTGTTACCAAGGGTTCTAATCAATTAATGCGGAAAAAGTTTCCCTAGGGCAACTTTCCCGAAACATAAACCTATATTAAGGGCAAAAAAAAATTAAATTGATGGTCTCTGGTTGGATTTAATTATCCATTTTTTCCTTTGATTAAAACAAGAAGATAAGATGATTCAAAACCGATAATTTGTATGCCATATGCACGGTAGGTTGACATAACACCAGGACTCGGAAGTTAGCACCTTCGACCCAACCAGTGTGGGTTCTCACTTCTTCTTGTTTTCACAAATCACTCGTTCATTCACGAAATATACATCGTTGAATTGACGGGCTTTTGGTGAGTATACTGTT
>Ga0209013_10004397_pt1 | contig 12371 bp, 9 predicted proteins | sample Cruoilmetagenom2_FD_187291 | JGI IMG/M metagenome (GOLD analysis project Ga0209013, IMG submission 187291) | Oil polluted marine microbial communities from Coal Oil Point, Santa Barbara, California, USA - Sample 2 (SPAdes) (version 2) | ecosystem: Environmental > Aquatic > Marine > Oil seeps ...
GGATCTTCCAGAAGACTTACGGGTCTCCTTCTTTGATGCGATCGTGACACCATAAGGTAAACGACGATACTATAATTCTAATATCGAAAAAGCTCCCGGACTTCTTGTGCTCCGGGAGCTCTCCGATTTATCCACCTCATCAGCGTTCCATTAAGTAAGCATCAGAGAATCCCGGTCTCCCTTGTCTCTTAATTCCATTTCGGGGTAGAATCTTAAAGAAATCCTATGGATACCGAAGAGCAACCCCGGCGAGTTCTTGGTCCGCTTACCACGCTTATTATGCTCACCCTCATGGTGGGAGTCATGGTTGCCATGGTTATTGGCGTCACATGGCTGGTGAACAACTCCACTTACTGGAGCGCCCCCGAGGTGAGCTCATCAGCGTCTAATAACGAGACCGCCCCCATCTCTCAAGGTCAGCTTGTCACTGCGATGCCCACAGGACCAGCGTATACGCCGACTCCCGACCCACCGCACGCGCTTCCGCCAATCCGCGTTAAAACCGAACAGTACACCGTAAAGGCCGGGGATTCGCTAGGTGTCATCGCTCAGCGCTACGGGATCAGCCTGGAGCAGCTGATCGATGAAAACGAGCTCGCCAACCCGAACATCCTGGAAGTCGGCCAGGTATTGACTGTACCTGTCCCCTCACCAGACATTCGCGGGCCGGGCTTTAAAATCATCCCCGATTCGGAGCTCGTCTTCGGACCGTCCAGTGACTATTTTGATGTTCGCTCGTTTATCGAACGCCAGGGTGGTTATCTTTCATCATATTCTGAAGAAGTCAATAAAGTCTCGTTGAGCGGCACACAAATTGTTGAGCGTGTGGCAAAAGACTACTCCCTCAACCCACGCCTGCTGCTGGCGGTACTGGAATACCAGAGCGGATGGGTTACTCAGCACAATCCAAACAGCGCTACCCTGGAAGAGCCAATCGCCGACCTTGGAGAACGGGCAAAAGGCCTGTACATCCAACTCGGTTGGGCAGCCAACCACCTGAACCAGGGTTATTACCTGTGGAGGGTGAACGGGACTGCGACCTGGCTCCTGGGGGACGGCAGCGTTGTGCCGATCGACTCGACCATCAACGCCGGTACGGCGGGCGTGCAGCAGATGTTCGCACCACTTTACGACACCGCCGGGTGGAACCATGCCGTCACAGAAGGTGGGTTGTTCGCCACATACTCCACGCTGTTCGGTTTCCCATTTAACTACGCCATCGAACCTTTATTGGCACCGGATTTGCAACAACCAAAGATGCAGCTGCCCTTCGAAGAAGGCCTGGTGTGGTCGTTTACTGGAGGCGGTCATGGCGGATGGGGCAGCGGCTCGGCCTGGGCTGCCCTGGATTTCGCCCCACCTGGTGAGGCGCTGGGCTGCGTACAGAGCGACGAGTGGGTAGTCGCCATCGCAGATGGCCTGATCCTGAGGGCCGAAAACGGAGCGGTCATCCAGGACCTGGATGGCGATGGGCTTGAAGGGACCGGTTGGGTGGTCCTGTATATGCACGTCGAGACGCGTGACCGGGTGCCGGCCGGCACCTACCTGAAGGCAGGTGAGCGTATCGGTCATCCATCCTGCGAAGGCGGCGTCTCCAGCGGTACCCACGTTCACGTGGCTCGCCGCTATAATGGAGAGTGGATACCCACCGACCAGGACATCCCCTTCAACCTTGACGATTGGATATCCTCCGGTACCGGACAGGCATACGATGGGTACCTGACTCGCTACGGGCAGGTGGTCGAAGCCTACGCCGGGAGATCGGAAATAAACGCGATCCAACGATGAAACGTTTCCCGCAATTACTATTCTTGGGCTTAATACTTTCGCTCCTTACAGCCGCCTGTGCTGCCGAGGACTATTGGCTTCCACCGAGCGCGCCGCCTAAGTCTCCCCCCGCGCTGGCGCTGGTGTTGGCGACCGGCGTACCGGACCTGCTTAGCCAATCTACCCCCGATCCGGTCAACAATCTGGATGAAACAGCAGAACCATCCAGCCAGCCTGCGGAAAATCCACCCGCGCCAGATCAGGATTCCGAACCAACCAGCGCAGACAGCGCACAAACTCCCACAACAGAAGTGGCGCTGGTTGATACGGCGCCGTTCCTTTACTACGCCCAGGCGGCGGACACCCTGCCGGTCGTAGCCACGCGCTACGGCGTAGACTCATCGGAGATCACTTCCCAGGATCCTATCCCCGAAAGCGCCTATCTCAATCCGGGGCAGCTGTTAGTGATCCCGCGCAGACTGACAGAAACCACTTCTCCGCAGCACACTATGCCAGACAGCGAGGTGGTCTTCTCTCCATCCGCCACTGATTTTGACGTGGAAGCTTTTGTCACCCAGGCAGGTGGCAAATTAAGCGCTTATACCGAGTGGCTGAAGAGTTCTGGCATCTCCACAGGGGCAGAGATCGTGACACGGGTGGCTACTGAAAATTCAATCAATCCACGCCTTTTGCTCTCCATGCTCGAATATCAGAGCAGCTGGGTTTACGGCGAACCCCAAGATGAAGAAGCCATCGAATATCCGATGGGCTACGTTGAACGTTATGAGGACGGCCTCTACAGTCAGCTTGTGTGGGCGGTCAACCAGCTGTCGACGGGTTACTACGCATACCGAGAGGGGCGCATGACGGATATCGGTTACCCTGACGGCACCAGCATTCGCCTGGCTCCAGATCTGAACGCCGGCAGTGCTGCGCTGCAGTATTATTACGCCCAACATTATGGAGGAGCCGAGTGGGTTGAAGCCATCGACCCGAATATCGGACTGCCGGCTTTATACACGCGCATGTTCGGCGACCCGTGGGAGCGCGCCGAGATGGTAGAGCCTCTCTTCCCGCGCGGCCTGGTCCAGCCACCATTGACCCTGCCGATCCCACGCGGGGAAACCTGGGCCTACACAGGAGGTCCACATGGCGCCTGGGAGCATGACGGGGCTTTCGCGGCTCTTGATTTCGCCCCTGGCAGCACCGAGCCAGGCTGCGTAAAGTCTAATTCCTGGGCTATAGCCTCGGCTTCCGGATTGGTGGTACGCTCTGAGCACGGTGTGGTAGCCCTAGACCTGGACGGGGATGGGCGAGAGCAGACCGGGTGGGTGCTGATCTACCTGCACCTGGAAGAAGATGGACGTGTCCCTGCTGGGTCCTGGGTGGATGCCGGGGATAACCTGGGGCACCCCTCATGCGAAGGAGGTATTTCGACAGGTACGCACCTGCACATCGCGCGCAAATTTAACGGCGAATGGATACCTGCGGACGGCCCGCTGCCATTCAATCTGGGGGGCTGGGTTGCCCATGCTGGACCGGAACCGTATAAGGGTACTTTGACTCGGGATGGGGAAACTATTACTGCATGCACCTGTGCCAACGCCGCTTCTTTCGTTACCCGCACTGAAGATGATCCGTAAGTTGACCCAATTTCTGCAGGGGCACGTGCGCGGGTGCATGTGGGTGATCCTTCTGTTTAGTTTGCTTGGCAGCGCCTGTTATCCCCAACCATCCACATCCGCTAGCTCAAACCAGGTGCTTTTTGCATCGAGCGCGCCATCCAACGCCACACAGTTGGAGAATTCTACCCCATCCACTCCAATCGCCAGTCCATCCCAACAGCAGGCTGAGCAAACACCAGAGGTACATGCCTCGCTAACCTCAAACTCGCCCGAAGAAGTGAAGGTACAGTCCACGCACACATCCACACTTGCACCCCAGATTTCAACCACACCGACGCAGGCATTCTACCAATATTACGCCCAATCCGGCGATACGCTGCCGGTGATTGCAAAACGTTTCGGCGTAGATGTATCTGAGATCGACTCCCCAGAAGCGCTGCCAGCGAGCGGTCTGCTGGATCCAGGTCAGCTACTCCTGCTGCCAGACCACCTGAGGAAACTGGAGCCTGGACTCCCACTGATACCAGATGGTGAAATTGTTTATGGCCCCTCTGCTGTCGACTTTGACGTCAGCGTTTACTTGAGCCATGCCCGCGGTTACCTGAGCCAGCATCGCGAATACCTGCGCAGCACCGGTTGGACCAGTGCGGCTGACATTATCACCCGCGTGGCGCTGGAAAATTCAATCAACCCGCGCTTGCTGATCGCCTTGTTGGAATACTCTTGCGGATGCGTGAGAAGCCAGTCAGGTGGACGGCTGGAAGACGGATACGTGCTTGGGGTGGAGGATTACCTGCGGAAAGGTCTCTACGGACAGCTGTGGTGGGCGGCCAACAAGCTCTCGACCGGCTATTATGGATGGCGTAGTGGCTCGAACCTTGAGATCAGCCTGCCGGATGGGAAAATCTACCGCCCTGCGCCTGATTCGAACGCCGGCAGCGTGGCACTGCAATATTATTTCGGACAGCTTTGGGACGCTCATACCCTTACTAACCAGGAAGATGTCTTCGACTACCAAGATTGGACGCAGGCGCTTGACCCGGTGGATGGCTTGCCGGCGCTGTTCCGGCAGATGTTCGGGGACGCCTGGGCGCGAGCTGAGGAAAGTGGACCGCTTCTGCCTGCCGGGCTGGAGCAGCCAGAAATGATATTACCCTTTGAACCGGGTTATGTGTGGAGCTACGCCAGCGGTCCGCACCCGGCCTGGCAAAGTGAAGGCGCTCTGGCAGCGCTCGATTTTGCCCCCTCTACCTACGCTCCGGGATGCGTGGAAAGCCATGCCTGGGTGTTGGCAGTAGCCGATGGGCCGGTAGTGCGTTCCGCTAATGGAGCTGTGATCCAGGATTTGGACCACACCGGAAGCGAACCAATAATCAGCGACATGAACGAGAGTACCGGTTGGGTTGTCTTTTATATGCACATCGCCAGTGAAGGACGTGTGCCAGTCGGCACTTACCTGCGCACCGGAGATCCTCTTGGGCATCCCTCCTGCGAGGGCGGTCCTGCGACGGGGACTCACTTGCATATCGCTCGCAAGTATAATGGAGAGTGGATGGCCGCCGGTGGCCCGCTCCCATTTGTGCTCGACGGTTGGACGGCACACGCCGGTGAGGCGCCTTACAAAGGTACATTAACCAAAGGCGACCAGGTGGTCATTGCCCACACATCAGGGAAGCGCACAACACAACTCAGCCGCCCTGAGGAGGAAGATTAGTTCCCGGATAAAGGCGGAATTTTTATCAAAACGATCCGCTCCGCAGATGTGGTCAGGTGAACCCCGGTTCGCAGAACCAGACGAAGTTAGCGCAAGGATCATCTGTTCAATAATAGAAATCTGGTCACAAATTGTCACAGGTTTCGAACATCTCAGGATAATTGGAAACAATTCGATGAGCGCGCAATGAAACATCGAGTAAGCGAAGAAAATCTTAATAATCGATACAAAGTAACGAGAACATAATCAGGGTTAGTAAAACCTAATATTTCTTTGATGCCTTTGTGGTAAAACTGCTATCGCAGAATGCTAAAAACACATCTTTCCTTATTCTTACTGCTTCTCGCAGCAGTCTTTTTGGGTGCCTGCCAGGGCCAGACGGACGGGCTGGTTCCCGGTGCGCAGGTAGCGGAAGCCGCGCTGCCTGCCGAAGAGAACTCGGCACAGCCTGAATCTCCGGGGACTGCCACGCAGGAGTTTATCCCCACACCATACCCTACTCGCCCACTCTATGAGCCAGGGGAGCTGGTGGAGTACACCGCGCAGACTGGCGATACTTTACCCGCGCTGGCGGCACGCTTCAACACCAGCGTCCAAGAAATCCAGGAAGCCAATCCCTTCATCCCGGCATCGGCAACCACCATGCCATCGGGTATGCCCATGCAGATCCCCATCTATTACCTGCCATTGTGGGGTTCACCGTATAAGATTCTTCCCGACAGCCAGTTTGTTAATGGCCCATCCACGGTCGATTTTGACATCCAGGAGTTCGTCAGCCAACATCCGGGTTGGCTGAACGGCTACGTATATTATGCAGCGGGCGCCAACCGGGACGGGGCCGGACTCGTCGAATACGTCGCGCTGCGCTACAGCGTCAGCCCGCGCCTGCTGTTGGCGCTGCTGGAGTACCAGGCCGGCGCTCTATCGAATCCACAGTTAACGGATGATTTAGAGACTTACACCCTGGGATACAATTATTGGGATCACGAGGGAGTGTACCTGCAGCTCAATTGGGCCGCGAACCTGCTGAACAATGGTTATTATGCGTACCGCGCCAGTCGGTTATCCATGATCGAGCATCCCGATGGACGCATGGAGCGCCTCGACCCATGGCAGAACGCGGCAACCGCCAGCCTGCATTATTACTTCAACCAGATATACGATGAATACAACGCCTACGCCTGGGCGATCTCGTCCGAGGGACTGGCTCGCACCTATACTGCACTCTTCGGAGATCCCTGGGAGGATGAACAACCCCATATCCCCGGCAGCCTTACTCAACCAGAGCTCAGCCTGCCATTCGAGCCCGGAAACACCTGGGCATTTACCGGAGGCCCCCACAGCCCATGGGGAGTAGGTGAGCCATTTGCAGCGCTGGACTTCGCGCCGCCCGACATTAACGCCGGAAGCTGCCAGGTGTCGTCCCAACACGTGACAGCGGTCGCCGATGGTGTGGTGGTGCGCTCAGAGACCGGTGTGGTGGTGCTGGACCTGGACGGCGACGGCGATGAACGCACCGGCTGGAATATTTTCTACCTGCACCTGGCCACCCGAGACCGCGCCCGGCTCGGAGCGGTCCTGCAGGGTGGTGACCCTGTCGGCTATCCATCTTGCGAAGGGGGAAAAAGCACCGGCACACACGTCCACATCGCCCGTAAATACAACGGTGAATGGATGCTTGCAGAGGGGACGTTGGCTTTCAATATGCAGGGGTGGGTGGCCCACGACGGGGCTGAACATTATCAAGGTACGCTAACGCGCGGCGGTGAGACTGTGACAGCCTGCGTGTGCTCCGACGCCAAGAGCTTCATAACTTCGGAGCCAAGGTAGCGGACAGCTTCAATGGCGGTATCGTAACGGCCACAGCAGAAAGCAATCGGACAGCGTTTTAACAATCCGATTATTCATCGCTAAAGAGGGAAAAAGAAATGCATAACAAATATGATGACCTAGAAGGTTACGCCAGGCAGCGCATCGCCGCGCATAAGTATCCTGGCGACTATCACAGTTTCCGCATGTTCGTATGCGATCATTGTGGTGTCATTCCGTTGGTGCTGACCATCGAGCACCATACGGGGGCCAAGAAGAGCAACTTCAAAGGTATCATCTCCGGGCGGTGTGCACAGTGCGGGACAGAAAAGCGCGTTTTCAGCTTCACGGGTGCACACAGGAAACCGTTGAAAGTAGAAAAACCTGTCTGTAAATGTGGGAGGGATCATTTTTGGGTGGGGGAGTGTGAACGCATCGAAAGGGAGGACGGCATGATGGGATTCTTTGATGAAGGCGTGGTTGTCGGAAAGTGTTCTGGATGCGGTCGCAAGCGTGCCTTCGTGTACACGGATTAATGATGACTGGTTTGGAATAATCTTGCTTTGAGCGCGCCAAGATGGTGGTTCGCGGTGTTCAGGCATAATTCTTGCAAACTATTAGCTGAAGGATCGATGCAATGAAGCAGAAAATTGAGATTACGACCGACCGCGTATGAATAGCTCAACTGCTGGATGGTAGAAAAGAAACGCTCCAAAGCGAGTAAAGTTAGCCACCATTGCGATAATTTTTGATGATAAAATATTTATAGGAAACGCTTATTCCGGTAATGGCTCAAAATGCCATCGGAGCGTCGTAATTTTCTACTCCGATTGTGTACTGAAATGTGTGTAATTTTTTTTGTGCGTCGCAGACGCACAAAAAAAATTACACAAGAAAACCTACACAATCTCTACTCCTCCTGGTGGGGTGAATGAAAAACACCAGAAGTACAAGGTTTATCAGGCTTTATCGATCGAGATGGTCGCGAAATCAGTGCACGAATCGGACGGAGGTACATCTATGAACACACTTATAGCAATTGTCTTAGGCATCATCATTGGATTCCTGATCGAGTGGGTGGTTGATTGGATATATTGGCGAGGCAAGGCGTCCACCCTGAAGGATCAGCTCAACGAGCTGCAAAAGGGAAGCAAGAACATGGAAAATGAAATCAGCGCGCTGAGAGAAGAAAACCAGCACCTTAAGGAAATCTTCGGTGTGCCGATGGATGAGGGACAGGAATCACCGGGAGAAGATGAGCAAATTCTCCAGGATGCAGCAGCCTCGACTGTTCTGGTACCGGAGTTTATTGAGGAGGAAGAACAGGAAGAGGGCGAGGCGCAAGAAGAACAGGAGCAGGTGGAGGACGTACAAGAGCCAGCTCTTGCGGAGGATATCGCCCATGCTGCACCTGATATCCGGGAAGTTGAGATCATTGGATCTGATTATGGAGAGAAGCTGCGGGCGATTGGAATTAACACCCCCTTGGACCTGCTGAAGCGTGGGTCTACGTCCCAGGGCAGGGCGGAAATTACAGAACAGGTTGGTATCAGCCAAACCCAGCTGCTGGAATGGATCAACCATGCTGAACTTTACCAGATCAAAGGGATGATCCCCGAGTACGCAAACAATCTAAAAGAGGCCGGAGTGGATACTGCTGTGGAACTCGCCACTCAAGACCCGCAGGACTTGCACGAGAAGCTGGTAGCAGCCTATGCAAAAAAGACGCCGGATGCTCAACCACCGGGTGAGGAGCAGGTTCAGGATTGGGTCAAGCAGGCAAATAGCTTGCCGAATGTAGCCACATACATGGCATTGCGTTCGAAACAAGGGAGTTAAGCACTATGAACATTTCCCGCAACTTCGATCGAATAGATATCTACAAGGCGATCAGTTTCGTGATTCTGCTGGCCATCCTGATCGTGGCGATTTTAGCCTCAGGCGGAGAGTCAGGTGAGGGCGCGATCAGCGGCCCACAATCGGCGACGCCTACATCAGACCAGGCACCGCCTGGCGTATCGATAACAGAAGAAGCCGCACAGGCAGTACCAACCCCGGATAGGTCAGAAGAAGAGGGTGTTCCCCCTCTCCCAGAGTCCAGTGTGGTGTTAACCTACGACGTGACCGAGGGTCTGCTCATTGCACCTGACGGAAAAGCAGTCTATGGATTGAGTATTGACGGGCAGATATGGATCCCCATCGTACCGGTGGAACTGGCTGACCAGCTTGGCACACCGGCGCCTGAAATCGACGCGCGCGGGGACTGGATCGTTGTGAGTGTTGACGGAGGCGAACAATATCGCTGGGATGAAACGGCTATGGTCTGGGTAAAGGATGTTGCAGTCTCTCCCGCACCAACAGCGACACAGATGGAAGAAGAACAGGCAGCGGTCATCCCAACCACGCCTGCCCCACTTCCAGAAACACCTGCTGAATCGGGAATCCCCAACCTTCCGATCCCCACCGCAGCACCTGGGCTGCCAAAAACTTACACACTGCAAACCGATGAGTTCGTGTACTGTATCGCGCGCCGTTTTAACGTCAACCCCGACCAGATTCTGGCAATGAATGGGCTGACATATTCATCGATCGTACGCCGTGGAATGAAGCTGAAGATTCCACAAACTGGAGACCGCTTCCCCGGTAATGCCTCCTTGCAAGCTCATCCCACATGGCACACAGTTAAGGCCGGGGAAACAATCTATTCGATTGCCTGTGAGTACGGCGACGTTTACCCCTGGGCGATCGCTTATGCGAACAATCTGGAGTCGCCGTACCATTTGCTGGTGGGAATGGAGCTGTATATTCCATAAACGTCAACCAGAAAGCCGGCGAATCGATGTATAGAGTCCAAAACCACCCGCGGGATTATTTTCCCCGCGGGTGGTTTATCGTTAAGGTGGGCGGGATGGACTGCAATCGCCGGCAGCTTGTTTGGTAGAGCCGCCATTGGATTGTGCCCCGGCGTATGCATAAAGGGAGCGGATTATTGCAGCAGGTAAGTGAAGTGCTGATAAAAGAACAAATCCCTTCGAGGACGGGGTGGCGGATCGCATCAATTGGATAAGAGACTCTCTCACAGATTGTACTTGTTCCAAAAGAACGCATATAATAAAAGAAGTCGTAACCAATTCCTTTTAATTTTATAGAAACTCTTATGATCGCAGGAACACGGGATAACGAACATGGAAGACTCATCCTCTCTTTTCGAACGCTTCATCACCCGTAAGCGACGCGTATGGGTTACGCTGGTAGTTAGTCTGCTGCTGCTGGCACTCCCATTCGGGGCCGCCTACCTGGATAACGCTCTGGAAGAAATTTACCGGCAGGGGGAATGGCGCGTATTACTGCTTGCCCCTGCTATCATCATCTACATCCTGCTCGTTTCCCCGGTCATGACGCGCATGGAGGAAAACGTGTTGCAAACTTTGCGTCCCCTCTTGCTTCTGGATGACGAAGAATATGACCGACTGGTCAGTCAGTCTTCTGATACTAATCCACTGCACGAGTGGCTCGCCTTCGGGATTGGCTTCAGCCTGGGAATTGCTGCTTCCATGGCCAGCGGGATTGATGAGCAGTATACCTGGCTGCTCATTTACTGGTTCGCCAGCATGGGATTGATGTACGGGCTGCTGGCCTGGACGATCTTTGTCGCAGCTGCTGGTACGCGGATGAACGCCGCTCTCCACCGGAGCCCACTGCGCATCGACATCCTGGATTCGACGCCCTTCGAGGTGGTTGGCCGGCAAAGCCTGCTGATGGCGCTGGTCTTCCTTGGAGGGATCACCTTGAGCCTGCTGCTGTCATTCCAGCCGGAGAATATATCCACGCCTGAATTCTGGATCATTTACGTTCTCCTGGTGCTGGTAACCATGCTGATCTTCTTCCTCAACATGCGGCCCACGCACCTGGTCCTGGCCGCAGAAAAGAAGCGCGAACTGGAGCCGGTCCAGCATCACATCCGGCGATCAAGCCGGGCCCTGGTGGAATGCCTCGACCAGGGGCAGGACACGGAGAAGCTGGCCGCCGAGATCAACGCCCTGGTGATTTACGAGGAGCGTCTGCAATCAGCGTTTACCTGGCCCTATAACACATCCATGCTGCGTACACTTTTTTTCTCCGTCTTCGTCCCAATCGGCACACTGCTGGCGCGGGTGGGGTTTGAGCTCTTGTTCCAATAAAGGCGCTTTGGGTTTCCTGTTGGTGGGTCCACAAGGGCGGTTGCCCAAGGCTCGGCTGCCTGCAGATCAATAAGATGATGTTTTCCCGGTCTACAATCCTCAAGGCTTAAATAAAACGAGCCCGAAGTCGTCTGCCACGCGCCCGCGCGGCGGTAGCTGGTCGTCTGGTGCAACAGTACAGCACTCCCGTCCCTTATCTCCTCATTGAGCAATTACCGAATCCCTTGATGTGTTTAGGCGTGGCTAATACTGAACGCGTGGTGGATGCCTACGGCTCGGAGAAGGCCGGTTCGGTAGGTTCTGAGATTTCGTAGTCGCGCTCCCAGCCCTCGTGCTGCAGGGTGAGGGACTCGATCGCCACGCAGGTGTCGTTGGCGTCCAGCTCAACGAGCGCCACGTACTCCGAAGGCCAGCAGCGGTAGATCTTAAAAGCCATCACCAGCTGTCCCGCTTCGTTGAAGAGTTCAATGATGATGTCTTTGCGGAAGTCCTTCAACGAAACTTCGCTGCCCAGGCCGGAACCGAATTTCCACACCTTGTTCGCCCAACTCTCGAACTGCGTGTCGTGCGTGCGGCCGCGCTCCAGGACGATCGGATCATAGGACGTCTGTCCGGGTGATCGACGCTGTATGTTGGGATCACCCCCCTCGCGGTGCACGACGACTTCCGTCCTGCGCCTCAACCCGCTGACCCTATCAATCCCGGCCACGTATTGCCCGTCCCATTTTACACGAAACTTGAACTGCTTGTATGGATCGAATCGATCTGTGTTTACCGTGAACTGTGCCATCATCTGCCTCCTTTTGTCCAATAAACTTGGTCCTGGTCCTGGTCCTGGTCCTGGTCCCCTCTATATTGCCCCTTAATAAAAGCGGGCTCTATATGAATTATAAGGCAAATTTGGGACTTGGTTGTTCATTGAAAGTTCTCCTATCTTCGTTCCCCCTTTTTTCCAGGCTTCGCTTTCGTTTTGGTGCTTTTTTCCTGAACCTTGCGCTGTACTACTAGTTATGGTACCTAAATTACGCGTATTTTCAATTAATTTAATTGTTATATTCATTTTTCGTAATAACACCTTGACATTATTTACATAATACTATATAATACCAACGAAATAAGAAGGTCGATATAATTATTGTTATATAAAACTTGAATTGAAGGAAGATTTATGAACACCTTACCCACCAGATGTCCGATATGCGACGGAGAAATCACCGTCACGCGCATCTACTGTCGAGACTGCGATACCACCATCGAAGGGCGCTTCACTGGCGG
>Ga0209013_10004398_pt1 | contig 12368 bp, 10 predicted proteins | sample Cruoilmetagenom2_FD_187291 | JGI IMG/M metagenome (GOLD analysis project Ga0209013, IMG submission 187291) | Oil polluted marine microbial communities from Coal Oil Point, Santa Barbara, California, USA - Sample 2 (SPAdes) (version 2) | ecosystem: Environmental > Aquatic > Marine > Oil seeps ...
ATTGTCAGAGCAGAATTTATTCCTATGATGATTGGTGATGAGAATTATAAACTGCTTACCAGAATAAAATCATATTTTGACCCTGACCATATTTTTAATCCTGGGAAAATAGTGGACGCCTATCCTATGGATGAATCTTTGCGGTACGAAATAGATCGACTTGAACCTGATATCAATACCCTTTTGGACTTCTCAGACAGTGAGGGAATATTAAAAGCTGCAGAAAAATGTAATGGAAGCGGAGATTGCAGGAAAACCCATAAAGCTGCCGGGGGGATGTGTCCGAGTTATCATGCGACAAAAAATGAAAAAGATACGACCAGAGGACGTGTAAATTTACTTCGAGAAGTACTAACAAATTCCGCTGAGATAAACCGATTTAATTCTTATGAATTAAAAGAGGTATTCGACCTCTGTTTAAGTTGTAAAGCATGTGCCAGTGAATGCCCCAGTAATGTCGATGTTGCCACCTTAAAATCTGAATTTCTATATCAATATCAGGTGACAAACGGATATAGTTTCAGGAATAAACTATTTGCATATAACACCAGGCTGAATGCTTTGGGAAGTATAGTTCCCAAAATAACGAATACGATTTATAATTCCCAAATGTTGGGTAATATGATCAAGAAAATTTCAGGAATAGCGACTGAAAGAACCTTGCCTAATGTTTCAAATATTAATTTAAATAAATATCTTCAAAAGACTTATAAACAATTAGTTAATAAAGAAAAAAAAATTATTTTATATATTGATGAATTCACTGATTACCTGGATGCTGAGGTAGGCAAAGACGCAATAGACTTGTTATGCGGATTAGGGTATGAAGTAAGTCTCATTCACGCCGAAAGTGGTAGAACATTTATTTCAAAAGGGTTTTTGAAAGAGGCTAAAGAACTGGCAACTAAAAATATAGAGGAACTGTATGAATATGCAAAACAAGGTATACCAATTCTGGGAATAGAACCATCTGCAATTCTGACCTTCAGAGATGAATACAAAAGGTTTCATTTTGAAACGGAAAAAGTTGAAGCAATTGCTTCTGCATCCTTCCTAATTGAGGAATTCCTGTCCAATGAGATAAAAAATGGAACTATACATAAAGAACAGTTTACAAGGTCGGCTGCTACAATTAAAATTCACAATCATTGCCATCAAAAGGCACTTTCTAATCAAAAAGTGACTTTTGATATATTAAATCTTCCGGAAAATTATAAGGTTAGTATCATAGCGTCCGGCTGTTGCGGCATGGCGGGATCCTTTGGATATGAAAAGGATCATTATAATACAAGCATGCAAATTGGCGAGTTAAAACTCTTTCCATCAATAAGAAAATCTGATGATAACGTAATTATTGCTGCTAATGGAACCAGCTGCAGACATCAGATATTTGATGGTACTGGAAGACAAGCCCTACACCCCGTAACTATTTTAAAAAAGGCATTACGCATCAATTGATTTGTCTTTTTTTTCCGCAAGTTGTTGTTTTGAGACCAGTTTCATTTCGAGGGAGCTAATTAATTCGTCTAATTCCATTGACTTTAAATCCTCATCAGCATAAAAGGGAGAAAGTTTGTCATAGCTGTAGTTATAGATTTTCCAACGCTTAAATGAATATTCCAAAGCAGTGAGGTTTTCAACCCAATCACCGGAATTAAGATAAGTACATTTGCCATTCTTTGTCTCAAGTATTTCCTTTTTGGGCTGGTGAATATGTCCGCATATCACATAGTCATAACCCTTGGCTATTGCAGTTTCTATTGCCGTTCTCTCAAAATTGTCGATATATTTTATAGCTTTTTTAACGCTATTTTTAATTTTTTTTGCAAGTGAATATTTTTCTTTCCCGAGTTTAGTTAAAAACCAATTTATAAGTCTATTTAAACGGAGCAGGATATCGTAACCATATCCCCCCAGTTTAGCAAGCCACTTTGCGTGTAGAATGGAAATATCAAAAACATCTCCATGAAAAAACCAGGCTTTTTTCCCGTCTAAGTTTAAAACTAATTTGTCATGAATACTAAAGTTTCCTACATACGTATTGCTAAACTTACGCAACATCTCATCATGATTACCGGTAATGTAAATGACTTCGGTACCCTTGGAAGCCATACTTATAATTTTTTTGAGAATCCTCAAATGGGAGGCAGGAAAGTAGTGTTGGTTAAATTGCCAGATATCAATAATATCCCCATTCAGAATTAATTTTTTAGGTTTTATGCTGCTTAAATAAGCCATTAATTCTTCTGCATGGCAGCCAAAGGTACCTAAGTGCACATCAGATATTACCACTACATCTATATTCCGCTTCTTCAAAGGATAAAGAATTACTTTATTGCAAAATTAGGCCCATTGGTATAATATTATTTTAAGTTAAAGTCATTAATGTATAACGTCAAGGTTAAGTTTTACACAGATAAACAGCCATTTGTTACCTTAATATTAACTGGACAAGCGTTTTGGATTCCGTTCATTTAACATCTATCTTTGGCTGGTAATAGATGGAGTTTTAACTCTTAATTGGATATAGGATAGACCCTAATTTATGGCTGGTAATACGTTTGGAACACTTTTTAAACTCACTACTTTTGGTGAATCACACGGTAAAGCCATCGGGGGAGTTTTGGATGGATGCCCATCTGGAATAATTCTGGATATGGAAGCAATTCAAAATGAGCTGGATAGAAGAAAGCCCGGCCAGTCGGCCATAGTCACCCAGCGTAAAGAGCCGGATAGAGTGGTTTTTTATTCCGGTATTTTTGAAGGAAAGACTACGGGCACACCTATTGGTTTTGCGATTTATAATACAAATCAAAAATCAAAAGACTACTCTCATATAAAGGACTCATATCGCCCTTCTCATGCGGATTATGTATATGATAAAAAATATGGTTTTAGAGATTATAGAGGAGGGGGCAGAAGCTCTGCTCGCGAGACAGCCAGCCGCGTGGTTGCAGGTGCAATCGCTAAACAATTTTTAAATGGGATTAGTATTAATGCCTTTGTTTCTCAAGTTGGTTCTCTTCGGCTTGAAAAACCCTATTCAGAACTGGATTTAAAATTAACTGAAAGCAATGCCGTGCGATGTCCGGATCCGGATACAGCGACCAGGATGGAATCTTATATTAAAGAAATTCGAAAGGAAGGAGATACTGTTGGCGGGATTATTAGCTGTGTAGTAAAGAATGTCCCTATTGGACTGGGAGAACCTGTTTTTGATAAGCTTCATGCCGATCTTGGCAAGGCTATGTTATCTATTAACGCAGTTAAAGGGTTTGAATATGGTAGCGGTTTTGAAGGGGTTAAAATGAAAGGAAGTGTTCATAATGATCAATTTAGAGCAGATGGCACCACGATTACCAATAACAGTGGCGGAATACAGGGGGGCATAAGCAATGGTATGGACATTTATTTTAACGTAGCCTTTAAACCAGTTGCTACTGTTATTCAGTCTTATGAAACTATTGATAAAGATGGGAACATGGTCAAAACTCAGGGTAAAGGCAGACATGATCCCTGTGTGGTACCAAGAGCGGTGCCAATAGTAGAAGCAATGGCGGCATTGGTACTTGCGGATTTCACACTACTAAACAGAACCATTAAATTATAAACTTGCTTTTTTAGGGGTTTTCCTATCAAAATACTATCTTTCTAACCTAAACTTTTTATATGAAGAAACTGGAATTGCATTGGCAAATCCTCATAGGGATGATCCTTGGCCTTCTTTTTGGCTTCGCAATGACTTATATTGAATGGGGTCGTGGTTTCGTGCAGGATTGGATTAACCCTTTTGGGACTATATTCGTTAAATTACTTAAACTAATTGCAATTCCTCTTATACTAGCGTCCTTAGTTAAAGGGATTTCTGATTTAAAGGATATTTCAAAATTTAAAAGAATAGGACTTCGAACAATAGCCATTTATATATGCACAACAATTATTGCCATTACTATCGGATTGGTTTTGGTTAATATTTTGCAACCAGGCGAGGGCATTTCAGAAGAAACAATTACAAAATTAACAGAGACCTATGCTTCAGATAGTGGTGTTACTTCAAAACTGGAAGAAGCTTCCAGGCGAAAAGAAGTAGGGCCTCTGCAATTTTTAGAAGATATGGTGCCCGATAATGCATTTGGTGCCATGAGTGATAACAGATTGATGTTACAGGTTATATTTTTTACCATTTTCCTGGGCATATCTTTGTTATTAATAGGTGAAAAAAGAGCTAAACCGCTGAAGAAGTTTTTTGATTCATTAAATTATGTTGTTCTAAAAATGGTAGATTTAATTATGCTAACCGCGCCGTTTGCGGTATTTGCATTATTAGCCAATGTTGTTGCTTCTTCCGGCGACCCGGATCTATTACTGGCGTTATTGAAATATGCCGGAGTAGTGGTTTTAGGGCTTTTTTTAATGATTGTTTTTTACACCCTTGTAGTGTCTATTTATACAAAGAAGAATCCTTTCTGGTTTTTGAAGGAGATTAGTCCGGCACAGCTATTGGCATTTTCTACAAGTTCGAGTGCGGCTACACTTCCTGTTACAATGGAAAGAGTAGAGGAGCATATAGGTGTAGACAAAGAGGTGTCTAGTTTTGTACTCCCGGTAGGGGCCACTATCAATATGGATGGCACAAGTTTATATCAGGGTGTTGCGGCTGTTTTTATCGCTCAGGCTCTTGGTTTTGATCTGACCCTTGGGGGGCAATTAACTATTGTTCTCACAGCCTTACTGGCATCGATTGGATCAGCGGCTGTACCCGGAGCAGGGATGGTAATGCTCGTAATTGTTCTGGAATCTATTGGTTTCCCATCAGATAAGCTGGCTATTGGTCTGGCACTTATTTTTGCAGTAGACCGGCCTTTGGATATGTGCAGAACAATTATAAATGTTACCGGAGATGCAACCGTTGCCATGGTTGTTGCCAAGTCTGTCGGTAAATTAGGTAAACCCCATATAGAGGACTGGGATGAATTTTATGAAGAAGTAAAATAAATTTAAAACTATACCCATGAATATTTGTTTTCTTATGTATCCTTGGGAGGAGATTGATCCTGAGAATGATACAAGCCTTGCGTTAATTCACGAATGCGTTAAACGAAATCACGGCGTAGCTTTGTGTACTCCTGCGAATCTCACAATTCGGAATAGTGTTACCAATGCTTTTTGTACTGTTTTAGGGAGAATGGAGAAAGTACCCGGAAATCTGAAGTCCTTTTATAAACAGGCAGAAATAAGGGAGGATATGCTGCCATTGGCTGGTTTTGATGTTATTTTCATGAGAGCCAATCCGCCACTGGACCCAATTATGCTGAATTTCTTAGATTCCGTAAAGGATGATGTGTTCATTGTAAATTCCCTGCAGGGTTTAAGGGAGGCGAACAACAAACTGTACACCGCTGCCTTTGGTGATAGTCATAGTAATATAATTCCAGTCACCCATGTTTCCAAGAATAAGAATTATCTGGTAAAGCAGGTTAAAGAATCCAAAGCTGATAAAATGATCTTAAAGCCATTAAATGGCTTTGGGGGTTCGGGAGTTATCCTGATTGAAAAATCAGCAATGTCAAATATAAAGTCGCTTTTGGATTTTTATGTTACCAGTTCCGATGGTTCATCCAATTATGTTATTCTTCAGGAATATATTGAAGGTGCAGATCAGGGTGATGTAAGAATACTGATCTTAAATGGAGAACCCATTGGAGCAATGAGACGCATTCCTGGGTCTGATGATCATCGCTCCAATGTTTCGGCAGGCGGTTCAGTTGCCAAGCATACACTTACAAAACAAGAAAAAGCCCTTTGTAAACAGATAGGACCTAAACTGGTGAAGGATGGACTATTTTTTGTAGGAATCGATGTTATAGGCGGTAAATTAGTTGAAGTAAATGTTATGTCCCCCGGTGGGATAACCTATATGAATAAGGTCTATAAAACCAAAATTCAGTCAAAGATAATAGACTTTGTAGAAAGCAAGGTGGTAGACAAATTACAGGCATTTGACAGACGTTCCAGATTGAGAAATGAGGTTGAGAATGCTTAAGCTCTCAGTTGCCGAAATTATTTCAAATATTGAATCTGAAATCCCATTTGAGGCGGTTTCTGAAGATTATTCTTTTACTTTAAAAATAAGTGAATACGCCCCGTACATCTGTGCTGCTGTCCACAATGGGCATCAGTTCAGAAAATCACTTTGGGATAATTGTCTCCATACCGAATATGACCGATGGTTCGAAGAAGATCCATGCACCAGGGAAATGGTAGAATCGCATCCTATTGTCATATCGGGTTGTGATAGCAGATTTGAATATGATCTTAATCGTCCTCCTGACGGGGCCATCTATGCCGATGCCTGGGGAAAGCAGTTATGGAAAACACCATTATCTGCAAAAGAATATGATCTTAGTATGCGTAAACACGCATCGTTCTATAATGTTGTTCACGCACTTATTTACCAAATTGAAAAGAAATACGGCAAGGCCATAGTTTTTGATATGCATAGTTATAACTGGAAACGCTGGGACAGGCAAGTGCCTACCTGGAACCTTGGAACCAGCAACATTGACAACAGACGTTTTGGTAGTATTGTTACAGACTGGCAACAAAAGCTGGGTGCAATGAAATTACCTAATAATATAAAATCGGATTGCAAAATTAATGACACCTTTCAGGGAAATGGTTTTTTTCTTAAATATATAACAACAACTTTTAATAATACCCTCGTTTTAGCGACAGAAATTGCAAAGGTGTATTGTGATGAGCTCACTGCTATTATTTATCCCGAAGTAGTACGTTCTGTAGAGTTGCAATTAAAAGAATTAGTACCTTTGCAGGCTAAAGAATTTCACGAAAAAGATTTATGATTACGGAAGACCATCGCCTGGCAATTCAGTACAAGTACCCTGATTTAGTGGAAGTGGATGACAACCTCGATCGGTTGATAAGGAGTATCGAGTTACTCAGCTATGTAAATCCACTAAATATCGAAAAGGAAAAACATAAGTTTTTTGCTTCAAAATATATAGATGATCCCGAATTTAAATACCCAAAATTAAAGTTCGATCCCTATAAGCTTCATCGCTTATTTTATGCACAAAGATTAGAGCGCATTCAGGATCCTGAATTAAAGAATTTATATACCGACATTATTTATTATTATGCCAATATGGTGCAATGCATCAAAACAATTGGCAAAGGGAAAGAGTTTTATTACAATTCGCTCAACATATATGGAACTCCTACAGAGAAGGATGTTCAGAATGCTAAATTCATACTACATTTTGATGATGAACCTGCTTCTGCAGATATGGAAAAAGTTTTTTCCACAGAAGAGGCAAAAGCGTATTTTGAAGATTTTGCCGCATCCTATGAATTTCCTGTAAATATTAAATATGCGACACATATAGCAGCTGATGCCATGGTAAGCAATGCAACCAAAACATTACTTATAAAGCGAAATGCGAGATTTAGCCAAAACCAACTGCTTACATTAGCCAATCATGAAATTGGGGTGCACCTGGTTACTACGTTTAATGCTGCACTTCAACCATTAAAAATATTTTCCAACGGGTTTCCCAAGAATGTCGAAACCCAGGAAGGGCTGGCTGTTTTTAGTGAATATATGAGCGGAGCACTAACAATAAAAAGACTCAAAGAATTGGCGTATAGAGTTTTAGCATCAGATAGTTTAATTAAGGGTTATAGTTTTGCTGATACCTTCGATCTAATACATAATCAATACAAACTGAACAGAAATGATGCCTTTTCAATAACCTTAAGAGCCCACAGAGGAGGTGGGTTTACCAAAGATAGGTTATACTTAAGTGGGTTAAAAAAAGTCTACAGACGATATAAAAGTAATGAGTCAATGGATATTCTACTTACCGGAAAAGTAGCATTAAACAATGTTGATCAAATTAAATACTTGCAAGACTTAGGCCTGGCGCAGCCCATAAGTTTCAACAATCTCGCTTTTACAGAAAAACTAAGCACCAATGCCACTCTAGATTTTATATTGAATAATCTAAAATAGCTTAATCCAAAAATTTTGCTTTTAGCTCCGGGGTAGGTATCATACATTCATTTTGTTTTCCAAACCAGCTATACCTATTTTTTGCTACAAAATCATAGATCCAATCCCTTATGGGTTTTGGAATCCATTGAAAAATACCTAACAGACGCCAAGCACCTCCAAAAGACTTGCCAATCTCCAAAGCTGCAGTTGATTTAGTATAATAGGCAATATTAGGATCAATGAGAATGATTGAATCTATTTGTGAGGAATCAATTCCCCTTTTATGAAGAAGCAATGTAGCTACATCATTTTGCAACGCGGCAAACTTGTAGACGTTTTTTTTATCACGCTTAATGACAAATTGAATGGCACTATTGCAAAGGTTGCAAACGCCATCGAACAATATAATTTTTTTATCCTCTTGTGATGTCACAAATCAAAAATAAAGCCTAATAATTAGATTCCGATATGTTTTATAATGTCTTTAAGAAATTCTTTAGCCCACATACCATTGAAGATTTGATTAAAAATCAATTCGAAGGCAATTATAAATTTCATTTTCTTAGGAATGACTGTTAATAGTTATTTTTTAACTTCAACCAATTCCAATTGATCCACACTTACATTGGTGGTAAACATTCCGTAATTCACTACAGCTTTATTTTTTTCGAGCTTGTCAATGCTGCCAATTGCCCTGCCCTCAAACAGTCTAACCCGGTCTCCAATCTTAAAAACTGGTCTCGGTTTATTTTTCTCTTTTAAACCTGCCTTTTTCTTTTCTACCTTCTTTTTCTCACGAATAACTTTTACCTCTTTCTGTACTTCCTGAGCTGTTTCAACCTTTTTTTGTCGCTCCATTTTGGCCTGAGCAGCAGACTTTTTCTTGCGTTTACTATTTTCAGTCTCCACGATTCTTATAAGTTCGGAAACCAGAATACGTTTCTTTTTATCCTGAAAATACTTCTCGGCAATAGTATTTACTTTATTACCCAAATGGATCATTCTCTGGTCATAGTCATACAATTCCTGATAATTCTCCAACTTCGATTTTACTTTGGCATTCAGTTTTTCCAACCTCATTGCTTCATCCCTGGCTTTGGACTCTTCTTCCTGAAGCCTGGTGCCAGTTTGAGCCATTTTACTCCGCTCTTTTTGCATTTTGGCAATGGTTGCATCAAACCGCAATTTCCCCCGTTCAACCTTCTTCTTAGCTTTGTTTATTAAGTTATATGGGATCCCATTCTTCTGAGCTACTTCAAAAGTAAAAGAGCTTCCGGGCTGTCCTAATTCTAATTGAAAAGTAGGTTCAAGAGTCTTGGAATTGAATAACATATTCGCATTTGTGGTATGTGGTAATTCATCCGCTAAAGCCTTTAGATTGGCATAGTGGGTAGTAATAACACCAAATGCTCCCCGCTCATAGAAGACTTCTAAAAAAGCCTCTGCAAGAGCACCACCTAATTCAGGATCACTTCCGGTTCCAAATTCATCAATAAGGAATAAGGTATCCTTATTACACTTCTTAAGAAACCGATTCATATTCTTAAGTCTGTAACTGTAAGTACTGAGATGATTCTCAATAGATTGATTATCACCTATATCTGTAAGAATATTTTTAAACAGACATAGAGAACTCCGTTCGTGAACAGGAATCAAAAGCCCGCTTTGCAGCATAACCTGAAGTAATCCAATTGTTTTTAGAGTAATACTTTTCCCTCCGGCATTGGGCCCGGAAATTACAATTATCCTTTTCTCTGGATGTAGTTCAATGGTCTGCGGCCATGTCTTTTGTCTACTTCTTTTGTTGGTTAAAAAAAGTAAGGGATGAAAAGCATCACGCAAATAAAGCCTGCCATTCCAATTTATCTCAGGTAATAACGCATTCATTTCACTTGCGTATTTGGCCTTGGCAGCTGTAATATCAATCTGTGTTAAAAAACGCTGATATTCACACAGGAGATATTCGTAAGGCCTGATCAGATTTGTCAATTGATTAAGAATCCTTTGAACCTCCTCTTTTTCATCAAATTCAAGGTTATTTAGCTCTCTACTATTTTTTAACGAAGCTTCCGGTTCTATATAAACTATACTTCCGGTTTTGGAGGTTCCCATTACGGTACCTTTTACTTTCCGCCTGTACATGGCCTTAACCGCCAGCACTCTCCGATTTTCTACAACAGACTCGCGGATTTCGTCCAAATAGTCCGCAGACTGACAGGTGTTAAGGGCAACAGCAAAACTTTGATTAATTTTACCCTTAACCTGGTTTATTTGCATGCGTATTACTTTTAATGCTCCAGAAGCATTGTCTTTCACCTCACCAAAACGATCGATAACCAAATCTATATTCGAAGTTATCTCGGAATTGGATTCTATTTGTTCTGAACTGGCAAATAGAAAGGGGTAATAATCCTTAAATTTTTTAAAGAACTTTTTATGGGTATTCACCGTAATACAGATAATGCCAATTCGTCGAAAACCCGAAATTTGCAAGGTTGTATTCTCTATTTTGAATAGCTGCAATTCTTTGTTTATAGAATCAAAACCGTGATTAGGAATCCGATTGTCATTACTGAAAGAAGCCAGATATTCAGAGGTTTGCCCTAATACTTCCATGAGATCTTCTTTTCCGGCTATGGGTTGAATAGCCTCAGCACCTATCTTTCCCAGCTCAGTACTACAGCGGTCTGACAGTTGTTGTAACACCAATAGGAACTCTAAATCTTGTAAGGTTTTTTTATCTATTTTTTGCATCACTAAGAATTGCAGATGGCAAAGGTATGGAATAGGGGTGATTTTGAAAATTCTATTGTACCATGAGTTAAAATAACCTTATGCGATGGAATAACTCTAAAAAAGGTTTGGTCTAAAAGCGTACTGAATTTAGCATTTAGGACAATAATCCTATATAAACAGGTGTTTAGTAACTATAGAACAACTATTTAAATATAATTCTAAGGATAAAAGCTGTTTATATGAGAAGATATTACAATAGTACTGTCTTACTGTTTCTATTTATGATTATAGTTAGTTGCAGCACAACCAGGAATGTTGAAATACAGACCATGGAGCCTGCTCAGGTTTCTCTTTCAAATGCCATTAAAAGAGTTGGAATTATAGGAGGTAAGGTACATTTAAAGGAAGAGAAAGAGCAAACCGGACTAAACCAGCTTATTTCCAGAGAAAATAAACAACTTGCCATAAAAGCAAGGGATGCAGCAATAAGTGGGTTGTATAATGAACTTGTAGGTGACAAGCGTTTTGACACTATAATATTGCTGGCAGATATAGTGCAAAATGAGGCAGATCTTAATAATTACGGCAACTACTTAGACTGGAACACAGTTGAGTCTTTATGTCATAAATATGAGGTTGATGCCATTTTTTCAATGGCTTATTATGATTCAGATACCAGGGTTTCTTTAAAAAAAACCACGATGGAGCAACTAAATTTGCTGCGTGTAAAAGAAAAAGTTGCTGCACATCAGATTACGCTTGAAACCTTGATTGAAAACGGATGGCGGATTTATGACCCCTCGAGTAAACTTCTTATTGATGAATTTACTTTTAACAATCAGATTGTTTCAACAGCAAAGGGGCTCGATCCTTATGAGGCCCTGCAGGCAATAGAAGACAGAACGGAAAGTATAGTGGAGCAGAGTGAACAGACAGGAAGTTCCTACGGTGCCAGATTACAACCCTATGAGCATAGTATTATCAGAGATTATTATGTTCGCGGTACTCCAGGTTTTGAACAGGCTGAAATTTATACCTTATCTGGTGATTGGGAAGCCGCAGAGGACCTTTGGAAAAAGGAGGTGGAAAATAATGACCCAAAAATAAGTAGCAAAGCCTGCTATAACCTGGCGATTTTAAATGAGCGTAACAATAATTTGGTAGTGGCAATGGACTGGGCAACCAGAGCTTATTCTCAATACCAGACAAAAAAAATAACGGAGTATATAGAAGCTTTAAAATACCGGCAGCAGCAAAATGAGTTAATCATCCTCCAACAATCAGAACCCTTGACTTCCAAATAGTTTTCCAGACCGATTGGAATGTTATTTATGATTTGGTAAAGTGGTTATTATTGGTTTAATTTTACTGCTGGTAATAAGCCCTGTATTAAATGAACGTTTCCATTCATCCGAGCTGGCAGAGTCAGCTGCATTCTGAATTCCAACAAACTTATTTTGATTCACTTGTGCGGTTTGTTAAAGATGAATATACCTCAACTATATGTTATCCAAAGGGGAATAAAATTTTTGCTGCATTTGACCACTCAAATTTTGAAGCAACTAAGGTGGTTATCATTGGTCAGGATCCTTATCACGGACCTAATCAGGCCAATGGT
>Ga0209013_10004399_pt1 | contig 12368 bp, 5 predicted proteins | sample Cruoilmetagenom2_FD_187291 | JGI IMG/M metagenome (GOLD analysis project Ga0209013, IMG submission 187291) | Oil polluted marine microbial communities from Coal Oil Point, Santa Barbara, California, USA - Sample 2 (SPAdes) (version 2) | ecosystem: Environmental > Aquatic > Marine > Oil seeps ...
CGAAATCCGTTAAAAGCTCATCAAACACTCCTTTCACCTTCCGTTGTAGGCTACGTTGTTACCTGTAAATAGTTAAGAGGCACATAAAGGTTTATGCCTGGGCCTCCATTTTAATTTGTACTGTAACTTTCTGTCATAACAATTAAAAATAAGTATGCAGGCATTGCCGGCAATTTTGACACAACTGAGCAGTTGCAGACTGACCTGCTGGGACAAGCACACATATGATATAATGCATAGAATATATGCTGGGTAAATATTATACATGGTATGTCCTGACCGGGTAAAAATTACCCGGCCAGGGTATTAAAATTCTATGCCTCCTTAGGAAATATGAGATGCGAAAGGATTTTTTCTGAATGATTCAAGAAATTTGTCTTATGTCTGATTATTTGGCACGGTTTGTGAATAGAGTATAAACAAAAGAAAACATTGACCTCTTCTTTTTTACTTCTTCTTCCTGAAAAAACCCCGACCTCCCACCCAAGGTCGGGGTTTTTTATTGAATCTCTCTTCGGATCTAATTCCCCTGCAGCTCGAAGTCGGAGTTTATACCCTGTCTTTAAGGGTGCTTATCTGTTGCTGGGAGATTCATAGTCTTTGCTCAATTTGTTCGCGCTTTTATTGAAATGCTCCTGAGGTCATCAAGCATTCTTTCAGGATCAGTCGTGGGAAAATTGCATTTGAAATTAGTGCATACATATGCAGTGGCCTTGTTATCAATGGCATAGATGTATTCAATAAAGTTTGCATAGTTGTTAATTTGAGGGGTTTGTTCTCCATTCGGTTTTAAAAGCACAACCACATTAGGGAAATAACCTTGTCGCAGTGTTTTGAGCATACGATTTGTATCATCAGCATTTTTATTTCCAACAATGACCACTTCCTGAGAAGGGGCAAGGGCAAAATTCAGAGCAGTTAAAAGCATTGGGAAGGCAAGTTCTGAGTCCTTTACCCTGGAAGAAATTAGACGGCTGATCTTTGCCGCCTTCTCTTCGAACGTATGGTCACCGGTCAATCTGCCGAGCTTGAGCAGGTTTAACATGGCAACAGAGTTTGAAGATGGCAGAGCAGTATCTATGTTCTCTTTTATTCTGGGAAGCATTGATTTTTTGCTATTGGCAGTCAGGTAGAAGCCACCAAGTTTTGCATCCCAATAGTCTTTGAACAGATCATCGGTCAACCCAAAGGTATACTCCAGCCATTTGCTGTCAAATTCCCAGCTATACAGTTCGAGTAGCCCCCAGGTCAGGAAGGAATAATCCGCTGCAGTGCCGTCGAGACCGGCCTGGCCGTTTCTCCAGCGGTGTAATAATTTCCCATCCTTAGTACGTAAATTTTGTAAAATGAAGAGGGCCGCTTTTTTAGCAGCTTCTCCGTATTCCGGCTGGTCTAGAACTTTGGCGGCCTTGGCCAGAGCAGCAATCATAAGGCCGTTCCAATCTGTCAAAACCTTATCATCGCGCTCAGGCCTCGGTCTTTTAGCCCTTTCCAATAAGAGTTTTTTTCGGATGTTTTCAAATTTATTCTTTTGGCCGGTATTCAGTTCAATATAGAGAATATTATCGCCTGTTTTTCGTCCTAAAACAGGATCAATGAAGTTGCCCTCTTCCATTATGTGGAAGATTCTAATAGCCGCAGCCGCTTCCTCCCGGTCTAATATTTTTTTGATTTCTTCTATAGACCAGAGATAGAATTTCCCCTCTTCACCTTCGCTGTCTGCGCTTTCTGCAGAGTAAAAAGCTCCGTTTGCTGCGGTCATGCGTGTCAGGACATAGTGTAATATCTCCCTGGCTGTATTAGCATATTCTTCTTTTGTAGTTGCCTGATATGCTTCAATATATGTCAGAACCAGTAATGCCTGATCATAGAGCATTTTCTCAAAGTGGGGCAGACGCCACATGGGGTCTGTGGCATAGCGGTGAAATCCATATCCCAGGTGATCGTAGATGCCGCCCTGTCGCATGGCTGACAAAGTTTTTTCGACCATGGCAAGAGCTTCTTTGTTGCCGGTCCTATGCCAATACCGCAGAAGGTATATGAGGTTTAAAGGTTTGGGGAATTTTGTGCTCCTGCCAAAGCCCCCATGCTCCCGGTCGAATTCCTTTGAAAAGGCCTCAAAGGCAGCATCAAGCTGGGAAGCTTTCATCTCACCTCCAGGCAGCAGGATTGTCGAGGATACAATTGCTGCATTTATGCTGTCAGCTGATTTCAGAACAGAGCCATGCTCCTCTGTCCAGAGTTGTTTGACCCGGGGAATGAGTTCGAGGAGACCAAGCCTGCCAAAGCGGTTTTCCTTTGGGATGTAGGTCCCGGCATAAAACGGTTTGCCGGTGGGAGTTAGAAAAACTGTTAAAGGCCACCCACAGGATGGTGACAGGATATGACACGCTTTCATATAGGTTTGATCAATATCAGGCCGTTCTTCCCGGTCTACTTTAATCGGAATGAAGACATCGTTTATCAGGGTGGCGACTTGAGGGTCAGAGAAGGATTCTTCTTCCATGACATTGCACCAGTGGCATGTTAGATAGCCGATGGACAGTAAAACAGGCTTATTTTTCTCCCTGGCCTGAGAAAAGGCTTCTTCACCCCAGGGGTGCCAGTCAACAGGGTTTGTCGCATGTTTGAGGAGGTAGGGACTGGATTCATGGATCAGACGATTGGCGGGGGGGGCTTCTTCGCACCTGCCGATGCTGTTCAGGCAACCCAGGAGGACCAGAAAGAAGCCAAGAAAATTGTATAAGTATGGTTTTGTCAACATTATGTTTCTCAAAGAAAAAACAGTATTCTAATCTGCACTTTATGGATCGTTTAATTGTTTCTCGTGCGGTGTAAGAATATTATAAGGCAGCTTAAAAGTCTCTCTGATAATATTAAAGAGAGCATTGCCGACAGATTCAAGACGGAGAGGTGTTATCGTCGGATCAGGCCACTGTCCTTCTATTGCAACGGGGATGGCTACCAGACTATCGTACTCGCCCATAATATCCTGTCCGATGAGGGGCACTTTGGAAAACAAGGTATCAAAGGTTTTAAATGGTGCAATGAGAAGCATCAGATCTGCATCATAATCGTCCAGGTGAACATCACCATTGAGAAAAAGATTGAGGCCTTCGCCATGAAGAATTCCCCTGTCAAAAATGAGGTTATTCTCCTGTATATGTGTATCAATATACATCTCGGAAAAAGGGAATCCTCTTTTTCCGGTACTCCCAGTTTGTGTTACAAAGAGGTCGGTGATATTGACAATCTTGAAAATTCTGGAAAGCAATTTCAGCCTGAGGATTCTGCCCTTGGTGGATTTGATATGAATATTGCCGCTATGCCAGGCGCCGGATTCTTTTCTTAGATTGGCTTTTAAAGAAAATTCGCCCTCAACCAGATCCTGATTGACACCAAGGCATGGCAAAACATTTTCCAGGCGCAATGGGGCATTGGAATCGGTTGCAAGTTCAAAATGTTGCCCAAGGGCCTCGTCTGAATACCAGGTGGATTTAAATTCGAGATTACACAGTTTTGATGAGAAAATTTCTGTTCTCGTCAGAGTGTCGGGAGCCAGTTGTAACTCGCCATGGGCATCATGCAGGGTATAGTGAACAGGCTGGGTTCCACTGAATACTGTAGTAGTGTTGCGGCTAATCGAGAAAGAGTCAATATCAAAGCCTATCCGACCAATTATATCCCAATTTTCCGGCGTCGGAATTTCGTCATCCTGATCAGTATGATCACCTAAAAAGGCACGTTGGGTTTCTTTCAGTCTCTGTACTAAATCGTTGACTGATTCTTTTGAAAGAAAGGATGAGATAAGGTTGATGTCCAGTTGCAGTCCATTCTGATTTGCAGCAAGATGTCCCAAGCCAGTGATTTTCTCATTGTCGATAGCTAGGTTTAAAGCAGCAATTCTTAAATGTTTACCAGTGCCGCTCAGAAGAACGTTTTCAAAAACAATAGGCTTTTTCTTGCTGCTGCTATTCAAGAGTAAATTTTCAGCTTTAAGAATGCCTTTAAAACGTAATGCTTCAGGCTGGTCGGCAAGATAACTGGCCTCAAAAAAAGCTCCGGCAAAAGTGCCTTCCGTGAAAGCATGATGATGAAAGAGAGCGGCAACGGTGTCCGCATTAACAAAACCTTGCCAGGAAAAGGCAAGGCTCTTAGGGGGCAGGCGCCGTAAATCGAGCGTTAATCTTCCCTGCTCCCCGGGAGCAATAAAAGTCAGTTCATTAATGCGCAGACGTTCAGGAGTGTTTTCAAGGTCAATCCTGGCCATTGGCAGGATTTTCCCGGTCAAACCATGATGGAGTTTTCCCGCAACAGCTATTTTTTTATCCTGAAAGCTCACTTGCATATTTTCCAGGGTGCAGGGGATTCTGGGACGGAATTCTTCAAAGAACCACCTCTTGTTGCGTATCCAATCGGACAGCTTGGCCTGGACAGGACCGTTTAATTCAATCATGCCGGACCAGTTTTCCAGTTCCTGGTGATGGAGCGTTCCTTTTAAGCTGAGGGGTTGATCAAGAAAGTTGATATCTGCCTTTTCTATGTCCACTTTCTGGTGTTTAAAAGTTGCTGATAATTCCTTGGTGGAGACTGGTTCGGGAAGTAAAGGGCTTACCAAGGAAAGCTCTTTTGCCTGGACAGCAAGTTCATACTCCCAAATCTCAGGCTGCATGGCCGGCCCCTGCAGCGACCCTTGGGAAACGTTTATGTTTCCGTGCAATGACGTGAGAATGTCCTGTACTTTTTGAGGCATTATGCCGATTTGTTCAAGCATTGCATAGAAAGACTCTCCATGCACCTGCCCCTGTATTGCATCAATGTTCAACAGGGTTTTCTCTGTCATCCAGGAGACATTGCCACTCGTATTTATGATCTCCTGAAGCCCGGTGCGACCTTTTACCTTCTGCCAGCTGACCTCTTTCGGGCCAACGTGCAGAGCACCCTTATCAATAAAAACAGTTTCAGGGAGACGGTCATATTTGGCTTTAAGCTGCATGTCCTTGACATCTACCCGGGTAATGATTTTATCAAGCGTGTCACCGAGATGCAGCGTTCCAGAGGCTCTACCTGAAACTTCTTTGAATTTAGAAAGCTCTTGCAGAAAACCTTTATGATCGACAAGTTGTTCAAGAACAGGGGGCAGGGCTTGCAAGTCTGCATCAATATCAATACTGAGTGAAAAGGCATCGGTCCCATTGGCAAGGTCCAGGAGCAGTTCTGCTTTACTGCCAAAACTGTTTCCCATCTGTGCGCTGAGATTGTGACCGGTTAAAATTGAGTCTTTGATCAGGATGGGGCCCCTTGCTTTGGTAATATCCAATTCTGCCCCAGGGACATGGATGGCAGCTTCAAGGGCGTCGGCTTCAATAATCATGGCATCAAGGCTTTCGAAGTCAGAAGTTTGCCCAGAGAAACGGTAGGCAGCGGATGCAGCCTTACCTTCAAGCACAATATTGCTCACAATTTTAGCTACTTTATTATCACCCCAGAGGGTCAATATTTTTTGGCGTATTGTTGTTATATCCAGGTCGTTGCCGGTTAAGTCAAGGGTCCAGGTCGGTTCTGCACTTGCTTCCTGAATTCCTAACTCATTGCTTGCCGTAGAAGATTTTCTTTCTATCAGGCCTGAAAGGTTAACCTGAGGTTCCTTCATTTCAAGATCTTTAATGGTGAGACGAAATAAAGGTCCCGACTTAAGAAATGTGAAGTCTGCAAATCCGGGCCTGAGAAGTATTTCACCGTCCTTTTGCCGTACTGCAAAGGAGGGCAGGGTGCCATGCAGGTTCCCTTCAATATTATGCAACCCGGTACCGGTTATATTGCCGGCAAGTCTTGCGGTTGACTCCACTGGGATCAGGTGACCCTTTAGAAAAACGCCATCGGATTTGTGCAGCTTAATATCCTGAAAGTCCAGGAAGATTTGATATTTTTTGTTGTTAGTATTGAAATTCCCCAGCAGGTTGATGCTCCTGCTGAAAGGAGATGATCCGTGCAGGTCTAAATCAATTTCTTGCTGCTCCATTTTGAGCATGCCGTCAATATTGCTTAATATATAAATATCTGATGGTAGAATATTCTTGGAATTTTCCTTGGATTCGATCTTCAGTTCTCCGTTTTTAATAAAAATGCTGAGTTTCGGTATGGTAAGTTCCGAAGATTCTTCGCCCTGGAATGCTTTCTTTTTGATGTAAATTTCAGGGTTTTTCAGGTGGATACTCCCAAACATGAGTTCCTTGTTAAAAATTATTCGCCAGTTGGGATATATTTTCATTACCGGGACAGAAAATTCAGAGTATTTACTGATAATTCTTGTATTGGAAAAAGCCAGGTGAGGGAGAGGCCGCCAGGCCCAGTGCATTTCCTGTACTGTTACCTGGCTGCCCAGTTTTTCGTTGAGCTGATCTATGATGGTCTCTTGTGTTGTGTCCAGAATAAGAAAACGAGGTGCCAGGCCAACAAAAAGGATTAAGGCTGCAATGAGAATTATATATCTGGAAAATTTTTTCATATGTGGCAGGGCTTATTGGCAGCCCCGATAATGTTTTATGTGCGAATCAGAAAGATTTTTCCTGCGTTCTGAATTGAATACCGTTCTCATCTAGCATGCCGGTAATCGTCAAAGCAAGTTTTTCTTTATAAAAGCATACTCATCTTTTCCCGTATAGTATAATAATTCTTCTTGAAAGAACATTCAGGGATATAATTGGGCAGGTATATTAAACTGAAGATTTTTTCTTTCCGGACCGTATGAAAATTACATAATTTGAGGACTGAGCCATGTACTTTGATACGACTATATGGTATGTATGCACGGTTTTTTTTATTTTGCTGTTTGAAAGACTTTGTCGCAACGCCCCGGGATAATCCGGAATCATAAAAATGAATTTTTGTTGCATGAAATAATTTGAAGGGAAATACAATGGGTAAAACTGTTACTGAAAAACTGCTGGCCTCTCATCTTGTGGAAGGCAGTCTGCAGAAGGGGTCGGAGATAGGTATTAGAATTGATCAAACTCTTACGCAGGATGCTACAGGAACCATGGCATACCTCGAATTTGAAGCGACCGGTATTCCAAGGATTCAGACAGAGTTGTCAGTCTGTTATGTAGATCACAACCTGGTTCAGTCCGATTTCAGAAATGCTGATGATCATAGATTTCTGCAATCAGTGGCCAGAAAATATGGGCTCTATTTTTCTCCTCCCGGGAATGGCATTTCTCACCAGGTGCATTTGGAACGCTTTGGCGGTCCGGGTAAGACCTTGCTTGGTTCTGACAGCCATACACCGACCGGTGGCGGCCTGGGCATGCTGGCTATTGGTGCCGGCGGCCTGGATGTTGCCATGGCAATGGCCGGCAAACCATTTTATCTGCTAATGCCCAGGGTTTTTGGAGTCAGGTTGAGCGGCAAACTTCCGGACTGGGTATCGGCGCGGGATGTGCTTCTCGAACTGCTCAGGCAGTTGTCGGTCAAAGGCGGGGTCGGTTATATCATGGAATATTTCGGTCCCGGGGTAAGCCAACTCACAGTTACCGACCGTGCATCCATTACAAATTTCGGTGCTGAACTGGGTGCAACCACATCAATTTTTCCCTCGGATGAAAATACCAGAAAGTTTCTTGAAAGCCAGGGCCGCAGTGACCTGTGGCAGTCCCTGGAAGCTGATGATGATGCAGAGTATGATGAAATTATCGATATAGATATGTCCAGTCTGGAACCGTTGATTGCCTGTCCATCTTCACCGGATAATGTGGTCAAGGTATCAGAAGTGGCAGGCAAACCGGTGTCCCAGGTGTTGGTTGGCTCCTGCTCAAATTCGTCCCTGCGCGATTTGATGGTTGTTGCCAAGGTATTGGAAGGCGAGGAGATAGATTCCAATGTGAGTTTTGAGATAAATCCCGGCAGTCGCCAGGTTCTGGAAAACATAACTGTGCAGGGCGACATGCTGACCCTTATTAAAGCGGGAGCGAGGGTGCATCAGGCAGGCTGTCTGGGCTGTATCGGCATGGGGCAGGCCCCTCCAACCGATGCAATTTCACTGCGCACCTTTCCGCGTAACTTTCCCGGGCGGAGTGGGACGGTCAACGACCAGGTATACCTGTGCAGTCCTGAGGTAGCTGTAGCCTCTGCTGTTATGGGAAGGATTACCGACCCGCGTGATCTTGGCGAATATCCATTTTTTGAACTTCCGGAGAAATACCTGCTGGGTGATCAAAGGATCGAGCCACCTAGAGATAAGGGGGAAAATATCGAGATTATCCGTGGTCCCAATATTACACCTTTCCCTGAGTTTGCACCCCTTGCAGAAACCTGGCAGGGGAAAATTCTGTTGAAGGTAGGTGATAATATTACCACGGATCATATAATGCCTGCAGGCGCAAAGATTTTGCCCTTGCGCAGTAATATTCCGGCAATCAGCGAATATGTGTTCAACAGTGTTGATCTGGAATTTATACAACGGGCCCGGGATGCCTCTGCCGCTGAACTTGGCGGCATGGTAATCGGCGGTGAAAATTACGGCCAGGGATCCTCCAGGGAACATGCTGCATTAGCACCGCGTTACCTCGGGGTCCAGATTAAGCTGGTGAAAAGTTTTGCCCGTATCCACAAGGCAAACCTGATTAATTTTGGCATTGTGCCGCTGACCTTTGAAAATCCTGAGGACTATGAAGAACTGAAGCAGGGATCTCATGTCGAAATTCCAGATATTCGCCAGAGGATTTCTGCCGAGGAGCAAAAATTTACGGTGCTGATTGACTCCAATCCCTTACAGGCAATCCTTGAGATATCTGACAGGCACCGTGCTATATTGCTGGCGGGAGGCCTTTTGAACTGGGCCCAAAACCCGGGCTAATAGTACGTTGATTTTTTTAAATTGATGCCCTGGAATAGTGTGAGGTAAAGGAGGATATAGATCAAAGCAGATAACCGATGATGAGTCGCGAATAAATTTTTTAACAAGGTACAAATTTTTTCCAGAGGCTATCTTTCTGTTATTATTTGATAAATAATTTTTTTAGAGTTTGAGGCGCTGGAGTACACCCCCAAAAAGTACAAAAAATTGTACTCTGGCCATTATGGAAAAAAAGAGGAAAAGGAATGAATTCCGCCTCTATGCTGAGTTTTTTCATGAAAAATATTTATTTAATAAAGTGGCACGTCACTTGCATTTATTTCAGTAAGAGTGATACTCTTATCTCCTTTCTCCTGAAGAAGGTCTACTTTGTCCCCCAAAGTCGGCCTTTTTCTATTTTACCTAATCCGTGATGGGAAATATTCGATGACTCACGGATTTAGGTATATGGCAATCTGTAAATGTTCCCCTGATGTCCCTGTGGCCTGTTAAATGCTTATAAATTCCACCTCCGTTGCATTATTACATCACAAGCAATATATCCGAAAGGAAATGGCAGAAGCAGTAGCTCTGCTTTGTGAAGCTTTGCAGTTCAAGGTGACAACCGGAACTCGTGTTCTCTTGAAACCGAACCTGTTGAGCGGCAGAAGCGCGGAACATCTTGCCTGTACACATCCGCTATTCGTCGCTGCTGTGGCAGAATGGTTCGTGGAGCAGGGTGCTTTAGTTGCGATAGGCGACTCTCCTGCTTTTGGAACTGCCCGGGGAGTTATGCGTTCAACCGGGATCGAAAAAGCTCTTGCCGGGCTACCGGTTAAGCAGATCAACTTTGATCGTTCTGAACCTGTTACCCTTGCCGGGGGGGTGAAAGTGAATGTGGCGAGTGCCGCCCTGGAATGTGATATGCTGATTAACCTGCCACGGGTAAAGGCGCATAGCCAATTTTATATGACACTGGCAGTAAAAAATTACTTTGGTACGGTAGTCGGTTTTCAGAAACCGGGATGGCACCTGCGTTATGGGAACCGGGAAGGCAGGTTTGCCTCTCACCTGGTAGACCTGCTGGCAGTGCTTCCACCAGGCATGACATTTATAGACGGAATTATTGCCATGCATGGTACCGGTCCTCTTTCCGGCCGGCCATACTCACTGGGGGTGGTTGGTGCAGGGCTCAACCCGGTCGCAATCGATACCGCATTGTTACGGATTTTAGGACTCGACTTTAAAAAAAGTGCTATTTGGCAGGAATGCGCAAAACGTGGTCTTGCAGGGTCAGATCCGGACAGGCTCGATTTTCCCTTATTAAAACCTGTTGAATTCAGAGCCGATGGCTTCAGGGCACCGGCAATTCTTAAGCCTGTTTCCTTCAACCCGCTGCGAATGATGGTCAGTGGTTGTAAACGTTTCGCAGCAAGACTTAAAGAATCCTCTTGAAAGGCTAAAACGTAGCGGGTAATCTTCAGCCTGTTTCTGTTTAAATTATGGTTTTTTATCCTGCTTTAAAATGGTTTAAAGCAGTTTGAAAAAATGACTCTTCTCTGACAGCTTTTGCAGGCCAAACTACGGGAGAATTTATATGTTTCAACTAGAAGGCAAGGTAGCGTTGATTACTGGTGGCTCAAGAGGGATTGGCAGGGCAATTGCTATCAAACTTGCCCAGAACGGGGTCCACGTTGTTGTAAATTATGTCAGGCACCGCAGGGATGCGGAGGACACTGCAAAAGAAATTAAAAACTGCGGTGTCAAGTGTTTGCTCGTCAAAACGAATGTGGCAAAGGATGAGGATGTCAAAACCATGTTTGAAGTTATAGGCAAGGAGTTCGGAGTTTTGGATTTCATGGTGAGCAATGCTGCCTCTGGAGTTTTGAAACCCGCACTTGAGCTGAGCAGCCGTCATTGGAACTGGGCCATGGATATTAATGCCAGGGCTTTGCTGTCACTGGCACGGGAAGGTGTTGGGATCATGCAGCAAGGAGGCAGAATCATGGCTGTCTCCAGTCTTGGTGCCGTGCGGGCCATTGAAAATTACACTGCGGTTGGCGCGTCAAAGGCAGCACTTGAATCACTGGTGCGCCATCTGGCTGTTGAATTGGGTCCCAGAGGCATCAATGTGAATACCATCAGTGCAGGTGCTGTGGATACCGCAGCCTTGAAAAAATTTCCCAACCGTGAGGAGATTCTGGATATTGCGCTCTCTAAAACTCCATTGGGCCGTCTGACAACTACTGAAGATGTCGCAGACGTTGCCCTTTTCTTATGCAGCGATCTTGCTGCAATGATACAGGGACAGACCATAGTGGTTGATGGTGGCTACTCCATCCGGGGATAAGACTGAATCCGACGGCTCATAGATTCAGAATAATCAATAACCTGCTGCGTAATCTTTTTATTACTGCAAAGGAGAATATATGCCTCGACACAGTTTCCGCTGGTTCAGCCTGGTTCTCGTGATTTTTTTCGCAGGTGGTTTCGTATGGTACAAGATGCGTCCCAAGGAGATAGAGGTGACAGTTGCGCAGGTGACACGTGGCACGGTTGAAAAATTAGTGGCAAACACGAGGGCAGGTACACTGAATGCCTGCCGCAAGGCAAATCTTTCACCCGGTACGGGCGGTCAGATCAGCCTCCTGACAGTTGAGGAAGGAGATTCAGTCAAAAAAGGGCAGTTGCTGCTGGAGCTTTGGAACGATGATCTAAAAGCCGAGGCAATCCTGGCAGAGAGTCAAGTCAAGGTTGCGAAAGCAAGAGCCTCTGCTGCTTTACTGCAGGCGGAAATAGCCAAAAGGGAGGCGGATCGCATGCAGCAGCTTATCCGTGACAATGCTATATCCGACCAGGATGCGGACAAGGTATTTACCGAGGCAAAAGTCAAACAGGCCAGTTATAAGGCAGTCCTGACCGAGGTGCAGGCCAGTCAATCCCGACTCGGGGTGATAAAGGCCCAGCTTGATCGTACCAGGCTGATAGCGCCCTTTGACGGAATCGTTGCAAAGATCAATGGAGAATTAAATGAATACGTTACTCCTTCACCGCCGGGAATTCCTACCCCCCCGCCCATTGAATTCCTCGATACCAGTTGCTTTTATGTCACGGCACCAATAGATGAAGTTGACGCACCTGCTGTAAAGATCAACATGGATGCGCGGGTTATCATGGATGCATTCGGTGATACACATTTCCCGGCCAGGGTCCGTCGTATTGATCCCTATGTGCTTGATCGGGAGAAACAGGCGCGTACCGTGGATGTGGAGGTAGAGTTTATCGATGATGAGGATGGGGAAAAATTTCTGGCAGGCTACAGTGCTGATGTCGAAATAATTATTGAAGTAGAACAGAATGTGCTGCGCATTCCAACCCAGTCTCTGCTGGACAACAATAAGGTATATGTATACCAGCCCCAGAGCCGGACCCTGCAGGAAAAAATTGTCCAGGTGGGCCTATCAAACTGGGACGATACCCAGGTCGTTGAAGGTCTGCAGGAAGGTGATTCTGTGGTTATCTCCACTGATCGGCC
>Ga0209013_10004400_pt1 | contig 12367 bp, 10 predicted proteins | sample Cruoilmetagenom2_FD_187291 | JGI IMG/M metagenome (GOLD analysis project Ga0209013, IMG submission 187291) | Oil polluted marine microbial communities from Coal Oil Point, Santa Barbara, California, USA - Sample 2 (SPAdes) (version 2) | ecosystem: Environmental > Aquatic > Marine > Oil seeps ...
AGGACCCAGCCATGCTTCCCAATCAAGATTAACCCCCGGTTTGATATCAGGATCGCTCTCTTTAGCCCAGAAATCATCCGGATAATTCCTGGAATAATCGATATGTGCCATGACAACTTTTCCAAGTGCCCCTTCCTGAATCATTTTATGTGCGGTTTCATATGAATCGTCTGACATGCCCTGCACCCCCACTTGCAATTTCAGTTTGGCCATAGTCACTTTCTCAACGATATCTTTGGCTTGCTCAATGGTATGCGTCATTGGCTTTTCAACATAAATATGTTTCCCGGCATCAATGGCATCCAGGGTCATTTGATAATGCCAGTGTTCCGGTGTGGCTATGAGCACATAATCGATATCTTTATTTCCCAGAAGCTCCTGATAATTTTTGAAGGCCCTGGCTTTTGTCAACTCTTTTGCTCTGTCTAACCTGTTTGTGTATACATCACAGACGGCAGAAATCTCAACATTGTCTGATTGCTTCATTGCCAACAAAGCCGCCATGTGACTATTTGCCATTCCACCGCAACCAATGACACCGACCTTAATCCTCTCATTTGCCCCGATGATTCGTGAGTAACTTTGTGCCGACATACCCAGGGTGCTGCCGAATGTGGCAATTCCGGCTGTTGTACCTGCCAATCCTATGACAAACTTCCTTCTTGAAATATTTGTATTTCCCATTTTCTTATGATTTATTTAGCATTTACTTCAGGGTTCCTAAGGTGCCCTTTATTATCTTAATGATCTTTCCAAGTTACGAATAAGTAAAATAGTTGGCGCACATTCTTGAAAATAAAACATCTCTATCTGTCTCTTTCTATTACATCAAGTCCCAATAAAACGCCTATGTCTTTAATTTGCTGTCGTAAGTCACCAAGGGTTGCACAGTGATGAATTCCATATAGAGAAGGGAAATGTTGTTCCCGTATTTTTTTAGCGTCATCAAGTTTGACTATTAACTTTGCCGTACACATTACATTGTCTAAATCTTCCCCACCGGTATATATTGTGCGGCCATCAACTACTTCACCAGTGTGCAATCTTATTTGATTGAGAAGGTTATGTATCTCCCAGAGAGTAACAGGCTCACCTACAGGCCATTCTGCTGTAATTCCAGTAGAAGAACCAGGTTCTTCAGGCATATCTCTTACGGGGCTTTCTGCATGAGTCCTTATGGTATATGGAATCCTGCGTTCATCTCCATACGGATTAACTGGTATACCACAATGCAGAACAATCTCTACAGAGTTATCAATATCATACATCTGGTCACCAAGCATACTTGGTCTGCCAGTCAGTAAATATGCCATAACCTGACTGATTAATATATGCGGATAATTCTGACAAACAGCCTGTATACCCCTGGTTTTGAATCCAAGCTCCAGACCTAATCCAGGATTGAACCGATCTTCAATCTTACCACTTCCGGTAACCGTTCTGATTTGAGTTGACACTGCATTGCAATTATACTTTTCTCTTAATGCATCAAGAGCAAGGTACCCTCTGACTGATTTTATTATCTCTGATCTTGAAGCATCTACCTGTCGTGCACCCTTGATCCACTGTTCTGCAATTTCTTCTGCTTTCCTGATATTAGTTTTACTAAATGCCTCGTAGAATTCCTCGGCTTCTACCTGAACAATCTCTGCACCAAACAGTTCCTTAATAGTATTAATATAACGCTCATTATGATCCTGGGGGTACGATTGATTGAAATCCCCAAACTTGTAATTTACACTTGCAATAATTTCATCTTTGCTTCTTTTCACCATCAATATTCTGGTCTCCTTTAGTTCTTTAATGACCTGGATCAGTTTAATCTTATATACCAGATCCAAAAACATATCTTCACTCACCGATGGGGCACAAAGATTTCTTCTATCCAGCTGAGCAGTTAAGATTTTCACATCTTCATAGTTAGTACCTCCCATAAGTATATTCTTTTCATCATCTTTAACTTTCCCTGTAGCAAAAATGTGATAGTGATGACCGCTCTGAAACTCCCAGAGATTATATACAACTATTGTAGGTAATCCGGTGAAAGCCAATCTGTAGTCATGATCTATCCTTCCGATGATCAGCACTCCATCGTAACTGTCTTTGTTGCTTTTCACTTCATTATATGCATCTGTAATTGAACCTTCAAATTCAATGAAATCTACTCCATTGCATGTTTGATGAAGTTCATCCAGGACCTCTTCATGTGTTGTAAAGAGTTCAGGAGCACCTCCAGACCCTGTACAACCACAACCTCCGGAAGAAAAGATGGTAAATATCCTTGTATTTCTATTTTGAGCAAATAGAACCAAGGAAGAGAAAATAACTAATGCTAAAATGAAAGTAATCTTTTTCATGATTTCATATTTCAAGTTTAATTAACTGTTTAGCTCGTATCTAAAAGTGTCTCCTGATCTCTTCTTTCCATCCTTCATATACAAGGTTGGCAGCCTCCACTGTTGTTGAGTCAGGTAGAGTGGAGTGCTGCTCCTGATGAACGATACTCAACTCATCAATATCTGAATAGATTCCCTCTTCCATTCCAGCGATCAGGGCAGCACCCAGGGCCGAAACATCTGCTATTCCAATGTTTACAACAGGGGTGTTGAGCAGGTCAGCCACCATTTGTACCACAAACATGTTGGCACTGATTCCACCGTCAATCTTTAACTCCTTAAGGGACGTTTCACTCTCTGCCTCCATGGCCGAGATCACATCCTTGATCTGGAACGGGATCGATTCAAGGGCAGCCCTGACCAGGTGATTCTTATCTGCCCCGAATGTCAATCCTGTAATCATTGCCTTTGCATCCATTTTCCAGTGTGGTGCGCCCAATCCACTGAAGGCCGGAATAAGGTACACTCCGTTGTTATCGCGAACAGACGTTGCCATTTGTTCTGTCTCCCAGCTCTCAATAAACAATCCCAGCTGATTCTTAAGCCATTCAATAGTTGCTCCACATGTGACAATGACTCCTTCCAACGCATAGTCAACCCGATCTCCAATACTCCAGCAAATGGTGGAAACCATCCCATGCTCAGAAAATACCGGTTTCGAACCTGTATTCAAAAGGATGGATGATCCGGTCCCCAGGGTAGCTTTTGCAGATCCTGGCTGATAACAACCTTCGCCAAATGCTGCAGCATGAGAATCTCCGATCATTCCGGTTATTGGAACGGGTATATTGAATATACCTTCAAAGTCAGAAGAGCCAAATCCGAAGCCAGAAGGCACTGCCTCTGGAAGATTAAGATTCTTCAGTCCAAATTCATCCAGTAGCTCCTGATCCCACTCCAGGCTTTCCAGGTTAAAAAATAGTGTCCGCGAAGCATTGGTGTAATCGGTAAAATATGCTTTGCCCCCGGTTAACCTGTAAAGCAACCAGCTGTCCACATTACCAAAATTGGCCTTTCCGGCATCGACAGCTTCTTTGATACTGGTGTCATTTTCATACAACCAGATCATTTTGGTTCCGGAAAAATATGGATCGATGATAAGTCCGGTTTTTTGCCCTATCATCTCTTCCATTCCATGCTCCCTGAGACGGTTACAGATTCTTACAGATCGTTTACATTGCCAGACAACCGCTTTATGCAGGGGTTTTCCCTTATCATCCCAGACCACCAGTGTTTCCCGTTGGTTGGAGATACCACAACACAGAATATCTGCCTGTTTACCCCCTTTGGTTGTGAACTCCTTCAGGCAGGCCTTCAGAGAGTCCAGTACATTCTGATAGATCTCTTCAGGGTCCTGTTCAACAAAACCGGTTTCCGGATAATAGGACTTCAAAGGAACAGAACCCCTGGCCTCTATCTTACCCTGTTTGTTGAAGATAATGGCCTTGGTTCCGCTTGTTCCCTGGTCAATTGCAAGGATCAATGGATTATTCATATGTAAAGATTTTTCACTTTTCACTTTTGACTTATTAAGTCCCAGGCCTGCTCTGCGATACCCGTTTCAGATATCCTGTAATGGCTCAGTATCTCAGCCTGTGATCCGGTTATGGTATATTCATCGGGAATGCCCATCATTTTAAAAGGCACATTGAATCCGGCCTCCATCAGTAAAGAAGCGCAGGCCTCTCCGAGACCACCATGCAGGCTATGTTCTTCTACAGTCAGGATGGACCCGCATTGAGTCGCCGATTGAAAAAGCAATTTATGATCAATGGGTTTGATGGTATGCATGCTGATCACCCTGGTTTTTATTTTGTGAATACGCTCCAGGCGAATAGCTGCCTGGGAAGCCAGATGGACACATTCACCTGTGGTTATAATTGCAAGATCTTCCCCTTCTGTGATCACAATTCCTTTACCGAATTCAAATTTGGTTTGATCATCATGCAGATGCGGCATGGGCTTCTTACCTAACCGGATGTATACCGGATGGTCATATGCGGCTGCCAGTTCAATGGATCTGCGGGTTTCAAAATTGTCTGCCGGTGATACAATGGTGATGTTATGAATGGCCCTTAGGGTGGCAAAATCATGAAGGGTGTGATGGGTTGATCCCAGGGCTCCATAGCTAACTCCCGCGCTGATACCGATCAGATTTACGGGATTGTCTGAATAAGCCACATCATTCTTGATCTGTTCCAGGGCCCGTGCCGTCAGAAAGCAGGCCGGCGATACTGCAAACACCCTCTTCCCTGCAGAGGCTAGTCCAGCCGAAACCCCGACCAGGTTCTGTTCCGCAATACCCACTTCGATCATGCGGTCCGGAAACCGTTCTCCAAATGGAGCTATTTTGCCAGAGCCGCGAGAATCACTTGTTACAGCCACGATATCCCTGTCTGAATCCGCCAGTTCCTGCAGGGTCTCTGAGAATACCTCCAGGTTGGATCTGCCCATTTCCGGTTCCCCACTCCTATATGTTTCCATTCTTTACTTTCTGCTTTTTCTGTGCAAGTAATACCTCCAACCTGTCATCCAGTTCTTTCATCGCCCTGTTGTATAACTGTGTATCCGGGACTCCATGGTGCCACCTCTTCTCCCCCTCCATATAACTGATTCCCTTACCCTTGGTTGTGTGGGCTATGACCAGGTTGGGCTTTCCTTTCTGAAAGGGAGTCCGGTCAAAAACTTTGGACATGGTTTCAAAATCGTGTCCGTCCACATGTTCCACACTCCATCCAAAGGCATTGAATTTATCCTCAAGGGGATCCGTATTGCAAACATCGAAGGTGGCACCTGTAATCTGAAGCCTGTTATAGTCGACGATGGCTACCAGGTTATCCAGTTTGTAATGGGAAGCCAAAAGCGACGCTTCCCAGTTGGAACCTTCCGTCAATTCGCCATCACCCAACAGTGTAAAAACCCTGTACTCCAGGCGATCCATTTTACCAGCCAGGGCTGTACCCACACTTAAGGATAATCCATGGCCCAAAGCGCCTGTATTTTGCTCAATGCCATGAACCTTCCTGGTGGGATGTCCAACATAGTGGCTCCGGTACCGGCAAAGTGTTTCCAGCTCCGATTCCGGGAAGAATCCCTTGTCAGCCAATACTACATAAAGTGCTTCCACCGAGTGGCCTTTGCTCTGTATATACCGGTCACGTTCCGCATCTGCGAAATTATCAGGGGAAACATTCAGGGTATTGTTATACAATGCGCTAATAATATCCACACATGAAAGGCTGCCGCCTGTGTGACCGGCATTGGCCTTTTTTATATAATAGAGAAGCCTTTTTCTGTACTCTATTGCTTTTATTTGTAATTCAGTATTCGTCATGCATTGTGCCTGTAAACTTCCCAGCCCATGTAATTGGCAAATGCTTCTTCAAGTATATCAGCGGTATTGGACATATTCATCACTACATGATGTTCGAATCCGTTATTACAAACATGATGCATCAAACCTTGCAGGTTTGGAATATGCGCTACTGCCCTGCTTCCGAAAGTCTTTAACTCATCATCAGTGAGGTTGCCTTCACCTATGTACGCTTTCAATACGCCCTGGGGATCATCTGAGCTGATCCTTCCATAGGTTAGGGGAGAAGCAGGAGTCCGCCCTTCAAGTGCACCGTAAGTATTTTCAACTCCCACGGTGGTTCCCAGAATGGGAGCATTGCTGATCTGCATATCAGGCAGGAAGGATTTGGCCCAGTTGCCGCAGTGGAACAGTACACATTTCTCATCATCATCCCCATAGTTATTGTTCCAGTCAACCAGCGCACTGGGTGATCCGGAAGCCAGCTGCATAGCGTACATGGTGAGCGTACCGGTCACATCCACTTCACAGGCGCTGGGAAGCATGTTCTCGCTCATCATACTCATACTGGTACATACATTGCATCCGTAATTTTGTTGTATGGAGGTCCAGCCAGTTTCAGGGTGTCGGCCACTCCCTTTTCATCTCCGAAATTGGGTAAAGCTACCAGCACACCATCGATCTTTTCTCGTTTCTGTTTGAATAATTCAGCGCATTTCCTGGCATCCTGAAATGTTTCCACGCCTCCTAGTTTTGAATCCTTTTCAGATAGCATTACCGGTTCGATGCCCAACTTGTCAAACAATGCACTAATGTCTTTCCGGGCTTCTGTGACCAGGTGGTCAGGAAAGAAATCCCTGTTACCAAATATTACTCCCAAAATAGTTTTCATCCGTTTAATTTTTTATAATTATTTGATAATATGTTAACCGTTTGATGCAGTGATCAATACCAGGCCAATGATATATAAGATGAACATGGTTACCAGGAAGGTATTGGTTCCTTTGGGAGCGCCTTTAAACTCTTTCCAAATCAATACACCCCACAATATGGCCACCACAGGTGCAGCATTGCTCAAAGCATAGGATATGGCAGGATTTGCTGCTCCTGCAGCCATGAAACTAACCACCATTCCAAGCATCCAGATGAATCCGCCAGTAACACCCGACATATGCGTCTTAAGGTTCCCTTTCCAGTACTCCTTCATTCTGACCGGCTCACCCTGGACCGGGTATCGCATGAAGAAGGGATTGAAGATAAACGTACTGACAAATACACCCACAGCAAAGAAGAAGACTCCTGTAAATGGTGTGAGTGTTCCGGTACCTCCTGCCACATAGGTATTGTCCAGGGATTTCACCACAAGACCATAGAAAAAAGCAATTAACAATCCTGCAGAAACCGACAGAAGAATTCCTTTTAGCGTTGGTTTCTTTTTTTCTGATGCCAGTCTTTTGTAGGAGAGCATGCTTAGAAAAATGGCAGCAATGATTACGATGACACCAACCCATAAAATTGTTGGATTGCCCTCGAAAGCTTTCTCAGGATCAAGTTTTACCAGGATATAGTTGAAGACGATTCCAAGAATCCATGCAATACCACCCCCGATGGGGAATCCGACAGACATCCCTGCAACAGCAATAGCTGCCACCAGGAGGATGTTCCCCAGGTTCCACACCACACCGCCAAGCATGGCATACATGATGCTGGATGAATCCGCGATTTTTAAATCTTCAAGGAAGGGACGACCCATATTTCCGAAGCTTCCAAGAGTGAATGCTGCAATGGTTGCAAAGAGCAACAGACCGATAGCAAGGTCCCAGTAAAAGAGTTCGAACCGCCATTTTTTCTCGGCCACTTTTTGCATGTTGGCCCATGAGCCCCAGCAGATCATTGATAGTATAAAAAATGCTACAGCAACGGGATAGTTTTGAATTAAGGTCATACCAGGTCTGTTTTAGGAGTTTATAATTGAGCAATGATTAATTCTATCTTGTGGTTCCTGAAAAGTTGCAGATGCTCCTTCCCAATGTCCGAGTCAGTAATGATATAATCAATTAATGACAGCGCACCCAGACTGGCAAAGGCACCTTTCCCGATTTTGGTGGAGTCTGCCACCAGGTATACTGTTTCTGCCACATCGATCATGGCTTTTTTTACTACAATATCACTAAGACTGGGATATGTGAGTCCCGAGCGCAATGAAATACCTGCGGTGGCCAGGAACAGTTTATCCACCTGTATATCATGGAAAAAATCAGCAGACTTCTGACCAGTCAGGGAAAGCGTGGGAGGTTTGAATTCACCCCCGGTTACAATGACATCTATTCCCGTTTCTGCCCCAAGGATCAGGGCGATATTGAGAGCGTTTGTGATCACAGTCAGGTTTTTTCGCCCAATAAGATTTTTGGCAATTTCTGTAGTGGTTGAACCGGAGTCCAGGATGATGGCCTCCCCTTCTTCGATCAGTTGGGCCGCCTGTTGACCTATGACTGCCTTTTTATCCAGATTGGCCTGGTTCAATAGTTCGCAACTTCGTACATGGTCCTCAACCTCCATTAAGAAGGCACCCCCATGTGCCCGTTTGACCAAACTATCTTGTTCCAGTTTTTCCAGATCCTGCCGGATTGTGACTTCAGAAACTTTAAAAATTTTCGAAAGCTGTATGACCTTTGCAGAACCATCCTCTTTGAGCAGCTCCAGGATTTTTTCCCGGCGCTGACCAGCCATCATATTCTTGAATTCAGTCATTGTTTGCGTGCCAATATATGATTTACGAATTATTGCGTTTTAAAATTAATCGAAAATAATCGAAATATCAAATATGTGCTAAATGAAATAATTCGTAGATTTACAATATGAGAGTAAAATCCACAATGTCTCTGATTTTGATTGCTGTTCGGATTGTTCTGTTATCTCTATTAGTGGCACTGTCAGTTACCCGGGTACAAGCCCAGGTTGTCGCAAGGGGGAATCAACCTGCGCCCTGGGGCGGAGTCTACGAAGTCGTTTTAACTTCGAAGCAGCCGCCTGCACAGCCCTTTTCAGCCGGGTTGGTACAGGTTACGTTTACTGAGTCAAACGGAACCGACGTAACAGTTGACGCCTTCTACGACGGAGAATCGGTTTTTAAAGCGAGAGCCTACTGCGGGCAACCGGGTGACTGGACCTGGCACTGCCACTCCCGGGATACAATCCTGCAAGGTAAGCACGGCACATTTAAAGTAATTGAATCAAATCTGCCTGGAAAACTTCGGCTTCATCCTACGGACAGGCAGCAATTCGTTTATGATAACGGGGAGTGGTTTCTGCACATTGGAGATACTGGCTATCGCTACCTCACCTCAACTGAGAAAAAATGGAAACCTTACATCGACCAGGCTGTTGCGATGGGAGCCACCAAGATCCGGACATGGTTCTGTCAGGGCCGTTCCGATGTACAGATCCTCTTCTCGGATGAGCGCAGCTCTCTGAACCTTGAGTATTGGCAGGAGATGGAGAGGCGGCTTACCTATGCCCTGGAGCAATATCCTCAGATTCAGTTTCAATTGATTCCATACGGCGAGGATACAGAGGAACTGAAACGTTATGCGGCCAATGATAAAATGGCAAAACTTATTGCACAGTACGCCCAGGCTCGTTTTTCCGCTTATCCAAATGTGCAGTGGTGCATCTCCAACGATCGTGAGGTCATCTCCAACGGCGAAGAGAGCGGACGAAAAGTTTTCGCATCCACAATTCAACAGATCGCTGAGGAGATGCGCCGGCGTGAACCGTGGGGTACCCTGCTTACCAATCACCAATCACGGTTCTCCGGTTATCACTTTCCAGATGCCCGATGGTCAGACATCACGACACTTGAAGACCTGGATCAGGTAACAGGTGCCCTGATCCTAAAGTACCGCAGCATGTCTGATGCTCCCGTCGTGCTTGATGAGGACCGGTATGAAACGTACCGGGAACCTCAATACCCTCGATATTTCTTCAGGCGTTTGATGTGGGCCAGTCTGCTTTCGGGCGGACATGCCACCTATGGCGGCTATCGCACTTATGAGGCCCATGCCATCAGTGAGAACGGGATAGACACGGCAGATGTGAGGGGAATCCAGGGTTACTACGATGGCAGTGCGAAACTGGTTGGTGCAAATGACTTTGTCCATATTCACCGGTTCTTCGAGGATGCGCAGCTCACCCTCACGGGGCTGACTCCGGATGATGCCTTTGCGGGAGGGAACCCCGCACACTTTAAATGCATCCGCAATGAGAAGGTTTGCGTGATTTATCTTGCAAATCCAGATCACCCGTCTCCCGGAAGCGCCATGGCAGCTAATACCATCGCAAACATTGAGGTATCGATACCCGCTGCCACTGCCAGATGGTTTAGTCCGTCGTCCGGGAAATGGAGCGAGGAGGTGCAACTTCCCAAAGGAATACAGAACCTGAAAGCGCCATCAGGAGGTGATTGGGTCATTTTACTTAAAACGCCCTCCTGAACGCATGGGATCGCCTTCGTATCCCAGCTGCTCCCAGTTGAGCCTTTTGGACTCTTTTCCGAAATGGCAATCAGCACATTTCAGCACTTTTTTGGCAGGGGCCACCATATGATTGATGGGCCAGTACATTTCTGTTTCCACAAAACCGAACTTCCCGGAATAGGGCAGATTGCTTGATGCCATTCCTAACTCTGAGGCACTGTTCCAGTCGAATGTTTTCCAGTAACCATCTTCCCCGAACAGTTTAGGGAAGATTAAATAGTTGTTTTTTGAATCGTAAATCTGTTTTCCGCGCATCGACTTGAATGGGGTAATTTTGGCCTTTTCATCTTCGATATTTCCGGTAAGTATGTTGAGTTCTACCGTTTTTTCGGGATCTATGATATCTCCCAACATATAATAATCAGCCTGTCCGTTGTGCCACCTGTATTCCGGAACCACATTCTTTTCCCACAGAAAATCGCCTTTCTTCTTGTCGTAAGTTGGCAATCCGAATTCATCGGGCTCAGAGGTTTTTTCCTCTCCGGCAGTGGACCAGTCCCACCAGGTTTTTGTGGGTTCTTCACGGGCAAAGAAGGGGATATGGCAGGTTTCACAAGCCACAGAGCTGCTGTGATCGTTTACTATCTTTTTTAGATGAGGTTTTTCATCGTGGCAATCGAGGCAGGAAATGTGGTTGGTACCGGCAGCCAGTGACCCGTGACTTGCACCAAGAATCTGGTGATTCTCCCCGGCGTGACAATCGGAACAGGTAAATCCAATTTCCCCCATATGAATGTCCAGGGCAGGTGAAGGATTGATCATGCTTTCATCCATGTCTCCATGTTTTACTCCTGTTCCACCACCACCATTAAAATGACATATGCTGCAGTTCTTATTGGTGGTTCTTCCCACACTTTGTGCCACTTTAACCAGGTCAACCGAAGGATCGGGCATTCCTGCTGCTGTTGGCACTTTTTTATAGGTTCCGGTCTGGTCGTGACAAATTAAACAATCAATATTTCTTCCATCAGTGAAGTCGAACGTTTTATCTTTCCATCCGTAACCTATATGGCAACTTGTGCAACGCGGCCAATTTGAAGGTACAGCAATGCAATAGTTATTGATGATATTCTGTTTTCCTAATCTCATTTTTTTACCATCCTTATTTACAAATTCATCACCCAACCAGTTCCAGTGCCTGGTTTTCATAATATCCTGGTCAATGCCATCATGGCAAAGCAGACATGTTTCTGTAACTTCCTGAGGGTAGGTAAAAGGGCCTTCTATAAATTCCGAATGATCTTCCTGTGCGAAAATGGGGATTCCAAGTAGAAGAGCACAAATTACTGTTAGCAGGGGTTTCATAATTCTCTGTTTTTAATTGTCCATATTCGTTTCAGGCTATTCCCAGTACAACCTGTTTTCCAATATATACTCTAACATTTCATCATACAAATTCAATTGAATATCTAAAATATTGCCATGAGTGACAATTGGTTCCGGAATTGATTCGGATACAGTTCCGTGACTGCACTCAAAAGTAAAAGACATTGTTCCTGAAATATGATGCAATGCACTGATTAAATTATAACTGGTATGAGGAGGGAACCTTTCATCTTCAATTGAAGGTTCTGAAATCCAATCATCAGGGACATGAGCCAGGTTGGCTTTTTTGTATCGCGAGTTCACCCGCCTGGTTAAAGTATCAACCCGGTTCTTCATAAACCAGGGCACATAGTTAGGCAAAATAATCTTGGGTGGAATTTCGTAAGAGTGTAATGATACCGTCATATCAGGTACTTCAAATCGGGCTATATCCAAAATAGCTTCAGTCTCCACAGCCATAGGAGAAAAAAAATCATCATGCATCATGTTAATACCATCATCATTAAAATATGCCCCGAGTATACCAACATTGCCTTTCATGGGATGAAGGGATTTAGCCTGGGGCCATCCCCATGAGGAGCCGTCTATTCGGGTTCCCTGTCCGTATTTTGTCATAATCTCTTCAGGCAAGCCTACAAAGCTGTCATATGGGCACCTTTTGCGCCCGTCAGGATTGGCACAGGGGATTATAATAATTCTGCATTGCTCAATTTTATTTTGTAAGGAAACCCATTCCTGCCCCCGGTAATCCTTGCCCGTTTCTGCAATATGAATCAAATTAACCAGTCCCACAATCC
>Ga0209013_10004401_pt1 | contig 12367 bp, 16 predicted proteins | sample Cruoilmetagenom2_FD_187291 | JGI IMG/M metagenome (GOLD analysis project Ga0209013, IMG submission 187291) | Oil polluted marine microbial communities from Coal Oil Point, Santa Barbara, California, USA - Sample 2 (SPAdes) (version 2) | ecosystem: Environmental > Aquatic > Marine > Oil seeps ...
AGAGGGACAAAGAGTACTGGAAACAATGGCTAAATATGGTCTTGAACGTGGAAAAAATGGATTAAAAATTTACGTGATGTGTGAGATACCGAATAATGTCATACTCATAGATGATTTTTGTACACTCTTTGATGGTATAAGCATTGGTTCCAATGATCTTACTCAACTAACACTTGGAGTTGACCGTGACTCTGAGATAGTTGCGTTTGATTATGATGAACGCGACCCTGGAGTAATGAAGATGATAGAAATGGCAGTAGAAGGCGCAAAACAAAACCACCGTCACAGCGGCATCTGTGGACAAGGACCTTCAGACTATCCTGAAATGGCAGAAGCACTCGTAAACATGGGTGTAGATTCGATGAGTCTGAACCCTGATTCAGTACTACAAACCATCCAAATGATCAGCAGACTTGAATCTAAACAAAAGAAATAGCTAAAAGGCTATTTCTTTTTACCTTTCTTTTCGGCTTTCTCTTTTTTCTTATAGTCTTTAATATGTTTCTTGATCTCTTGCTTTAACTCTTTTTTGAGTCTAGAGTCCATCTCTTTTTTAATGTATCTTTTTATCTTTTTCTTTTTCATCATTTTAGATCCTTTTATTATTTTTGGGCTAAAAACTTTAATCAACCCTTGTTATATGATAGAACAAAAATACTTTGAATTTTATGAAAGTTTACTATAGACACATCTCTTGTTTGATTTTCTCCTGATTAAGCTTTTTAATGAGCTTGGTTGAAAGATCTCCATAATGTTCTTCATCCAGATTAAGTGCAGTTTGTATCTCTTCAGCTGAGATTTCATCTGCCCATCCCTTAAGCAATTTTAACTCTTTTTTGGTAAGTTTCACTTTAAGTACCGCAAGTAGTTCTTCAGGCTCTTTCAGTGGATTAACCAGTTTCTTAATATGTTTTTCTATCTCTTGATTTATTGTTGACAATTTTATATCCTAATATATTTATTTTGTTAAATTCAGTATTAAAAGGTATCCGATCCCTGCTAAGAGGATAGTACCAAAAACGTTGAGTGCCATGTTAAGAAAAGCATGCACATACTCTCCGGATTCAAGTAGGAAAAAGCTCTCTATGGCAAAGGTAGAGTAGGTGGTCAATGCACCAAGTATCCCTGTAACCATAAATGTTTTTACATGAGGGGAGAGATGATCATTCAGGTGAAAATAGGCAAACAACATACCAATAGCAAGACTACCCAGTAAATTTACGGTCAGTGTCCCCAAGGGAAGGGTATGTGCAAAGTGTTTGTTGACGGTACTGTTAATGAGCAGTCTTAGTGTAGCACCTATGGCACCACCACTAGCGACTGCGATGATTGTAAGCATATTCATCATCTATTGCCTTTTGCATCTCTTCATGTAGTTTTTCAAACCAGTCCTCGTCTGCTGTTCTTACATCAATAGTTGGTAAGAACTTGTAGTGTACCGTACCGCTGTGACCTGTTCTTTCATGTTCGTTGAGTACCCATTTACTCCCTGTAATGATAACAGGTTGCACTTTTAGACCCAGCTTGTTTGCTATCATCTTTGTACCTTGCTTGAAGTTAAGCAGAGGCTGTTCTTTAGCTCTTGTCCCTTCCGGGAAAATAGCTACAGGTCTATGGAGTACTTCTTTAGATTCTTTGACATCCTTGATAAGTTTTATGAGACCTGCTTTAGAGCTTCTGTCCAGAGAGATCATCTCTCCATGACGCAGAAGATTCCCGAACCATAATGCATCAAAAAGTTCTTTTTTTGCTACCCATCTAAGATGGTTATTCTGTAGTGCTTCCATTGCTACGATATCGACAACACCCTGATGATTCATCACATACATATCTGCTTCAGGATCCATAGTGCCTTCTTGGGAGAGTTTACCACCCATCATAAAAAGGGTCAAACGGTTGATATGATGGACAATAGTATTTTTATGTTCACTAAACAGCATGAGTGCAGGTATCATCAAAACAGCCGTGTTAAGGGAGATGACTGTTGCACCCCAATAAAATCTAATTTTCGCAAATATCTTCATTTATGATCCATCCTATTACTCCTTCTTGATACTCAATTTTCTTGTAGTCACCATGTTCTCCAAGTAGCATAGTATTAAGTTCGTTATCTATTTTTGTACTCATTGTACTTGTCTCTGTTGGTAAAATAAAGAGTGGTGATCCTTGTTTTACACATATCTTTTTATGTGGAATGTATAAGGTCAAGAGTGTAATAAGAGATACTACAGCCAATACAAGATAAAAGAAATCTCTTTTGATCAAGAACATTAAAAAGAAAAAGCCGAGTAGGAACATAAGAGTATATTTCTTTAGCAGTTCAAAACTGTCTTCTTTAGGATTCAAGTTTGATTGTGTTGTAACTGTAGAATCTGCAAGTTCCATATGGGTTTTTAAATAGACATATTGCTTTTTAATAGTGTTAAAGTAAGTAAATTTTATTTCTTTTACAGAAGTGGGAAGTACAAAATAAAATTCAGACTCCACTTTTGCATTGTCTCTTTTCAAGTGTTCTATCCCGGATTCCAATACATTGTTCAGATACATATCTTCAAGGTTGGATTCATGTGCCTCAATAGAAAGCGTAACCAAGTGGTTTTTTTCATCATAGTTGGAGACTTGAGAATTTCTGATCTTCATATCTGCCGCAAGTACACCGCAAAAATCATCTCTTATTTTGAGTGTACCTAAAGAGACAGTTTGAGGATCAAGAGAGAGGTCTGCATTTTCACTGTTTATGAAAAGTCTGGGTATACGCATATCAACTCTGGAAGCTTTAAAATAAAAGGTATAAAAGCTGTCATCACCATTGTGGATTACCAATGGTTCGTCAGATAGAGGTTGAATATTGCTAATAGTGTCAAAAGTGAATTGTGGTACTTCTTCACTACATTCAGATACACATATTACTGTAACAGGGAAGAGTTGATTTTCATATACCTTTTTGGGTACATAGCTATATTTATATTCGCTCTGGGCACTCAGTATGGTGGTAAATGTCAATAAAAACAATCCCCATAACAGCCAAAAAGAGCGAATAGATGCCATTAGGCTTCAAAACCTTTAAGCATACGAATACCATCTTCAGATCCTAAAATAGCTTCAAGAGCACGCTCAGGGTGTGGCATAAGTCCAAAAACATTTTTAGCTTCATTACACACACCTGCGATGGAAGTAACAGAACCGTTTACAACCACAGGCTCACCGTTTTTATCTGAATAACGAAGAATTATTTGTCCATTATCTTCAAGCTTTTGAAAACCTTCATCATCAATGTAGTAATTGCCATCTGCATGGGCAATAGGAATGTTGAGTACTTCACCTTTTTCACACTTATTTAAAAATGCATTGTCATTATTGATGACACAAAGGTTTTGGTGTTTAGAGATGAAGTGAAGATTATTGTTACGCTTCAATGCACCTGGAAGAAGACCTGCTTCTGTAAGGATCTGGAAACCATTACAGATACCAAGTACTTTTCCACCGTCATTTGCATATACAGATACAGCTTTCATAACAGGAGAAAATCTTGCAATAGATCCTGAACGCAGATAATCACCATAAGAGAAACCACCAGGTACTACAACAAGATCAATATCTGTAGGTAGTGTTTCATTTTCATGCCATACAAGTTCAGTTGTATGTCCTAATTTTTCAAATGCATACTGGGTATCAAACTCGCAGTTCGTCCCAGGAAATCTTAATACTGCTATCTTTAATGTTTTCTGCATCTTAGTTTATCTCTATAGTATAATCTTCAATTACTGTGTTTGCAAGAAGTGTTTCACACATCTCTTTTACTTCTGCTTCCGCTTCTACTCTGTCATCTGTGTCAAGTCTAATGATGATCTGTTTACCGATACGAACATCAGCTACACCATCAAAACCAAGTGAATCAAGTGCATGGTGAGCTGCTTTTCCCTGGGGATCAAGTACACCTTCTTTTAAAAATACGTTTATTACTGCTGTCATTCTCTTATCCTTATCTGTTTTTTATTCTATCAAGTACTAGTTTGTATGCTTCTGTAAGCCCGCCTAAACCTTCTCTAAACCTGTCTTTATCCAGTTTTTCATTTGTCTTTGTATCCCAAAGTCTAAAGTTATCCGGAGAGAGTTCATCGATCAGAATAATGTTTCCATCTTTGTCTCTACCAAACTCTAATTTGAAATCTACCACTGTAATATCAAGTCCTGCATAGAACTCAGACAAAATAGTATTAATTCTACGTGCCATATATCTGATGTAATCCAGTTCTGAAGTATCATTCACCAACTTTAAAATAAGACAGTGTTGGTCATTGAGTTTAGGGTCACCCAGTTCATCATTTTTATAGTCAAACTCGACAAGAGTGAAAGGCAACACAGTTTTGTCTTCAATACCAAGGTTTCTACTCAAAGATCCTGTTGCAATGTTTCTTACGATCACTTCTATATATATCACTTCCGCTTTTTTATGAAGCATATGGTTTTCATCTAACATTTCTACAAAATGAGTAGGGATCCCCTTTTCATTAAGATACTTGAATAGTTCAGTAGAAATTTCATTATTCAGTGCACCTTTCCCTGCTTCACTTGATTTTTTTTCACCATTAAATGCAGTAAGATCATCTTTGAATTCTGAAATGTAAAGATCCGGATTCTCTGTTGTCCAAATTTTCTTTGCTTTCCCTTCATATACCAATTCTTGTTTGACAAGTGTATCTGTTGCCATTATTTTTTTCCTTTATTTGTAATAATCAGTGCTTTTAAAATGTCGACACTACTTTTAAGTTGTGCATCTTTATAGAGTTGATCTTCTGTGATGATAGTTTCATTGTCATCTTCTGCTTTTGTAGTATTATTGTCTGTATTGTTATCATCTACCCTGATAGTTTTGATCATTGCATTTTCATCTATCTTATCCAATTCACTTTCGAGGTGCTTTTTAAGATCACGTTCTTTAAGGAATATAGGATCTCCTTTCTGCTCACATTCACCTGAGTGTATGATGATGTCCGGAGTGACACCTTCAGCCTGGATAGTACGACCACTTGGAAGATAGTACCTTGCCACAGTCAGTTTAAGCGCTTCATTTTTACCTATAGGCATGACGATCTGTACAGAACCCTTACCAAATGTTTTTTCTCCCACAACTATAGAACGATTAAAGTCTTGCAGTGCTCCAGCAACAATTTCACTTGCAGATGCAGACCCTCCATTTACCAGAGCGACTATAGGTGTATTAAGGTCAGAATTCTTTTTCGTAGCTTTATATTCTGTATTTTCTGCTTTGGCTTTACCTTTTTGACTTACAATAACACCTTTGTCAACAAAAAGATCAACAAGTCCAATAGCTTGATCAAGTAATCCACCAGGGTTATTCCTAAAGTCAAGGATGATTCCCTCAGTTTTAGGATTCTCTTTGATAGCTTCTTTTACCCCTTCTACCACTTTTTGATCAAAAGATGCTACATGGATATAAAGGATCTTTTCTCCTATGGTTTTTGCATAAACTGATTGTATCTTTATAATATCTCTGGTTATTTTTATCTTAAGAGGTTTAGGCTCTTTTTTTCTAATGATCGTAAGAAGAATATCTGTTTTGGGTTTTCCACGCATGATCTTTACCGAGTCATCAATGCTCATTCCTATAGTTGCCTGATTGTCTATTTTTAAGATGATGTCACCGGCTTTTATGCCTGCTTTATCTGCTGGAGTATCTTTCAGGGGAGCAATAACAGTCAGTACGCCATCTTTCATACCAACAGAGATTCCAAGTCCTCCAAATTCGCCTTTGGTCTGAACAGTGAGATCCTTATACGATTTTGTATCCATAAAAGTAGAATGGGAATCAAGGTTGGTCATAAGTCCTTTAAGCGCTTTATCTACAAGATCGGTTGTATTTACGTCATCAACATATTCACTCTCTATAACATTAAGTATTTGAGTGAATTTGATATAAGCTTCAAGCTTCTGCTTTGCTGTTGATGGAGTAAAGGTCTTAGTTGTACTTGTATCTTTAGCTTGAGCAAAAGAACCAAAGAGGTAGGCAACTGTTACAGTGGAAATCAATCCAGCTAAAATAACTTTTTTACTTTTTTTGATCATAGGTGATGTGTCTCCGTAAATTTAGTTTAATATTTTATTTAAATATCAATAAGAGGTTGCTTTTTCAGAGTATAGTTAAGTAAGGTTAACCATAGTTATATATAGAACCCTCTGAATAAAAGTACTTCTTTATATTAAAGAAATTTTAGCTATATTTTTACAAAAACCATGAAGAAGCCAACAATGTCCAAATCTCTTGTAACTGATATCTTTTCCTTACTCCTTATAGTTTTATCCTTTATCGTTCCTTCTGAGTATCATAACACTATGCTTTTTACAGGACTTTTTGCATTCTCAGGTGCTGTTACAAATCAGTTGGCTATTCATATGCTTTTTGAAAAGGTACCCCTTCTTTATGGTTCTGGAGTGATAGAGAAGAATTTTGATACTTTTAAAGTCTCTATTAAAGAGATGATCATGAAGCAGTTTTTTACGAAAGAACAGTTAGGTGATTTTTTTGCTCAGGAAGAGCAGAAGATAGATCTGAAACCTCTTGTAGAAGGTGCAGACTTTACACCGGCATTTGAAGCACTCTCTAAAACAGTGATGGAGTCGAAGTTTGGAGGAGCCATTGCTATGTTTGGTGGAGAAGAGGCTTTGGAAGGATTGCGTGAACCTTTCTCTCGTAAATTAAAATCTGCAGTTAGTTCCATAGTTTCATCTGAAATGTTTAAGGCTCAATTGGATCATCATATACAAAATTCAGCATTGAGTGAAGATATGATAGCCTCAGTCGAGGGGCTCATTACAAGACGTCTTGAAGAGTTAACGCCTAAGATGGTTAAAGAGTTGGTTCAAGAACTCATAAAAGAACATTTAGGTTGGTTAGTAGTTTGGGGTGGTGTTTTTGGTGGACTAATAGGTCTTCTCTCTTCATTTTTTATATAAACTTTAAGAATTAAATAAGAAATTTTTTATATTCACCTTATGTTAAAAAGGTAGAATGTTTCCAATCAAAATTTGGAGCCTTAATGAAACTATCAAAAATACTACTTACTACACTAATGCTTTTCTCTTTCTCTCAAGCAAAGAACTCTTTCAAAAAATATGACGATATGTGTGAAATTTCTGATTCACAAGAGTGTACGAACAACCGTGATGAAATTCTCAATTTACAGATTGCTCTAAATTATGATAAAAACTTAAACTTTGAACTTAATACAGATGGTAAATGGGGTGAAGAAACCAAAGTTGCTGTCCAGAAATTTCAAGAACATTATAAACTTACTCCTGCTGCTGGCTATGTAGGAAGTAAAACAAAAAAGCAATTAGATGAAGTATTTAAAGATTTTAAACTTCCAACAGTAGAAATTCTAAAAAAATCATCATCAAATTGTTATGCAGACTTTAAAAAGAATACAAACTTAAAGAAAAGTTTTAAAGTATTTAAAGACAAGTCACTTTTAAGTAAGGCAAATGGCAAAAATACACACATTAAAGTTGATGTGAGTGAGCAGAGAGTAAGACTTTATGTTGATGGCAAGGTAGCACTTTGTTCACCATGTACAACAGGTGCCAAAAGAAAACTGGAACCAAATACCAGAACCATCAGAGACAAGAGAACACCTAAAGGTACTTTCAAAATTACAGAAAAGATCTCTGATAAACGTTCAACGATCTTTGGCAAATTCTATCGTAATGGAAAAATGGTTTACAAAGGTGACAGAAGAAAGTACAGAGGACCTAAAGCAACCTATAAAGGTGCTTCACTTAAAAACTGGATGCGTTTAACAAGTTCCGGTATCGGTCTGCATGCAAGTAAATATGTTAAAAGACATCCTGGAACAAACGGATGTATCAGACTTCCTTTTAAAGTAGCACATACTATTTTTTCTAAAGTAAAAACAGGTACAAAAGTAAGTATCGTAAACTAACATATGGGCGTGTTTATGCCCAAAAGTCCTCATTACTCATTCCACCACTTTTCTTTTTTGCAACCATAGCAGTTTTCATAGTTTTAGCCCCTTGCAGATCCTCATCCCAGTATTCACTTAAATGCATAATGTCATACTCATAGTCAAATATAAGCTCAAGTTCTCCTTCTTCTAAAAGGAAACTACGATTTGAAGGTGCATTTTCATTATCTGGATGATAAAGAAATGTTTCATAGATAAATATCCCTCCCTCTTTTAATGCTTCTGTTATTTTAGGAAAAATCTCTCGTTTGAGAAAAAATGTACAAACGATGAGATCATAATAGTCCCTTTTAAAAGTATAGGTGTCAAAATCAACTTCCTGGGGATGGATATGTGGAATGTTTTGAAGTGATTCAATGGCAACAGAACTGATATCCAACGCATCTACCTCAAAACCTTGAGAGGCAAGATATTTACTATGTCTTCCCATACCACAAGCCACATCAAGAGCCTTGTTCCCTGTAGCCAATTTGGCAAAATCTGTTATAAGTTTGACAGGCTTCTCTGGTATAGGATCGTTTTTATATTTTTTGTCCCATTTTTCTTTATCTGCCTGAGCCAAGATGAATCCTTTGAAGTCTATTTTGCTATTATTCTATCTAAATTAATTAGGATTTTATATGGCAAAACTTACTTTTTTATCATGGAATGTGAATGGTATACGTGCAGTAGACAAAAAAGATGCACTCAAGTGGATAGATGATGAAAGTGTAGACTTTCTGGGTTTACAGGAAATTAAAGCAGAAGCAGATCAGATCCCTGAAACTATTTTCAATAAAAACTATAAATTTCAAAGTATAAACTCTTCATCCAATAAGGGTCAGTCCGGAGTGGTACTTTACACCGATATAAAAGGTCAAGCAAGTTCATGTGACCATGTGGACATTTTAAATGAAGGACGCATTAACGAGTATCATTTTGGTGATATTGCCTACTTCAACGTCTATTTCCCCAATGGACAGCGTAACGATGAGCGTTTAGAGTACAAAATGGCATTTTATGAGCGTTTTTTAACACATATTAATACACTTAGAAAAGAGGGTAAGTCTATTATTGTATGTGGTGATGTAAACACAGCCCACAAAGAGTTTGACCTTGCACGTCCAAAAGCCAATGAAAAAACATCTGGTTTCTTACCTATGGAACGTGAATGGGTGGACAAACTCATATCACATGGGTATATAGACACTTTCAGACACGTAAAAGGTGATGAAGTAGACCGTTACAGCTGGTGGAGCTACAGAGCAGGAGCAAGAGGAAATAATGTAGGATGGAGAATTGATTACTTCTTTGTTTCAGATGACCTTAAAGACAAAATTATAGATGCAGATATCTTGGATACCGTGATGGGTAGTGACCATTGTCCTGTGAAGTTGGTGTTGGAGGTTTAATGATAAAGTGCTTCGGCTGCAAAAATGCTCTCTGTAGATTGCTTTTCCAATCTTTTTAACAAATGTTAGATAGATGTTTCTTCAACCGCTCAATATCATTTTCAATATCTGGAGCTTTCATTACATTGTAACAGGAGAAGGAAGGCAGGATCTCTGCACCACAAAATTTATAGTTGACTGTATTGCCAAGGAACATATCATCAACAGATTTACCTTCAAATAGTATTTGATCGTTAGACTCAAAGGCTTCTCTTGGTGCATTCCATGTTAATGAAAGCATGTATTTTTTACCTTGCATTTTTCCGCCAGTTCCATACTGTTTACTTGGATCTTCACGTGTTCTTCCATCATCTACGACTAAGCTTTGCTGAACAAGTCCTGCAGTAAATACTTCATCAACATATTTTTTATATATCCATGGAGTACCAAACCAATAGACTGGAGATTGAGTGATAATAATATCTGCCCAAAGGTGTTTCTCTACCTCTTCGTTAATATCATAACCCTTCTCAATATAAGTCATATCTACCTCACAACCTTGTACTTCCATTTCCTTTTTGATGATATCAGCCATAGTCTTGTTCAGTTCACCTTTTGCAAAACCTTCATAAAATTGATGTGCGTTGATTATTAATACTTTTTTCATAAAATCCTCCATCTTATTTTGATCTAAATATAGATCTAATAGTAGATTTCAGGGTCTAGAAACACCTTCAAAGTACGGTACAATGGGAATAAAACAAGGTTTATTTACAAATGGCTGTAAAAAAACACTAAAATATGTCCAAATTGTCACTCAAAACGAACTAAAAAAATAGGTATTGAAAATAAGGTTCAACGATATAAATGTAATGATTGCTATAAAAAGTTTCGTTCAAAAAGAAGACCTTTAATACTACAAAAAGTCATTTTTAATAAGTACATTTATAAGAGACAAACTCTACAAGATCTAGCTGATGAATACAAGCGAAGCATATCTTGGATTAAGAAACAAATATTTGAGTATGAGCCAATGCATAAAGTCCATAATCCAAGAGCTGTAAACTTGATATGTGATGCCACATTTTATGGAAAGCGAAGAGATAAATTGGGTACATTAGTTTTCAAAGACAGTATCACAAAAGAAGTATTGATGTGGAAGCATATTCAAAGTGAGACAATCAAGGACTACAAATATTTACTCTCAGAACTATTAGCTCTTGGCTACATCATTAACTCCATCACCATAGATGGTAAAAGAGGCCTATATAGGGCTTTTGAAGACTATCACGTACAAATGTGTCACTTTCATCAGAAACGCATTATACAAAGATATATTACAAAGAGACCAAAACTGCAAGCCAGTAAAGATTTGCAAAAAATAATGCAGCGACTCACTTTTACAAATAAGACTATCTTTACAAAAAGACTTGATACATGGTATACGGTATATAAAGATTTCTTAGCAGAAGAAACGCTCAATGAGGAGACAGGAGAAAAAAGATTTAAACATGCAAAACTTGTCTCTGCATATAGAAGTTTGAGAACAAATTTACCTTATCTCTTTACCTATAAAAAACATAAACATTTAAGCATACATAACACTACAAATTCTTTGGATGGTGGAGTCTTTTCTCCAATAAAAATGTTAATCAAAGTTCATAGAGGATTGAATAAATCTTTGAAGCTGAAAATGGTGGATGATTATTTAGTTAGAGATAATAAAAAGTAATGATTTAGACCCTGAAATTTAGCATTAAGTCTAAATATATTATATCTTAATATGAGATTATATGATGTGCTAACACTTATTCAGACAGGGGAGATTAAAGATTCCCAGTTAAAATAAAAGAATAAGTGAGGAATAAATGAAACACACAAGAGAGTTCAAAGAGTCAGCCATACAACTGGTTCTAAATAGCAACGAAGAGATAAAAACCATAGCTCAAGATCTAGGCATGAATCATAAGACCCTCTATAATTGGGTTTACTACTACAAAAAAGAAAATAACATATACACAGCAGATAAACGTATTAAAAATAGTTCTAAAGAATCTTTGAATGAAGAGAATGCACGTTTACGCAAAGAAAATCGTCTACTAAAGCAAGAGCGTGACATATTAAAAAAGGCAACCGCATATTTCGCCAAAGAAACTCTGTGAAATATGCATGGATAAAAGAACATGAAAAGAGTTTCAATATTGTGTTAATGTGCAAGGTGTGTAACGTAAACCGTAGTGCATATTACCACTGGGTAAACAATGGGTGTATAGTCAATAAAGTAGATGAAACACTCAATCAACTCATCAAAGACATATTCTATCAGTACCGAGAAGTCTATGGTACTAGACGTATCAAAAAGGTCTTGGTGCAGGAGTATGGTGTCATCGTATCCACTAGAAAGATAGCTAAAAGTATGAGAGAAGTGGGGCTTGTTGTAAAAATGAAGCGTAAGTTTAAAGTAACTACTACAGATTCAAACCATAACCACAGCATCTCCCCAAATAGATTACAGCGTGATTTTAAAACCAATGTAACCGATGAAGTATATGTAGGAGATATAACCTATATACCTACACAACAAGGATGGTTATATTTAGCTATAGTGATTGATCTATTCTCACGGAAAGTTGTAGGTTGGTCAATGGATGATAATATGGAAACACCTCTGGTTAACAATGCACTTCAGATGGCATTACATACTAGAAAGCCAGCACCTAAACTTATATGGCATACAGACAGAGGCAGTCAGTATGCTTCTGATTCTCATAGAGAGCTATTAGCAGAACATGACATACTTCAAAGTATGAGCAGAAAAGGTGATTGTTGGGACAATGCAGTGAGTGAGAGTTTCTTTCATTCATTGAAGACTGAACTTGTACACCATGAACGATTCAAAACAAGAGCTGAGGCCAATCAGGCTATCTTTGAATACATAGAGGTGTTTTATAACAGACAGAGACTGCATTCAACCAATGATTACATGTCTCCAGT
>Ga0209013_10004402_pt1 | contig 12367 bp, 12 predicted proteins | sample Cruoilmetagenom2_FD_187291 | JGI IMG/M metagenome (GOLD analysis project Ga0209013, IMG submission 187291) | Oil polluted marine microbial communities from Coal Oil Point, Santa Barbara, California, USA - Sample 2 (SPAdes) (version 2) | ecosystem: Environmental > Aquatic > Marine > Oil seeps ...
TGACCGGATGGTTTTATCGTTCGAGTCGTTTGATTTTGAAATAGAAGACAACCCGCATCTAAAGGCGAAGATTGACTTTTCTCCTTTCCCACACCTCTACATTACCGCAGGACTCGACGATTTTATCAGTGATGATGACAATGAATCGTTTTTTTTCGGTGCGGGATTGAATTTTTCGGATAACGATATCAAAACGATTCTCTCCAGCATGCCCCTGCCGTAATAAAATCGATTCAATTTACCCCGCGGTAATAACAGCGGAGAATTCACATTTCAAGACGAGCGTATGATAGACAACCCACATAAGAAAATAAAATCCTTCAAACTCTACAAATACTTTTCGATTACCAGTTTTATCTTTATATTTATCGGCGCCATTGTCCTCTCCTACCTGAACACCCATTGGGCACGCGAATTGCAACTCAAAAAGAATGAAGAATATGCTCAATTATTGGTATCCAACCTGAATCACCAGATTTTTCGACAATTCGTCATCCCCACGTCCCTGCGATACGGTAAAATTCAGCTCAGGGACAAAAACCAATACGAACGCATGGATACCATCGTAAGGGGAACCCTTCACGGCTATAACATCGAAATGGTCAACCTGTACAACTTGAATGACATCATTGCCTATAGTTTTAACCGGGAACTGATGGGGATCAAGGATATCGGCGGCCATTCCTATCAGACAGCGGTCACGGGTGTTTCAACATCGGAAATTGAACAGACCGGTGATTTCTGGGAAATCATTCTTGGAATCCCCAAAACGATCAAGGTGACCACGTTTGCCCCGCTTCGTGCGGAAAAATCCCTAGCCTCCATTACCGGTCCGATCATAGGCGTCATCGAATTTACACAAGACATCACGGATAGTTACCTGACCATCTTCAATTTCCAGATTCTGGTTATCATTACCATCATGGCCGTCATGAGCCTGCTATTTCTCATTCTCCTTTTTATTGTCAAAAGAGGTGAAGCCATCATCGATCAGCGGGCAAAAGAACAGCTCAGGCTCAAAGAACAACTCAACCGCGCAGAACATTTATCATCCATAGGCGAGATGGTAGCGGGAGTTTCACATGAGATACGCAACCCCCTGGGTATCATCAGAAGCTCGGCGGAACTCTTAAAAAAGAAAATGGCATCATACGATTCGACCAGTACGATTCCCGATATCATTATTGAAGAAGGTGAGCGACTGAACAATATTATTACCGACTTTCTGAATTTTGCCCGGCCACGGCAACCAGATTTCATAGCCTGCCGGGTAGAAGAGGTTCTGGGGAAAAATCTTAAATTTATTACCGCAGAAGCCAAGGAAGCGGGATATAGACTCGACACACACTATGCTCTCGATCTTCCTGAAATAATGGCGGATAAGGATATGCTCTACCAGGCTTTTTTAAACATATTGATCAATGCCATGCAATCTATGCCGGATGGGGGCGACATCCGGATCAACATCACCGCAGAGGGCGACCTGGTGAAACTTCAATTTCTGGATAAAGGACAAGGCATCGCCGAAGAAATCAACGAAAAAATTTGGGACCCGTTTTTTACTACCAAAGACAAGGGAACCGGTCTTGGCCTGGGCATTGTTAAAAATATCATCGAATCCCACAGTGGTGGTGTTCATATAGAAAACCGTCCCAAAAAGGGCGTCGTCGTAACAGTCGAACTACCGATAAGATAAGGACAATTCAATGGAAACGGTACTCATCGTTGATGATGAAAAAAACTATCCGCCGATACTCAGTGCGGTTCTTGAAGAGGAAGGATTTGAAACGCTAACCGCCTATAGCGGCGAAGAGGCTCTATCCGTCCTGAAAAATTCAGATGTCGATTTGGTACTGACCGATATGAAAATGCCGTCCATAGATGGTATCGAGCTTCTCGAGAGGATCAAACAAAAAGACCCGGGTCTCCCGGTCATCATGATGACGGCACATGGAACGGTTGAAAAAGCCGTGGAAGCGATGCAAAAAGGCGCATACAATTATATTTTAAAGCCGTTTAATAACGAACGGTTAGTCATATATGTCAACAAAGCCATTCAGATGTATCGGGTCATTAAAGAAAACCGCAGGTTACGCAAAACCGTCGAATCCCAGTACAACTTTGGAAATATTATCGGCAAGAGTTCAAAAATGCAGGATATTTTTGAGCTCATCTATAAAGTTGCCCCGGCCACGGCTTCTATCCTGATCGAAGGTGAAAGCGGCACCGGAAAAGATCTGGTTGCCAAATCAATTCACTACAACAGTCCACGCCACGATCATCCCTTTATAGCGGTCAACTGCTCGGCCCTAGCAGAGAGTCTTCTCGAAAGCGAACTTTTCGGGCATGAAAAAGGCGCGTTCACCGGAGCTGTCGCAACAAAAAAGGGGCGATTCGAACTGGCCGAAGGCGGAACGCTCTTTCTGGATGAAATTGGCGAATTGTCGCCATCTCTTCAGGTAAAACTGCTGAGGGTTCTGCAGGAAAAAACCTTTGAAAGGGTCGGGGGCCTGCGACAAGTTACGGTTAATTTTCGGTTGATTACGGCCACGAACAAGCGGTTGAGGGAAGAGGTTCGGGAGGGGCGGTTCAGAGAGGACCTCTATTATCGATTGAATGTTGTATACATCGATCTACCACCGTTGCGCCGGCGAACAGAAGATCTGAGACTCCTGGTGGACCATTTCATCGGTAAGCATGCGGCCGAAAGAAGAATGGGTGTTCCTGTCAAGGGTATCGAGAGAGAAGTAGAGCAGATTTTCTATCGGCATGACTGGCCCGGCAATGTCAGGGAACTTGAAAACACGATTGAGCGCGCCATGGTGTTGTGCCCGGATGACATTATCCGGGTTTCCGACTTACCCAGAGAGTTCAGAAGCAACCTCACGGGAGAGTCTCAGCTCGAAAATATCCCTGTGGATGCAAACTTGTTCGCAACACTTGCCGATATCGAAAAGAAAATGCTTTTACGGGCATTGAAAAACTGTAACGATGTCCAATCCGAAGCCGCTCAACTATTGGGTATCGGAAGGAGCGGATTCAATAAAAAGCTAAAGAAACATGGTATTGTCAGTGATTAATTTAACCAGAATTGTTTCCAAATGGAAACGGTCTTATTTCCAAATGGAAACAGACATGGGGATATGGGGACAGATAACAATTCAGGATGGAAGCAATCGGTTTAATAACATCTTGAAAATTAAGCGAAATAACTAAATTCAAACATTATGAAGAAATTATTCGTTTTGGCAAAAGAATTGCATATTCTATATACCAGTTCCAGTTTACCTATAATTAATTACATCTATTCTCCTCCTTAATGGCTAATCCGAATAAGCGGATTAGCCATTTTATTTTCATCCAGCGACTTTTTCCCTGGCCAGCTGATAATATATGGAATCCGTGTATTCTGTTGCCAGACGTTCATAGGCCTGTTTGCTTTTAGCCGTATCTCCCAGTTCGTGATAAAGCCGGCCCATATTGAACAGCGCACCATCCTTGACAACCGGATCCTCTCCACCAGCAATTTTTTCAAAATAGGATACCGCCATGCGGACATCCTGTTTTTTTTCATAGGCATACCCGAGACCACTCCATAGAAAGTTTTGATAGGTTGTGTCGTTTTTAAAATAAGTCAAAGCGGCTTCGTAGAGTTGAATGGCCCTTTCCGCGTCGCCCGCATCATAGCTTATCCCGGCGAATACCACCGTCGCCAGCTTCCCACCTTCGGTATTGTCATATTTTCTGATGATATATTCAAAATCGCCTCTGGCACCTTCATAGGCGGCAAGGGTATCCATACCCTTCTTTTGGGTTTCATATTTGCCGACAGCCTGATCAAGCAACAAAAAGGCCTTGTTTTCAGCGCTGTTTGAAAAATACCGGTAACCGGCAATGACCACCAAGAGGATCAAAAAAGCACCTGCAGCATATGCCACTTGCTTGGTATACTGCCGCCCCCAGCGAATTATCCTGCCGGTAGTGGTGATAAATTCATCCGGCTCCTTGAGCAGTTGCTTCCGTGTAACCCGTTTTTGCTTTGCCATTATTCCTCCATAATCCGTTTTATCCTTGCCCAGCCCTCTTCAGGAATGGCCGCACCGACAACCTGACATACCTCGTATCCACAAGCTGATGCAAGTCTACCACATGTTTCGACAGCATAGCCCCGGGTGAGCCCAAATAAAAACCCGGACGCCCATAAATCACCGGCACCGGTGGTATCGATGACGGAACCTTTTCCCACAGGATCGATTTTCACGATTTCGCCATTTTGCGCGATATAGCTTCCACGTTCCCCGATTTTCAATACCGCTATTTTGGCTCTTTCAGAGAGGGCTTCAATCGCTTTTCGTTCATCACGGTACCCGGTAAATGACGCAGCCTCATCTTCGTTGGCCATAAGAATGTCAACATATTCACTAACGAGGGTCTCCAAGAGCGTCTTTTCCGATTCAACCACCGTATAACTCGCCAGGTCCAGAGAAATCATGGCGCCATCCTCTTTTGCCCGACGCAAGGCCTTTATAATCAGCTCATTGTTGAAAAGAAGGTATCCTTCGATATGAACCAAGGCTGCATCCAGGAAACTGCACCCGGCGATTTCGCCCGGCACCAATTCAGATGCCGCGCCTAGATATGTAAACATTGAACGCTGCGCATCGGGTGTCACAATTGAAAGGACCCTGCCCGTGGGTGATGCGGAAGTCATCAGCAAAGGATCCACATGACTGTTTTGCAGATCTTTTTTAAACAGATCTCCCATGGCATCTTGAGCGCATTTTCCTATGAAGCGGGTTTTGCCGCCAAGCTTTCCCACGCCAATGATCGTATTGCACGCCGAACCACCCGGAACGACAACAGGCGTACCGGACGTCAGGGAAATCATCTTGTCGATGAATTCACTGTCTACATAATTCATCCCGCCTTTTCCAAAACCTGTCTTCTCGACAAAGGCATCGTCTTCATGCGCCAGAATATCCACAAGAGCATTGCCGATACCCACAATGACATCCTTTGATTTATCAAAAGGTACAGACATCACCATGGTGTCACCAGACCAGGGACTTGTGTATCCAGCCCCTGTCCCCGTCAGCATGCTTGATTTGAATCCAGTTTTTCTGTCGATCCAAAATCAGAAAAGGAATTCCTTTTTCCACTGTAAACAGGATATCGTGGTTCGTACCTGGTCCGTTGCGGACATTGCATGTATTTTTGATCGTAATGACAGTCGGTTTCTTACGAACCAGGGATGTGTGTATCCAGCCTTCATCACCTTCAAAATCGCGAAAGTTGATCCATGAACCCGATTTTTTGAGGACCACTATCGGATAGTAGCTTTCGACTTTCCAAAGAATTTCATAGTCGGTTCCAGGCCCGGACCGAATATTGGCGATTCTTGATGACACCGAGAGTCGTTCCGCCATGGCAAAGCTACCGGTCAACAGAATTACCACAACGGTCAATAATGAAATAAATCTCATGCCGCACCCTTTTCCGGATCCAATGGCTGAACCATTATTTTTTCCGCCAGTCCCCGTCCTAGAACCAGCCGTTTATAATCCAGAGCGATAACGAGCTGCCCCTGATTCAAGTTTGAAATGACATCGATTCGGTCCCCCACCCTCAAACCCATGCTCATCAGGCGCATCCGAGACCTGGTTCCACCTTTAAAACTCCTGACAATCAGTATTTCACCCTGTTTTGCCGCCATCAACGGCATCAGAGACAATCGTCGTTTGAGACAATGGGTACAAATACCATAAATTTCCATTTTATGCTGCAGCATATGGAACCCATGCGTTGCCGCAACCTGCAGTTGGAGATTTTCAAGCTGATTGTTCTTAAACTCGATGATCTGGTTACATTTAGTGCATATCATATGGTCATGATGTTGGCCTATATGCCTGTGCTCGTATCGAATAACACCGTTGTTAAACCGGTGTTTGTGGGCAAAACCATACCGACACATGAGGTCCAGGGTATCGGAAATAAAGGAGGGGGCCAAATCAGCATCTTTTTCTTTTATGATTTCAAATAGTTCAATCTCTGAAATATGCCGCTCTGTCTGAAAAAAAGCCTCCAGAACCTTCATGCGGTCTTCCAGGGAGTCAATACCTTCCTGTTCAAAAAGCTTCTTGAACTGATCTTTTTCCTGAAGATGGATAGGATGCATCACATGACCTTGACAATATCAGCCGTTTGGACCTGGAATCGTGTAGGTCGTACATGACCCGCTCGAACAGTTTCGTGTCTGGCTCGTAGTACCCTGCTTCCCTCCGGACGCCACATTGATTGTGTGACTGGTAGTACTGATAACCCGCTCGACTTCTTCAGCGTCACATTCCGGACACACCATCTCCACTGACTCACTTTTGTTCATGACAAGAATTTCGAAAAACGCTTCACACTTCAAACATTTAAATTCGTATATCGGCATTGTAAAATCCCATAACCCTTTGTAAAAAATGGATTAAAAATCTCATCTAAGGAAACCAACGACTCTGCCGGACAACACAATTCGCCCAACAGACAGAAATTACAGTTACAACCATAAATGAAACTGTACTTTTAATACTATCGAGCAAAGATTGTCAAGGGATGAGTCAACTTACCGGCAGATACACTTCGAACAGGGCTCCACCTTCAGTGGAATTTTCCTGAACAATTCTGCCTTGGTGTTTTCGAACGATCTCATGGCTGATATAGAGCCCCAGGCCTGTTCCCTGCCCCACCGGCTTGGTTGTAAAGAAAGGCTTGAAAATATCTTTTTGAATGGAAGGATTGATACCGGGACCGCCGTCCCGACAGGACAAAACAACCTGATTTATATCTGCTTGATATCGTGTTGACAACACAACACTGCCATGGTGTCCCCGCATGGATTGACAGGCGTTCTGAATGATATTGATGGCGACCTGGCCCAGATGGGCAAAATTACCCTGAATGGAAGGAACCGGGCATTGAAAATCTTTCTCGATCTGAATATTACCTCGTCTGATATGACCATCCAAGACACGCAATGCGTCCTGGGCGACCTCGTTGACATCAACGAATTCAGAATAAGAATCGGTTTGGCGGGATAGACACAAGAGACTGGAGACAATTTTCTTTGCCCGACCAAGTGCTTTCAGGCTGTATGCGATATCATTCCTGATGATCTCCTTATCAGTGATGATATGGGCTTCAAAATCGGCCTGAGTCGATTGTATCAGGCTCATGGCCGCTGAAATAGGATTGTTGAGTTCATGGGCAACACCCGCCACCAGCTGACCAATGGCAGCAAGGCTTTCAGAGCGAATCAGAAGCTCCTGAGATTTCTTTACCTCTGACAGCGCGTTTTCCAGGGCAATGGTTCTTTCATGAACCTTTGCCTCGAGGTTTTTGTTCAGCCTGTCCACGTGCTTGTATGCCCGGGCGTTTTCCATAGCCAGGGAGGCCTGAATGGCAAGCATCATCACCAGGCTGCATTCTTCCCGACCAAACAGATTTCTCGATTTTTTCTCCCCAAGAACGATAAAACCCATGAAGCGTTCCTTGACCTTCATGGGGAAAACAATCTCCGCCCATAACTTGTCCATGTCATAGAGACATTGTCCGGACGCCTTCTCCTGCACCTTTTCCATCAACAGATTTCGACTCACAGGCTGTTCCTGACGTTTCAACAACCTCACCAGAGAGTCCGTGCTTGGCACATATGCATGAGGAAAGGTCTGAGGAAGGAGGCTTTTTGATGCAAATCGTCTGAAACCGTTTTGGGAGACATCCTGCAGATAAATCGTGCAGTGACTTACCTGGAGATTCTCCATCAACGCCGTCAACAGGATCCGGGCAATGGTACTGCTATCCAGAGCGGCGGACAGCTGGCTGCTGACACGACGCATGGATTTTTTAAGCGCTGCCGTTTCCCGTTGAAAATAGGGGATGATGACTTTCTGTACGCGTGTCTGAATCGGGCCAAAAAGGATGACCACCACCAGAAAAAAGGTCAACTGGAAATAAAAGGTGTCCGCAAAGATATTTCTATGAAAGAACTGATTCGAAAACATAACGATTGTCGCATAGAGGCAGGTCAAAAACAGTGTCAGAATAGAATACAAGAGGCTTTTTTGAATGATGATACCCATATCCAGCAAATCGTATCTGAACAAACCTACGGCAAAAACAATCAAAGGAATGAAACTGAAGGTACCCGGAGGGTAGAAAGCGTATCCCAGCAGCGGCAGCACATTGAGCCCATTTAGAAACCCCATGACACCGAACCCGGTCAGGATATACTTCAGTTTGTTCTTCTGGACACTGTTCTGCTCCCTCTGTATGGCCAGGCAGATGATGGCGAGACTGTAAAGGGAAGCCACAGCCGCACCGGCACCGATGACAGGGTATAGCCTGCCGCCACCTCCGAAATATCCGAATTCATATAAATTCATCTTCTCGATAACCAGGGGGGTCAACGAAAACCACATGAGCGCAAATGCCACGGCATAAGTTGTGTAGATCAACCACTTCCGACGGTCGATGTTCAGATAGGCATGAAAAAAATGAATATACAGCGGTATGGCGTAAACAGCAAAGACGTGGTCGATGCGGCTGGACCAAAGAGCAATCTCACGGCTTTCGACGATAAACAGGATCAGGATGTCTGTATGTAGAAATATGCCGTTTACGCACAATAGGAAAAAAAGAGTGTTGACGGTCGTCATTTTCTTGCGTGCCAACACAACGATAGCCAGAAATGCAAAACAGATAAGAGACAACAGAGGGGGGATGCTGTAAAGGGTCATGGTTTCACCTATAAAATCGTTTTGCGATTCTATCAAACGCGACGGAGTCGCTCATAGGGGGTTACGGGTATAGGGGCACAAAACAAGGCTTTGGTTGATATGTCCTTTTGAAAAAAATATGGAATCCCCTTTTCGGGGTAACCGGATCGTTATTTTGACAAATGCTATAACCCGGATATTTCATAGTGTAAGAAAGATTATAAGTGAATTGAGGGAAGGGTCAATCCGGATAAAAAAAGGATGAATTGCGGATTTAATTTAGGTATTAGTGGCCCCTGCCATCATCTCAGAAGCATGGGCCAGGGTTTTTGGGGTTACATTTTCACCAGCCATCATTCGGGCGATTTCGTTGATGCGTTCATCATGGGTCAATTTATGGATAGTGGTCGCTGTTCTTCCGGAAACAATCTGTTTGGCGATTTTGAACTGGTGGTTACCGAATCGGGCGATTTGAGGTAGATGCGTAATGCAGATCACCTGGTGAAACCGGGAGAGTTTGGCAAGTTTGTTACCTACCATTTCTGCAACCGTTCCGCCAATACCGGCATCCACCTCGTCAAAGATAATGGTTTCCACGGAGTCGGTCTGTGCCAGAATGGCCTTTAAGGCCAGAACGATCCTGGAAAGCTCGCCCCCGGACGCAATGTCGGACATGGGTTTCAGGGACTCTCCGACATTCGGTGCAATCAAAAATTGGGCCGTCTCAAAGCCTGCTTCCGTCATTAACCTGTCACCGGAGAGCAGAAATGGATCCGGGTCCGGACCAGGAACTACAGATATCAGGGAAACCTGAAAACGGGTCTGATTCATTTTCAAGGTGGCAAGTTCCTTCTCTGCCATACGCGACAGGTGCCGGGCTGCCGCCTGCCGCTTTTTGGACAACTGTTCGCAAAGAGCGCCTGTTCGTGCCTGGAGATCCACAAGAGCCTTGTGGATCTCCGATATTTTTCCGGAGAGGTTTTCAACCTGTGTCAAGGCCTGTTCTATAGTGGCTATTTTTTCGATAATATCCTGAAGGGTCTTGCCATATTTCCGCTTCAGCCTGACAAGCAAATCCATTCGATCCTCAGCCGCTTCCAGCCGGCCCTCATCCACTTGAATCCGCCCCAGGTATGCCCTGAGGGATGTGACCACGTCTTCAACCTTGTAGGCACTTTCCGACAAAGCTTCCGATGACGATTCCAACTCCGCATCGATCCGGGAAGCATGCGCCAATCGTTTTCCCACTTCCATTATCCGTTCCACTACGGCACCGGAAACGCTGTAGAGTGAATCGATACTGGTGTGAATGACTTCCAAGAGCTCCTCGGCATTTTTCAGTCGAGATATCTCCTGTTCCAACTCCACATCCTCGCCAACGGTAATTCGTGCCGCCTGGATCTCCTGCTGCTGGAATCGCAACAATTCCAGCTGGTCTTGCTGTCGGTCTTTTGATTGAATGAATTTGTGATACTGCCGAATCAAAGGCAGCAGACGGTGGAAAGCCTCGTGAACCTCTTTTCGGAGCGGCAAAAGCCCGCCAATCTGATCCAGAATCAGAAGCTGCTGATCTTCCTTCAACAAACCCTGATGGGCATGCTGACCCGAAATGCTGGCCATGTACTGCGTTAAGATCTTCAGGACCTGCATGGTAGAGAGACGGTCGTTGATATACACCCGATGACGGTCATTCCTGGAAACAATGCGCCGTATCAGCAAACCATCCGACACAGAAAATCCGTGGGTTTCCATGGACTGCGCCACTAGGCTGTCCGGCGCCACCCGAAACAGTGCTTCGACCTCCGCGGTTTCGGCACCAGTCCGGATCATCTTTTCGGATGCCCGGCTCCCCAGGATGAGATTGACCGCGTTGATGATAATGGATTTGCCGGCGCCGGTCTCGCCACTCAGGATCGTCAGACCGTCCTTAAAGGAGATGCGGATATCGTCGATGATGGCAAATTGGCGAATGGAGAGTTCCTGCAACATAATCGAAAATTTATGTCACGATATCTTTTTTGTAAAGCGTAAAATAAAAAGGACATCCGGTATACCCGATGGTCACAGGACATTCCTTCAAAAAAGTGGGGACGGTCATACATTTTAACTTTTTTTTCTTGCCTCGAGATGAAAATTGTCTTCCAAGCAAATCTTTTCTCCTCTGATAGCCGCCCGACTGACAGATGGCTGCTTAATACCCAGCTTTGCAGCCACATATAGGCTACTGATACCGATTTCCTTAACAGCCCAATAACATATCAGGCTACGTGCCCTTACTCGGTTGCGTTGCTTGCTGGGAACCAGCAGATTTTCGGGTTTTAAGTTGAAAATCCTACCCACTTTTTTCAGTATTTTATCAAAGTCGTATCCTTTAGCTTTAAACCGATACTGCTTTTCCATGTTCTCATTCACAGCGCTCAATACCTCTTGGACAAAATCGCTGTCCCCCAAAATACGTTCATCGCCTTTTAAATGACTCTGCATACGACGCAAAGATTTTAGCGTATCCCAACCACCGACGCTCCTGATGAGTCCTCCACCTGTCAGGTCAGGTCTTTTCCCTAAAGCTAACCCCTTTTCAAGAAATTGCCTGTATTTTTTTATCGCTGCAGTAGGTTTGTTTTCGAAAAGGGAGAGGACGTAATTTACGTTTTGCCAAGAACTTTTTAAACGTCCCATCAACCGACTGTGGCCGCAATAGGGGTAATTGTCCAACGCACCAACATTCCGAACAATGTTCGCCCGAAGAGGATTTAGGTGAAGGTATCTTACAAGCTCAAGAAAGTAGGTGTCTTCCTGACATAAAATCGACTTGTAGCGGTTCTGAAACAAACGACCGGATCGACTGTGTCGTAAGTTGAATGTAACAACATACCCGGTTAAAAGACGTCTCATAATTGTCGAAATCGGCATATTGCCGGTTCGCAGCAGCAAATGAAAGTGATTCGGCATCAATGCCCAGGCAAAACAAGGTGTTTCTGTCTCCAATAAGATGTTGCCTAACCTGTTGAGAAAATTATCCCGGTCTTTATCGTCTTTGAAAATATCCCGGCGCTCAATTCCTCTACCGATAATATGGTGCAATGCGCCGGGGGTATCGATTCTGGCTTTTCTTGGCATAATCTTTTTGATATCAAAAACAAAACAATAAATAAAGTTAAAAAGTATGACCGTCCCCAATTACGTCCCCAATTATGTACAGTTTAACAGGAATTATCCAGCAGTCGCAATATGCCCCTTCTTTTTGTTTATGGTTCGGTAATTTTTAGAATACCCGCTTGTAACCGATCATCTAATAAAAAGGTGCTATATTCACTGGTGCAAAATCAATCCCCGCCCCTGTACCGGAATTATCGTCTTCATTGGTTTCTGCCACTGTATCATAGACATCGATGACCATGCCGATGTAGAATGTACCTGAGTTTGAAGAAAAAGGAGAGAAGGAGGGCAGCCAAACATCATCGATAGTCCAATAATTCCCTGCACCGGGAGCTAGTCCATCCGCAAATGTCGGGCCTAGATACCATTCACCAAAAGCGTAGTCGCTTTCAGTAAAAATCGTATTGTCGGACAGATAGAAACGCACATGAACATAGGTTCCTGCT
>Ga0209013_10004403_pt1 | contig 12366 bp, 12 predicted proteins | sample Cruoilmetagenom2_FD_187291 | JGI IMG/M metagenome (GOLD analysis project Ga0209013, IMG submission 187291) | Oil polluted marine microbial communities from Coal Oil Point, Santa Barbara, California, USA - Sample 2 (SPAdes) (version 2) | ecosystem: Environmental > Aquatic > Marine > Oil seeps ...
TCCCAACAATTCCAACAAAGTAAAAAGGATTTTTCTCGTCTAATAATTCAACACTTGGAACAAAAGATCCACATGAAATTACACCTTCAACCTCTTTTATAAATGAAGGTACAAGAGCGGCAAACTTAGCTCCGGACGAAAATCCGGCAGTATAAATTCTATTTCTATTCAAAGGGAAAAGCGCTGCAACTTCCTGAAACATCCTACTGGTAATTAAAACATTTTTTGAAATTGAAAGCGTATCGCCTATATCATTAGACGAAGCAAGTAGAAACCCCTGCTCTTCTGCCGCAACTTTGAAAATGTTTAATGCCTGGCCATTTTTGCCTTCCATGTCAAAAACAAATATGACGGGCCATGTACCCTTACCATCAAACTTTTTAGGAAGATATAATTTATATGTTTCGGAAATTGAATCGTTGATGCGGACAGAATCTATAATCTTTCCTTTTTTAAATACCGCTTGTCTTGTTTGTGAACTGCCGGTATAAGCCAAGCTTACAAATAAAAGAAGAAATAAAACTCGCTTCATATTTCTGAAATAATCAAAAACCTGGCCAAAATAGTTAAGAATTCTACAAATGTTCAAAGTATTACTGAAAAACCTTTAAGATTGTATATTGGATTACTTATAAAAAATACAACCTCGTGACAACCTATAGATAAATTAAGTAATTAAATCCTTCAACAACAAATATTCAAAACTATTTATTTCCTACACCCGGATGTCCGGTTATAAAATTCTGTTAAAAGAATAATTTTTAATTTAATTACTTTCATTATATCTAATCCAGCCGGCAATAGACATGACTCCTTTACCATATTCCAGACTCAATTAACAAACTTTACTTAAGTCGCTTTATCGGTGCATCAGAGACTACATCAGACAGAATAATATGTGTCCTGGTTTCGCCATATCTAATAAGTTCATCGATAAATCTTTCGAGATGAGTCTGATCCTTTAGAACTACCTCCATTATAATATTTTCATCACCCGTAATCCGATAACAATTTATAACTTCCTCCAGAGTTTTAACCATCTCAAGAAAAGGCTTCAATTTACCCATAAAAGCTCTTAATGTAATAATTGCCTTTAGTTGATAACCTGCCAGGGTATACGATACTTTTGCATTAAAACCTTCGAGAATTCCAAGGTCCTCCATTTTTTTGACACGCTCCGCCACTGCTGGTGGAGTTAGCCCCACCTCCCTTCCAATATATGACAATGACAGCCTCGAATTCTCCTGCAGGAGTTTAAGGATGCGCCAATTTAAGTCATCTATTTTGCTATTCAAAGTAAATTATCTTAATTAATATTGTTTATAAAGCTAAAATACAAAATTGCTTTATATTTTAAAGATAATATCTGAAATTTGAACGTAACTTTATAGTAGAATATTTGCTAAAAGAGAAAATGCCCTACAAAAACTTAAGAACCTTACCGGTTTACAGAAAAGCGATGGAACTTTGCACTATGAGCAGAGAAATTGCCTCGTTTGTTTCCCACAACAAGGATTTACTGAAATTGTACCAATCCAATAGTTTAAGAGATCATATTGCAGATTCTTTATTAACTGACGCCATTTTAATCCCACAACAGATTGCACAAGCAGAATCTACCGAATCATTTACTGTTCGAATGAAAAGTGCTTCATTTATTAATATTATGATAGATAACATAATCTCCTATTGTAACGGACTGGAAAAGGATGGATTAAAAGAACGGGAATATGTGGATTTACTTCGGAAAGAAATCCATAGTTTTAGAAAATCTTTTAAGAAATGGAGAAAGTCTATCGGTAAAAATGGTGGTGATTCAAGCTGGGGATTTAATGATTATATGGGCTACTAAATAAGCCCCTTAAGGAATAATACATTGCTTTAATGAATTTAAATTCCGGGTTTTTCCTATAATTACTTTACATATTTCTTCTATACTGCCCTCCTACTTCAAATAATGCATGTGTAATTTGGCCTAATGAGCAAACTTTAGTCGCCTCTATAAGTTTTTCAAATATGTTATCATTCTTTATGGCCGTTTCCTGTAGCTCTTTCAACTGTTTTTGAGCAATTAGCTTATTTCGTATTTGCAAGCCTTGTAAAGTATTAATTTGCTGCTGTTTTTCCTCATCTGTAGCCCTAATAACCTCGGCAGGGAGTATGGTAGGTGATCCTGAAGAACTTAAAAAAGTGTTTACACCAATTATTGGATATTCACCTGTATGTTTCAGTGTTTCATAGTACATACTTTCTTCCTGAATTTTGGATCGTTGGTACATAGTTTCCATTGCACCCAAAACACCCCCGCGCTCAGTAATTCTGTCAAATTCAAGTAAAACAGCCTCCTCTACAAGATCTGTAAGTTCTTCAATTATAAAGGAGCCTTGAAGCGGATTTTCATTTTTGGTAAGACCTAATTCCTTGTTAATAATCAATTGAATCGCCATTGCTCTTCTAACCGATTCTTCCGTTGGTGTGGTAATAGCCTCATCATATGCATTGGTATGCAATGAATTACAATTGTCATAAATGGCATAGAGAGCCTGCAAAGTGGTTCTAATATCATTAAAATCAATCTCCTGCGCATGCAAACTTCTACCGGATGTTTGTATATGATATTTTAACATTTGTGCCCTGGAATCCGCATCGTATTTGTCTTTCATAGCTTTGGCCCAAATACGCCTTGCGACTCTTCCTATTACTGCATACTCAGGATCTATTCCATTGGAAAAGAAAAACGACAAGTTGGGACCAAACTTGTTAATATCCATTCCCCGGCTAAGGTAATATTCAACATAGGTAAAACCATTAGACAGCGTAAAAGCCAATTGGGTAATAGGATTTGCCCCGGCCTCTGCTATGTGGTAACCCGAAATCGATACAGAATAAAAATTCCTTACCTCATTGAGAATAAAATATTCCTGAACGTCCCCCATAAGTCTCAATGCAAATTCTGTTGAAAAGATACAGGTATTTTGTGCCTGATCTTCCTTTAGAATATCTGCCTGGACTGTTCCGCGGATTGTTTTTAAAGTCTCATGCTTAATGGTTTTGTACACCTCAGGGGCAAGTACTATATCTCCAGTTATACCCAGTAAAAAAAGACCAAGACCGTTGTTTCCATCCGGTAAAATGCCCTCATATTTTGGTCTATTTTTTAAATCTCTGCCATAATGGGCTTTGATTTTTGATTCTACCTCTTTTTCGAGACCATTTTGATGTATATACTTCTCACAGTTTTGATCAATTGCAGCATTAATGAAGTAACCCAACAGCATTGGTGCAGGTCCATTTATGGTCATACTAACTGATGTCATGGGATCGCTCAGATCAAAACCGGAATACAACTTTTTGGCATCGTCAAGACAGCAAACAGATACTCCCGCATTCCCTATTTTTCCATAAATATCGGGTCTGTGATCAGGATCATTACCATAGAGTGTCACAGAATCGAATGCAGTAGACAATCTCTTGGCAGGCATATCAAGACTTACATAATGAAATCTCCTGTTTGTGCGTTCAGGTCCTCCTTCACCTGCAAACATTCGTGTGGGATCTTCACCTGTCCTTTTAAAGGGGTAAAGTCCGGAAGTATATGGAAATTCCCCAGGTACATTCTCCTGTAATCGCCATAGAAGCAGGTCGCCCCACGCTTTATACTTAGGCAAAACCACTTTGGGAATTGCAAGGCCTGATAGTGACTCAACATGCGTATCTATACTTATCTCTTTTTCTCTAACTTTAAAAACATAAGTAGGGCCTTTATACTTATTTGCAAAACTATCCCAGTTGAGTATAATCTCCCAGTTATAAGGATCAAAATTGAGTTTTACCCGTTCAAATTCAACTAATAAAAGTTGAATTAAATTATCTTTTTCACCTTCCTCTGAAATTTCCAAACTGGAAGCTTTTATTCCCGCACTAGTTAACTCTGGTGGGGTCTGAGAAAGACCTGCTATTGTTTTGTAAATTCCATATAATTGTTGGGCTACTTCAACCTGATGTGACACTTTAGTATCATAAGTTTTAATACTTTCCGCAATCTCTGAAAGATATCGTGTCCTGGATGGCGGCACAACAAATACCTTTTGATCCATTTCCTGGCTGATCACTAAAGTTGAAGCAAGACCTGCTCTTGCCTTTTCTGTTAATTGTTGCATAACCGCTTTGTATAAACGATTCATGCCCGGGTCATTAAATTGTGAAGCTATAGTGCCAAATATCGGTAAAGTCTCAACATCTGTTTCCCATAGTCCTTGATTTCGTACATATTGTTTCCTTACATCTCTTAAGGCATCGGGAGCTCCTCTTTTATCAAATTTATTTATCGCAACCAGATCAGCAAAATCGAGCATATCAATTTTCTCAAGCTGAGTTGCAGCACCAAATTCAGGGGTCATAACATAAAGGGAAACATCACTATGCTCAATTATTTCTGTGTCTGACTGGCCAATGCCCGAGGTTTCGAGAATAATCAGATCAAAGGCAGCTGTTTTTAGTACTTCAACGGCCTCATTGACATATTTAGATAATGCCAAATTGGATTGTCGTGTTGCCAGGGATCGCATATACACCCGATCATCATTTATAGCATTCATTCTGATCCGGTCACCCAGAAGAGCTCCTCCTGTTTTTCTTTTAGAAGGATCAACAGATATCAAACCAATTGATTTCTCTGGAAAATCCCTTAAAAATCGCCGAACGAGTTCGTCAACTAAACTAGATTTTCCAGAACCTCCCGTACCTGTTATTCCTAACACAGGGACATGATTTTTATCCTGGCGAATTCCGGAAAAGAGTTCTTCAAATTCAGAAGGCCTGTTTTCCGCAAGACTTATTAGCCGTGCAATAGTCTTTGGTTGTTTTCTTTTTAAAGCTTTAATGAGGGTGGTTCCTTTATCTAGAATTAAGTCGGGAACCGGGGTATCACTCTGTTCTACAAGGTTGTTTATCATTCCTTGTAATCCCATTGTCCGACCATCATCAGGTGAATATATCCTGGTAATCCCATACTTCATCAAGGCCTCTATTTCTGACGGCAGAATTACACCTCCACCACCACCAAATATCTTAATATGACCAGCTCCGCGCTCCTTTAAAAGGTCATACATATATCTGAAATATTCATTATGACCACCTTGATACGAAGTCATTGCTATGGCATTGACATCTTCTTGTATAGCGCAATTTACAACCTCATCAACACTTCTGTCGTGGCCTAAATGAATTACCTCTACTCCTGTAGACTGAATAATGCGCCGCATAATGTTAATGGCTGCATCATGGCCATCAAACAGAGAAGCCGCAGTAACCACTCTTATTTTATTCTTTGGTTTATAGACTTTATTTTGTTCCATTGATAATTTTTGGCCTTCTTTAGGTTAGCAATTTACGGAAAATGCAAAAAAAATCACCTTGCAATCAGAATTTTATAAAAATCATTAGTTTCACCAAGCCTCTGTTCCTAATATTATAATTTTATAGGCTTAAATATATCATTTTGAGAAACACAATTCTTATTCACTGCCCGGATCAATCGGGAATAATAAGTGCTATAACCGGGTTTATACACAATAAAGGAGGAAATATCGTTTACCTGGATCAGCATGTTGACGAAGAGCTCAGTGTTTTTTTTATGCGTCTGGAAAGTGAGTTTTCAAGTAACACGATTGCATTTTCTGAATTCAAAGAAGAATTTGAGACGAAATTGGCACTCCCATATGAGATGAATTGGAACATACATCCTGGAAACCTAAAACCGAGAATGGCCATTTTTGTATCTAAATACAACCATTGCCTGTATGACCTGCTCAGCAGATATAAATCGGGTGAACTGGAGGTGGAGATCCCTTTCATCTTAAGCAATCATGAAGAGGTTAAACATATTGCTGAACAATTTGAAATCCCTTTCTATTATATTCCTGTAACTAAAGAATCCAAAGCCGAGGCTGAGAAGAAACAATTGGAACTGTTAAAATCCCATAATACAGATTTTATAGTATTGGCTCGATATATGCAAATAATAAGCAGTAAAATTATAGATCATTTTCCAAACAAAATAATCAACATTCACCATTCCTTTCTTCCCGCGTTTGCCGGAGCCAAACCTTATCATGCCGCATTTGCACGGGGTGTGAAAATCATTGGGGCAACCAGCCATTATGTTACGGAAGCTCTGGATGCAGGACCCATAATTGAGCAAGATGTTACAATGGTTTCTCACTCACACCGAGTGAAAGACTTTATTGCCAAAGGACGCGATCTGGAAAAAATTGTACTTTCCAGGGCCGTTCAACTTCATGTAAACAGGAAAACAATGGTTTACAATAATAAAACAGTAATATTCTCATAACCTCAAAGTATAAGCCCTTTTTACCCCGCATATTATTTAGTATATTAACAGAATAATATTTTACAAAGATTTAGGCATATGGTTAAAATTGCAGTTTTAGGTCCAATACCAAGAGATACCATCTACACGCATCAGGACGAGGTAATACAAAAATATGGTTGTGTAACACATCCTGTAATTGCTTTATCCAAACTATTGGGAGAGGAAGGAACTGTTATTCCTATCACCAATGTTCATCAAAAAGATTTTGATCCTATTTTGGAAGTGTTTAAACCTTATTCAAATATTGACACTTCTCACATTAGGAATGAGGAAGACAGAGGCACTGTTATAGAATTGAGGTTTATAGATCAAAATAATCGATTAGAGAAACAAACATCCTGTATGAGACCTATCTTACCAAAAGATATTTCAGATATAGATGATATTGATGCGTATGTTTTTGTTCCTATTACAGACTTCGAAGTTTCCCTTAGTACTCTGAGTTATATTAAACAGCATAAAAAAGGGTTGATAATTTTTGATGCGCATGGGCCTACTACGACAATGAGTATGACCGGAGATCGATACCGAAAGTTTTGGGTGGATATGGATGAATGGCTTCCCTATATTGATGTTCTTAAAATGAATCTTGAAGAATCTCAGGCGTGTTGGTTTAAAAACGAATATGAATATGAGGAAATGACGAGTTATGAAGAAGATAAAACCGATCATTTGGATGCAATGGCTGAACACGTGCTGTCCAAGGGGGTTACTTATTTTTATGTTACCTTAGACTCAAGAGGTTGCGTCGTTTATTATAGGGAAAATGGTACTACTGTGAAAAAATTTATAAAATCTGTTTTTATGAAAGATGTTGTAGATACTACAGGATGTGGGGATTCTTTTGCCGGTGGTTTGGCCTATGGGTTTTCTTTTTACAAAGACCCAATTAGAGCTGCGCAATATGCAAATACTCTTGGTGCCCTGCGTACACAGGGAAAAACTTTTGATGTTTTTAAAAACAAAACAGAAACGGAGAAGTTAATTTCCGATCACTATTGAAAATCGTATGGGTATCCTAAGTCACCAATAAATTATCCAATTACATTCAGATTTTACAATGAATTCTGTATAATTTAAAGCAATAAGTGAAAATTTCTTAAAATCCTTGCAATAAACATAATATATTAACGTTAAAATTTTGAAGGTAAATCACTACAATTTTTAAAATATTGTAGTTCTGCTGACTTATAAGGCAGATATCCTTAAACGAATTATTTGAGTTAGTATTTTTTGAGTTAGTTAGTTTAAACCGGTGGAAGCACCGGTTTTTTTATTCCCCAATTGTCTTAATGTCTTAGTTAATCCGCTTTCTTATACAAACCGTCAAAAGCCACATTTACCAATGTACCATTATTCATGATTTCCCAGAGTTGCCTTACTGTTCCATCATTATTTAGGGTCCAGGTAATTTTATTTACATATTGCTTGCCATCCTTATGATCAATAGGCTCAGATTTCAGGATCATTTGATTTTCTATTCTATTACCCGTCAGTTTCAAATAACTTCCGGAATTATCAACCCAAAGTTGCTCCTATTGCTTGGTTTTATCATTATAAAAATTTAAACTAGTACCGGTATAATTCCCTTTGGCTCCAACCCAATTTTCTTTTAGAACACAGCCGTCTTGCATTTTCACTATTGTATTCTTACCAGCAACAGTTCCATCTGTATTAGTAACCTCCCACTTACCTTCCCAAAAATCGAAATCGTCATGGTTTTCTGAACAGCAATTACAGTCTGAAGATTGCGCCCAGGTTCCAAACGCTGTAGCAAGAAAAATGATTATTAATATTAAATATTTTTTGTTCAAGGAATTGATTATCAATTGATAGCTATGGTGAATTAAATTAAGTCTTATTTGCGATTCGTTTTCCTGTATTCATAAATAACCAGAAAACTTACCCAATCTTATTTTTTTGAAGGCATAATGGGTATATATTCAATAATTTAGTTAAAAATTAGACATATCACCTGATTTTTAGGTGAATACATATAGAAGTGAACATCCAAACCTTCGTTTTGGTCGTATATTTGTAAGAACAAAGAATGTGATCATGGATAATCAATATTGTAAAGTGGGAGCGATTACTCCAATAACAAGTGGACAAAAGGCCCTGGCCCTAATTGAATCCCAATATCAGAACTTTTTAAGGAAGGCATCAGACTTTAAGACTACAGATGATAAGCTTGCTGAATTTTTTGAATTGAAGGCACGAAAGCTTAAGAAATTGTTGGAGAATTTTGTGTAGTATAACTCAATTTGTTTTAAGTTCTTTTGCCATTTTATCGCGTAATTCGGCAGCTTTTTGCGCTGCCATAATTGCAAAATCCTGCTCTGTCGAGGCGTAGATAATCCCTCTTGAGGAATTCACTAATATCCCAACATTTTTATTCATACCATATTTACAAACTTCTTCCAGACTTCCACCCTGTGCCCCTACCCCCGGTACTAAAAGAAAACTATCCGGAATTATTTTGCGGATTTCTACTAAATGACTGGCTTTTGTAGCTCCAACTACATACATTAGATTTTGAGAATTTTTGTACGATCTTGATGTTTCCAGAACTTGTTCATACAGCTTCTTTTCGCCAATTTGTTTTGTCTGAAAATCAAAGGCACCCTCGTTTGAAGTCAATGCCAATAGAATGGTATGTTTGTTCTCAAAAGATAAAAATGGTTCAACAGAATCCCTGCCCATATAGGGTGCAACCGTGATTGAATCAAAATCCAAATCTTCAAAAAATGCTTTTGCGTATCTATATGAAGTATTCCCTATATCACCTCGTTTTGCATCTGCAATGGTAAATAATTCAGGGTAAAATTCATTAAGGTATTCAATAGTTTTGCGCAACGCATCCCAACCCATGGAACCATAAGCTTCATAAAAAGCAATATTTGGTTTATAGGCTACACAAAGGTGATGGGTAGCATCAATAATGGCCTTATTAAAAGAAAAAATTGGTGATTCTTCATTTAGGAGATGCTCTGGTATTTTTTCCAGGTCCGTATCCAGACCTATACAGAGAAAGGATTCCTTTTTATAGATTTGCTCAACTAAGTGTTCAATTTTCATCCTGATTTCTAAAAAATCTCCGAAGCTTCTTTCAGTTTCTCGGTATTCTCAACCAACATCAACTCATCAATAATCTTTTGAATATCTCCGTTGATTATATTTTGCAGATCGTAGAGCGTTAGGCCTATCCTATGATCAGTAACCCTTCCCTGGGGATAATTATACGTACGAATCTTAGCTGAACGATCTCCACTACTAACCTGTGAATTTCGTTTTGCAGCATCCTCCTCTTGCCTTTTAGCCAGTTCCATGTCGTAAAGTCGCGATCGCAATACTCTAAAAGCTTTATCCTTGTTCTTGTGCTGTGATTTTTCATCCTGACACTGAGCCACCAAACCTGTGGGAATATGGGTTAATCTAACAGCTGAGTAGGTTGTATTTACAGATTGGCCTCCCGGACCTGATGAACAAAAGAAATCTATACGCACATCCTTTGGATCTATCTGTACATCAAAATCTTCGGCCTCTGGTAAAACCATTACTGTTGCCGCGCTGGTATGAACACGGCCCTGTGTTTCTGTCTGTGGTACGCGTTGCACGCGATGAACCCCCGCTTCAAATTTCAGTGTCCCGTATACATCTTCTCCGCTAACTTCAAATTGAATTTCTTTATAACCTCCGCTGGTACCTTCACTCAAATCAATGATGTTCGTTCTCCAACCTTTAGACTCACAATATTTGGTATACATGCGATGAAGGTCTCCTGCAAAGATACTGGCCTCATCTCCACCTGTCCCTGCGCGTATTTCCATCACTACATCTTTAGCATCCTCCGGATCTTTTGGAATCAATAATAACTTAATTTCCTCCTCCAATACAGGCAAAGCCTCCTTAGCCTCATCCAATTGCATTTTTGCCATCTCAATCATCTCCAGATCACTACCATCACTTATGATCTCCTCAGCTTCGTTCATATTATTGGTCAACTCAATATATCGATCTCTTTTATCAACAAGCAAGCGTAAATCCTTGTATTCCTTATTAAGTTTTACATAGCGCTTTTGATCTGAAATAATATCAGGCTGTATTATAAGGTCTGATACCTCATCAAAGCGCTGTTTAACAATATTTAATTTATCTAACATTCAAACATCTCTTAGGAATGCGAATTTACAAATTTTTAAAGGTAAATTAACCACTTCATAAGCAAGATAGAAAGAGTTTTATAAAAGAAGAATGAGAAAATTTATTCTACCGTGTCCAAAATTATTCCATGGCTATGAAACATCTGATTATAGTTATCTAAAATTATCACTTCGGTATCACCGAGCTGATTTATTAAGGATATTCCTTTCTCCTTACCTAAAATATAGACCGCCGTAGCCAAAGCATCACATAATTCCGCACTTTTGGCAAATATGGTTACCTTGCTTATTCCAGTGGTCGGATACCCGGATATTGGATCGATGTAATGTGGGTATTTCTTACCGTTAAAAGTAATATATCTATCCAAATTACCTGTAATGGACACGGATGATTCTATTAATGGTATCCAGGTAAATATTTTGCCATTACTTCTTGGGTGATCGACGCCTATTAACCATTTCTCTCCGCTTGCCTTTGTCCCCCAGGTAGAGATATCTCCTGAAGCGTTAATCATACCTGCAGGAACCTGTTTGGATACTAATAGCTCTTTAACTTGATCTGCGGCATAACCTTTTCCAATTGCCCCAAAACCAATCTTCATTCCTTTTTCTTTAAGAAATACAGTGTTTTCAGTACTATTTAAAATGATTTTTTTATAACCTACTTTGGAAACTGCCCGACTGATTTGTTCCGGAGTTGGAAACATGGACATTGAACCATCAAATTTCCAGACCCCTTCCATTGCTGCAACAGTAATATCAAAAGCACCATCTGTAATTTCAGAAATCTGAATAGAACGTTCGATTAATTTGTAAAGCTCGAAGCTTACCTTGACAGGTTTTGAGCCGGCATTCCGATTTATTTCCGAAGTCTCTGATTCAGGATCCCAGGAAGAAATCAGCCTTTCTATACGTTTGACTTCAGCAATTGCCTCTTCCAAATTGATATATCCAATTTCTTCATTTTGCGTTACCACAGTAAATTCAAAGGGACTGCCCATTAATTTCACAGATCTCTTTACGGTAACATTCCTTTTCGCCTGACCACAAACTGAAGTCATGGTAAGAATACCAAAAAGTAGTGCCACAAAACTTTTCACTTACTGTGCTTTTTTAAGTTGTGAAAATATTGGGCGTAGGGTTGCGCATTTTTTATCAATTGAAAAAAGTGTGCAAGAAAAAACGAAAAGATTTAGGGCCAAACTTTTCACGTAATTATCAAAATGTGACTAATCCGTAATTACTCAAAAACCCGAAGTATATTACCGTTTAGTTCTGTGTTAAACGTTTTAAGCGGATTGTTTGTAATTGTGTTTAAAGGTGCTCCATTTTGATCAAATTCTGATCCATGGGTGGAGCAACGAAAAATTCCTCCATTATCATCCAAAAATCTCACCTGATCTGTTTGCTGATGACTACATATCTGACTTGCAGCAATAAAAACACCTTCAAGATTCTTTACAACAACCACATCATTTTTTAGAATAAAATCACCATTATTCTGCAACCCTGCACCTTCCTGTGAATTAAGATCAACAGTGAAGTCAACACCAGTAGGTATGGGCTGCATTGGCAGTTCTCCATCATCACTTGAACAGCCGTTAATACAAGGGAAGGTTAACGCAAAAGCGGCACCCGCTCCCAGGCTTCTTAAAAATTCTTTTCTCTCCATAACATTCATTTTTTTTAATGTCTGCATGTAATTTCAACCCAGGAATCGGGCTGAAAACTACTATAAAAAGAACGCTTTAAAAGAGTGATTCGTATACCTTAATAGATAAACGTTCCGTATTCGCTCTTAATTGTCAG
>Ga0209013_10004404_pt1 | contig 12366 bp, 10 predicted proteins | sample Cruoilmetagenom2_FD_187291 | JGI IMG/M metagenome (GOLD analysis project Ga0209013, IMG submission 187291) | Oil polluted marine microbial communities from Coal Oil Point, Santa Barbara, California, USA - Sample 2 (SPAdes) (version 2) | ecosystem: Environmental > Aquatic > Marine > Oil seeps ...
CCGTCATTTCACCGAGTGAAAGGGTTTCTTCAGCAGCGAATGATATTCCCTGCCATGATGAGAAAGTCCCTATGATGGCAATAGAAAGAAATGACCTGGAAAATAATTTATTACTAACTCTTTTTGACATGAATAACCCCTCTAATCAGCAAGCTAAGCCTGCCTTCAATAATCTTATAGTGTCTGTTCAGCAAGTCTGCGTTTTCGATTACTTGCTTATTATTGATCCTGTGACAACACGGTCATCAGGTCTATCGAGAAAAAAAACGGGAGCCTGCACCCGTATATCGGGTACTTCGACATCCATTGCAGAAAACATACTGGTTTCAGCAAAAACCCGCATACTTGCAATGAGCAGGACTCCCGGCAGGAGAATTTTTATGATGTACAAAATCTCATGGATAGTGGACAAAATAAATATCGAGTACAGATCGATGGACAGGATTCTAACTAGCGATGGGCTAACTGAAAATGTGACACAGTGTCGCGCGACAAATTGTCGCAGCATGCAGGACACTGTTGCGTTTATACTACGTGTATGAAAGATCTCAGCCAGACCAGTACAGATGCCACTTCAGCACTGAATCTTCGAAGACTGTTTATCCTCAGGAACATCGCGATAAGCTTCGAGGTGATCATAGTTGGCCTGGCCTATTGGGTGTTGGCCATACCGCTGCCTGTTTTTCCATTATTGGTAATCATTGCCGTGCATGGGCTGATAAACGGCTTCACCTGGTTGCGCATGAAAAGACCAGATTCTGTCAGCTCATGGGAGTTTTTTAGCCAGCTGGTCATGGATTCGATGATACTGGCTGCCCTGCTTTACTTTACGGGTGGCTATACCAATCCTTTTGTTTCACTATTTTTGTTGCCGCTGGTCACCGCTTCAACCCTCCTTCCACAAGGCTATGCCTGGGCGATGGCGGCCATAACTACCAGCAGCTATACTCTGCTGATGTTTTTCTACCGCCCTTTGCCACATAACAACATGGACCATACGGCAGATTTCAACCTGCATGTGCTGGGCATGTGGTTCGGCTTCCTGTTGAGTGCCGGACTCATTGTTTTTTTCCTGGTACGCATGGCTAACAGTCTGCGTGAACGTGATCGTATTCTGACTGCAACAAGGGAAAAGGCCTTGCGTGATCAGCACCTGGTTGCGCTGGGCACCCTGGCGACCGGTGCGGCCCACGAACTCGGAACACCACTCACAACGATGGCGGTGTTAGCCAGTGAACTAAAGCGTGAACATACTGACAATACTGACATAGTTGAGAAAATGGATATGCTACGCAGCCAGCTAGACCGCTGTAAACACATACTGTCTGACATCACTGCCAGCACCGGACAGGCCCGAGCAGAAGGCGGGCAAGGACTGGCGCTAGATGACTATATAGATGACGTGGTGGACGGTCTAAAAACCTTACGGCCTGCGGCAAAACTGTCCTGTAAGTTGCATGGCCCTAAACCAGCACCGCATATCCTTGCTGACAAAACTCTGACCCAGGCATTGATCAATGTACTCAACAACGCAGCTGATGCCTCTATCGACAACATTGACCTTGAAGTTACATGGGATAGTGAGACCCTGAGTATTATAGTCGGTGACCGGGGGGAAGAAATCAGCCCATCCATTCAGGCAGCAGCCGGAACGCCTTATTTTACCACCAAGCCTGATGGCCATGGCTTAGGACTCTACCTGGCACATGCGGTGATAGAAAGTTTTGATGGAACGCTGAACCTCGCCACACGTGAAGGAGGTGGAGCTCAGGCTGTCATTAAACTACCGCTATCCACTATCAGGGTGCAGTCGTGACTACTGACAACAGCCGCGACTTGCCTGACCTGTTACTGGTAGATGATGATGCAATGTATTGTCAGGTAATGGGACAGGCACTGGAAAAACGCGGTTTCAACGTACAGATCGCCCACAATGTCGATGAAGCGATTTCATTAAGCGAGGAACAGGCACCGGAATACGCAGTCGTTGACCTGAATATGCCCGGCCCATCCGGTCTTGTGCTGGTCAAACACCTAATCGCTATCGACCCACATACCCGCATCGTCATCCTCACAGGTTTTTCCAGCATCGCCACGGCCGTCGAAGCAATCAAACTGGGAGCTGTACATTACCTGTCAAAACCCGCTGATGCCGATGAAGTCATCGCAGCTTTTAATCGGGAAGAAGGGAGTACTGATGTCGAAGTTTCAATACAGCCTCTCTCAGTCAACCGCCTTGAATGGGAACATATTCAAAAAATATTAAATGACCATGATGGCAACATCTCCGCCACCGCCCGTGCCCTGAATATGCATCGCAGAACACTGCAGCGGAAGCTACAGAAACGACCCAGGAAAGATTGACTTGAGTTCCAAGTTCCAAGACGAAAGACGAAAGACGAAAGACGAAAGACGAAAGAAAACAATTATAATTTTCTTGATTCTTGGAACTTGGAACTTGGAACTTGGAACTTAAAACTATATTTTCTACGGCCTTAGACTATTCAACCCCACAAACGTACCATCGTTATTCTCTGCCAGCTTACGCATCAAAGCAGCAAAGCGCACAACATTGTTGCCCATCCCTCCTGCACTGAACAACACTGGAAAACCGATTGCATGGATGCGGACACGATGTTTACCACTGCTGTCAGCCCGGTTAAGACGCTCAACAGTATTGACGACGCTTTCAATCGAACCGGATGAAAAATCATCACCAAAAATATACAGGCTGATGCGTTTGTCCTTTGCATAAAAACGCCGAATAGCCGCTTCTATACCTTCCACTGGACTGGAGTTGGAAAACGGTGTCCAGCGTGCCAGCCGTTGATTGATGGCACTGCGGCGTGCGGGTGTATCAGGAATCCATTTTCCCTTGTAGGTCTCAAACATATACACCCCCATGTCATTCATCACCTGTATGCCTTTAACACTGGGGTAAACTTTTAATACTTCATTCATTTTCTTGCGTACCAGAGACCAGGCAAACTGGTTCATCGAACCGGAAGTATCGATGATGAAGATAATGTATTCACTGTCCACCGGTATGCCACCGATTCGGCTGTTATTCACTGTCGGCTTATAACTGCTTGCCTGCAGACGGCGCATTTCCTCTGTCAGACTTTGCTGAGCACTTTGCAGACGTCCGGCAATAATTGCCTGTGCTTCGCTATCAGTTTGTGCTCTGGCAAACTGCCCTTTGATAGTAGATAGACTGCCCTTTAGCCTGGCCAGTTTTTCCCTGTTGCTGGACAGCTGCTCCTGCTTTTCGGTCAATTCACGATTCAGTACGGTGGTGTCTCCGCGTATTTTGAATATCTCCTTCTGCAGTTTCATTACCTGGCCGGACAGGTCAACCGTTAAACTTTCAATGACACGCGGCTCACCAATTTTTACGATTACCAGCAGCAGTATGATTGCACCAAAGCCACAGGACACGACATCCAGAAATGACAGATTAAAGATATCGACATCCCGCCGCCGTCTACCCCTGCTCATGGCCAGTCCCTTGCCGGTGTTAGAAAGGAGCCCCGTGTTTCCACAGCCAGCTGCCAGAAAGCCGCCGCTGCATAGGCATCGCCTTCCATCGGTAATAGTATAGTATTGACAGGAATAGAGGATGGCAGGACTTTCACAGCACGATCAAAATGTACCAGCCTTCTTTCACTCGTCACGGTCGTACGTGTCGGCGTTTTCTGCCCCTGTGTTGGCAAACCGTCTGTGATCAACAGGATGTTGTCAGGTTTAGGCGTTAACAGGCTGGCTGTCTGCAATGCATGGTATAGACTGGTACCGCCTTCAGGTATGGCCTGGCGCAAGCCCCTGACGGCATCAGCAACATTCTGCGGATCTGATGCCGATAACCAGCCACCACCGGAGGTCGCCACTGCCGCACGTGAGCGGGTGTTGAATAAATATAACTGAAATTTTGAGGTGGCTGGCAGGTTACTGATCAGCCACTCCGCCGTGCCCTGTGCCCGACGCCATTTCTTTGCTGACATTTTTTGCTTATCACCCATATTGCGCAGTCGAATGACGTTGACAATCGTTTCATCCAGCATGCTTGCTGAGGCATCGAGCAATATAAGTATCCGCTTGCCGCCCAGCCTAAGCCCGGTCAGGTACTGCCGGTTACCTTCACCGGCAAATTTATGTACTTTTTGTCCCTTCTTCTGTGCCGCCTTTTGTTCGGCACTGAGTTGCTGTGTTTTTTTATCCAGCCCCTTCAGGTCAGCTTTGAGCTTGTTGACATGTTCACGACTAGCCGTCGCTTGTCTGCGTAAATCCGTCAGACCCGCCTCAATCTCCAGCTTGCTTTGCTGGACACGTCTTGCCTCCCCCTGCATCAGAACAATCTCTTTGTCAGTCGCCTCAAGACTGTTAACTGCCGCCACCTGATTCTCACGTCCGACGATGACCTCATTTTCCAGACGCACCACCTCGGAACGCAGGTCAGCAAAAGCCTCATTTCGCTCCTGCACCATATTGACATTCAATATCAGCACCAGCAGCACCACGGCACCAAAGCCGCAGAACATGATGTCGAGGAATGACAGGGAGAAGGGAGATACGGGGCGGCGTTTCATGGTGATCGAAATAAAGTTCCAAGTTCCAGGTTCCAAGTTCCAAGTAGAAAGACCGGAGCCAAATTATTGGAACTTGGAACCTGGAACTTGGAACTTCGTTTCACGACCTCAACTTCCGCACCAGCCAGTGATCAACATAGCGCTCACTATCCAGTATCAGCCGCTCCTGCAGGAGTTGCAGCTGATGAATGAAAAACATCAGGATGATGCTGATTACCAGTGCGACGAAGGTTGAGTTGAATGCCACGCCGAGGTTTTCTGTGACGCCGGTGATGTCGCCTTCCACCGCACGATAGGCCTGACCGAGAGCATCACCAATTCCACGCACTGTACCGATAAATCCCACCGAAGGAATGGCCCAGGCGATGTAGCGGATGATAGACAGTTCAGACTCCTGTCGTTCACCTTCTGATTCACAAATATCACGCACGGCGGTCGACACATCCTGTACGTTACGGGTTGCACTGAAGCGTTCGATACCCGTCAGCAGCGCACGTGGCAACAGGTACTGCTGCTCCACCAACGGCAGGGCATGCAAACGCTCAGCCAGTTGCCGGGTATCTTCCGGCCCGATCGGCATCCCCTCCGGTAACTGCAATAGATCACGCTCCAGAAGTTTATCCTGCCTCCAGACTGCCTGCCCCTTGTAAGTCAGGATCGACAGGGCCCATAACATCAGGATAAAGCAGGTTTCCTGTTCATAGTCCTTGATGACAACAAAAAATGAACTCTCAGCAATATAGCCCGGGTCGGCCGCCAGTTCAGCCGCCTGCTGCTGCATATGCCTGGCCGCCGATGGGCGCACCAGTGTGACGTATACTGCATGAACGATGATGAAGGAGATCAACAGGGCGAAGACCTGGAAAATGAATTCATTCGGGAAGATTTTTTTCATATTTTAAAACCAGTTTTAAGTTTTAAGTTCCAAGTTCCAAGTTCCAAGTTCCAAGTTCCAAGTTCCAAGTTCCAAGTTCCAAGTTCCAAGTTCCAAGTTCCAAGTTCCAAGTATCCAATACTCTATCATTTCAGTCTTGGATCTTGGAACTTGGAACTTTTTTTTAAATATCTACCGGAAATGGCACCGTATCATCAGCACGCAGTTTTTCGCTAGGCGTAAACCGGGTTGCCGGTTCATATTTCTTTTTAACAACGTCAGCCGCTTTTTCTTTCGCAGGCTCTACGACTTCCGCAGGGGCTTTAGTGCGTGTATCAGAAGGCTCTGCCATGCCAGGAACAGCGGCAGGCACCAAAAACAGAGACAAAGCCAGTTGAAATATTTTATTTTCCATAACGTGCAATTCTAAAACCAAGATCGTAACGCGGTTTACTGCTGTAGTCACGGTAGCTCAGACGCAGTTCGGTGATATTACCGTGCCGCCAGCTGGAGCCGCGTACGACATGGTGCTCACCTGCGACCGCACCGGCAGGATCGATAACCCGTTTTGCTGACTCGCCCGGATACACCGCATAGTAATCATGCATCCACTCGGCAACGTTGCCACCCATATCATAAAAACTTTTCGGCCGGGCCTGGAAACTGGCTACCGGTGCACTGCCACGGAAGTTATCATCATAGCCTGGGACGACATCGGCAAGCGTATCGGCTATACGGGCATCAGCATAGTTACCCACTTTTTCTGTTGGCGGAAAACTGCCACTCCAGGGATAACGTTGTTCACTCTTCTGGTCCTGCATACGGGCAACCCAGGCCCACTCGGCTTCTGTCGGTAGCCGATAGCCATCATTCATAGGTTGAACCGCCACCATTTTTTTATCTTTCTCGACATAGGCCGGCGTCAAACCCTGCTGCTTGCTGAGCCAGTTAGTGTAACGAGCGGCATCATCCCAGCTGATATTGACCACTGGCTGTTCATCACCATTCAATGCCGCACCGTCAAAATTTCCGGAATCATGTGTTTTTTTAAATCGACGATAGTCTTCATTCGTCACTTCTTTGCTGGAAAAATAGAAGGGTCGCTGCAATTGCACCAGCCTCTGGCTCTCGTTCGCCCTGCGTCCCGCTTCACGACGTGATGCACCCATCATAAAACTTCTTTGCGGGTGTATGCGCAGCAACTGGTGACCCGCTATTGACGTCGTGTCAGTGCTTGTCGAACTCTTTTTCTTTGCGGCCTGCTGTTTTGCTGTCTTCAAGTTGATCTCGACATTCTGGCCAGTTCCCGGCCGCGGTCGGATAGTCAATTTTTCAGAAATATAACCGGCTTTACTCACTGTCAAGGTGTGCGAACGGGCTGCAAGACGCAGGCGGCCCTGATTCTTCTCAAGCTTTTTTCCATCAAGCAGCGTGGTTGCATCGGCAGGACGTATTGTCAGGAAGATCGTGCCCATCTCGGAAGTCAGTGCTACATCAATTGTACGTTCTTCATCCGGTTTCAGATTGATTGATTTTTTCGCAGTAGCATAACCTGCCTTGCTTAATTCCAGGCTATGTTCTGCGTTTGCGGACAGCATTAGCTTCTTCGGCGTAGTACCTGAAAATTTCCCATCAACAACGATGCTTGCAGCCGACGGAACACTGCTGAGAACTAGCACACCATCTACCGGTTCCAGTTCAAATTTATTCAGAGTAATATTTTTTCCCGCCTCAACGATTTGTTTGATTGAAACAGTTTTAAATCCCTCCAGCTTAAGCTGAATTTCATGGCTGCCCTGCAATAATTCTGTTTTAAGGGGTGTCTGCCCGAGTAACTTTCCCTTCACATAAACACCTGCAGCTTCAGGCTCGGTGGTAACAAGGAGTTCTGCCCAGGCAGGTTTTAAAACAATAGCGAGCTGCTGATTTTTACCGTAACCCTGAATATCCAGCTCCTGCTCCTCAGCCAGGTAACGTGCAGTAGTAATCTGCAGCTTGTGCCGGCCGCGCTCGATCTCCGCAACTCCCTGCTGTGTTATTTCTGTCTTAACGCCGTCAACACTTAACTGCAAAGGAACTACCGGTGTGCTTGCAATCGTTAGCAGGCCAGGTAATTCCGTTAATTCATACGACAATTCGAGCATCTCACCAATTTCAATATCAACGGGCTTATGCAGTGGATAGTAACCGGTTTCCGTCATTTCTATGGTGTATTGTCCGGGTAAGGCCAGCCTGGAATTCCACAGCGATAATACTGGAGGAAAGCCTTTCATCTTCACCGCCGCTGTTTGCGGGTCTGTTCGAATCACAACCGGGGTAGCTATCAGCAGATAGCCGACAAGCAGAATTAACAGGGAGATAAAAGCAATGAAATACCGGTGTCGCTTTTTTCCATCACTCCGGGCATGATCCTGTCTGTGTACCGGTAATTCATAATTGCCTGCGTGCTGATAATCAACGGATGGCGCGGAGGGTGGACGAGGAAAATGGTCCTCTGACTGCCCCTGAACATCAATTAGGACTTTGTCGCCCTGTACTAGCCAGTTAATCACTGAGCCGCCTATCTGTACCCGGTCACCGGATTTAAGCCAGACTGAATCCGTCAGTCGTTCATCATTATGAAACAGGCTGCTGTTATCGCCTGCCGGCTGGATGTAGGCATGCCCATCCGACAGAGCAATGAAAGCAAACAAACGTTCATCGGCAACACCGGGGATTACAATACCGCCCTGCTCTTTGCCCCCTACACGTAAAGGCAGATCTGCCTCAGTGACTTGCCGTTCAGCCAGCGCATCCGTGATGAAGTATTCACGTTTCAAATTAATTCCTCACAGCGTATCGTTACTGTATAGGAGCCTGTCTCAGGGACCAGCGTAATGATTTTACGTACATCACGGTAACCGGCACAGGAGCCGGACAGGGTGTAACGACCCGCTCGCAGTGTCAGCTGCTTCTGCTGAAAGCGGCCGAGCCGTCCGACATGATAGATGCTTATATCTGTCTGGCCATCAGAACGTATAAGCAATTCGACCGGCACCATGGCAAGCCGTACAGCTTCCTTTAATCGAGAAATTTTGGCCGCAAGTTGCGGTTCGCTGCCTGCAGTCTGTTTGTTTGCCTGCAATAGCGTCTGCGCATTGGCCAGTGGCTCGTCTGATGAAAGACGCGTTGTATCTGTCAGATAGTGGTCTATCCGGGCATTCAACTGGCTCTGCTTTTGCGCATAAGACAGCCCGTCCCGGGCAGCAAGAGAGCGTCCATCGACGGCCAGAGCTTTGCGGTAAAGTGCTGCCGCTGCCGACCAGTCTTCGCTGGCTGCTCTCTGCTCCGCCTGCCTGCGCAGACTGGCAAGCTCGAACCGGCGTTGGGCCTCAACTAGCCGGCGCTGGCCATCTTTGACAGCATCTGACCCAGGATGAATTTTTGCCGCTGCCTGCAGGGATTTTTCAGCAGCGCCGAGATTTCCCCTGTCGAGATTCTGCAGCGCCTCGCTCATAGCCTGTTTAAAGGCATTTTCAGTAAGCGAGATGTTGATTCTGTTTACTGCGTCCTGTGCCGGGGCATAAGAGGAATCAAGCTGCAGTGCAGCATTATAGGCTTCAGCGGCGGACATTGGCCTGTTCATTGCTTCAGCCTGGCTGCCCGTCACCATCAACTGCAGGATTTCATTTCGCACATTGGCACGCGCCAGACCCATGCTGGCCTGTTCATGATCCGGCTGCATGGCAAGTACACGCTCAAAGGCAGAAACAGCTGCTGCCACTTCATTCTGCTGCAGGAATTGCCAGCCTTCTGCAAGACTCACTTGCAATCGCTGAGGTTTGCCATCGAGTAAAGCCTGCAACTGTTGCGTGGCCTTTTCATAAGCGGCCAGCGCCTCGGCGAAATGGCCACGTCCATACAGGCCGTCTCCCTCCAGGGCTGTTTTCAAAGCAGGCGGCCAGTCTTCAGCTGCCCAGAGTTCTGCATTGGCAAGATCGGGCTGCGCACGCAGGCGGAGAAAATCTTTAAGTGCCTGCTCGGCATCATTACGTACTACACCTACTGCAAGAGCCGGCGCTTGCGCGCCCTGAACAGACTTCGTTACGTTTGTGGCGTCCTTGGCCGAACGCTCAGAAACCAGGACAGGTAAGACTACAAGCACCACCAGTGTTAAAGCAGCAACGAAACCGAACAGCGCCCAGACCATACGATGAAGATTATTTTCCCCGGCATCGACTACATTTTTTTGCCCATCAGAACCAGGCGGCCGCAAGCCCGGCGGGCGAAGTTTATGCGCCATTTATTCAGTCACGCCTGTACTGCTGGAAACAGGTACGAGGCCGGTTTCCGAGGCATATATCTTTCGCATTATATCCCGCCACTGCTCGTACTGTGCTTCGGCAGTACCGGTCAATTCACGAGTTTCTCCATCTACCTCAACAACCATCGGTTTTGCTTCGCTGCTGAATGACTCACCCAGCTCTTCAATGGCGGCCTGATAGATCGTACTTTGTGCATTGGTGTCCATACCCATTTTAATCGAATACAGGCCGCCGATTACCATCACATCGCGCACGGTACCGGTAGAAACCCTGGTGTCGCTGCCGCCCAGTGCTTCAATGGCAATCGCCCCGAGTATTGCAGCAACACCCAGCGCCTTCTGGCTATTGGCCTTTCTTTTTATCTCCCGCAGGGCAGCGGCTTCAGTACTGCGAGCCTTGCGCCATTCCAGATAGGGTGACGCCATCTGCCGATAGAAATTCTCAAAATGACCGTTCAATGTATCGACAAACAGGAAATCACGCTCTCGCACCAGCCGCACACGCTGAATGGCAGGGTCATCTTCAGCCGGCAGTTTAAGCAGCGTATACCTGTCTTTATCATCCTTGCCAAGATAGCCAGAAAAGGCATCTGGCACCATATCAATGGCAAAACGCATCTCAGCGATCTGCCGGATGTTGGTGCGTTCAGCATCTGTCAGCGTATCGCGAAACTGTGCCAGATCATTGGCTATAGCATGATACAGCGCGTCAAAACTATCTGACGGTGGCTGAATGCTGGTATAGTCAGTGGCTTCAACCTTTGCCTTATATATTTTCCTGAACCACTCTCGCCCACTGGCATCCAGTGCTGTCACCTCCAGCCTCAGCTCCTCGCCGGTTGAACTCACGATAGTGCCACGGACCAGTAACTCGGCACCTTCTGTATTTTTGGGTACTACCCGCACTGCCCCCCAATAACCGGTCTTTTCCATCACACCACGTAAATAAAATGGAATGTAATATGCCTCGGCCTTACGTATATCCAGTGACAGGCCGCGTGCATCTTCTTTATCCTCTGGCAACTCACCCGGCTCAAAAAGTTCAATCCAGACATCCAGCAGTTGATCTTCTGCCAGCTCCTGACTTACCTTTTGTAGCACTTCATCCTGTTTGGCAGTTCTCTGACCGCCAGAAGTTGCACAGCCGGCCAGCAAGCCCAGCTGGAAAAACAACAAGATAATAATTTTAAATAATTTATTCATCCTTTTAACGACTGCCTGATTTATACCGCCGGTATTCATCCCATAGCTTCTTCTTCAGTTCCGGGTCAGTTTCTTTTTCTGCCGCTTCGCGCAATTGCCGTGCTACTACATCATCATTCCTGCCATCAGGTATATCTTTTGGCGCTGTGCTTTTATGTCCAGAAGAGGATTTAGATGGTGTACCCGATTCACCGCCTGCGGGTTGCCTGTCCTGTTCCGTCTGTTTATCACCCTGTTTCTTCTGTCCACTATCGTCTGCAGCATTCCCTTCTTCACTTTCATCGCCATCACTGCCACCACCGGCAGAGTCACCCGCAGCTCCGCCCGCTGCACCGCCAGCAGATTCAGCTGTAGGCCTTTTCGACTTCACCCGGTCCTGCTCCCTTAACAGGCGCTCATCAAATTCGCCCAGAGAACCGTTAAGCTGCTCGAGCATGCGGTCCGTTTTTTCCTGTCCGGTGCTTTCGCCTTTAATATCGATATCAGCCGGCACGGAATAACTGGCTAAAATCTTTTCGCAGGGGGGATCAACAGGAACGCTTGCTGTTGTCTTCGTCGAGATAGCCAGGCAATCTTCTGCCACTCGATCTTCCAGCTGTCTGATCCAGATTTTATAATCAGCCTTCTCTCTATCAGAAAGCCCGCCACCTTTCAGGGCTTGATCAAATTCTGTTTTTACCTGATTTAAGCTTGAATAATCTTCTCGTAGCAGCTGCAGTGCCTGTGTTTCAGGCAATGCAGCGCAGCCCTGGGCAAAAATTAAAGTGGGCAAAAGGAGAATTAGATATTTTATTGAATGTAACCGCATAATGGATAACTGTAACGCAATCGACCTGAATAGCAACTGAATCTAAGCTGACAATGGCAGCAATGGTATCAATTGAACACAGGCTTTTGCCAGATTCCAGCATGCACCAAAAGAACAAATAAATGGAGCAGGTGTGAATGAATCCGGCGACTTAATCCGATAAATAATACTCCACGGTCGACACGACTCGAACCCTTTTTATATGAGGATTATTTTTATCCCTGGCGGCAATACTGAATTGCCCCTGTGATGCACGCTTGATCTTGCCCAGTTTGCTTTTTGAATCTTTGGCAAATTTGAGTGCGACTTCTCGTGCCCTGGTGGTGGCCTGTTCTATCATTGCCGGTTTGATTTCATTCAAACGTGTAAAAATATATTCCGGTCGCGTATCATAGTTACCTCCAGTGAATGCTATACCCTGCTTACCCAGTTGTGCCAGGCCACTCAGCACCCGGTGTACCTGATCGATGTTACTGGAATAAACGGTTACTACCTGTACTGCCGTGTATCTGAATTCAGCCTGCCGGGCATTGCCGTAACTCTGGGCCGACTTATCTGTTATTACCGGCGTGGAAAGTGAAATTTCCGACGG
>Ga0209013_10004405_pt1 | contig 12358 bp, 13 predicted proteins | sample Cruoilmetagenom2_FD_187291 | JGI IMG/M metagenome (GOLD analysis project Ga0209013, IMG submission 187291) | Oil polluted marine microbial communities from Coal Oil Point, Santa Barbara, California, USA - Sample 2 (SPAdes) (version 2) | ecosystem: Environmental > Aquatic > Marine > Oil seeps ...
GGCCGCGCTCTCCGGTGCCGCGGAATCAGCCGTATCTGAATCAGGCTCGCTCGTGTCGGACCCATCGGCGTTCTCGTCGACGCTGTCGACGGGCTGGGTTGGCGCTGACGACTCGGCGCTCCCCGAGTCGAGCGCCGACTTACCCGACGAGCACGCGGCAAAGACGAGACCTGCCACGGCGAGTAGCCCGAGTGCCCGGCGCGGTGCACGATTAGAAGTGATCATCGGATCATCCTTTCACCGCGCCGGCTGTCAGGCCGCGCACGAGTTGGCGTTGGAAGACGAGCAGCACGATAGCGATGGGAATGGCGGCGATGACGGTGCCGGCCATCACGAGATTCGGCTCGCTGAGGTTTGACTTGCTGAGTAGGCGAAGCCCACTCTGAACAGTGTTCATGTCGGCCTCGTTGATGACGAGGTTTGGCCACAGATACTGATTCCACGAAGCCAGGAAACTGAACAGCGCGAGCGCGCCAAGCGTCGGGCGGACCAAGGGAAGAGCGACGTAACGGAGGAATCCGAGATGGCCCACACCATCGATTGCTGCCGCGTCGCGCAGGTCACTTGGGAGTGTCATGAATACCTGTCTGAGGAGGAACGTGCCGAAGGCGGTGGCCAGAAACGGCACCGCCAGCCCGGCATAGCTGTTCACCCATCCGAGTGAGTCGACCGTATCGAAGTTCACGACCAGGGTTGCCTCCAGCGGGACGAGCAGGGTCGCAATGAACGCCAGGAACAGAATGTTCTTGCCGGGAAATTCCAGAATCGCAAATGCGTAAGCGGCAAGTACCGACGTCACGAGCTGAAAGGAAGTAATCAGGACGGCGACAACCAACGAGTTGAACAGGTACCGGCCGAGGCGGCCCTCCGTCCAAGCATCGGCCAAGACGTCAAGGGTGAACGCATCGGGGATCAAGGGATTCTCAAGGACCTTGTCACCCGGTTTCAGCGCAGCGATCAACGTTGTGTAAATCGGGAAGAGCACGACGAAGGAGACGCCCGCGAGGAGTACATAGCGGCCAATCCGACGGGCTCCCTTCGGCGTATCGAATGGCTTGGCCCGCTGAGCGCGACCACCCAAGTCGACACCCTCTGCTGTCTCCGGCGCGTTAACGGCGCCGTCGTCGGCAACGGCGTCATTCGCCATAGTGAACCCTTCGCCCGAGACCTCTGAGTTGTAACAGAGACAGCAGCAACAAGATCAGGAACAACAACACGGCGCCGGTCGCCTGAAGTCCCGTATCACCGGAGATCGGTGAGTTCTGTCCGTACACGAAGTATGTGATTGTGGTCGTCGACGCCTGGGGCTGCGGTCCGCCGTCGGTCAGTAGATCAACCTCGCCGTACGTCTGAAACGCCCGAGTCGTCAGCACGATCAGAACGAACAGGAGAGTGGGCCCGAGCATCGGCAAGGTGATCGACCAGAAGCGACGGATCCCACCCGCGCCGTCGATTGCTGCCGCCTCGTAGTAGTCCATCGGGATCCCTTGCAGGCCCGCGGTAACAAGAATGAAAGTGAATCCGAGGCTCGCCCAAACACTCGACATAGCCACTGCAGTGAGCGCGGTACCGGGGTCCTGCAGCCATCCGGGGTCTTTGACCGACGGGAAAATGGCGTTGAACCATCCGACGTTGGCCAATGCGCCGACCGAGGGCTGCAGGAGAAAGAGCCACATCAGGCTGGCCACCGCGACTGAGGTAGCAACGGTCGAGGAGAAGATCGCCCTGAAGGCTCCGATGCCGCGTAGGTACTTGTCAGCGAGAACTGCCAGCCCCACTCCGAGCACGAGGCCGAGTGGCACCGTGATGACAGCGAACTTGAAAGTGACGACCAACGCATTCTGGAACTCGGTGCTCTGAAAAACGTCGACGTATTGGCTGAATCCCTGCGACTGACAGTTGCCCCCGAAGTTGTTGCAGCGCTGTTGTCCGAGCCAAACCGCGCGGCCAAGTGGGTAGAGCACGAACACCCCCAGGATGATCGCCGATGGTGCGAGCATCGCCATCGCAAGTGGAAAATCCTTCCACCGACTTGTTCGGCGCGAGCCAGTCGAGGTCACGACGCAAGATTAGATCGGCGGCTCTCCTTCGATGTTGCCCAGCACTGTGCCAACGTGAAGAGTTCTGGCGGGTAACTTCGCGGATGTGACCGAGCCCGAACGAGACTCACCAGATATCGAATCCAGCACAAATCAGCCCCAGACCAGTCCAACTCTGACGGGGGCTCCCCCAGCGCCGACAACAGAGATCGACCTCGACGCCATCGAGCGAGACCTGACGGGGGTCGAGATTGCACTTTCTCGGCTCGCCGAAGGCACCTACTGGACCGACGAGGTAACGGGGTCACCGCTCCCCGAGCACATATTGGCCGCCGACCCGACTGCGCGACGCGCCTGATGCAGAAGAAAGCGGTCGCTTCCGTCGCATCTGTGCTGGCCATTGCCGCCGGGCTGGCCGCAGCTGCGCAACGCGCCAAAACATCCCCACTCACGAGCCGCTTCACCCGCTCGGCCAAGGTCTGGAAACTGTCGGCCCGCAACAGTGCTCGCTTCGCGGTGTCACGGGTGCGAGGAATTGGAAGCGCTGAGGAACGTCGCGCCCAACTCGATGAGCAGTTCGCAATCCGCACTGCCGAGGACGTTGCCAAAGAGCTCGGCGAGATGAAGGGCGTGCTGATGAAGGCAGGCCAGGTCATGAGCTTCGTATTCGAGGCACTGCCCGACGAGGCCCAGGACGCACTCGCCACACTGCAGGCCGACGCTGCACCGATGGCACCGACCCTCGCCGCCAATGTCGTCAAGGAAGACTTCGGCAAGCCACCCGAGAAGGTCTTCCTCGACTGGGCCGACATGCCCGTGGCTGCGGCCTCGATCGGGCAGGTGCACCGAGCCATCGCTCACGACGGCCGCGATGTTGCGGTCAAGGTTCAGTACCCCGGCGTTCACGATGCCATCGAAAATGACCTCGACGCCGCCGAGGTGATGTACGCGATGTTTTCTTCGATGATGCTAAAGGGCCTCGATTCCAAAGGCTTCGTCGACGAACTCCGTGAGCGAATGCGAGAAGAACTCGACTACTCCATCGAGGCAGGAAACCTCGCAGAATTCGAAGCACGGTTCCAGGGTCACCCATGGGTGCGGATTCCACAGCTCGTGCCCGAACTATGCAGCCCACGAGTGTTGACTACCGAGTGGGTCGACGGAATGTCGTTCGACCAACTCCGTAGGGATGAGTCGGAGGACACCAAACAGAGGGCCGCTGAGGTCGTATGGAGATTCGCACAGAACGCCATCCATCGCTACGGCATATTCAACGGCGACCCACATCCTGGGAACTACAAGTTCCACCACGACGGCAGCGTCACATTCCTCGACTTCGGGCTCGTCAAGCGCTGGTCGCCGGGCGAGTGGGAGTCACTCCGCCCGACGATGGACGCGATCATCATCGACCGTGACCCCGACAAGTTGGTCGCCGCGATGGTCAATTCCAATTTCCTCCCGGCCGCGCACGGTCTCGATCCGGAACTCGTCTATGAGTACGTATCAAGCCCGTACATGCCATACCTCAGCGACGAATTCACGTTCACCCGCGACTGGATGCGAGACACGCTCGGCGTGATCCTCGACGTGCAGGGCCCACACGCGCAGGTGATCGAGCAGCTCAACATGCCGCCGAGCTTCGTGATTCTCGACCGCGTCGTGTGGGGTGTCAATGCGATCCTTGGAAAGCTTGGGGCCCACGGACCGTGGAGGGCGATGCTGCTCGAATACATCGCCGACGGCGAGCCGGCCACCGACCTCGGCGCTGCCGAAGCCGCCTGGGCCGCCGGCCACCCCGTCCCCTGACAGTTGCGATGAGCTTCGGCGCGACCTGTCCGCGGCGAAACTCATCGCAACTGCTCCGGTCGGCTGACTCAACGATATTCCACTACTGTCTCCAGGTCATGGGGAGCACAGAGACTGAAACACAATCGACGGTGCGAGCGCCGTTTGCCCCGTGGGACCGCCGCGAACTGCCGGGCCTGTTCGACGTCGAAGAGACCGCCCGCCGCGTCGGCAACTACAAGTGGACCGAAATGAAGCTGTTCGAGGCGCTTGGCGGCTGGATCGCAACGGTGCCCGAACTCGATGTCAAGATGCGCTTCGGCACCCACTGCTACCACCATTCGTGGCACGCCGACATCTGGCACAAACGTCTCCCCGAACTTCGTGAAATGAAACCGGAGCGCCTCACCGTTCCGGCCAACGAGGCAATGGAGCGGTTCATCGAAGCAATGACCGAACCCGAGGCACCAGAGTTGACCATCGAGAAGCTCGTCGGCGTCTACCGTGTACTCATCCCGCGCTTCATCGGCGCATATACCTACCACCGCAACGGTGCCAGCGAAATCACCGATGCACCCACCGTGCGATTCATCAACTTCATTCTTCAGGACGAATACGAAGACTGGCGTGATGGCGAGATGATGCTGCAGTCGCTGATCACCACTCCCGACCACGTTCGGCGGGCCGCCGAGCACCAGGAAAAGCTCGAGGCGATCATGGTTGAAGCAGGCGGTATTACAGGACCGGGTAGCATTGGTACATCGGTTTCCATAAGCACTGAAGGGGGCACCTGATGCGTCAGTTCTTTCCGGTAGAAAACCTCGCTCGTGACGAGCGGTTCGTGCAAACGAACATGGCTGAGCGGATGAAAGATGCCCGCACCACGGTCGACGTCGACGCGGCAACTGCGAAGAGCCGGGCGTCGTCCAACCGGCTCACCCCAGACCGCCAAGATGCCTCCGACGGCGCGCGGTCGTTGATGCACGGAATCATGGTCGGCGAGATACAGGCGCTCGAAGGAGCCGGCCGCACAGCACACGATTTTGCCGCGGGCGACGGTTCCGGCGACACCATTCCATTCGAGCTGAAGCTCGATATGGCTCGTCAGGCATGGGACGAGGCTCGCCACGTCGAGATCAGCGCGAAGCTCTCCGACTGGATGGGCACCGATCTCGGCGAGTTCGCCGAGAACACCGTGCTCTTCGAAGCAGCCTGCTCGAATGACCCGATCCTCCGCCTGGCCGGCGTCAACCGCGCCCTCGAGGGTCTTGCGATCGACGTGTTCACCCAGATGAAGGAGTTCGGCAACCTTGCCGGAGATCCATACCTCGAGTTCTGTGAAGACTGGATGCTGGCCGACGAGGTCACCCACGTGAAGATGGGTTCCGACTGGCTGCGCAAGGTCACCGCGAACGACCCCGACCGCCGAGAGAAGGCTCTCGAGTTTCAGCAGGTGGTCGACAAGCTGTTCAGCTTCGGCGGCGCACGCGGCGAAACCGACGAGAGCCCGATCGGTCTGGCCCGACGCTTCCGCGAACTGGCTGGTTTCAGTGACGATGAAGTCAACACCATCTCGAAAATGGATAGCGATGCACTCGAAGAGCGCAAGGATGCCATCCGCGCTTTCCATGAACAGGCCGACGCCCAACCGACGCCCGCCTGATGGCCGCCGTGTCGACGGCGAAGGTCACCGTCACGCCGACCCAGTTTCACTTCGTCAAGTACGAGTCGCAGGACATCATCGATGTCGTGACCGAGTTGGCTGAACTGCTTGGCGTGGCCAACCCGATCCACGTCATCATCGATGAAACCACTCCGCTGTCGAAGCTGGCGTCCGAAGTCGACGGCGTTTCTTCCGATGCAATTCTTACGCTGCGCGCCGAGAGCGGGGCGTTGGAGGACACCAAACGCTTCACGCATTTCAGCGCCGACGCGGCGCGAGGCTCGCTCGGTCGGACACTACTGCGGGCCAAAGATCGGCTCAGGTCTGACTTCGCCGATACCCCCGACGACCCCGAGCTGTCCCTAGCCGAGAACGCCGCTTGGGATACCTACTGCGCCGGTCGCCTCGAACGAATGGGCGTGAAGCTCAACAAGCAGCGGTGGCTCTACAACTACCGCAACCGGTTTGGCTTCAGTGACAACTGCGACGCGGCGTTCGAACGGCTCTGGTCGTCTGACGACCTCAGCTGGGCCAAGCTCACCGCCGGGCCCTGATCCTTGACAACGCGCTCCTGCCGGAGCGGCGACGGCTACTGCTTCGCCATTGCGATACGAAAGCGCTCGTCGGGGTCGACGAGGTGATCGTGATCATCCAGGCCGAGGTCAATCTGCACCCATTTGATCTTGCCGGTGAACTTGCTCGTCTCGGCGGTGTAGTCAGGCGTGACGGTCGTACCTGATTCGTAGCCGATATCGGTCGTCTCGTCAGCAGAGAAGATCAGCGGCTGCGTCGCCTCGACGCGACCGCCGCCAACGGCATCGCCGTCGTAGTAGAATGTCACGTCACCACCCTTGCCCAGACCTCCACCGTCGTAGGAGAACTCAACTCGCACCTGGTGGACCCCTGCTGGGATGACCTCATCGGCCTCCACCCTGAACTCCTGGATACCGAGCACGTTGTATACGAACTTGGCCTTGCCCTGCTTCGCATACACACCCCACCCGCCGAATCGGCCACCCTGAGCAATTATCACGCCCTCGGCACCATCGCCATCCACCTCGAGTTCGGTCGTTACTGAGAACGACTTGTTCTTGATGCTGACCACGCTGTTCTCGGAAAGGCGTCCCATACCCCGGGGGAGCGCCATTCTCACTGACGCGACGAAGGCGCGCAACCCTGGTATTCCCGCGGCTGGTGTTGGTGCGGGGGAGGTCAGCGCGTAGCTCGCAGCGGGCGCACCATCGGGCGTCGCCAACCGAGGCCAGGGACCTTTCCGGATGGAGGCCAGTGGCCCGCCCGGCTGTACGCCCACCATTCGAACGGGTTGACGTAGTACGCACATGACTCGACGACCTTGGTGAACCGGTCGCTACGGCGACTGACCACCCAGACAACCGCTCCGACCGCTCCGCCGAGCAGCATCCAGCCACCGTACAAGAGGGGATAGAGAGGACCGAACCAGCGTGCCTGCCAGACGTGGATGTCTTCATGATCGGTGACGAGCCGTTGGCGGCGCGGCAGCGATGTGTCACCCGCACCGCTGATGACGTTGCCGACCGTGATCGCAAAGCCACGTCGAGGCATGAACCCCCTTTGGTAAACGTGTCGATTCTGGCGCCTACCGAGGCCCGGGTCGTAACTCGGCTTTTCTGAGAGCGCCGCGACGCCATGCGAGAAGAGACCGGCAGCTGTCATCGGGAACGCCCAAGTGGAATCGAGAGTGAATGCGACCAGGCCGTTGGAGCAGCTCCAGTCGTAGATCCGGCGCCAGCCTGAGATCGCACCATTTGCAGCGGCCACTGCCCCCATCGGAATAGCCAGCCCGAACGGGCCTCCGACAGCCGCGCCGAAGACGCCGCCGAGCACGGCCACCGCGGTTGCTTCACCGAAGCTGCCCCGCCCCACCGAAGTCATGTTGACCGCGAACTCAGTTGCGGAGGTAGGAGAGCAGCCGCAGAATCTCGAGGTACAGCCACACGAGCGTCACAACGAGGCCGAGCGCCGAAACCCACTCGTATGCCTTGGGCAAGCCTGCGTTGGCGCCGCGCTCGATGAAGTCGAAGTCGAGTGCGAGGTTCATGGAGGCGAGACCGCACACGAAGACAGAGAATAGGATGCTCAGCAACATGTTGTCACCGTTGAGGAACGGGAGCGAGCCACCGAAGAGACTGAAAATGAAGGAGCCCAGATACAACACCATCACCCCGAGCGTGGCGAAGATAACGTTGCGGCGGAACCTGTCGGTGACCTTGATTATCCGAGTGCGGTAGAGAACCAGCATCACAGCGAAGACCGAGGCCGTCGCAAGAACTGCCTGGAGAACAATGCCGTTGTAGAGGGTTTCGTAGCCCTTCGAGATCGCACCGACAGCAAATCCGTAACAGATCGCGTACACGGGCCCGAAGATCTTGGCGAGGTTCGGCTTGAACATCGAGAGGAAGACGGCTCCGAAACCAACGATGAAGCCGAGCATGGCTAAGGGCGGGAACGAGTAGGTCTCAACACCGTCGACCGTGGTCGGACCAGTCGCCGCACTCCAGCCGAACGAGGCGGCAACAAGCAACAGCACCAACAAGAGCGTTGAGGCGGTGATCGTGCCGTTGACGGTCATCCCCTTTTGCCAGCTGCTTACCGGGCCGTCGGTGACGGGCTTGGTCTGCACATGGGAGCCGGCCTTCGGGGCAGCCCAGCCTTTCGAGGCTTCCTCGAAGGTCTTTTCGTTGAACACTGGATTCGGCATAGTCCCGCAATTCTAACGCCTCAGAACGAGTTGGGCTCGCGGAGACGCTCCCGCCTCACCTCAGGTCATGCGCGCTTATTCCATCCCAGAGGTCGACATCAGGAGGGCCGCTGAGGATCCCCGCGCAGGACTCGGCCATCTCGACCATCAGAGCAGAGTCGAAATGACGCTGCTGGTGTTCGGGGCTCTCCCACTTCTGGATCAAGAGATGGCGTCCTGGGTGAGTGACGCTCGAGCAGAGATCGACGTTGCGGCACCCGTCGACCATGCGGGTCAGAACGATGTATTTGGAGAGCACCGCGAGCAGTGCCCGGTTGTCGGCAGCATCGAACTGCAGCGTGACAATCGTGAGCTCAACGTCGGTCGAATCCGTCTCATCTGTCATAGCGATATGCCCCATCTCATTATCTGAACCAGTGATATTGTGGTCGCGGTTGGCGTTCGCGTGTTGACGCTTCGGACCTCGTCGGTATGGTGACCGATGTCTCGTGACACCCGGCATGCACCCCACTTGCAGTCAGTGCCATTTGACACCTTCGCACGCCTCATCCTCCACGGCGGAACCGACGCTCATCGATTCCGCCGTCCGACATAGATAGTAGGAGCCGCCGGTGGCCAAAGATCGCGTCGATCGAGACGACGAAGACCTCGTCCGTCTCTACCTCACCGATATCGGGCAATATACGCTGCTGACGAAGGACGACGAGGTCCGGCTGGCAAAGGCAATCGAAGCCGGTAACGAGGCTATTACAAAGCTCGATGCCGGGGGCAAAGAAATAACACCGGCCAAGAAGCGCGAGCTACGCCGCACCGCCCGCAAGGGCGAACAGGCCGAGCGCCAGTTCGTACAATCGAACCTGCGCCTCGTCGTATCGATCGCCAAGAAGTACCAGGCATCCGGCCTGCCGCTTCTCGATCTCATCCAGGAAGGAAACCTCGGCCTCATGCACGCCGTCGAGAAGTTCGACTGGCGCAAGGGGTTCAAGTTCTCGACCTACGCAACGTGGTGGATCCGTCAGGCGATCACCCGCGGCATCGCTAACACCGGCCGGACCATTCGTCTCCCGGTCCACGCCGGCGACACACTCGCCCGACTGCAGAAAGCCCGTTCCCGCCTCGAATTGAAGTACGGCAGGCCTGCCACACTCTCCGAGTTGGCGATGGAAGTCGAGATGCCCGAAGACAAGGTGACCGAAGCCCTTCGATTCGCCGCCGAGCCACTCTCGCTTTCCGAGCCACTCCGCGAAGATGGCGACGCCGAACTCGGCGATGTGGTCGAAGATCGCTCGGCCGAGTCGCCATTTGAGGTCGCCGCCACGGCGCTACTGCCCGACGAGATCAGCCGTTTGCTGGCCCCACTCGACGAGCGCGAACGCGAGATCCTGAAGCTCCGTTTCGGTCTCGATCGTGGTGAGCCACGCACTCTCGAAGAGGTCGGCGAGCACTTCAACCTGACACGCGAACGCATCCGCCAGATCGAGGCTCGTGCGATGAGCAAGCTGCGCCACCCGTCGAGTGACACCGGCGCCCGCGACCTGCTCGCCGTCTAGTAGAGCTACACGATTCGAAAACGAACGCCGCACGCAGCAATGGGTGTGGCATCGTTCCGGGGTGGACAACTTCGATATTCATGCCGTCGCGGAAAGCGAACGGCGCGCCGTCAGCGACACGGTCCGCGCAGCGTTACTAGCCGGGCCAGTCACCAATGATGTTTATGAGTCAGAACGCGAGTCGTGGAAGCACGGAGATTTCCTGGCCGCGTGGGACGGAGAGCGCTGTGTCGGCAACGTCGGCGCGTTTCACTTCGATACGTCCGTTCCGGGAGGTGCCCGGCTCAAGACAGCTGGCGTGACAGAGGTCGGCATCCTCCCCACGCACACACGGCGTGGGCTTCTGACCTCGCTGATCAGTCGGCTGCTCATCGATGCACGCTCGGCCGGAAACATCCTCGCCAGTCTGCGAGCGAGCGAGACTCCGATTTACGGCCGCTTCGGTTTCGGACTGGCCGGCGACACCGTGTCGGCGGTTATCGACGCGCGCCGGGCGCGACCACTACGCTGCGATCCGCCTAGCGGAACCATGCGCGTTCTCGAAAGGCACGAACTGCTGTCGACGGTGCCACCGATCTACGACTCATCACGATGGCGAGTCGGAACGGTCAACCGGCCGGACTGGATATGGCCGCACAAGCTGCGAGCCGCACTGGAACCCGCACCATCCCGGTTTGGCAAAGGAACGTTTGTAGCGGTACACACGAGCGACGCCGGCGACGACGACGGGTACGTGCTGTACGAAGTCGAGTGGGACGAGGACTTCGCCGATAACCCGACCGGCAAGGGGCGGGTGTTCGATCTGTGGGGTGGTTCCCCTGCGGTCGAGCTCGCGTTGTGGGACTACATCCTGGGAATCGACCTGGTTGTCGTGTGGCGTGCCGAGCCGAGACCCGTCGACGACCCTATTCAGCGGGCAATGTTCGACAGCCGCGCCTACGAGACACGTCAGCGACTGGACGAGCAGTGGGTGCGACTACTCGACGTCGACGCCGCTCTGAAGCAACGGACATTCGGCCCCACCGACAAATCAGCAGTGGTTGAAGTCGACGATCCAGTGTTTGCGAAGAACTGTGGTCGTTGGACAATCTCGCGAGCCGGCGCCCAACGCACCGACGACGAAGCCGACATGCGAGTCGACATCGCGACACTTTCTGCGACCTACCTTGGTGGCGTGCCGTGGGCTGGACTAGCCGCGTCGGGCGCTCTACCGGACACGCCGATAGAAGTGCTCTCCGATCTGGACGCGCTCTTCGCGGTCCAGCCAGCACCGTTCTCGGGAACGATGTTCTGACGACTCTGCTCCAATATCCTGAGTCAGGGGCCTGAGAAGACTCCTTCGTTGTTCGCCTTGTACTGCTCTTTCGGGTTGTAGGTGCTGCCACCCTCTTGTTCCCAACGAGCAAGTTCGGCGCGGCCCACAACAAACCAGTGCACCTCATCGGGGCCGTCAGCCAGACGAAGGGTGCGCTGCGAGGTGTACATGTCGGCCAGGGGCGTCCATTGTGAAACGCCGGTCGCGCCGTGCATCTGAATCGCATTGTCGATGATCTCGCAAACTCGGATCGGCACCATCGCTTTGACAGCGCTAACCCAAACGCGGGCCTCAGCATTTCCGAGCTCATCCATCGCCTTCGCCGCGGTGAGGACCATGCGGCGCATGCCCTCCAACTCAATTCGCGACTGTGCGATCAACTGGACGTTGCCACCGAGGTTGCCGAGTCGCTTGCCGAATGCCTCGCGAGTGAGACCACGCTTGACCATCAGCTCGAGTGCCCGATCACCGGCGCCAACAGCGCGCATGCAGTGATGGATGCGCCCCGGGCCGAGACGAACCTGGGATATCTCAAAGCCGCGTCCTTCGCCGAGAAGGACGTTCTCGTATGGCACGCGGACATCGGTGAAACGAATGTGCATGTGCCCGTGCGGGGCGTCGTCTTTGCCGAACACGTGCATCCCGCCGAGGATCTCGACGCCAGGCGTATTGGTTGGTACGAGGATCTGTGACTGGCGCTGGTGGGCAGGTCCATCGGGGTTCGTCTGGACCATCGTGATCATGATCTTGCAACGCGGATCACCAGCACCGGAGATGTAGTACTTCTCTCCGTTGATCACCCATTCGTCACCGTCGCGAATCGCCTGGCACGAGATGTTCTTGGCGTCGGACGACGCGAGATCGGGCTCAGTCATGGCGTAGGCGGAACGAATCTCACCACGCAGCAACGGCTCGAGCCACTGCTTCTTCTGTTCGGGAGTTCCGACACGCTCAAGCACTTCCATGTTTCCCGTATCTGGAGCTGCACAGTTCATCGACTCCGAAGCGAGAGGGTTCTTGCCCAACTCCATCGCGATGTAGGCGTAGTCAAGATTCTTGAGACCCTCGCCCGTCTCGGCATCAGGCAGGAAGAAGTTCCACAGGCCCTGCGCCTTCGCCTTGTCTTTGACCGACTCGAGCAACTCGAGTTGGCCCGGCGCGTAAGACCAACGCTCTTCACGGTCCTCGCCAAGGCGGAAGAACTCCTCAGTGATCGGCTCGACCTCATCGGCGATGAACTTCTTCACCTGCTCGTACAGCGGTCGT
>Ga0209013_10004406_pt1 | contig 12358 bp, 13 predicted proteins | sample Cruoilmetagenom2_FD_187291 | JGI IMG/M metagenome (GOLD analysis project Ga0209013, IMG submission 187291) | Oil polluted marine microbial communities from Coal Oil Point, Santa Barbara, California, USA - Sample 2 (SPAdes) (version 2) | ecosystem: Environmental > Aquatic > Marine > Oil seeps ...
TTGGACTGCAATTTACGTTGCACCGAAAAGTCGAGATTGGTGAATTTGACCGGTTACCAGAAGATAATAAAAAGTCTCTCAAACATGTCATGATCGTCTATGGTAAATCGCATCAGTGAGAGATGATCTGTTAGCAGTTTTGGTGGCGTAACATAGTTTTTCTGAAATCATTTAAGTACGGTGCAATTCAAAATGTACTTCCTATGGCAATGTCTAAGAAGGATATGACACGAAGGAGCTCTAAGAAGAGGGCGGTGTTGGAAGAACTTGAAAAGCAGGCTGCGTCCGGAAGTGGTGATGCAAAGAAGAAACTTGCAAAAGCGAAGAAAAAAATGAAATGATCATTTTGTGAATGGGGTGAAAGATCATCTGCGTGCGTCAAAGAGCATTTGTCACCCACAATCCATAAGAACCTGCAATCAAAAACCAGAAGTTGCGGAGGACGTAAAATGAGCGATGAAATCCGGATTGGAATTATTATATGCGACCGCTACCGCGTGTGTGCCGGAGGCAAGTGTCTGAGGGCGCTTAACAACAGGGAGGGCGCATTCAGCATTTATGAGGGCAAAGAGGTGAAACTGGTTGGATATACTGCGTGTGGTGGCTGCCCTGGTGGGAATATCGAATATGCACCGGAGGAGATGAAGAAGAACGGGGTGGAGGTGATACACCTCGCAACAGGGCTTGTCGTGGGATATCCGCCATGCCCTCGGGTAACCCACTTTCGTGACTTTATCCGGGCAAAGCATGGGCTTAATGTTGTGATCGGGACGCATCCGATCCCCCAGAACTACTACGAGACGCATACGGCACTTGGGACATGGAACTCTCTGCGATGGACTGAGATCATCCAACCGACACTTGCTGATGAAGAGACCCGGTTGTTGTATGACTGATAACCGGGTTATGGGATGATGAGCTGACGGAAGGGCATAATGCTGGAATTAAGCGTTCTTGTGGATAACAATACCCTGATAGATCATTACTTCCAGGGTGAGCCAGGAGTGTCTTATCACCTTCGAGACGGAGGCACCAAGATCCTGTTTGATTGTGGATATTCGGATGCGTTCATAAGAAACGCGGAAAAGATGGGTATTCATCTGCTGGACCTAGACCGTGTAGTAATCTCGCACGGGCATCTTGATCATACATGGGGTCTTTACCATCTGATCAAACTCTATACCGAAACAAGAATGGAAAAGGTAAGTTGTGATAATCCAACTCTTGTAGCCCATCCGTCTGCATTTTTAACCAGAACAGTTGACGGTATCCCGGAGATCGGCTCTTTAATCTCGGAAGATAAGTTATCCCGCCATTTCGATATGCAATTGAGCAAGGAACCCTTGTGGCTGACTGATAACCTGGTTTTTCTCGGTGAGATCGAACGAACGAACGACTTTGAAGCGGTGGTGCCGATCGGGAGAATCCTGCGAGATGGGACTGAAGAAGACGACTATGTGCTCGACGATTCTGCTCTGGTTTATACATCGCCGAAAGGGCTCACGATCGTTACGGGTTGTTCGCATGCAGGGATCTGCAACATCATCGAATATGCAAAGAAGATATGCGGTGATGATCGAGTGGTTGACATAATAGGGGGATTTCACCTGCTTGATCCGTCTTACGAACAACTGCAGGGAACTTATGAGTACATGAAGGAATTACAACCGGGGAATATTCATACCGCCCACTGTACTGACTTGAATTCGAAGATTGCGTTATCTCGAGTTGTGGACATAAAGGAGGTGGGTGTGGGATTGCGATTGGTGTATGAATGAACCATGCGACTGCATGTCAGTGATTTCAAACGGTGCGGATGCTCGATATTTTTGACTGCATGCTGTATACCATATAGGCAATACATAGACGAGGATTTTACAGGGGTTCGGTTTAAAAGAGAAAAGAGAAAAGAGCTTTTTGGAATTTATCACTCCTGTAGTATCAGTATCTCCGTCGCTTTGATCACTGCTTTTACTTTATCGCCTTCTTTCAGATCAAGATCTTCTACGGCTTCTTTTGTTAGCATCGAAGTCAGGATGGCTGGCTCTGCGATCTCGATCTTCACGGTAGATGCGACCTTGCCGGTCTCGATTTTCTTCACAACGCCTTCAATCTGGTTCCTTGCACTTATTCGCATTTATAGTTTCCTCCTTTGCTTGTTACAACCACTGTTGCTGTTGCAGGATGTATGGATATCACAGCACACTATAAGAACATGTCGCCCCTAACGTCACCAGTTTAAGCCCACATTCTGTCCCGCCACAACTTAGATCAACTATTTTAATTGTACTTTTGTCATATTGTAAACCGAAATGTATCATATACAGATTTCACGAACGCGTATGACATCTGACGTATCCGGCAGCGACTCACAACCACAAGCAAAGGCAACACGATGAAAAGAGTAGCAACATTCGCGGTGGTGATGATACTTTTGTTCTGTAGTGTAATTGCGCATGGGTGCATCGGAGAACCTACACGGTCAGCAACAGAAGGAACCGATTCGCTACTTGTTTACTGCGGCGCAGGAATGAGAGCGCCGATGAATGAACATGGAAGCCAATTCGAGCAGGAATATGGTGTTAAAGTGATATGCAATTATGCCGGCTCCGGGCATCTCTTGAACCAGATTGAACTTGCGCAGAAGGGGGATGTCTACCAGCCAGGAGCAATGTACTATTTTACAATTGCGCGGGACAAGGGGGTAATCGATTACGAAAAATCCGTAGCATACCATGTTCCCGTGATATTGGTTCCAGAGGGAACTCCCGCAAACATCACCAGTCCGAACGATCTCACACAACCAGGGGTACGAGTTGCTCTCGGAGACCCTGAGGTATGTGCGATTGGAAGATTAGCGAACAAAATACTGGAGAAGAACGGAATTGGGGACGCTGTTTTGGATAACATCGTCGTTTACGGCACAACCGTAAATGCACTCATACTTTACGTATCCAACGGAGATGTAGACGCTGCGATAACGTGGGAGGAAACGGTACTCTTTGTCCCGAATGAAACAGAGATAATAGAGATACCGGCGGAAGAGAATATCATACAGACGATTCCGATAGGAACGCTTACATTTTCTGAAAACAGAGAATCTGCGGAAGAGTTCATTGATTTCGTTACCTCTGATTGCGGCAAGGCGGTATACGAGAAATACGGGCTCACCCCCTACGGGCAAGGCGGTATAGACAGTATAGGCGATGCAGGTGACATAAATGAAACTGATCGATGATTTAATCTCTGATCTATCAAACGTGGATACAGATGCGAAAATCCGTGACGTGCATGTCGGTTATACGTGGATCGGCGTTTTAGGCAGAAACTGCGGAGTTGCAAAGAATCTCGGTGAACGACACGACTATATGGTTCGAAATATCGGGAGACTTACCGAGAAGACCGCATCCGAACTCGCGGAGTACTTAAAATCGTGGAACATGATCGAGGCGGGCATCGGTCTTGCAGCGGTCAACTCGAGTGTCACCCCGCGGGGCAAGGAATTGAATGTGACCGACTTTCTGCTCGAAAACGGGGTTGGCAAGAAGATAGCGATGGTCGGGCATTTTCCAATGGTTAATGACTTGCGGAAAGTTGCGGATGAACTGTGGGTCTTTGAGAGGCAGCCCCAGAAAGGGGATTTGCCGGATACGGCAGCAGAACACCTGATCCCACAGGCAGATATTGTTGCGATAACGAGTTCATCGATCGTAAACAAGACAATCGAGCGGTTACTGGAGTTAAGCCAGGGGTTCACGATCGTTCTCGGTCCGAGCACGCCGATGTCAGAGGTTCTCTTTGATTACGGCGTGGATATGATCGCAGGAATCAGGGTTACAGACGAGAAGAGGATGATGGCAAAGATCGCGCAGGGCGGTGGCAAGGTGAAGCAGTTTAAGGATGTAATTGAGTTTCTGGTGATGGAGCGATGAGTTCCTCCTTTCGGATTTCATTAGCCCTGGACGCTGCGAGAACACTTGGAGCATCGGAATTTTATACATGCAGAAAGGTGTCACTCCCACTTGCAAAAAGCGGGATATCGGGCTGACACGCATATATGTGACGCATGATCAGGTTGAGGCGATGGCACTTGGCGACCGGATCGCGGTCCTTAACAACGGGAGGATCGAGGAGGCGGGGGAGGTGCTCTTTCACAGAGTCAAAATGCGTCCGGGCATGCCAATTCTTGCAGATATGATAGATGAAAAACCGATTCTCTGCATGCCAGGGGATGTGACATCCTGTCTGGTCTGTGGACACGTGTTTCTTCCTCCGATGATCAGGCGGATGGTGCATCTGCCGTTTGTCGGGAATGTGAGGCGTGCGAGATTGTCAGAGGCTGTGGTCTCGGAGTATGGGATGCGCCGCTATCTTCCGGTTAAACTGGTGGACTGGGTCGCATACCCAACGTTCGGGGGATCCAGTCTGATCACGTCGATTGGGCATGCGGATGGATTTGTTGTGATCGGAGAGGATGAGGCGCTGACGGAATGGGAAGTCGATGTGCGGGTGCTGTGAGAATTTGTGGGGATGTGCGGATGGTGACTTCGCCCACCCCCGCCTTTTGCATCTCACTTCAGAACGTACGTCGTCCCCCGCTCATTCGGGAACGAGACCCAGTTGAAGAGCAGAACCGCGTCGCCGATGTTCGTTGTGGTGTCGCCGTTGACATTCGCATTGTCCGGCTTGTTGAGAGCGTACGTTGTTCCTCGCTCATTCGGGAATGAGACCCAATTGAAGAGCAAGACTGCATCGCCGATATTCACAGCACCGTCGCCGGTCACGTCGCCAGGGACTCTTGCCACATCGCCAACAATCGCCAACACTGTATTGCTGGTCACGCCATATGCGGTCGCAGTGATGGATGTGGTTCCGTTCGCGACCGCGGTGAACAAGCCACTCGAATCGATTGTCCCGACCGACATATTGCTATGGTCCCATAGCACTGTGATGCCAGACACCTCCGCGGTCTCGTTGTAACAGGTCACATTGAATACCTGAGTATCGCCCATCTTCATGATCAGCGGACCCGCCGGAGTCACGGTGATGTGATCAAGAACAGGTTCGCCGAACGAATGGGACTCATTGTTGACCAGTAGACCGTCACCGACCTCTGAACACTGGTAGACCTTCGTAAGCCCAACCACTCCGTTAAGCACGTTTTTCAGAGTCGCATTGGTGATCTCGGTTCCGTCTCTGACATAACTATAATACGAATCCGAGCTGACAGGCGCTTCGGACTCTGTGGTCAGTATTCTCTCATCGACCACCTCGTCGTTCTTCAGGAGAACAATTCGCGCCTTACATTCACCAATATCAACGTCCTTTGCCACGATGGAATAATCCTCGGACAGATCCCATGGAGAACCGATCTGGTAATCATCCAGCACAAACCCACCGCCGCCCGAGAGATGAGGCACGTCTCTTGCCAGATGAGGGTAGAATTCTATTGCTTCATCGTTGTCTGCTACCTCGAAGGAGAGGTTGCCCATGATCACCGTGGTTGAGTCCATGTCCAGATCGATTGTCTCCCAGTTCTTGAGGGTGACACTGGATGAACTTGCAGTCATCACCTCCATCGAACCATAGTGATCACAACATTCGATCTCAGTCACATCATCATCGATCAGGAAGACGTATTTGACCTGTACCAGATTGGAACATCTTCCACGGAAGACAGCGGAGACGTAACAGGAAAAGACCGGAATATTCATATTCCCCCCAATGTCCGCAGCAGTGTAGGTGTATACACGATCCCACAAATCAGATCCGCCGACATCAAGTACCTCGTTGTCAAGTTCCACCCCGTTTTTGTACAGGCAAAGCCAGACCTTCTCACCCTCAAGATCGATATCCCTTGCCTCGAGCACAAACCCTCTACCAAGAGCCCACTCCTCGCCTACTGCGAGGGTTTTGATATCCGTGCTGTTAAACTCCACGAGTAGTTCTGCGAGGCTGTCGGCGTTATGGTCGATAGCTACATATCCCCTGCCCCTCCAGAACTCGATCCAGTAAATAGAGTCCCCACCATAATGATCGCTCTCAACTGTCAGCCCAAGATTCCTGTGAAGTTCGTATTCCCGACTGATCGGTTGCGTAGTGTAAGAGAGAGCGTCTTCATCGATAGTTCGGTCGGAATATGGTCCTTCCAGCGTGCCATCAGCAATCGTCAACGTTTCCGTGCCAACACAAGCACCATCGCTCAAGTTGTAGCAAAATCCTCCGAAATTGGATTTATCCCAGTTAATATCCCCGGATTGTGCGCCAGTAAGTTGCACAACCTCGCCATCGAACTCAAGCGCATCTGCGCATGCGCATCCGATGAATACCGAGACGATCAGTCCAGCCAGTATGTATTTCGTGTTCGCCGTGAATATACTTCCCATTCGAATCACCCGCGCTATTCTCTTCTGTATTAGCTCATGAGCTTTTTGGTGCTGACCTTCTGATCCGCTGACGCTTCTATACAAAGCAACGCCCCGTCTCCAGTCGAGGAGTTACCATCCATTAGACCCACTGCAGAACATGCGTCGTTTTCTGATCATTCGGGAACGCGACCAAGTTGAACAACAACATCGCGTCGCCGCTAATATCCCAGTGCAAGTCGATCGGGCGGCTACCGACTGCTATTTCGAGCGCAATCACTGCGTCCGCGGTGGTGGATGCTGGCGGTCCCGCCCGGGTCGTGGCGGGGGCACATGGGACGGGTTCGGTCTCAAACGGATAAAACGTCACTTCACCAGACCCCTCTTCGTCATCGTGGACACTCGCATCGATAGTGCTGTTGTTCATTCCCGAACCCCAGAAGTTGTTGATCGCATCGACATCAGCGGACTGGGAATTTTTCTGGTTCTGCTGTTTTCTGCGGTCGCTAACAGTAGACCTCGCATACGTGGAAATCGTGGGGTTTCGTAGACAGTCCTCATGAGCCGTACCTCTTCAGAACCGTGTATGATACCACTTTCTTTCGGTATCTTTTGAAAACCACAGAATCCGTCAGAACCAGGTTTTTTCACCTCAGCTAAACGCATTCCACAAAAGAGAAGGAAGCAGAGGGATCGCCCCCCTCCATCACCACATCACTTCAGAACGTACGTCGTCTCCCGTTCGTTCGGGAACGAGACCCAGTTGAAGAGCAGGACTGCGTCGCCGATGTTGACCTTACCATCGCCGGTCACATCCGCATTGTCAGCTCTGGTGAGCACATAGGTCACCCCACGTTCGTTCGGGAACGAGACCCAGTTGAACAGTAAGACTGCGTCACCGATGTTAACCTTAGCATCGCCGTTCACATCACCCGGAACTCCTGGTGTCACATTCCAGATCCAGGTCTGCACAACGGTTCCGTTTGCGTTGCTCACAACAGCCGAGACGTTCCAGACTCCGAGAGACGCACTCGTGTTCGTATAATTCGCCTCTGCCACACCGGTATCGGCACCCACCACAGTCTCGTTTATGAGCCAGCTCACGTTTGCCGACTGGTCAATCGTCATGCTGAAGGTTCGAGTCGCCCCTTCTGTATCACTCACAGGCGACGTGGGGGTGAAGGATGTGATGTTTGGTGGCGTGGAGAGTGTAGGGGATATGGTGACGGTCACGTTGTCTGATCCGGTTGCCCCACAATCATCGGTCAGTGTGAGCGTTGCCGTGTATGTATCCGGACTGTCATAAGTGTGACCTGGGTTCTGTAATGTCGAACTCCTGCCATCGCCAAATGTCCATTCGTACGAGGTGATCACGCCATCGTTGTCTTCCCCGGAGCCGGTGAACAATACCGTAAGATACGTAGTCCCGCTTTCCTGGATTGCTGAAGCTGCTGCAACCGGCGGCTGGTTCGCGGGTGTGACTGTCAGAGCCACCGGAATTATCACTGTCGCATTATTTAAATCGTTGCTCTCGATTCTGATCTCCCCGGTATAATTACCAGCTTCGAGGTTGCTTGCGTTGAGCGACACAACGACACAGGTCAGAGCGCCCGGTCCGGGTTCGATTGCGCCGCTTGTCGAAGCTGGTGTTAGCCAGCTTGCATCATCGGTTATCGTGTACGTAAGTTGGAAATCCCCGTAATTTCTGATGGTCAGGTTCGCCAAACTGCGATCACGGGCAGACATTGTCACATTGATCTCGGCAGGTTCGACATGGATGCTCGGGTTTCCGCAGTCGTCGTGCACAATTCCGGTAACGGCATACGCATAGTTATACTTCTCGAGATCTCCGTACAGGACTCTCGCATAACCCTGCTCCCCCCAGCCCGTACCCCAACTGTTCTTGATGATCCAGCAACCCTCGGAATCATTCCAGCCGACCAGTATGACGGCATGGTTTGCCCAGCCGACCCCGTCGGAGTCTGACCATACAGGTTCGTAGACCCCTCCGCTGTAGTAGAACCAGTCGTCCGGTGCCGACAGCACGACAGATAGCGGACCATACGTCTGAAGAGCATATTTGAATGAGTCTGTGGTGGATGACACATACTCATAATCCACGACCTTCCACGGATCCTCTGCCCAGTCAGAGCATGGCGTACACGCGCAGTCTCCGCCGGCGTATGGGGAACAACTCTCATCTGGCACCCCCGTGTCTCTGATATACTTAAGAGCCTCGTCTGGCCATCCGCCCCTGCAACTTCCGGCACTGCAGCAATCGGATACGAGATGCTGCTCTGATAGATCGATGTCTCGGTCCGAATCGTTGGATTGAATGTTGATCACTGCCTCAACGACACCGAGTGCGCTAAACGCCCAGCAACTTCCACACATTCCCTGATTTTTGACAGGCGTCATCCAGTTCGTATCATCCTTGTCGCACCAGCTGAATGCGTCACAACTGACGCCACCCTGTAAAGGCTGGCGCACCAACTGCGCATCCCCCGGAATCTCGCCTGTTCTTGCGCCGCACAATTGCCGCTTCTCCTCTACTGTTAGTTCGGATACTGACGTTGTGCCTGCGGTCCAGTCACTCCCTTCTGCGTCTATTGCATCCTGTATATCATCTATGGTTTCAAGTTCGACCGGTGATACAGGCGCATCATCCGAATCTGCCGAAACCGTGCAGATACTTGCCAGCGATATGATCGATATCACTATTAGGGATGTTAATATGTGTTTGCCCATTGTGTTTGCCCCCTTTGCCGTATTTCAGCTGAGTAATCGGCACGCCCCCACGGAGCCGATGCGCCAGCCGCTGATGTGGTTGGATTCTATAGGTTGTAACCGATACGGAAACCTTTTACATCATTATTATCATTATGAGTTGTTATTCCATATAAACTTTATGGAATGAGGAGGGTGGTTAGATTGTGTGGTGTCAGCTCGAAACTCTGGTTTTCCAGATATCCAAAATCCGAAGCAGTCAGCACCTGATTCTGAGTGACAACACCTTCAAAACCACACCATCACCACGTGACGAGACAACTTTCCTGTTTGGCTATAACACATTTGCTGGCAAGCCCTTATGTAGAGTTGTCAACCAATAGTCAAGAAATAGGTTGACAACTCATGAGAACCACCATGTCCGGGCACGCCAGCATAAAACCGATGATCTACGCATCCCTATTCGCAGCCTTGACAGCTATCGGTGCGTTTGTGCGAATCCCGGTTCCGGTGAGCCCGGTTCCGATCACGATCCAGGTATTCTTTGTGCTCCTGTCCGGGCTGGTTCTGGGCAGCCGGTGGGCAGGGGCGAGCATGGTGGTCTACGTGATGATCGGAATAATCGGTTTCCCGGTCTTTTCGGGAGGATCGTCGGGAATCGGAGTCATAATGGGGTACACTGGTGGGTATCTCATTGGATTTATCGGTGCCGCATACGTAACAGGTCTGATCGCGGAAACGTTCGGAAGAAGCACGTTCGCTGTGATCGGTGCAATGGTTGCGGGTCTTGCTGTGATCTACCTACTGGGAGTTGTGCAATTGTCAATTGTTGCGCATCTGCCCATCAAGGAGTCGGTTGCAACCGGCGTTCTGCCATTCCTGATCGGTGATTTCATCAAATTGATCGCCGCATTGATTGTGTTCAGACGAATCGAACCATTGATTGAGAAATAATGGGAAATAATGGGAAATCCTGAGGAATGATCGAACTGAAGGACGTATATTTTGCATATCCGGAAAAACCGGTTCTGAGCGGGATAAATCTCCATATCAGACGAGGCGAGTATCTCGGAATCACAGGGGACAATGGCTCAGGGAAGACCACGCTCGCAAAGCTCCTAAACGGTCTTCTGATGCCCGGTGGCGGGAAGATTACCGTGAATGGACGATTCACATCCACAACATGCGATCCGGAGAGCCTGCTTGCGATCAGAAGATCGGTGGGAATCGTGTTTCAGAACCCGGATTCCCAGGCAATCGGTGAAACCGTGGAGGAAGACATCGTCTTCGGTTTGGAGAACATCAGAATTCCAAAATCCGAGATCGACCGCCGGATTGATCAATATCTGAATCTGCTCGGAATTGGAGATCTCCGATACAAAAATATCGCTCTTCTGAGCGGCGGTCAGAAGCAACTGGTGAATCTGGCTGCGGTGATGGCGATGGAGCCGGAATGCATAGTTTTTGACGAGGCACTCTCGATGCTGGACCCCACCAGTCGGCAGAACGCGCTTGACGCGATAGCGGAATTGAACAAATGCCACACATCGGTTATTCTGATCACACACAACCATTGTGATCTGCGCAACTGTAGCAGGGTGATTTACATCGAGGGGGGAAGGGTAACATCGTGGGAACCGCCCGAATATGGAAACGAAGCAATCGAGAACTACAAACTCGCCACCACCCCCACCCACCGCCGCACCCTCCCCCTCACCGCCACGTCTGCCCTCACGTCCACAACGAGTACCCGTTCGCCTCAGATGAGCCCTGGAATTGAGATTGCACACGTATCTCACACATACGATCCGGGCACAGACTGGGCAGTCCCTGCATTGAAGAATATATGTCTCAGAATCGAGAAGGGGCGAATTTTTGGGATTATCGGAGGGATCGGTTCCGGAAAGTCCACGCTCGCATCGCTCATTGCCGGGCTTGACACGCCCACAACGGGCAGCATCACAATCGATGGAAGACCACCTGAGCCCGGAAAGAACGCTGGAATTCTATTTCAGCACCCCGAGGACTTCTTCTTCGAGAAGACCGTCCGGGAGGATATGGCTTTCGGGATCAGGAAGACGGGCTTATCAGAGAATACGATAAATCGGAAGATGCGATCTGCGATAGATGCGGTGGGTCTGGATTCGGGAACTTTCGAGAAGTCGCCGTTTCATCTCAGCTCAGGAGAGAGGAGGCTCGTTTCCTTCGGATGCGTGATCGCGAGTGCGCCCGATTACCTCGTTCTCGACGAACCCACTGCCGGACTCGACCAAAAGTCGAGAAGGAGGGTTCTGGATGTAATTGGGGGGGTGGCTCGTGATCTGACCGTTGTTTACATATCCCACCGAGTCCAGGATGTTCTGGACATTTCAGAACGAATCGCGGTGCTGGACAAGGGGGTTCTGGCATTTACGGGCACGAAAGATCAGTATCGGGACGGGGTGTGAGAATAATGTTTGCCACGTATAGAAAAGGAGATTCGTACCTCCACAATCTCGATTCACGCACGAAACTGCTGCTCACAGCAGGAATGGGGATCATAGTATATCTAGCAGATCCTGTGAAGCTCGGGCTTCTGGGGGCAATCGTGCTGCTACTTGCGGCTGTCGGAGGTATCCCGATCGCAAGTCTTCTGCGAGGGCTCAGACCGATTGCGATATTCATTGTTCTAATATTTCTGACCCATCTGCTCGTAGTCTCGAAAGGCAGCGTCGTCGCTGCGGCAATCCCGCCCGCAAGGTTCATTCTCCTGATCCTCTTCACAATGATACTGCTGCACACAACCTCGCAATCTGAATTGAAGACGGCTCTCGCCTTCTTTCTGAGACCGCTCGGACGCTTCGGTGCAGATTGTGCATTCATGATCGGACTTGCCGTAACATTCATTCCAGGGTTGCTGCTTGACAGAGATGTGATTCTGCGGGCGCAGGCAGCGAGGGGATGCAAGCCAACTGGAATTGCGGGTTTTACGGCACTGATCGTTCCGCTGCTGCGAAGATCGTTTAGGAAAGCGGATGAATTGTCCGATGCTCTCGAGTCACGGTGTTACCACCGAGATGCGAAGCGGTACTATTATGGCGGGGCGCTGGCGGGACTGGATTATGCCTCAATCGTTGGATTTGTGGCGGTTCTGGTTCTGTGGGTCTCTATCTGATGTCTGATCCTGCAGAGATTGATTGTTAGATCGAGAGTCTAAGACGTCCGGGAAATGCAAACACATATCCGCTTCAAATTAAGTGGTAACCGGGCACTATCTAAAAAATCGG
>Ga0209013_10004407_pt1 | contig 12356 bp, 11 predicted proteins | sample Cruoilmetagenom2_FD_187291 | JGI IMG/M metagenome (GOLD analysis project Ga0209013, IMG submission 187291) | Oil polluted marine microbial communities from Coal Oil Point, Santa Barbara, California, USA - Sample 2 (SPAdes) (version 2) | ecosystem: Environmental > Aquatic > Marine > Oil seeps ...
CACCAACGATGGGGCCGACGCCCAGGCTGAGCCGTTCTTCGCCCAGATGGTGCTGGGGGATGTCACCTTCCAAGTCGAGAGCCCAAACGATAGTTCGATCAATCAGGTTACTGTTCGGGCCGAGGGTCCCGAAGGCCCGATAGGTCAGATGGAGGCCGAGGCCGACGGCACTATTACTAACGTCGAGATCGAAGACCTCAACGCTGACGGTTTCCCTGAGATCTACGTCTATGTCACTTCGGCGGGCAGCGGTTCTTATGGATCACTGATTGCCTACGCTTCGAACCGAAATAAGTCACTGAGCCAGATCTACCTACCCTCAATCGAAGATGATCCCGCGACCTCGAAGGGGTACATGGGTCATGATGAGTTTGCAGTTGGTGAAGCGACTTTCTTGCGCCGCTTCCCGATCTACAAGGACGGCGATACCAACGCCCAACCTACGGGCGGCACGCGACAAATCCAGTACAAGCTGCAGGCCGGTGAGGCAGGCTGGATCCTGCGTCAGGACCGGGTTGTTGAATTCTGACGATGAACTCGAGGGAGCAGTCCCGCCCAATGACCTCCTTCTCGGCTGGTGTGACCCCCGAAAATGGCCAGTAGAGAAGACGCGCCAGAATCACCCCTTCTTGGGCAGAGGCTTACGTCTCTCTGCTCTCTCCACGCGAAACCGCCGCCAACTAGTGGCACATTTCCGGGCTTCTTCAAGGAGGGTCTGGCGGGGCTCGCCAGAGAGCCGCAAAGCCCGCGACTAGGTGGCTGTGCTGGCAGCCAGCAACCAAACCGTCTGGTCCCTGCCTCCAAAGAGCATGAGAGTTCAGCACTCTAAAGCCACCCTTCTGCAGTATTCACGGTGCTCGAACAATCCTGGCCGACTCCAAAATCAATGGAAATAAGTCGACAGCAATGCAATGCTGACGAACCCGAACGCCAATGCCGTGGTCGAAATCCATCGGGGCAGCCTTAAGGACGCATCCCCTTCCGGCACGACGTCCTCAATCGTTGTCACCACAAGAAGGCCGACGATTACCATCAGCGCCGCGTTCTGAGCTGTCGGGTTTGCATCTCTGAGCAGCCAGTAGCCCAGGCCGCAGCTCAGCACGGCCGGAATGACTAGCAGCGCTAATACTGTCATGCGCTGCTTTCCGGACACGCCATGTTGCTGCAGACTTGCCGTCGCCGCAAACCCGCCAGGGATATTCGCCACTGACTGGCTTAGGGCGATCAGAAACCCGAGACCGCTCGCGACCGCAGCACCGACACCTGTCATTAGTCCATCGCTCGACAAGTCTGCCACGACGGCGACACACACCATCCAGGCCCGGCCCCTGCCCGGCCCTCTCACCCTTCGCGCCAAGAGCGCGAGAGCAAGGGCGATCGCAGCGCCAATAAAGAACGCGGCACCTATGATCCATTTCGGCGTGGACGGAAGAATTCGCGGCATCAGTTCGATGCTAACCACAGCAATCGCAACCCCGGTGGCTGCGTGAAGCCCCGCGCCCACGATCCATTTTGGTGTCCGCAAATTCTCAGCCAAGAAGCTGCCGACAAGGCTCCCGGCGGGGGGAAGCAGCGCGAGTGCCAGTACTGAGGCCAATTCAATCATTTAAGGTGTGCCGATGTGGGTTCGATCCTCGCCGAGATCGAATTAGTCTCCAAAGACCAGACATTCGATAAGTCCGAATAGGTCAGCAAAAATATGATCGATAATCTCCGGTACCAAAACAGCAGAATCGCCAACCTTTGAAGCTCAAATCCCCAACAAGCCAAAACATTCTGGTTCTATCGAAAAAACCTTGACGCCCACGTCGTGGTGACGCCTCCGGATATGAAAGCCCCGCATCAAAATCGGAACGCAGCCCCAACTTCGAGGTGTCGGCTAAGTTGCCAGTCCAAACCATGACCCCTGAAATTGGCAAGTAGAGAGGAGCCCCAATGAACCGGCCTGTCGGCCCGCGCTTGCGTCTCTCTGGCCTCATCGGCGAAGCCCGTTGCCAATTGGTGCCGCATTTCAGGGTTTTTCAAAGCGCGTCAGGCGTGGTTTTACAGCGAGGCTGAAAGACGGCGACGAGACGCAACCAGATCCCGATTTACTTCAGATCATTATGCGCGCGCATGATTTACACGAGCGTCTGATCCATGACCCCAAACTGAGCGTGCCGGCCGTTGCCAGTCAGGAGCAGCTGACGATCGGCTACCTGTCTTGCCTCCTGCGGCTTCCGTCTCTGGCGCCCGATATCGTCATGGCAATCATCAACGGCAAACACCCGCCTCAGCTGAGCGCAAAGCGCCTCACGCGCCTCGCCCTCAAACTCCCAACCGACTGGGCCGAACAGCGCAAACTCCTAGGCTTCCCCGAAACTTAGGGGCGAGGTTGGCGCGCAGCCCGCGCCCTGCTTCCGAGCCACCGCTGCAAAGTTGATCCCCAAATGCCGCTCAAGAGATTCTCACGTTAGAGCGCACGCGTATATCGCGCAGAATCGTCTCTGCTGCTGAGACCACGATCTGAAGCATCGAAATCTAGGCGGCTGATGCGAGAAATTGGGCCTCACCGCCAGACCGCTACTTGTTCCCGGTGGATCAGGAGAAATGTGGCTGTGCTGGCAGTCTGAGGCCAACCCGTCTCTCCCTGCTAGAGTAGGAAATTCAAGGAAATTCCGCCAAAAAGCAGGGAAAGCGTCGAGTTATCCTTGTAGAAAGCCTCGGAATCTCAACGCGTTGGATAGCCCTCTCGCTAACCTAACGAGCAGGGAGACCCTGCTTCATAACAGGGAGGCGAGCAGAGTGGATAAGGTTTTCTGTACACACAGGCATTGATATCAAGCGCGGTCTCGATCGTGGCCTGAAGATTGCCGTCGAGACTTTGCATGGGCTTTCTAGGCCAGTGAAGACCCGGAAGGAAAAGGCCCAAGTAGCCACCATCTCGGCTCATAACGATCCTGCCATCGGCGAATTAGTTGCTGATGCTTTGTATCAGGCGCCCCTTTGGCCTCATGCTCGTTTTTGGGCGACGTTACGTTTATTGCGAGGTCCCAGTGGCAGGCGGCAACGAAAGCATACTTAAGACAGGGCATCGCTTAACCGCCAAACGGCAGTCCGTGATCCACGGCTCGAGCGCCAGACACGTCTCCGATCTGTCCGATCCGGACGCGAACTTTTTTGCCTTGGCGGGCGGCCAGGACGGTTGGCTCAACTCATCGACTTGCGCCGATCAACTCGATCTTTGGCGCCTAGAGGCCTACATTCAGATCCCATTACAGCTCGAAACGGTCCGCGCTTGTTTTTCACACGGTCTGGAACTGCTACCCACGCGGGCGGCTAGTCATTCCTAGACTGGGAGCCTGAGATCCAATGCTCGCTGCGACGCCTTTTGTTCGGCTCTATGCACAGTGGCGCATGTGGCTGCTGAATGTGCAGAGCCCTGCCGTCACACAAGAGCAGGAGTTGCTTTACCTTGTTAGACGGGCCGCCTCGACGAAGTTCGGGCGCGATCACGACTTCGTCTCGATTGGCAGCGTGCAGGACTTCCAGGATCGCGTGCCGCTGCGCAGGTATGAGGACTTCTGGAACGACTATTGGAAAGCCGAATTCCCGGAACTCGATAATTGTAGCTGGCCCAGTAGAATCCCTTATTTCGCGCTAACTGCCGGAACAACAACAGGGCTTACCAAATACATTCCCTGCTCGCGCGAAATGCTCGAGGCAAATAGCCGTGCTGCCCAGGATATTCTCTTCCACCACCTACTCAATTGCCCCATGAGCCGAATTCTCGGCGGCAAGGGCTTCCTGCTTGGCGGCAGCACTGACCTCCATGAGGAAGCTCCTGAGATCTTTTCAGGCGATCTGAGCGGTATCGAAGCGAACGAGATCCCCTGGTGGGGGCAGCCCTTTGCGTTTCCACCGCGAGAGTTGGCTCTGCTGACCGACTGGAAGGAGAAGATCAACAAGGTTGCACGGCTCTCTTTGGAGGAGAACATTACCGCAATTAGCGGTACGCCGAATTGGCTTCTTATCCTATTCGACAAGCTTGCTGAGCTGCGCCAGACCGGGGACCAGCGGCTTTGTAACTATTATCCTAATCTTGAGCTGCTGGTTCATGGAGGCGTCGACTTCAAACCTTACGCCAAACGATTTGCGCAGCTATTGGAAGGTAGCAGGACCGAGCTGCGGGAGGTGTATCCTGCAAGTGAGGCTTTCGTTGCGATCGCAGATCGTGGTCCAGGAGAAGGGTTGCGACTGATCGTCGACAACGGTGTATTTTTCGAATTCGTTCCGACTGAAGAACTCGGCGGCGTCAACCCCACCCGTCATTGGCTCGGCAACGCCGAAACAGGACTCGATTACGCCGTCGTCGTTAGCACATGCGCTGGGACATGGGCATATATTCTCGGCGATACGATAAGCTTCCTTGAGCTTGACCCGCCGCGCCTTATCGTCACCGGCCGAACATCCTATGTCCTCTCCGCTTTTGGCGAGCATTTGATCAATTCGGAGATCGAAGAAGCCGTTGCGGCTGCTGCGGCAGCGATCGATGCGAATCTGGTTGACTACTGCGTTGTACCGAGCTTTCCAGAGCGCACCGGCGAAAAGGGCCGCCATCACTATGTCGTTGAATTCGCTGAGGGAGCGCCGTCTCCCGACAAACTCGCGGTGTTTGCCGCAATGCTCGACGTCCGTCTCGGCGAGCTGAACGTTGACTATCAGCGGTTACGGAAGGCTGACTACGCCTTGCGAGCTCCAATAATTGACGTTATCGCTCCGGGCCGTTTCGCTGCTTGGATGAAAAGCCGGGGCCAGCTCGGCGGCCAACACAAAGTGCCGCGGATCATCAACGACGCCGCATTATTTACGAATCTTAGAAAATTTACCGGTTTGACAGCTGACGCAAACGGGAAAGAATCGGTCACGCAATAAGTGTTCATGGCATTGTCAGAGTAAATCGGCTTGAGCCTCTTGGCGAGGTTTCTTAGCCTCCGGCGGTGCGCAAACCCTTCCGTTATTTCAACAGCTCGCCCGAGGTGATCCGCCTGACGGTGATGATGTATATCCGCTATCCGCTTTCGCTGCGATAGGTCGAGGATATTCTGTTCGAGCGGGGCATCGACATCTGCCACGAGACGATACGATTTTGGTGGAATCGCTTCGGTCCGATGTTCGCCAAGGAGATTAGGAAACGTCGTATTCAGACTCGATCATATTCCCACTGGCGTTGGCGCCTGGACGAGGTCTTCGTCAGGATCAATGGAGAGACGCATTATCTGTGGCGCGCTGTAGATCACGAAGGCGAGGTGCTGGAGGTCTTTGCTACGAAGCGCCGAGATCGCAAAGCGGCACTGAAGTTTCTCAAGAGGAAGATGAAACGCTCTGGTCGACCAGCTTTAACAGTGACTGACCGGCTTCGGTCGTACCGATCGACGATGAAAGTCATCGGCAATGCTGCCGATCAGGAGTGCGGTCGGTGGCTCAACGATCGGGCGAGAATTCACACCAGCCATTTCGACGACGAGAACGAGCGATGCAGAGATTCAGAGCCGCAAGGACCCTACAGAAATTCGCCGCCGCTCACGCATCAATCCACAACCACTTCAACCACGACCGCCACCTCAACCGCCGCGATATCTTCAAGCAAAACCGCGCTGCCGCCCTGGCCGAGTGGCGTCAGCTTGCAACCTGAACGCCTCAGACCAGCACCCTTCGCAGCCCCGCCTAAGTTTGTCTGACAATGCCCTCCGGCGCGCTAGCGACCCTGAGCGGACACTGCTTCGGGGTCCGCTTCCTCCCTGAGGTCGGCCGGTAGCTTGAGCCGCACCTTCTGGATCGAGCTGTCTTCAGGATCGGGAGAGATTTGGAAGTCAAGCGCGCGGCACATGTCGAGCATGCGCTGATTGTTGGTGAGGACATCGCCAACAAGCCGGCGCAAGCCCTCCTTCTCGGCGTAGGCGATGAGATGACGCATTAGCGCCCAGCCGATGCCGGTTCCCGTGAGGTCGCTCCGCACGATGATGGCGTACGAGCCCGTGAGGTAATCGGGATCGGCGGCGAGTCTCACCACGCCAAGAAGCTCCTTCTGTTCCTTGTCCAGCGCCATGAAGGCCATGGCGCGCGAATAGTCGATCTGGGTGAAGCGGGCGATGAATTTGTGCGAGAACTCCTTGCGCGGCGAAAGAAAGCGGAAGCGGATGTCCTCCGGCGAGAGCTTCTCGATGAACGCGCCATAAAGGTGCTCGTCGGCAGGCCTGATTGGTCGGATCAAAATTCGGTCGCCGTCAGAAGTCTCGGTCCACCTCTCCCACTGGTCGGGATAGGGCCTGATGGCAAGCCGCAGATTGGGGCCTTCCATCTCGACTTCGCGGGGCTCGATGCGGATACGCGCGTCGAGCGCGATGACCCCCGCTTCGTTAGCGAGCAGGGGGTTGATGTCGAGCTCCTTGACCGCCGGGCAGTCGACGACGAGCTGCGATAGGCGCACCAATGCCTCGGCAATAGCGGAAAGATCGGAAGGGGGCTGGTCGCGATAGCCTTCGAGCAGCTTGAAAATGCGCGTCTGCCCCATGAGATCACGGGCAAGCTCGGCGTCGAGCGGCGGCAGCGCCACCGCCGTGTCGCGGATGATCTCCGTCGCCGTGCCGCCGGCCCCGAACAGGATCATGGGGCCGAACAGGGGGTCGTCGAAAATGCCCATCAGAAGTTCATGCGCCCTGCGGCGCATGATCATAGGCTGCACCGTGAAGCCATTGAGGCGTGCCTCGGGGCGCAGCTCGCCCGCGCGCTGTTGCATCCGCTCGGCGGCCCGGCGGGCCTCTTGCGGCGAGTGCAACCCGAGCCGAACGCCGCCCACCTCCGATTTGTGCGAAATGTCGTCCGAGAGAATCTTGACCACGACCGATGGCGTCTGCTCAAGCAGCGTCGCGGCAATGTCCTCAACCTCTTCCGGTGAGGCGGCCACCCTGGTGGCGACGGTGGGGATGCCGAAGGCTGACAGGACCGCCTTGGCCTCCGGCTCGCTCAGGAGCGATCGTCCTGCGCTGGCGGCAGCGCGCATGATGGTGCGCGCCGCTTCGTCGGCGACCCGCAGTCGTTCCGTCTCCAGGGGAGGCGCGTGCATCAGGCCCTCTTGAGCCTTGGTGTACTGCCAGAGATAGAAGAAGCCTTTGACCGCGTCGGTTGGCGACTCATAAGTGGGGATACCGGCCTCCCGGAACTTGCGCCTTCCTCCCGAGACGGCGTCCTCGCCGAGCCAGTTGGTCAGGACCGGCGGTAGACGCTCAGGCCTCGGCGCCCGCGCGATGGCATCGATGACGGCTTGCGCCGCATCGCTCGAAGAGGCAAGCGCCGTAGGACAGTTCATGACTAGAATGGCGTCCGCCGTGCAGTCGGCAAGAACGGCATCGAGAGTGGCTTCATAGCGCTCGGGTTTGGCGTCGCCGATGATGTCGATCGGATTTCCCCGCGACCAGTTGGCGGGAAGCACTTTGTCGAGCTTGGTGACGATGCTCTCGGCAAGCGGAGCGAGCCGCCCGCCCGAGCGCATCAGGTCGTCGACTGCAAGCACGCCGGCGCCCCCACCATTGGTCATAATCAAAAGTTCGTTGCCGGCGACCGACTTCAAGGAGGTCAGTGTCTCGGCAGCAGCAAACAGCTCTTCCAGCTCGTCGACCCGCACCAGCCCGGCGCGTCTGAACGCGGCGCCGACCGCGGCGTCACTGCCGGCCAGCGCGCCGGTATGAGTGGCCGCAGCCCGCGCCGACTCCTGGTGACGGCCGGACTTGATCACGATCACCGGCTTGGCCCGCGCTGCCGACCGGGCGGCCGACATGAACTTGCGGGCGGCCGGTATGGTTTCGAGATAAAGCAGGATGGAGCTCGTCGCAACGTCAGCGGCGAGGAAATCGAGCAGGTCGCCGACATCAACATCGGCCATGTCCCCCATGGAGACCACATAGGAGAAGCCGATATCGCGGGCCGCCGCCCAATCGAGGATACCGGTCACGAGCGCGCCCGATTGGGAGAGGAAGGCGAGCTTGCCGGCGGAAGGGCGGTTAATCCCGAAATTGGCATTGAGCCCAAGACTGGGAACGGCGATGCCCAAGCAATTAGGGCCGATGATGCGCAGGCAATAAGGTTGCGCCGCATCGAGCGCCGCCTGCTTGAGATTGGCGGAAAGGCCCGCGGTAATCACGACCGCCGCGCGCGTGCCCTTGGCGCCGAGTTCCCCGCTCAGCGTCGGCACCGTGGCAGGCGGCGTCGCGATCACTGCAAGCTCGGGCGCTTCGGGCAGGCCGGCGATGTTTGCGAAGCACCGAATTCCGGCGATCGTCGCTTGGTGCGGATTGACGAGATAGACCTCTCCGGCAAAGCCTCCGGCGAGAATGTTCTCAGTTAGTTTGCTGCCGACCGACCCTGGCTCCGCGCTTGCGCCGATGACGGCGACCGAACGCGGGCGTAGCGCATGGTCGAGATTACGGATCGTCATTGCCGCTCGCGCGCGGACCACTCAGGCAACATCGTCACTCCAGCGGCTGGACGAAAGGGTCCGTCTACAGATAGCGTAAGCCGTTGGTTTTGTCAGAGCAAATCGGCCTGAGCCTCCTGGCGAGGTTTCTTAGGCTCCGGCGATGCGCAATCCCTTTCGATATTTCAATAGTTCGCCCGAGGTCATCCGCCTCACAGTGATGATGTATATCCGCTATCCGCTGTCGCTGCGGCAGGTCGAAGATCTGTTCTTCGAGAGGGGCTTCGACATCTGTCACGAGGGCATTGCCAGACAAACCAGAACGGGTGTCTGTACCGAAAACCTAGACTCGGACGTAGTGGTGATGGAGTCCGCCGAGGATTGGATGTGACCAGAGGGTTCCGGTCCGCTGAATGGGTCGAGAGACCGGTACATCTTTTGCCAAGGACCGGTGGGTTCTGACGTTGTTGTAATAGCGGGAATAGGCTCGCAAGATTCGGCGCAGATGCGCCTCGCTTAAGACGATCAGGTGGTCGGCACATTCCCGCCGGATTGAGCCGATGAGCCGTTCGGCAAAGCCATTCTGCCATGGCGAGGCCGGTGCAATCGGCTTATCTCGTATGCCCATAACCTGCAGTCGGCGCATGAAACCGTTGCCGTAGATCGGATCGCGATCACGGATCAGATATTGCGGGGCATCTTCCCATGGAAACGCCTCGGTTATTTGACGCGCGATCCACTCTGCAGTCGGGTTTGCCGTGACATTGACCCAGACTAGCTCTCTGCGGTCTAAACGTACGACCACCAGGGCATACAGCAGACCAAAGCTGATGGTCGGGACGACAAACAGGTCCATGGCGGCAATGTCTGGTGCGTGATTGCGCAAAAACGTCCTCCGCCCCTGACTCGGTGGCCCGCTGCGCTTGACCATGTACTTGGCGACAGACGACTGAGCGACCTCGAACCCGAGCTTGAGCAGTTCGCCGTGGATGCGCGGCGCTCCCCAGAGCGGATTTTCCATGCTCATCTTCTTGATCAGCGCACGAAGGTCGGAGTCGATCCGGGGCCGCCCTCCCCGAGAACCGGACTTCCAACGCCAATAGCCGCGAAAGCCCGCCCGATGCCAACGCACCAGCGTCTCGGGATGGATGATCGTAAGAGCTTGCAGAATCGACGGAAACAATCGGTACAGGTGCACCAGAAACCAGCGGTCGCCGCTGGTGAGCCTGGCCCGACATGGCACCTTACGGCGCAAAATGATCAGCTGATGTCCGAGTATCACGTTCTCTGCTTCAAGCCGACGCCTCGACTTGAATGGCGCGGCCAAGATAGCCAGGACGAGGCAGAGCAGTTCCGACATGTCGCCCTGACGTTAGGCGATTTCTTCAACTAGACAAACTGGATGAGGTTTTCGGTACACACAGCCGTCGACGTGTGCGTCACACTACCGATCGCCCTTTTGGTACGTGCCGACCAGTTCTGTTCTCGCGAGCACATGACCATCCATGGCCTGCTCGATTTCTGGCTTGGTCGCTTTTCTGAGGTCTAGCGTGGTGTCCAACGCATATAGCTTGTGAAAGTAGCGGTGTCGGCCGATCGGCGGACAAGGTCCACCATAGCTCGTCTTCTTGAAGTCATTCACCCCCGACAAGATGCCTGGCGGTAGTCCGACCCTGTTTGCGTCCTCAGGCAGGCTCTTCGCCTCGGGAGGTAAGTTGTAGAGGACCCAGTGGACCCAAACTCGTTTCGACGCGCCCGGATCCGGTGCGTCTGGATCATCAACAATTAGGACAAGGCTTTTCGTGCCTTCGGGCACTCCGTCCCACTTGAGCGGCGGTGAGATATCATCACCTTCGCAAGTGTACTTGGATGGAATTTGACCGCCGTGCTCAAAAGTGGGCGATATCAAGCTCATGGCCATGGCGTTGTTTCCCATTAGGTTCAGCCCAATGGGGCCAGCTATGAGAATGCCAAAAACACTAAGGTTTCTCCTGGAGCCTTCTGCCCTCATCGATCACCTATGCCCCTCCATTCGCCTTAATGTATCAGAGCTTTGATTGGTTGCGACCGTCATTGATACGAAGCGGACATGCCGACTGACCAGCCACTAGGTCAGTTTTGACCCAAAACAGAGGTTTTGACCAGACATTGCACCAAGCCCTCACGGCAGCCTAATCGCATCTTTTACGAGGCCGCACCCGAAAGCCTCTTTAAGGTCCAATAAGAGCAGAGGGATCTTAGACTAGATACGCCTTCTTTCGATTTGTGGATTGGGAAGAAAGCTTAGAAGATATGCGCAAACAGAAACTCGGACTTAGCGGTCGCAGATGAGCAATTTTGGAGCTGAGACACCCAACCACAATGCTCCGGGAGATGTCTCTTACTCCGATGCAGAGACAGTCGATCCAGGCAAGCTGTGGCAGATTGAGGCCGCTTCTGGTCCCTTCGTGGGTCTTGCCGTCCATGCTGGCCATGAGATGCGATGCGACCTACGATCAGTGCTCAAAATTGACGATCGAACTCGCTTACGGGAAGAGGATCCGTATACTGAAAAAATTGCCGCGCTCTGTGGTACGCATATCCTAACTTTCCGATCGCGCTTTGAGGTCGATCTGAACCGCAACGCCAATGAAGCCATCTGCGTGCAGCCCGAAGATTGCTGGAACCTGCGCGTTTGGAAAGAGAATGACGGGCTAACCCAGACGATGTACCGCCGCTCGCTGGTGGAGCATGCGGCCTTCTATGAGATGCTAGGTCCGCTTTTGAGAGGAATTGAGAAGCGTGAAGGCCGCTTCCTCGTCCTCGATTGCCACAGCTATAACCACCGACGCGCCGGTCCGGACCAACCACCTGCTGATCCAGAGCGCAACCCAGAAATTAATGTCGGCACCGGTAGCATGGACCGCGCTCATTGGGCGCCGCTCGTGGATCGATTTATGGGAAGCTTGCAAGAGGCGGATTATCTCGGGCGGCATCTCGACGTTCGCGAGAACGTTAATTTCCGTGGACGTCATCTCGCGCGTTTCGTTCATACGCATTTTCCTCGTAGCGGCTGCTGCCTCGCTATTGAGATAAAGAAGATTTTCATGGACGAATGGACCGGGGCACTTAATGAGGCGGCCTTCGAGGCTCTGCTTGCGGCTTTCCGGGCGACACTCAATCGCATTGAGGCTGTTCCATGGACCCGCTGAATAACAACTCGGATGCGCTCACAACGATCGACGACATTGAGCATGTAGTCCTGGAGCTTAAAGCCGGTAAGGTTCTGCGTAAGAAGCTTCCCGGCGGTGGACGTATCCATATAGATCGTCCGCAACCTTTTCTTTGTGTGTATCGGCGTCCCGAAACCAGACCAGATAAGGGCACTGAGCAGCTCTTGTTGGGGCAAGCATCCTATATTTTGAGCAGCGGATCCGAGGAGTATCAGCCTCTTCTGAAAGCGCTCATCACCAGACTTTTAGATGTGATTGTGGAAGCTTATGGCGCCGTCCTTGTGCTCGAGCTTTGGTCTGCGCCAGATGAATTGCCCGCCGAGCCCAACGAACAGCCTGCCCCCGTGCGCTTCCGCATAGTTGCGGCACGTCATGGCGTGCCGGACGCGACAATTGAGTCGCTTGAACGCTCTCTACTTACGATAACACGCGACCGGGCAACCAAGATCGCGATTAATTATTGCTCGGGCGCAGCATCACCTGGATTGCCACCATTACTCTCGCATGAGGAGGAAGAGCAGCAGAACGCTTATTTAGTAGGCCTGGAGGTTCCTCCAATCTATCGCGATCCGGAATCGGGGAAGGTCATCCCGATCGAGCTGAGACGTTTCACGGGGCGGCTCGGGCGGGCTCTCAGGCAGGGTTTCTTCACCTTTGTCCATGCTCGGGCGCGCTACAGGCCCGCGCACTAC
>Ga0209013_10004408_pt1 | contig 12356 bp, 10 predicted proteins | sample Cruoilmetagenom2_FD_187291 | JGI IMG/M metagenome (GOLD analysis project Ga0209013, IMG submission 187291) | Oil polluted marine microbial communities from Coal Oil Point, Santa Barbara, California, USA - Sample 2 (SPAdes) (version 2) | ecosystem: Environmental > Aquatic > Marine > Oil seeps ...
TTTGGACCTGAGTGGCAATGGAGAGTGCAAGCGCAATTTCTTCTCCCCACAAGTATTTTCAAAAAAGGAAACTAAATCTATTAAGCATTAAAATATTATAGGGGTTCACAAAACTAATAACTGATTCATATTCAATAAGTTACAGCGTCTCAAAAATAGCCATTTCCTAACTTTCTGTAATGTACTGATATTCAAGTCCATAAAGCTTCTATTTCTGTCAAATTTAGCCATTCTTTGCCTGTTTTTTACCTTTAAATACCCTGGGTTAGGAAATATTTGTTTTATGAAAGCCTATGGCACTACTGTTGTAATGATTTGTGTGCTTGATATTTAATTTCCTAACTCTATATTTATTGGTATCCATCTGATGAAAAATTTCATAGACTTTCACAAAACTGGAGGATACCAATTATGCCACATTCAAATTTGCTCTTTAATCTGGCAGACTTACCCCCTGCCATTAAATATGAGAAACTCTTTGAAAATCTTCCATTGCTTAAAGAAAATATTCCTAAAACCGGAAGACGACCAATAAGCAGAAACTGCATATTTAAAGGTTTAGTATACAAATCATTAAGGCGATTCCCATATCTGACAGATCTAAGTTTTGAACTCAACAATAATCCAACTGTATCAAAAGCTTTGGGTTTTAACCCATTGAAACCAGCTCCATCAACCGAACGTTTCTCATCATTTCTGCATGACACCGAACATCATGAGTTCATCTCCATCCAGCAACAGTTGGTGCAAGAATTAATCAACGTCGGAGCTGTATCCGGTAACTCCATTGCCATAGATTCTTGTCCCATTGTGGCGTTACTGAAAGAAAACAACTTGAAAACCTCCATAACAGACAGATTTGATAAAACCAAAATACCTGCCGGTGATCCGGATGCTCGTTTAGGTGTCTTGATTCATTTTCCAAGTCCATTCAAAAAAGAAGTCCGGTACTTCTGGGGGTATCGTAATCATGTGATTAATGATATCAATACTGAACTCCCAATCTGGGAAGTTACCAAACCGGCAAATGTCTCTGATATCAACGTTGCAAAGGATCTCATACAAGAGGCATGTTCCGTTTTCAATTTAAACATCCAATCGGTAATGGGCGATGCCAACTATGATTCCGAGGACTTACTGAAATTCATCATCAATGATCTTAAGGCATTGGCTATTATTCCTCACAATCCAAGAAGAGAATCTAAAGGTCATCAGATCAAAGATGGCAAAGTGTTTTGCGAAGCAAATCTCCAGATGTATCGCAAAGGTAAAATGTGTCCAAAAAAAACCGGGATCCTTTATTGCCAGTACACCTGTCCAGTCGTTTATGATAAACAAACCCGATATCAACACATCACGTGCCCTATTATGCATCCGAAGTTTTTCAAAGGCAAAGGCTGCAATGTCCTTATTCGGATGGAACCAAGTATCCGATCAGAAATTGGCTATGATACACAGGAATTCAAAGAACTCTATAAAAAACGAACCTCTGTTGAGAGGGTATTCTCACGCCTGCTGGCCATTGCAATGCAACATCCAACAGTAAGGGGTTATAATGCTAATCGCAATCATGCAACTATTGCTCATATCTCAGTATTATTGGTAGCTCTAACGGCATATCTGACAGGGCAACAAGATAAAATGAGATTTGTGAAATCATTTGTGCCAAATTTTTTAACTTGAAATCTCATCTAAATTAGTTTTGTGAATCCCTATTTATTTACACTGAATTTCGTAAAAAAAACCCTTCAAGTCAACTCTTTATTGTTAAAATAAACCAAAAATAGGCTAATTTCGCACCCTGAATCAGAAGCTGACAGAATGGATTATAAGTTTGCAGAAATTGAAAAGCGGTGGCAGGACTACTGGGAAGAGCATCATACCTTCAAAACCGAAGATGACTTTTCAAAGCCGAAGTTTTATGTGTTGGATATGTTTCCCTACCCTTCGGGATCGGGATTGCATGTAGGTCACCCCGAAGGATACACAGCAACTGATATTGTTGCCCGTTTTAAAAGGATGAAGGGCTTTAATGTGCTCCATCCCATGGGGTGGGACGCCTTTGGCTTGCCGGCAGAGCAGTATGCCATAGAAACCGGTACCCATCCCTCAATGACTACACAAAACAATTGTGATAATTTCCGCAGACAGATTAAATCGCTGGGATTGGGATATGACTGGGACCGTGAGATTAATACAACCGACCCCGGCTACTTCAAGTGGACCCAGTGGATCTTTATCCGCCTCTATAACACCTGGTTCGATGAAGAAACACAGAAAGGGCGTCCCATCGAAGAGCTTGAGGTTCCCGCAGATATTAAAGCTGCTGGTGAGGAAGCAGTCAGCGAATTCATTTCAGAAAAGCGACTGGCCTACTACGATGATGCCCAGGTCTGGTGGTGCCCCCATTGCAGGATTGTCTGCTCAAACGAGGAGGTACTCAATGATGGCACGCACGAAAAATGCGGGAATCCAGTAGAAAGAAAGAACTTGAAGCAGTGGATGTTGCAAATTCCACTCTACGCTGAAAGATTACTGGCAGGACTGGAAAAGGTGGATTGGCCCGAGGGAGTTAAAGATATGCAGCGCAACTGGATCGGACGCTCCACAGGGGCCGAAGTGGATTTCCAGGTGGAAGGTACTACTGAAACCCTCAGGGTATTTACCACACGTCCGGATACACTTTTTGGTGCTACCTACATGGTTGTTGCACCTGAACATCCCCTGCTTGTAACATTAACTTCAGCAGAGCAGAAGACGAAGGTAGACTCCTATGTGACCCAGGCCGGACTAAAATCAGAACTGGACCGCTCCGATCTCTCCCGTGAGAAAAGCGGGGTCTTTACAGGCTCTTATGCAATCAATCCTGTAAACAATGCAAAGATCCCCATCTGGGTAGCAGATTATGTTTTGATGGGTTATGGCACCGGGGCCATCATAGCTGTTCCCGGTCACGATACCCGCGACTTTGAATTTGCCTCGGCATTTGGACTTTCGATCCCTTGCATACTCGATCCGGATACAGATGATATAGCCTTGCGTGAAAAGGTAGTACGGGGCTTAGCCTGCTGGACCGGCAATGGAAACTATATCAACTCTGCCTCAAAGGAGACCGGACTGGATATCAACGGGCTTTCCAAGGAAGAAGGGATTGCAACATGCATAAAGTGGCTGCACCAGAATGAACTGGGAACTGAAGCCATCAATTACAAGATCCGAGACTGGCTTTTTAGCCGGCAACGTTACTGGGGAGAACCCTTCCCGGTGATTCACTGGGAAGATGGAGAGATTTCGTTGCTGGAGGAATCACAGCTGCCTCTGCAACTTCCAGAACTTGAAAAGTATGAACCCGGAAGCCATGGGGAATCGCCTCTGGCCAATGCCACTGAATGGCTCCACGTAAGCGATGAAAAGGGTCGGAAAGGCAAGCGCGAAACCAATACTATGCCCCAGTGGGCAGGATCATGCTGGTACTACCTCAGGTATATTGATCCCAAAAATGATGAGGAACCTTTCTCCAAAGCCAAGGAAAACTACTGGCTTCCGGTGGATCTCTATGTGGGGGGAGCTGAACATGCTGTACTTCACCTGCTCTACAGTCGCTTCTGGCATAAGGTATTGTTCGATCTGGGCATTGTGTCTACGGATGAACCCTATACCAAACTGTTTAATCAGGGAATGATCCTGGCCTTTGCCTATGAAACTAAATCCGGGGCCAAGGTAAGTAGCGACCTGGTGGAGGAACGCGATGGAGCTTTTTATCATACCGGAACTGGTGAACAGCTGACTCAGATTGTGGCCAAAATGTCTAAATCTTTGAAAAATGTTGTGAATCCAGACGATGTTGTAAGGGCTTTTGGAGCTGACTCCCTTCGCCTCTATGAGATGTTTCTTGGACCACTCGACGCAGTAAAGCCCTGGGTCGAGAACGGGGTAAAAGGAGTTTACAACTTCCTGAACCGTGTTTACAGATTTTTTGCTGACAGCTCCCATTACTATGAGGGTGAAGAGGACCAGGAGCTAATGAAGTCGCTGCACGCCACCATCAAAAAGGTTGGAGGGGATGTGGAAGCGCTTCATTTTAACACCGCCATCTCTCAGATGATGATCTTTACCAATCTAGCCATTAAGAAGGGGAAAATAACCCGGGCTGGTGCAGAGGTATTTATAAGGGTGCTGGGCCCCTTTGCTCCCCACCTGGCAGAGGAAATATGGAGTTTGCTGGGTAACAGTGGCTCCATTGCAGAAACTCCATGGCCCCCATTTGATGAATCCATGCTCCAGGAAGACTCTCACGAATATCCTGTCATGATCAATGGGAAACTCAGGTTTAAGATTTTGCTTCCTCTTAATATGGCAGAAGAGGAGATCAAAGAGCAGGTCCTGGCTCATGAAACCGCTCAGAAGTGGACCAATGGAGCTGATCCCAAGCGGTTTATACATGTTCCTAAAAAGATTATCAATATCGTGGTATGATAAAGCGAAAGAGAAATCGGGTCACAGGGTTTTTGCTTATTGTTGGACTTATCGGGCTAAGCCTGATACAGTCAGCCTGTACTACCACACCAAGCCAGGCTGCAGCTTCTACACCAGTTGAGGCAACGATTGCCGATACTCTTGTCCAGGCAACAGATATTTATGGGATTCCCCTGGATATCTACCACATTCAGGAGGGAAAGGTAGGTCGCAACCAGACCCTCTCCGACCTGCTCCAGCCCCTGGGACTGACCTTGCAGGAGATTTATCATATCTCCCAGCTTCCCGACAGCCTTGTTAATGAGCGAAAAATAAAGCAAGGGAACCGCTTTCTATTTTACTCAAAGACCGATACCATTTCTGAGCTCCCGCTGTATGCAGAATCTGTATTTATCTATGAAAAGGATCTCCTGAATTTTGTGGCTATCAGCATTGATCCCGATACCCTATGGGCAAGAAATGGACAGAAGCCCGTTAAAACAAAACTCCAGGTAGCCTCCGGGACTATTGAAACATCCCTCTGGGAATCTATGCTGGCTACTGATGCCAATCCCATGCTGGCTATTGAATTAAGTGAAATTTTTGCCTGGACCATTGATTTTTTCGGAATACAACAGGGCGATCGTTACAAGGTGATCTATGAAGAATCCTTTGTGGATTCAAATTCCCTGGGTATTGATAAAATTACTGGCGCCTGGATCTACCACAATGAGAACGATTTCTGGGCAATTCCCTTTGTACAGGACAGTGTCAGAAGCTTCTTTGATGAAAAGGGAAACAGCCTTCGCAAAGCATTTTTAAAGGCGCCCCTCAGGTTTTCAAGAATCAGTTCTGGTTTTTCCCACTCCAGGTTCCACCCTGTTTTGAAAATAAGGCGTCCGCACCATGGAGTCGATTATGCTGCCGCCACCGGCACTCCGGTACAAACAGTGGGTGATGGAGTGATCACCAAGGTGGGATATCAGAGAAATGGAGGAGGTAACTATGTAAAAATCAAGCATAATAGTGTCTATTCCACCACCTACATGCACCTGAGCGGATTCGGAAAGGGTGTGAGGCAAGGCGTTTATGTAAAACAGGGTGATATCATCGGGTATGTGGGAAGCAGTGGCCTGGCTACCGGTCCGCACCTCGATTTCAGGTTCTATAAGAACGGTAGTGCTGTTAATCCACTCAAAGTGGAGGCTCCTCCTGTAGAACCAGTACATGAAACGAATTTGCAGGCCTATGGATGGATCCGGGCCTTTACAATAAGCTGGTTAAAGCTCCTTGAGTAAGTTTTCAACCACCTTCGGGAAAAATTCATATTCCAATTCATGAATCTTCGCTGCAAGGGTATCTGGCGATTCGTCCGAATCTATTTCACATCGCGCCTGGAAGATAATATCACCCTCATCATATTCCGGATTTACATAGTGAATAGTAATACCCGATTCTGATTCTCCGGCTTCAATCACCGCTTTGTGTACACGGCTGCCATACATTCCCTTTCCACCATATTTGGGAAGTAGTGCAGGATGAATGTTAACTATCTTATTTTCAAATGGTAAGAGTAAATATAAAGGGACGAGCCAGAGAAAACCTGCCAGAACAATGTAATTTATGTCCCGTTCGACAAGCAGATCAAGCACTTTTTGAGAACTGTAAAACTGCTCTCTTGTAAACACAAGCGATTCAACCTCAAGAGATTGAGCCCTGGCTATCACTCCTGCATCGCTGCGGTTGGTAAGCACTACCCGAATATCGCCAAAGGGACTCGTTCGAAAAAATCGAATCAAATTTTCAGCGTTTGTACCTGATCCGGAGGCAAATATGGCTATGTTCTTCATTTTTTTTTGAAAATAGTCGAATTTTGCATTTCTTTGCAGCGTTAAAAATAACCAATATTATTAATTAAAATTTACAGTCATGTCTGACATTGCATCAAGAGTAACAGCAATCATCGTAGACAAATTAGGTGTTGATGAGAATGAAGTAACTGCAGAAGCCAGTTTCACTAACGACCTGGGAGCAGATTCTCTTGACACAGTTGAGCTAATCATGGAATTCGAAAAGGAATTCAATATGGGTATTCCCGATGACCAAGCTGAAAACATTTCTACTGTTGGTGATGCCATCAAATATATTGAAGAGAACGCAGAGTAAGGGTAGTTAAGAGTTCCAAAACTTATTGGTATGAGACGGGTAGTTGTTACAGGATTGGGGGCGATTACCCCCCTGGGTAAGAATGTACAGGACTTCTGGGACGCACTGGTTAAAGGTGTGAGTGGGAGTGATTTGATTACTCGTTTCGATACCGAAAAGTTTAAGACCAAATTTGCCTGTGAGATTAAGGATTACAACTCACAGGACTATTTTGACCGGAAAGAGGCCCGAAAGCTGGACTCCTATGCCCAGTATGCCATGATTGCCGCCCATGAGGCCTACCTCGATGCAGGTCTAGATACGGCAGAGCATGACAAGGATCGTGCAGGGGTCATCTGGGCTTCAGGAATTGGAGGTCTGGATACCTTTACCAAAGAAATTGCAGGCTACGTGGAAGGTGGTAGAACTCCCAGGTTCAGTCCTTTCTTTATTCCAAAAATGATTTCTGATATTGCTGCAGGGCACCTGTCCATGAAATATGGATACAGAGGACCCAATTACGCTACTGTATCAGCATGTGCTTCATCAACCAATGCCATCATTGATGCATTTAACCTGATCCGTCTGGATATGGCGGACCTGTTTATTACAGGGGGTTCTGAAGCACCTGTTGTTGAAGCCGGAGTAGGCGGATTCAATTCCATGCAAGCCATGTCGACCGACAACGACAATTACAAAACCGCCTCCCGGCCATTTGACGCCAACCGCGACGGTTTTGTGATGGGAGAAGGTGGTGCCGGACTGATCCTCGAAGAGCTGGAGCATGCTAAGAAACGGGGTGCCAAAATCTATGCAGAACTGATTGGCGGCGGCATGTCGGCCGATGCCCATCACCTGACTGCACCACATCCCGAGGGAGAAGGTGCCACTCTAGTCATGAAAAATGCCTTGAGGGATGCAAAAATCGGCCCCGAGAAGGTAGATTATATCAATGTGCATGGTACAGCCACCCCCCTGGGTGACCTGTCCGAAATCAAGGCCATTAAGCGAGTTTTCGGAGAACATGCCTATAAACTCAACATCAGTGCCACCAAATCAATGACCGGTCACCTGCTGGGTGCTGCTGGAGCCATTGAATCTATGGCAGTAATCTTATCCATCGTTAATGGCATAATACCCCCAACCATCAACCTGGAGACCCTGGACCCGGAAATTGATCCCAAGCTTAACCTCACTGCCAATAAGGCTCAGGAACGTGATGTAAATGTGGGTCTGAGCAATACCTTTGGTTTTGGAGGACACAACACCTCCGCAGTTTTCAGGAAATTTAAGGATTAAGCACTTGAAGAACCGTAGATTCTATTTGGATCTGGTTCACATGCTGGGATTTATGCCCCGCAATACGTCCTTGTATCGACTTGCCTTCATACCCAAGTCTGCTCAACAAATAAATCCATCCGGAGATCACCTCAATAATGAACGTCTGGAATACCTGGGCGATGCTGTGCTGGACGCCATTGTAGCCAACCTCCTGTTTAACCGCTTTCCCGAGGGTGATGAAGGATTTATGACCAAGCTGCGAGCCCGCATTGTCAAACGGAAAAATCTGGATTACCTGGCCACAAAAATTGGTCTTCCGGCTTTTATCAATCCCGGGATTAGCAAAGGCAGCAAATCAAAACACATATACGGGAATGCGCTTGAAGCGCTTATAGGAGCAATATACCTCGACAGGGGCTATGGAGCTGCCAGAAAGTTCTTCGAAAGGAAGATCCTAAATCGACATATCGATCTTGTTCTCCTGGCACAGAAGGATCCTGATTATAAGAGCAGAATTATCGAATGGACTCAGAAAAACAGGGTGGAAATTACTTTTGAAAGCAAGGAGGAACACCTGTCGGACAACAAGGCTCCCTCATTTGTCTCTGTCATCCTCTTAAATGAAGAGGAGAAAGGTTCAGGGAGAGGCGATTCTAAAAAAGAGGCCGAACAGCAGGCGGCAAAAGCAGCCATGAAAAGCATTCATACCATATAACATGGGCGTAAAAAAACATAAGCTGGAGCTGGCTATTGAAGAGGACTTTTGTCTGCTGGGCGTGGTTACTGATGAACCAGACTATAAGCTGTGCTGGATGATTAATCGCATTCTTGACATGAACTTTGAGAAACAGGAGGAGCTGCAACTGTTTCATCGCAAGCTGGATGAAGAGCAGGTGTTTTCGCATTTCTCTTACCACGATAGTGATGCATTGATCACCTTCAGAATCATCAGGAACCGAAGCGAAAACGGATACTTCCTCGATGAATTAAAAAACATCGACTACCTGATCCATATCCAGGGAGAAATCAATACAATGCGAATCAATGATTTTATGCAATCTGTAGGTGCATTGGAGCCGGTAAGAATGTGTGTGCCCTCTGACCTAAGCCGGATTAAAAATAAAGAGAGACTACTTCTCTGGTAGTTAAAATAACCATCTGACAAGGGGATAAATTACTGAATATACCGGGAGTTCCTGGTAATTCTGATATCCGTCCTTATAAAGCGAGTCCAAAATGGTTCCCTGCTTGATCAAAGGTTTAAACATAAGACGGTAGAAGGGAAGAAAACCGACCGCCAGGTCGAAAACCATATCGAGCAAAAAGAGCAAACCGGCCACCACCAGGTAAACATAAGCAGATATCTGAATATCAAATCCGGGACCCAGCTGAGAAATCAAGCTGAAAGAGACCAGCCAGATAATCACTTTTATGATGAGTCCGGGAGTAAGAAGGTAGCTGACCTTTGAACGAACACTGCCCAGCTTCAAAAGAATGCTCGAGATGATCCCTCCAAAGAACAGTCCGGCAATAAACCTCCAAAGAATGCTATGCACAGGAAAAAAGATGAGGAATACCAGGATAGACAGGAATTTGACAAGCGAAGCCAGCCGGTGGTAATATGCGGCCCTGGTGCTGCGGGGGACGACCACCCGCTTTACCTTATTCTTGTATTTGGCACTATGATTCAAAGCTCCATAGGTACGAACCTCAATATCAACAGTCTTCAACAGCTCTATTTTGTAAGCTTTGCCATCGGCCATGGCACTTCGGCAATAGCAGCACCTGTCCTTGCTTGGTAAGCCCGGAACAAGTCTGAAAAAACTCACCACCTGCCTGAAAGATGTGTTGAATCGTCCCAGGCGAAACCAATGCTTTCTTTTCTGGTAGATATAAACCAGGACAACAATACCCATTATGATAAAAATGGAGGTGCCGGCCAGACTTTGCGGATCTATAAAAATGGCAAGAAGTACAGGCAATACCACTGCTGACACTGCCAAAAGAAGGGCGATGCCATTGGCCGCATATTTCAGAAGCAGCATAGGATCGTGCCATTCCGGTCTGTTAAAATACTCGTCCTGCTGTTTCTTTTTCTCCCGCTGGGCCCTGGCCCGCTGCTTCATAAGCTCACGCTCTCTCCTATATACTTCCCCTGCCACCTGTTCCTCATAGCTAGTAGCCTTATTCAAACCTGTATCGGGGTGTTCCAGAAGATAGTCATAGGCTTCGGTAAGCTCCTGGAATTTCCTGGCGGCATCTGCCGACTTGTTTCGGTCAGGATGGTATTTCAATGCCAGTGTACGATAAGCACTTTTGATTTGCTTCTTTGTAACTCCAGGAGATAATCCCAGTACTTTGTGATGGTTTGTCTGAGGCAAAGGGGTGCTTTTTATGCAAGTTATTCATTCCCCAATAAGCAACAAAAAAAGCTGCTCGCCGGGAGGACGAGCAGCTTTAACCAATAAACCCTAAAAACTAAACCAAATTGCCTGCTAAAGCATCTTTAAACTACTTCTACTTGTATTCTATTTCTTTTGCTTCTTTTTAACAACTTTCACTTCTATTTCTTCTTCGTGATCTGTGTCTTCATCATGGTCACAGTCTTTGTCATGGTCCACATCGTGGTCCTCATGCAAATCTCCACTTTCAGTGATAACGATTACCTTCACATTTTCTCCATCACCCTCTTCTTCCACAATCTTCATAACCTTTACTTTCACCTCATCATCCCCCTTGATGATATAGACATTTTCATCCTTGTCCATCATCTTCTCATCACCTTCGACCACAGTCCAGTTACCCTCTTCATCACCCGATACCACAACTTTGACTTTCTTCTTCTTTCCGTCTACTTCTTCCTCGCTCACCCATACATTGGAGTCTCCGCTAAACTCAGTGATTTCAGTTGTTTCTCCATCTTCGGAGATAAACATCATCGTTTTTGTTTTACCGTGTCCAGAATGTGCCGATGTATAATTATAATGGATGCTTTCCATATCTTCATCATCACCGCTCAGCACCTCCATCATCTTCATGGCATGCTTGGCCTCATCGGCATCATCGAACAGGTAAGAGGTGTCTTTTACAAGCTCGCCATCCTTTGTCACCTTGATGCTCATCTCAATTTGCTCCTGTGCCAGGAGTCCGGTCGAAAGAATAAGCGAGGCGGCAATACTCAATATCCAAAAAGGTATAATTTTCTTCATGATTGCATGCTTCATTGTTTGGAACAAATCTATTTCAGAATATCGTTAGATAGGTTTAAAGGAAGTTAAAGAATGTTAAAACACTCTGAATGAACCGATGAGGTGAGCTATCTTTGGGCCATGAGCAGAACCTTTCTGTGGATAGTATCCCTTTTTCTTGCATTGGGCATGGTGGCCATGATTCTGGTTCAGGGATACTGGATCAGGCGCTTCCTGGAGAATGAAGAACATCAGCTTGGATTGGTTGTCAATGAAGTGCTTTCAGATATCTCCGACGAACTGGTTCAGAATGAAACGGTGATCACCATCCTCAATGAGATCCAACCCCCGGTAATTCAACACCAGAGTCAGGCGGTTTGGAACTTCCATATTGATAGCCGTTCTTCCTATGACCGGACAGAGAGCACTGTGGATATTGCCATTGAGGCAGAAGATATCGATGAGGCACACACTACCTTTAGCTATACACCACCTGATATTTCTCTGAAAAACCAAAAAGTGCAGATGATCAATGATTCACTCCTGGTAGTTGTGGGTGAAGACATTTCCATGCAGGATACCATCCTTGTTTCGGCCATGCATCCGGACCTGGTCAGAAAGGAACTCAGAAACCAGGTAAAGAGACAGGAATACTTCGTCGATCATATTGTCAAAAAAATGCTCATGGAAGAAGGCCAGGTATTGGACAATATCTCCGGCTCAATGATTGAAGCATCCCTCTCTGAAAAACTGACCACCCGCGGTGTGGGTTACCCTTTCGAATACGCGGTATATGAGATGGGGCAAAAACCCATATACAGTTCGGAGAACTTCAATGAATATGAGCAATGCAGGTATTTCAGAAGATCCCTGTTCCCAAACAGTGTATTTAATCGTTTCGTCTATATCAGTATCTATTTTCCCCAGGAAAGGCAACTTCTTCGCAATTCTATTAAAATCATGGGGGGATCGTCTGTGATGATCACGCTGTTTATTATTATCATGTTCAGCCTGACCCTATATATCATGTTTAAGCAGAAACGTCTCTCCGAGATGAAGAACGACTTTGTAAATAACATGACCCATGAATTAAAAACGCCCATCTCGACCATCAGTCTGGCTTCACAGATGCTCAACGACAGGTCGATTCCCGATGAACAGAAAAACCTGGGACACATATCCAGGATTATCCAGACAGAAAGCAGACAGTTGGGTTACCAGGTGGAAAGGGTGCTCCAGATGGCCATTTTTGATCACGGTGAGCTGAAACTGAAAAGTGAACCGGTG
>Ga0209013_10004409_pt1 | contig 12355 bp, 9 predicted proteins | sample Cruoilmetagenom2_FD_187291 | JGI IMG/M metagenome (GOLD analysis project Ga0209013, IMG submission 187291) | Oil polluted marine microbial communities from Coal Oil Point, Santa Barbara, California, USA - Sample 2 (SPAdes) (version 2) | ecosystem: Environmental > Aquatic > Marine > Oil seeps ...
GCGTTGCAGCTCCTCTAGTGAGAGATCATTCAAAATCTCAATATGCGCTCGGTGCGGTGAAGAAATTTTGATGTCTTTGATCAGGGTAACTTTTTCAAGAATGTCTTTTTGCACCTCCCGTTTGTGAGGGCGCCGGTTGATAATCGCCAGTGTGATTGTGTCGCCGTGCTTGAACAGCACCATCACCGGGATCAAGAAAATCTTGTTGATCTCGCGAGTAATCAAGGCAAGCTGGTTGCGGGTATAACGATCACTTTTGAGCTCAACAGCGAAGAACAAATAAGATTGATAGATAGCCGGATCAAATGAAACTCGATCTTTAAATGCAAGACGACCTTGTGAAATGTTTACGATATCCTCTCCTGTCAATTGGAAGAGCAAATCCACCGAAGTCCATTGTTTTGTCAGGGCTTTATCATGCCGGAAGGTTTGCTCGCTCGGAAACACTTCATCTATGTTAATAGGAGTAATCTCAAGATCATCAAACCGCTTGTCGCTCCGGTAGCCTAAAGTTGATAGAAGTGATAATGAGTTTTCAGAAAAATCTTCTTCTGAGAAGTTCTGGATTGATTTTTGTATTTGGTACTTTCGTGCTTCAGCTTTCATCTGCGATCACCACCCAGGTAATGAGATCGAAATCCGTTGACTCTTTGATTTGGCTTTTTACGGGAAGTAATACTGCGTCTCGTCCACTTGTAAGATTACTGGCTGTCCTGCGTTTGAATGTTTGTGCTATCGAGGTAACGGCGTGATCCAGAAGCTTGTTGTATGCACCCATGTCTTCGCCGTCATTTGTTTGTTGATCGAACAAGTCGCACAAAGCATCATATGGCTGAGGTTTGCCTGAACAAAGAGCCCTGAAAATTTCGAGAATTTGTTTGGGCTGGGCAAAAGAGTAGCGTACATTGCCGTCATCTAAAACATAGACCAGAAAATAAGGCTGCAGTGGGTTGACCGTGGTGCTCTTTTCAAAACCTTTTTGCCGCAAGCAGAATATTACACCTGGTCGAATCGCAGGAAATTCAGGGGAAGTGAGAACCATTGTAAACAGTCCCAACGGCGCTTCCTCGAGTATTTTTCGATTGCTTTGTATATATCGTGTAAGTTCAATCCGAAAATCATCAAGCGTAAATTCATTCAATGCAACGCTTTCATTAAAATCTTCAAGATCCAACACCTCATCTTTTAAGCGCAATAACTGTTGGTCCCGGAAGCTGAGGTCATCTTTGATCATGCTTTCCATATTGAGCATATCTTCATCGCCAGTGGCGGCAATATCCACTAAAGCCATTCTGGCTTCCACACGGTTTTTAAGCGAGATGTATTTCTCAAGATCTTTTGTCGGCCAAAAGTTAATCAGCTGAATGGATTCATTATGGCTGCCGATACGGTCAATGCGCCCAAATCGCTGAATAATTCGCACTGGGTTCCAGTGGATATCATAATTGATCATGTAATCACAGTCCTGCAAGTTTTGACCTTCGGAAATACAGTCTGTGGCGATTAACAGGTCTATTTCCTCATCTTGAGGAATTTTCTCGTTAGAGAGCTTCCAACGCTGTTTGGATATGGGAGAGAAGTTCGTCAATATGTGCACGTATTTTGCTATACCCAGGGTGGTTTTATTGCTGTGCGTACCGCCCGTAACCAGAGCAACATGAATGCCTAAATCATCACGAGCCCAAACCCTCATATTTTCATATAAATAAAGCGCTGTATCAGCAAACGCTGTGAAGACAATTATCTTTTTATTTGATCGTTCGATTTCTTCACCAGTATCGGGGTTTCTCCAATGGATAATGTGTGGATTAATAACCTTATTCTGGATGAGCGTCTTGAGTTCGGTTAACTTTGCATCTCTCTCTGGAGTTATCTCTTTGGCAAGGTAGTATATTGAGTTAATTTGAGCATGATCATGCTCCAGGTCCTCAAGCCAGGTATCAACATCTAAATCAGCTAAATTAAAAACTAGTTTCTTGCCAACCTGGAAAGCGTCCCTAATTTCTTCGTCTTCGATTTCAAGATCATTGACCTCGAGATCATCACTATCTATTTGAATTTCTCTTTCTTGATGTTCCTTGAATTCGCTGATTAAAGACATGATCTCTTCGATCTTAACCAGAGTACGCTGCAATGTGATCGTGAATGAATAGACCGAGCTTTCCAACCTTTTTAGAAAACCAACTTTCATCATCCCGATCAAGAAATTCTCACGCTGCCTCTGGGAGAAATGTGGCATCTGGTCAAGCTCATAGTTATCAATACATTCTTCTTTTACATATGCTGAAGGGTTGAAAAGCGATAGTTTATATTCATCGATCCGATCATTCAAGGAGTCATATGATAAAAATTCCTCTTCAAGGTCAATTTCCGCATATATAGAAATCGGTTTAAGTCGCTCAGGGAATCCCCCGAGACGTTCAATTTCCTCTTTGTAGTATTTATTTATGTGTTTTCGAGAACGTGCAATGGTTAGCCCATCAAGTAATTTGAAAAAAGCTGAACTTAATCGTTCAAGCAATTCTCTTGAATCCCTTTCTTTACTTTTCTTCATCCAGTCATTGAAGGTGATTTGGGCGCCACGAAGTAGGTTTCCGATATTATTAATGCCCAAAGATTCACGATACGCGACATCACTGCCTTCAGTAAGAAAATAAATTTGATTTCGGAGATCGCGAAGATCATTGTTTACTGGGGTGGCCGAAAGAAGCAATACTTTGGTTTTAACGCTTCCCTGGATGATATCCTCCATCAATCTCTCGTAACGACTTTTACGAATTCGATTGCCTTCCTCGTCTCGTTTTCCTTTTGTGTTGTTTCGGAAGTTGTGAGATTCATCAATTATTACGAGGTCATAATTCCCCCAATTAAAATTTTCTAAATCTATATCACCTGACATACCGCTATCACGGCTTAAGTCAGTATGTGAAAGTACCGTATAGCTGAAACGATCTTTGGGGAATGGATTTAAGATGCTGTTGACGGAGGCCTGGTAAACAGTCCAGTTCTCGCGCAGTTTCTTTGGGCATAGAACCAGGATATTGTAGTTGAGTAATTCAAAGTACTTGATAATTGCCAGGGCTTCGTAAGTCTTTCCTAACCCTACACTATCGGCGATGATACAGCCGTTGTAGTTAAGAATTTTATTGATAGCCGCTTTTACACCATCTTTCTGGAAGTCAAATAAAGCATTCCATACCTGACTGTCAATAATCAGGTTAGTCTTCTCGAGCAACCTATCGATCTCTTGATCTTCTAGAAAACCTTCGAAGATATGGTAGAGGGTTTTAAAGTAGATTAATTCAGGAGAATTATTTGTATATAATTTTTCTAGATAGTGGAGGACTTCTTCCTTTACATCTTCAACAAGTTCTTCATTTTCCCATATTTCATCAAACCAGTGTTTGAGGTCTTGCAGGTCGCGCCTACTGTCAACTTCCAAATTTAATTCAATGTTATTTCGCTCACCTAAGCCTAACCCAGCTACGGTAAAATTTGAACTACCCAATATCGCATCTTTAATGCCAGCGTTTTCAATGTGGTACATCTTTCCATGCAATAGATTGGTTTGTATCACTGATCGGATCTCCACTTTCTCGGCTATCCAATCGGCGCATTCTTTTGCAACTCTTTTTTGTTCTAAACGATTATTTAACTGAAGTCCCGTTTCCTCAATATCGAATGATTTTGCGTCAGTTTTTTCAGGATCTAAAGAATGGACAAAGCGGGGTTCACCAAAGAGAAATCGTAAATCCTCGATATCAGAAAGTTGGTCCTTGAGTTTGTCAAAAGCATATATTGTGAAGTAAGCGGACACTATTGATAGATTTGAACCGTTAGTAATTTTATTGCGAAGAAAACCCCCTACATTTCCACGCGTGTGATTATCTCGAATACCAGAGCCAAATGGTTGATTTCTATTTGAAAGTTGAGTCATAAGAATTTTATCTTTATGGTTTCAATATCTGCCCCAAAATTTTCCGCAGTTTTATTTATTATACTACCCGATAGCGAGCAATTAAACAAACCTTAACAAAGTTAAATTCAATTCGTGACATTCTGCCATGACATTTGGCATGTGTCTCCCCGCTCAGCGCCATCATATTCCCAACCCAACCCACACCCGGTCGATTAGCCAAATCTACCTGCATCTTCTCCCCGCCCTTCGTCCCCAGTCCTCGGTCTTCCGTCCTTCCCATTTCCAATTCCGCATTTCTAAATCCAAACTCCCCTATCCCTTGTTTCATCGCACATGGAACCTGGCACATCGCACTAAATAATTAACCATTCATTATTAACCATTTCTAGTGCCATCTCCCCACTACTGCAGTTCCGCAGCACCTCCCATAATGAACGGCTCCCCGCGACTGCAGTTCCGCAGCACCTCCCATAATGAACGGCTCCCCGCGACTGCAGTTCCGCAGGAACTGCCATAAGCAAAATCGCAGATTTTGCGACTCTAACTTCTAAATCCTAAATTCTAAATTCCAATTTCAAACCTCCACCACCGAATGCAGCTCCGGAAACGACACCTCCCTGAAACCCCGCTCCCCCATCATTTCCATAAGCGGCTCTGCCCCGCGTGCTTCCCCGTGCACCAGGAAGATGCTCTTTACTGTATCCTGGGTGGCCTGAGCGTACTCCAGGAGGAAAGTCTGGCCGCCGTGCGCCGAAAAACCGCCGATGGTCTGTACCTCCGCCCGGCGTTCGTAAACATCGCCGAAGATCTTTACCTGTTCCACACGCTCCGCCAGGCGGCGGCCGAGCGTGTGAGGCGCCTGCCAGGACACGATCAGGACCGTGTTGCGCGAGTCTTCGATGTTGTTCTTGAGGTGGTGCAGGATGCGGCCGGTTTCGGCCATGCCGGAGGCGGAGATGATCACCATTGGATCTTTGCGTCGATTGAGTTCCTTCGACTCCTCGACCGAGCGCGTGTAGGTCACCAGGTCAAAACCCAGTGCGCCAGTATGCCTGTCGCCGTCCATAAACTCGAGCGTCTCCTTATCGAAAACCTCGGGGTGAGCGCGGAAGATGTCGGTGGCGTTGACCGCCAGAGGGCTGTCTACGAACACCGGCACGCGCGGGATATCGCCGCTGTCGATCAACCTGTGCAGGCAGTAAACCAGCTCCTGCGTGCGTCCCACGGCAAAAGACGGGATAATGACCTTGCCGCCCCTGCGCACTGTACGAGCAACCACGTCCCGCAGCTCTTCGAAAGCGTGCTGCGGATCGCGGTGGGGCTTGTCGCCGTAGGTACACTCCATGATCATATAATCTGCTTCGCTCGGCAGCTCCGGGTCGCGGATGAGCGGTAGATCACGGCGTCCGATGTCTCCTGAAAACCACAACCGGAATTTCCGGCCGTTCTCTTCGATATCCAGAGCGACAGCCGCCGAACCCAGGATATGGCCGGCGTCCAGCAGCCGCGCGGTGACACCCGGTATGGGCTGGAAGGTCTCGCCGTAATCGCTGCACACAAAGTATTGGGCGACGTTAGCGGCGTCTTCCTGCGTATACAGCGGCTCGATGAACGGTTCGCCGCGTTTCTTCCTCTTCTTGTTGATGAACGTGGCATCCGATTCGTGGATGTGACCCGAATCCAGCAGCATCAGGTTGGAGAGATGCGCGGTGGCGTGCGTGGCGTAGATCGGGTTCTGGTAGCCCTGCTTAACGAGATTGGGTAAATTGCCCGAGTGGTCGATGTGGGCGTGGGAGAGGATGACGGCGTCTAATTTTGCTGGATCGAAGGGGAAATTCTTGTTGCGCTCGTAGGACTCTTTGCGCCTCCCCTGGTAGAGCCCGCAATCGAGCAGCAGTTTATAGCCGTTGATCTCCAGCAGGTGCTGCGAGCCGGTCACGGTGCGTGCAGCGCCGTGGAATTTGATTTTCATGTTTATCCTTTTGATAGAACTTGCAGGATTTGACCCCCGAATCGCTCCAGCCGCCAGGGCACATCGTCCATTTCACGGGACAGCTCCTCGCAGCTGGTGGGATTGTTTTCCGCCAGGCTGTACAAAATGCTGCGCGGCAGGATAACGTCCGATTGGACGCCGAGATCCATGGCGGTCTCTTTGCGCCACCTGCGCAGCCTGTCCAGGCGTCTCATGGCCTGCTCGTCCCGTTTTTGCGGCTTCGGAGGATAGAGCGCATTAGCCTTCAAGCCACGCTCCACCGCCCGGAGAATATTATTTCCGCGCCTGCGCACCTGCTTGGGGCTCATGCCCTGGATAGTGCTCAGCTCACCCAGATTGTGTGGGGTCATTATGGCAATAGACAACAGAGTGCTGTCGTTTATTACTTTGAACAAGGGACGGTTCTGTGAGCTGGCGAGTTGATCACGGTAGCGGCACAATTCTAACAACACGGCTGCCTGCCGGGCGGTCAGATCATAAGCGCCTTTGACCCGCCAGGGATTAACATGATCGCCCCGCCCACCAGCGCCATTGGGTTTGGGGCCTTTGATCGCTTTCAGGCGTTCAAAATCCTCTACGGCCAAAGACCACATCCCGTTCTTCTGCAGATCGCTCTTCAACCTGTCACGCAGTTCGATCAGGTAGTGAGTGTCCAGTCGCGCATAATCCAGCAGATGCCGTGGGAGCGGGCGCTGACCCCAATTAGCACGTTGGTAGCGTTTTTCCACATGCACACCGAACTCGTCCTCCAGGAGAGATCCCAACCCAACCTGTCTGCGGCCCAGGATACGGGCTGCCACCATGGTGTCGAACAGGTTATTAAATTCGTAACCAAAGTCGCGCTTCAGGCAGATGATGTCATATTCGGCAGCGTGGAAGACAATTTCAACGGCGCCCTCTTCGAAAAGTGCGGCGAACGGCGATAGATCATCCAGCGCCAGAGGATCCACCAAATAATCCACTCCATCCGCTGTAAATTGGATTAAACAGACCTGCTCACGATAAGCAAACAGGCTGTTCGACTCGGTATCTACGGCGACGATGGGCAGCCGGACGAGACGATCAGCCAAACTAACGAGCTGATCGCGGTTGGTTATCAAGATCGGGTCGGGAAGATTTCTTGCAGCCATGCAAAGATTATAGTCTAAGTTCTTTCACAATTATGAAGTTCTGTTTGTGAACATATTTGTGCACCTGCCGTGCACAAATATGTTCACAAAAGCTCTTTCTCCATCACCAGCGCGTCCTCGCGGTTCTGGTAGTATGCCTTCCACAGGCTCACCTTCTGGTATCCGGCGCCCCGATACAGGTTGATGGCTGTTTGATTTGAAATCCTGACACTCAACCGCACGCGTTGAACGTCCACCTTTTCTTCACAGGCCAATAACAAAGCGCTGCCAATGCCCTTATTACGGTGCTGTGGTAAGACGCAGAATGTGGCTATCCAGGCCACGCGCTGTGTTCTACGCACATCCCCGGCAATGAAGCCGATCAGTTCCCTATCAATTTCTGCTTTCAGGCGCACTATCCCCGGCATGGTCAGCACCCCAATAATATCCAGTAATGGCCATGAATCAATAGAGAAGCAGAGGCGTTCCACGCGGCGCAGGTCTTTTAAATCGCGCCAGGTAGCCGGTATTATTGAAGCAGGGCTACCTGGAACGCTAATCGCTATCGACGTCATGCACTAAAACGGCATTTCTATACAATCTTTATTCTTCACCCTTCGTGAAACCTTCCAGGAATTTTGTGAATTCCAAGGGGAAGATATACTTGGTCGAAGGACTGTCCCCGATGTCTGACAGCGTTTTGAAGTACTCCAGGGTCATGGTCTTGGTATCCACTGTCTGAGCGACCTCATAAATCTTGTCCAGGGCGGTGGCAAAGCCCTCGGCGCGCAGCATTTGGGCCTGCCTGTCGCCTTCCGCGTTCAGGATGGCGGACTGCTTGGCGCCTTCCGCGCGCAATACAGCGGCCTGTTTCTCCCCGTCGGCTATATTGATGGCGGCCTCGCGCGCGCCGGTCGATTCGGTGACCACGGCGCGGCGGACTCGTTCTGCCGTCATCTGCCGGTTCATAGCGTCCGTGATCTCGCGAGGGGGCGTGATCTCCCGGATTTCAACGTTGGTGACTTTGACGCCCCAACGTTCGGTGACCTCGTCCAGGCGCGTACGGAGCAGGTTGTTTATGTGTTCACGTTTGGAGAGCACATCGTCCAGCGTGATACCGCCGATCACGGCGCGCAGGGTGGTTGTGGCCATCCCCTGGGCAGCGGCTTCGAAGTCTCCGACCTGGAGCACACTCTCGGTCGGGTTCAGTATGCGGTAATACCAGATGAAATCCACAGATATTTGTGCGTTATCCTGGGTGATGGATGTCTGGTGGGGAATTTCACGCACCGCTTCTCGCAAATCCGTTTTAACGCCGCGATCGATAAACGGGATCAAAAATATAACGCCGGGGCCTTTTGCGCCAATACAACGGCCCAGGCGGAAGACCACCAGGCGCTGATACTCCGGGATGATGCGTATGGCATATGCGAGCATAGCCAGACCAATTAATATTACGGCCCCAACCAAACACAAACCAATTGTACCAACATCCGTCATCTTAACACCTCCTTATCAACCATATATGAATACGATTACGACAGTTTGTACTTTTGTACACATTCAAGATTCAGATTCCTCAAGAGGTTCAACATCTAGAGTAAAGCCATCTCGGCTGACAATACGCACCAAAGAACCGCGAGGGATCACAGTCTCACTTCTCGCACTCCACAATTCCGAACCAATCTGAACAGAGCCATCATGGTGGATTGTCGTCTTGGCCTCTCCCTGTTCGCCGATCAGGTTTTTCAAATCGTGAGTAGGCATAGCACTGCGCGCCTCCATGACCTTGCGTGTCACCACCCAAAAGAAGGCAGCCGACAGCCCGGATACGATCAAAGCCAAAAATGGGTTGACTGCGGGATCAAACGCATTCTCTCCGCGGAACAAGAAAATGGATCCGACAACCAAAAAGACGATCGCCAGCACCAGAAAAATCAACTTCGTAGGAAAGCGCACCGCCAGGAAAAAGAACACTACACCCAACAGCAGCACGCCCAACGCCCAGAAATTGATGGGGGTATTTAATATACTGTAGGTGGCCAGAGCCAAACTGATCAACGCACCGATCTCTAAAACGCCCGTACCCGGGGTCAGCACGGCAAATAAGGCCATCATTATGCCCGCCCACAGCATCAGATATGCCACGTTCGGATTTTCCAATACTTGGAGTACAGCATCCATCTGAATTCACCTTATGTATAACTATCTGTGTCCAGGGTCTGTCTAAAAAGACAGTATCCTGAGTTTGCGAAGGATCTAACGAAATATCTCCCTAACATCAGCGGAGATTCTTCACTCCGTTCAGAATGACATTCTGTGTTATTGGAACAGCCCCAACAAGTTCTTCATTGTAAAATCATTATAACAGCTAGTTTGCTCTATAGTGTAATATTATCCGCCCGGACGTGGTATTATTGACCTTCGTATGAAACTGACACTTGCCCTCGCCCAAATAAACACCCATCTAGGAGACGTCGAAGCCAATCTCAAAGAACACCTGGAGATGGCAAAAGACGCTCGAGCGTCCGGCGTTGACCTGTTAGCATTTCCTGAGCTGTCGCTTACGGGATATGCGCTGCAGGATTTGACACCATCGGTGGCACACAAGCCTGTCAAAGATGATCCGATTTTCCGGCACCTGCTGCAGGCCAGCCAGGATCTCGACCTGGTGGTGGGTTTTGTCGACGAAGACCGACGCCACCGGTTTTTTATCGCGGCAGCTTACCTGTCACAAGGGGAAGTGACGCACGTTCACCACAAGGTTTACCTGCCGACTTACGGGTTGTTCGACGAGGGGCGCTTTTTCGCCTGGGGTGACAGCGTGCGCGCGTTCGACACCCGCTTCGGACGGGCGGGAATATTGATCTGTGAAGATTTCTGGCACGCATCGCCGCCTTACCTGCTGTGGTTGGACGGCGCTGACCTGATGATATTCACATCGGCATCCCCCGGTCGCGGCCTGAACGCGCAGCCCAAGCTCGAGTCTGCCCGTTGGGTTGAACACATCAACCGGGCTTATGCCAGCCTGTTCACCAATTACATTGCCCACGCTAACAGGGTCGGTTACGAAGATGGGTTGAATTTCTGGGGTGGTTCGACCATCTTTGGACCGGATGGGAAGCAAGTTATCCAAGGCCCTTATCACGAACACGCCCTGGTGATTGCAGAGATCGACATGAACCAACTGCACCGCACACGCGCCAGGCTGCCCCTGCTGCGCGACGAGCGCACGATGCTGGTAATGAGGGAGATGAACCGCATCATGAGCGACGGAGAGGCAGAAGCGAGGTAGAAAAGGTAGACAGGGTAAACAGGTATACAAGGTAGACAGGTAACGGAGATTGAGCCTGATAACAAGAAATAAAATAATATTTATCCAGATCCTGGTCTTGGGGCTGGTCATCAGCTCGCTTCTGCTAATCACGGAAGGGGCGAGGGCTTACCAGGCGGGCGAGGAAGAGCCGGCAGAATTTGTTGTCGTGGGACGATTGATCGACTCGCAGGGACAGCCAATCGTCGAAGCTCACATTTTAGGCTACATCGACTTCATCGAAGAACCAATTTCTGAAAGTGAAAGCCAGGAAGATGGGTCCTGGAGGCTGGGTTTTGACCAGGTACCGGTAGAAGATCTGGAGATCGAATTAGGTCACCCGCATTTCGAGCCGACGACGATCCGTTTGGGATTTGAAGAGCGGCAACAGCTCGAGGAAGACAGCGTCTACCGGACCGGAGAAATTACGATGCAGCGGGAGATTACGCCCGCCTTCTGGGTGGCGACGATCATCTTCGTGGGGGTGATCCTGTTGATCGCCACCGAGAGACTGCACAGCACAACGGCTGCCCTGGCTGGAATGTCGGCGCTTTTCCTCATCAGCTATATCGGGGGAGCGATCAACGAGAGCCTGTATATCTTCGATTTCGAACGCGGGCTGAGCTACATCAACTGGGAGGTCATTTTCCTGGTTTTGGGCATGATGATCCTGGTAGCGGTGATCGAAAACACAGGCATTTTCCAATGGCTGGCTTTCCAGGCGTACCGTTTAAGCCGGGGGCGGACGTGGCTGCTGGTGCTGATCCTGATGGCGATCACGGCCGTGGCGTCCGCGCTGCTGGACAACTTCACCACGATGCTGTTAATGACACCCATCAGCCTGCAAATAGCGCTGGCATTGGGCATCAATCCACTGGCGCTGATCATCCCTCAGGTGCTCGCCTCGAACGTGGGAGGTATATCTACCCTGGTAGGTACCCCAACCAATATCATCATTGGCGCGTACGCCGGGATAAGTTTCACGGATTTCCTGGTCAATCAAACCGGCGGTGTCTTGCTGGCCCTGATCGCCATGGCGGCTTTCGTGCTGTTCTATTATCGCAAAGATTTTCGTAAACGAAGTGCGGGAGTTTCACCCGCCCTGTATGAAAAGTTGGAAAAGAACGCACAAATAAACGATAAAAGCGCATTATGGAAGGCCGGCATTATTTTCTTCCTGGTGCTGGTGGGGTTCGTCGCTGGCGAAAGCATCCATCTACCTCCTGCGGTGCCGGCTATGGTGGGCGCCACAGCGGTGCTGATCTGGCTGAAGCCTGACGTCCACCATATGATTAAGTCTGTGGATTGGACGACGCTGGTGTTCTTCATGGCGCTGTTCATTATCGTCGGTGCGATCCAGGAGGTGGGCGTGCTGAGCCTGATCGCGTCCGGGATGAGCAATTTGATAGCCAACAACCTGACGTTAGGCATTTTCGTGGTCGTATTCGGCGTAGGGACGCTGTCGACCGCTATCGCCAATATCCCACTGGCGGCTTCTATGCTGCCGATCATCAATTACCTGACCGTCACGATTCCCGGAGCACAGAGCCTGGTTCTGTATTATGCGCTATCGATGGGCGCTGCGATGGGAGGCAACGGGCTGCTGATCGGCGGTGAGGCGAACCTTGTCACTGCGGGTATCACCGAGCAGGCGAACACACGCATAACTTTTAAAGAATTTATGAAAATTGGCCTGCCGGTGACGTATATTACACTGACAATCGGGTTTCTTTGGCTGCTCTACCGATTCTAAGATGGCGTAGATAACTAATAGCCTATCCATAAATTCGGGAGAGGTGGTGTTTTGTTGAGGTATCCACCTCCACAAAACACCACCCAGCAATATTTTACGGATAGGTGCTAAGTGCAAATATGTTCAAAATAAGGAAGGTTGAAGCACGCACGCAGCGGAAACAAAGGAGGTAGGACTATGGATACCACAATATTATGTCCCACACGTGGAGGGCAGGACAGCTACCCCAATCAAGATTACGCGATTTCGTTAACGAAAGAACGCGAGG